>Ga0209526_10002719_pt1 | contig 11948 bp, 8 predicted proteins | sample JacPinW_OM2H0_M1_FD_188566 | JGI IMG/M metagenome (GOLD analysis project Ga0209526, IMG submission 188566) | Forest soil microbial communities from Algoma, Ontario, Canada - Jack Pine, Ontario site 1_JW_OM2H0_M1 (SPAdes) (version 2) | ecosystem: Environmental > Terrestrial > Soil > Boreal...
CCGCACGATCGACGTGCGGCGGTCGCCGTTGCGCCGGGCGCGCAGGACGAAGCCCTCCGAGACCAGGCGGTCGACGATACCGGTGACATTGCCGTTGGAGACCAGCAGGAAGCGCGACAGGTCGCTCATCAGCATGCCTTCCGGCGCGCGGTAGAGCGCCGCCATGACGTCAAAGCGCGGCAGGGTCGTGTCGAATTCCTTCTTCAGCCGCTCGCGCAGCTCGGCCTCGATGGTGCGCGAGGCGCGCAGCAGCCGGACCCACAACCGCAGCCTCTCCTTGCTGCCCTTCGACAGTTCGGGAGCGGAAAGCGGGGTGCTCACCATGTCTCGCCGCCCGAGACCGAAATCGCCTGACCGGTGATGGACGAAGCCGCCTCGCTGCACAACCAAAGCACGGTGGCCGCCACCTCCTGCGGCTGGATGAAGCGGCTCTGCGGATTGGTCGCGGCGAGGCTTTTACGCGCCTCGGCGACGCTGCGCCCGGTCGTGCTGACGATGCGTTGGACCGACTCCTCCAGCATGTCGGTCTCGACGAAGCCCGGGCACACCGCGTTGACGGTCACGCCGCTCTTCACCGTCTCCGTCGCGAGCGCGCGCATCAGGCCCACGACGCCATGCTTGGCCGCCACATAGGGCGCGACATAGGCGTAGCCCTTCAACCCCGCCGTCGAGGCGACGAAGACGATCCTGCCGGCCTTGCGCTTGGCCATGCCGGCCAACGCGGGCTTCACGGTCAGGAACGATCCGGTGAGGTTCACATCAAGCGTGCGCTGCCAGTCGGCCAGCGACGTCCGGTGCGCCGGGCTGCTTTCCGCCATGCCGGCATTGGCCACGACGATATCGAAAGGTCCCCGCGCGCCTTCCGCTTCGGCGTAAAGATTGGCCATTGCGGCTTCGTCGGTGACGTCGGCAGCGATTGCGAAAATCCGGCCGTTCTCACCAGCCACGGCTGCAAGCTGGGCCTTACGGCGGCCGCAGATGGTCACATCGAGGCCCGCGTCGGCCAGCGCCAGCGCAATCGCCCGGCCGACGCCTGAGCCGCCGCCCGTCACCAGGGCGTGGCGCCCGGCGATCATACTTTCAGCCCCATCGTCGCGTTGCGCTCGGCCAGCCGGTAAAGCTGATCGCGGCCCGGCAGGTACGGGTCCGGCCACTTCACGTCGCGGTCCCCCAACGCCACGGCGGCATGCAGGGTCCAGTACGGATCGGACAAATGCGGCCGCGCCAGGCAGACGAGATCGGCGCGGCCCGCCAGCAGGATCGAGTTGACGTGGTCGGGCTCGTAGATATTGCCGACAGCCATGGTGGCGATTCCGGTTTCGTTGCGGATGCGGTCGGAGAACGGAGTCTGGAACATGCGGCCATAGACCGGCCGCGCCCGGACCGAGGTCTGACCAGCCGACACGTCGCAGATGTCGACGCCGGCGGCCTGGAGGAGCCGCGCAATCTCGACGGCCTCCGCCGGCGTGACGCCTTCGTCGCCGACCCAGTCGTTGGCCGAGATGCGCATCGAGATAGGCTTCTCCGCCGGCCAGGCGGCGCGCACGGCCTGGAAGATCTCCAGCGGATAGCGCATGCGGTTCTCGAGGGACCCGCCATATTCGTCGGTGCGACGGTTGGTCAGCGGGGTGATGAACGACGAGAGGAGATAGCCGTGCGCGGCATGGATCTCAAGCATGTCGAAGCTACAGCGCGCCGCCATTTCGGCCGAGGCCACGAACTCCTCGCGGACCTTTTCCATGTCGGCACGGTCCATCGGCTTCGGCACCTGATTCGCGGGCGACCACGGCACGTCGGAGGCGGCCATCACCGGCCAGTTGCCGGTGACGAGCGGCGCGTCGCTTTGCTGCCAGCCGAGCTGCGTCGAGCCCTTCGGCCCCGAATGGCCGATCTGGGCGCAGATCCTGGTCTCGGTCTCGGCATGCACGAAATCGACCAGCCGTTTCCAGGCGATCTCGTGTTCGGGCGCATAGAAGCCCGTGCAGCCCGGCGTGATGCGGCCTTCGGGGCTGACGCAGGTCATCTCGATATAGATCAGGCCGGCCCCGCCTTTGGCACGCTCGGCATAGTGGGCGAAATGCCAGTCTGTCGGGCAGCCGTCGACGGCCTTGTACTGCGCCATGGGCGACACGACCACGCGGTTCTTCAATCTCAACTCGCGCAACCGGAACGGCGCGAACATCGGCGCGCGCCGCACATTGTCGGTGTTACCGGAGCGGCGCTGGAACCACGCCTCGGCGCCGCCCAGCCAGTCGGGATCGCGCAGCCGCAGATTCTCGTGGCTGATGCGCTGCGATCGGGTGAGCAACGAATAGTTGAACTGCACGGGATCGAGGTCGAGATAGCGCTCGACGTCCTCGAACCATTCCAGCGAGTTGCGCGCGGCCGACTGAAGGCGCAGCACCTCGGTGCGTCGCGCGCTCTCGTATTTGTCGAAAGCCGCCTCCAGACTCGGCTCAGAATGGAGGTAGTCGGCCAGGGCGACTGCGCTCTCGAGCGCGAGCTTGGTGCCCGACCCGATCGAGAAATGCGCGCTGGCCGAGGCGTCGCCCAGCAGGGCGAGGTTCTTGTGCGACCAGCGCTCGCAGAGCACGCGCGGGAAATTGATCCAGGCCGAGCCGCGCAGGTGGCCGGCGTTGGACATCAGCCGATGGCCGCCGAGATGCCTGACGAAGATCCGCTCGCAGACCGCGATCGACTGCTCGCGGGTCATATCGCCGAAGCCCCACGCCGCCCAAGTCTCCTCGCTGCATTCGACGATGAAGGTCGCGGTCTCGGGCTCGAACTGGTAGGCGTGCGCCCATACCCAGCCGTGCTCGGTCTCCTCGAAGATGAAAGTGAAGGCGTCGTCGAACTTCTGCCGGGTGCCGAGCCAGACGAACTTGCATTTGCGCGCGTCGATGTCGGGCTTGAAGACTTCGGCGAAGGTCGCGCGCGAGTGCGAGTTCAGCCCGTCGGCGCCGATCACCAGGTCGTGGCTCGCCATGAAGGGCCGCGGATCGGCGATCTCCGATTCGAAGATCAGCTCGATGCCGAGATCGCGGGCCCGCCGCTGCAGCAGCAGGAGCAGCCGCTTGCGGCCGATGCCGCAGAAGCCGTGTCCGGTCGAGACGGTCCGCACGCCCTTGTGGACGACGGCGATGTCGTCCCAGTAGGCGAAGTATTCCCTGATCCAGGCGGCGCTCACCGGGTCGTTGGCCGCCAGGTTGTCGAGCGTCTCCGCCGACAGCACGACGCCCCAGCCGAACGTGTCGTCCGGGCGGTTGCGCTCGAACACGGTGATCTCGTGCGCGGGGTTCCGGCGCTTCATTGAGATAGCGAAGTAGAGGCCGGCGGGGCCGGCGCCGAGAACAGCAACCTTCACCTCAGCTCTCCTCAGTCCTAAGCGCGCCCCAGCAATGCCCGAGGGGCGCAGTTATTTCAAGTATGAAATTTCATACCTAAAAGATATCAGTGCCCACCCAGGTAACTCGCGGTGACGCGCGGGTCGTGCATCAGGGCCGCTGCGGCGCCGGAATGGACGACTTCCCCGGTCTCCAGCACATAGCCGAAATCCGCGGTCTGGAGCGCCGCCCGCGCGTTCTGCTCGACCAGCAGGATCGAGACGCCAAGCTCGCGAAGCGACGCGATGATCCTGAAGACCTCGCGGATGATGAGGGGAGCCAGTCCCAGGCTCGGCTCGTCGAGCATCAGCAGACGCGGCTTGGACATCAAAGCGCGGCCCAGCGCCAGCATCTGCCGCTCGCCGCCCGAGAGCGTCGAAGCTCGCTGGCCGCGTCGCTCGGCAAGGCGGGGGAAGCGCCGGTAGACGTCGGCCAGCGTCTGTTTCAGCCCTGCCGTGTCGCGGCGTCTCGAATAGCCGCCGAGGAGGAGGTTGTCGGCGACCGAGAGCTCGCCGAAGAGCTCGCGCGTTTCGGGCACGAGGCAGAAGCCGCGCTCGATCCGCGCCTCGACGTCCAGACGCCGGAGGTCGACCCCGTCGAACGACATCCGGCCACGCCAGCGCAGGAGGCCGATCGCGGCGTTCAGCAGGGTGGTCTTGCCGGCGCCATTGGGCCCGATCACGGTGACGATCTGCCCGGGCTGGATCGCCAGCGACACGCCACGCACCGCCTCGACCTTGTCGTAGGCCACGGTCAGGTCGTCGATCGAGAGCAGCACCATCAGGCGACTCCGCCGAGATAGGCTTCCTGCACGCGCGGGTCGCGCCGGATGACGGCCGGCGTTCCCTCGCAGAGCTTGGAGCCGAAATCCATCACCACCGTGCGGTCGACGAGGCCCATGACAAAGTCCATGTCGTGCTCGACCAGAAGGATGGTGAGGCCCTCTGTCCTCAGCGCCTCGAGGAGGCGCGCCAGCTCCGCTTTCTCGGGAGGACGCAAGCCGGCGGCGGGCTCATCGAGCACCAGGAGCGCCGGATCGGCCGCCAGCGCGCGCGCAATCTCGAGCAGGCGCTGGTTGCCGAGCGGCAGGTTGCCGGCCAACTCGAAGGCCCGGTCGGCAAGGCCGACCCGCTGCAACTGCCATATCGCCTCAGCGCGGGCCCGGGCCTCCTCGGCGCGGTCGAGTCGCAGCGTGCCGGCGAAGAAGCCGCAGGACGTGCGCCCGTAGGTCCCGAGCAGCACGGTATCGAGCAGGGTCATGGTCTTGCGCAGCTTCACGTGCTGGAAGGTGCGCGCAATGCCGGCGCGGGCGATCTGGCGCTGCGCGCGCCGGGTGATGTCCCCGCCGAGGAAACCGATCCTGCCCTGGTGGAGCGGGAGCGCACCGGTAATGAGGTTGAACATCGTGGTCTTGCCGGCGCCGTTGGGCCCGATGAGACCCAGGATCTCTCCGGCGCAGAGCTCGAAGCTCACGTCGTTGACGGCGACCAGCCCGCCGAAGCGACGCGTAGCGCCGGTAACGGTCAAAAGCGGCTGGCCGCGCTCGGGTTGATGACGACGATCGAGGGAGCCCGCCGCGAGCGGCGTGGAGGGCTGCAGGCGCGGCAGGTAACGCAGCGCGAAGGGCACCAGCCCGGCGCGCGCGCGTTGCAGCAGCAGGATGAACAGCACCGAAAACACCACGACCTCGAGCTGTCCCGAGGCGCCCGGCGCGATCACCGGCAGGTAGTCCTGGATGCTGTTCTTGAGCAGGGTCACGATCGCCGCGCCCACCACCGCTCCCGAGAGATGCGCCATGCCGCCGACCATCGCCATCAACAGATAGAGGATTCCGACATTGACGTCGAACGGCGCCGGACTGACGAAGCGACTCATATGCGCATAGAGCCAGCCCGACAGCGCCGACAGCAGCGCGGCGATGACGAAGGTCGCGAGCTTGATGCGGAAAGGGTCGATACCCAGGCTCTCCGCCATGATCCGTCCGCCGCGCAGTGCACGGATCGCCCGCCCCTCGCGGGAATCGAGGAGGTTCGCCGCCAGCAGGAGGGCCACGATCAGGAACGACCAGATCAGGTAGTAGATGCTCTCGCTGCTCGCGAGCGCGTATCCGCCGATCGAGATCGGGGGTATGTCGCTGATGCCGTTGAACTGTCCGAGCGTGGGCAGGTTGCCGAACAGGAAGTAGATGGCGAGGCCCCAGGCGATGGTGCTGAGCGACAGGAAGTGGCCGCCCAGCCGCAGCGTCACCGCCCCCAGGATCGCCGCGACCAGCCCCGTCAGGGCGAGCCCCAGCACCAGGCCGAACCACGGCGAATAGCCCTCTCTCACGGTGAGCCAGGCGGTCGCGTAGGCGGCAATGCCGACGAACGCGGCCTGGCCGAAGGACAGCATGCCGCCGATGCCGGCCAGCAGTACGAGGCCGAGCACCGCCAGGGCATAGATGCCGATATAGTTCAGCAACGTGATGCTGAAAGGACTCAGCAGGACAGGTGCCAGGGCGAGCAGGAGGATGGTGCCTGCCCCGGCAAAACGCAGCTGGAATGCCGTCATTCCTCGGCCTCTTCCTCGTCGGTCGATGCCATGCTGAGGGACCGCCAGAGCAGGACGGGGATGAGAAGGCCGAACACCACGACTTCCTTGTAAGCGCTGCTCCAGAACGAGGAGAAACTCTCCAGGAGACCGACCAGCACCGCGCCCAGCGCCGTCACCGGGTAGCTCGCCATGGCGCCGATGATGGCGCCGACAAAGGCTTTCAGGCCGATCAGGAAGCCGGAGTCGTAAAAGATCGTCGTCACCGGCGCGATCAGCACGCCTGAAATGCCGGCGAGCAGGGAGGCCAGCAAGTAGGCGATCGTGCCGGTCGTGGCCGGCCTGATGCCGACCAGCCGCGCTCCGGTGCGGTTCACCGCCGTGGCGCGCAGCGCCTTGCCTTGAATCGTGAACTCGAAGAACAGAAAGAGCATGCCGCTGAAGACGATGGAGGCCGCGACGATCAGCAGCGTCTGGGCATTGACGATGAGGCCTGCGATGTCGAACACAACGTCGCTCAAGGGCTTGGTGCGCACGCCTTCAGGGCCGAAGAACATCAAGCCCAGCCCCGACAGCGCAAAATGCAGCGCCACCGCGACGGTGAGCAGCAGCAGGACCGACGCATCGGCGATCGGCCGGAAGACGACGCGATCGAGCAAGGGGGCGATCGGCAGCACCAGTGCCAGGGAGAGCCCGATGCGCAGCGGCATCGACAGCGTCGTTCCCGCCGCCAGCCAGACCGCCGCTGCCGGCACGAGCGGCAGTACGAGATAGAAGAGGAAAGCGCGCGGCAGCCGATTGAGCGCCCGTGCCCTGACCAGCGCCGTCCCCTCCATCGCCGCGGCCAGGACAGCCAGCACGGCCACAAGACCGACCGTGCCGGGAAGACCTCCCGTCTCCAGCGAGGCGAGCGTGAGGGCAGTGAACGCGGCGATGTCGCCGAAGGGCACGAAGATAACGCGGGTCACCGCAAAGATCAGGACCAAACCCAGGCCGATCAGGACATAGATCGCCCCGCTGGCGATGCCATCCATCGCCAGGATCGCCGCAATCTCCCCGTTCATCGCGCCGTCCCTACGGCTCGTACTTCCACTGGCCGTTCACCAGACGCACGAGCACGAGGCTGCGGTCGTCGACGCCGTAGCTCTCGCCGGGCTTGAAGTTGTAGATGGCATGTGTGCCCACGAGATCCTTGGTGGTGAAGATCGCATTCTTGAGCGCGACGCGGAATTCCGGCGTGCCGGGCTTGGCAGTGGCCATGGCCCGCTTGGCCGCATCGAGGAAGACCAGCCAGGCGTCGAAGGAATAGGCGGAGAAACCGTCGGTGGTCGACGTGCCGTTGGCCTTCTGATACGCGGCCCGGAACTCCATCGAGATCTTCTTGCTGAAATGCGTATCGGGGAGCTGCTCGGCGACGATCACCGGCCCGGCCGAGACCTGGACGCCTTCGACGGCCTTGCCGCCGACGCGTACGAAGTCGGCGTTGAGGAGCGCGGGCGTGCCATAGAGCGGGCCCTTGTAGCCGCGCTCGGCGAGGGCGAGCGGCGGCAGGGCGCCCTGGGTCGCCGATCCGCCGAGCAGCACCGCATCGGGATGGGTCGCGACCATCTTGAGGACTTGGCCCGTCACGGAGGTGTCGGTGCGGGCATAGCGCTCGTTGGTCAGGATCTTGATGCCGTCCGCCTCGGCAGGCTTTTGTGCGCCGTTGTAGACCAGGTCGCCCCAGGCGTCGGAGAAGCCGATATAGGCGAAGTTCTTCATGCCGTCGCGCTTCATGCGATCGACCACCACCTTGACCATCAGGCTCGGTGGCTGGGGCATGGCGATCGCCCAGCGGTCGCCGGAGTCGGTGGCCGGCACGGTGATCGGCGAGATCGAGATCATGGGCACCTTGAGCTCGTTGGCGACGGCCACCATGGCGATGGAGGAGGGGGCGGTCGCGGTGCCGATCAGCAGATCGACCTTGTTCTCCTCGACGAGCTTGCGCGCGTTGCGCGTCGCTGCCGACGGGTCCGAGCCATCGTCGAGCTGGATCAGCTTGATCTTCTCAGCCCCGAGGCTGCTGGCGTACTCGACCGCGGCCTTCATGCCGCGATCGTAAAGAACGCCGATCGAGGATCCCGGCCCGCTCTGCGAGGTCACGAATCCGACGGTGATCTGGGCATGCGCCGTGCCGGCCCAGAGAGAGGCGGCGATGGCTGCCGCCACGATGCTATTCTTCATTGCCTTCTCCTGCTTTTCAGCCCTACCTGTGATGACACCGATGATCGAACGGTCCTTCGTCCCCATCAGCTCCGGCCTGGTGCATGTCGCTGCCTGCGGCGCCGGGCGCCCGATCCTGCTGCTGCATCAGACGCCGCGCTCCTGGGACGAATTTCGCGAGGTATTGCCGCTGCTGGGCGAAAAGTATCGCGCCATCGCCATGGATACGGTCGGGTTCGGCGATTCCCAGCCGCTGCCGGCCGGCCTGGATTCGATCGAGGCCTGGGCGGCCGCCGCCCACGAGGTGCTGGCCGTGCTTGGACACCGCAGTGCCACCGTCCTGGGCCATCACACGGGCGCCGCCATCGCGATCGAGATGGCGGCTTCCCGTCCCGATCGCGTCGAGGCGCTCGTCCTCTCGGCTTCTCCCTACGTCGATGCCGCGAGGCGGGCACGCGCGGTTGGCCACGGGATCGACGAGGCCGAGGCACATCCCGACGGAAAGCATCTTCTGGACTTGTGGGCCAAGCGACAACCCTACTATCCGGAAGGCCGCGGCGACCTCCTCGAGCGCTTCATGATCGATGCCTTGAAGGCCGGGCCACGTGCCGCGGAAGGCCATCGCGTCGTCGGTCGCTACGAGATGGAGCGGCGGTTGCCCCTGTTGCGCTGTCCCACGCTGGTGATCGCGCCCACGGCCGACCCGCACGCCCATCCCCACGCGGCGACCGTCGCTTCCGCCATTTCCGGCAGCAGGCTCGTCGAGATCGAAGACGGGATGGTGCCGCTTCCCGATCAGATGCCGCACGCCTTTGCGGCGGTGGTGGACCAGTTCCTGTCGGCGCTTCCGCCCGCCGCCGGTCCTTGAGCGGCCGTAGCCTTGCCAGAGGAGCCGCATGAAGAGCCCGTCCTCCGTGATCGACGCGGCGCAAATCATGCTCGCAGCCGGCCTGAGATGTTTCAATCCTAAAGTTCTTCGAAAGCGGGAGTCAAGGCCCGCTTGCGCGGATATAGGCCATATGTGCTGCAAAACACGTCGATGTGCGAGGCAGCGATTGACAGGAAAAAGCTTCACCACTTAAATATCTTCCCACGGCGCCGGCCGAGACCTGGTTCTTCGTTGCCATGCAATTCCGGTGCCGCGCAGCGGCAGCGTCATTCACGATCGTCAGAGACCAACCATGGCCGAACGATCTTTTGCGAAGGAAGTGCAGGACCTCAAGCTCGGCGACGGGCAGGAGTTCCGCGGCGAGGGCATCCTCGCCATCACCAAGGCGTTGCTGCAGTCGGGCGTCGGATACGTCGCGGGCTACCAGGGCGCGCCGATCTCGCATCTAATGGACGTGCTCGCCGACGCCGAAGAGATCCTGGATGAGCTCGACGTTCATTTCGAGGCCAGCGCCAGCGAGGCGACGGCCGCTGCAACGCTTGCCGCCTCGGTCATGTATCCCATTCGCGGTGCCGTCACCTTCAAGTCGACGGTCGGCACCAATGTCGCGTCCGACGCGCTGGCCAATCTCGCTTCCGGCGGCGTCACGGGCGGCGCCCTGATCATCGTCGGCGAGGACTATGGCGAAGGCTCCTCGATCATGCAGGAGCGCAGCCACGCCTTCGCGATGAAGTCGCAGATCTGGCTGCTCGATCCCAAGCCAGACCTCGAGAGCATCGTGCGAGCCGTCGAGACCGGTTTCGAATTGTCCGAGGCGTCGAACACACCGGTCATGCTCGAGGTCCGCATCAGGGCCTGTCATGTGCGCGGCAGCTTTCGCGCCAAGGCCAACAAGAAACCGCCGATGAGCCTGCGCCAGGCACTGGAAGCGCCCCAGCGCGATACCAGCCGTATCGTGCTGCCGCCGGCCTCGTTCCAGCATGAGAAGGACAAGATCGAGATACGCTGGCCAGCGGCAGTGCAGTTCATCCGGGAGCGGCGGCTCAACGAGTTCGTGCCCGGCGACCTCGGCGAGATCGGCATCATTCTCCAGGGCGGCATGTATAACGGCGTGCTGCGTGCCCTCCAGGGGCTGGGCCTCGCCGATGTCTGGGGAACGAGCCGCATCCCGCTCTATGTTCTCAACGTCACCTACCCGCTGATCCCCGACGAGGTTGTCGAGTTCTGCCGGGGCAAGCGGGCGGTGCTGCTGGTCGAGGAGGGGCAACCCGACTACATCGAACAGGCGCTCAACAAGATCCTGCGCCAGGCGGCGGTAAGCACGGCCCTCTCGGGCAAGGACCTGTTGCCGATGGCGGGCGAGTACACCGCCTCGGTGATGGGCGAGGCGATCGGCGCCTTCGTCAGGCAATGGATCCCGAACGTGCTCGCCCCCGCGGTGAGGGCGCCCAACGCGGCGCCGGCGCTGGAGGAGCGGCATGCGCGCGCGCTGGCCGAGGTCGTGCCGCCGCGGCCGCCGGGTTTTTGCACCGGCTGCCCGGAGCGGCCGATCTTTGCCGCCATGAAGCTGGTCGAGCGCGAGCTCGGGCCGCACCATGTCGCCGCCGATATCGGCTGCCACCTGTTCTCAATCATGCCGCCCTTCAATATCGGTGCGACCACCATGGGCTATGGGCTGGGTCCAGCCTCCGCCTCGGCCTTCAACGTCAAGGGCGGCAAGCGCTCGATCGCGGTGATGGGCGACGGCGGCTTTTGGCACAACGGACTCACCTCTGGGATCGGCAACGCCGTCTTCAACAAAAGCGACGGCGTCGTCCTGATCGTCGACAATCACTATTCCGCGGCGACGGGCGGCCAGGACATCTTGTCGTCGCGCGCGGCCAATCGTTCGCGTTCCACACGGCATGCGATTTCGGAGGCGGTCAAAGGCATGGGCGTCCAATGGGTGCGCCAGATCGATCGCACGTACGATGTCGCGCGCGTTCGCGACACCTTGAAGAAGGCGCTTACCAGCCGCGAAGCGGGCCCCAAGGTCATCGTCTTGGCGTCGGAATGCATGCTGAACAAGCAACGGCGGGAGAAACCGTTGTTCGCGAAAGCGGCAAAAGCGGGAAAGCGCGTGGTGCGCCAGCGCTTCGGGGTCGACGAGGATATCTGCACCGGCGATCACGCCTGCATTCGCCTCTCCGGCTGCCCTTCGCTCTCGGTCAAGCAGACCGACGATCCGCTCAAGGACGATCCTGTCGCGGCGATCGACAATTCCTGTGTCGGCTGCGGCAATTGCGGCGAAGTGGCGGAGGCCGCCGTGCTCTGTCCGTCCTTCTATCGCGCCGACATCGTCATCAACCCCAATCGCTGGGATCGCGCTATTGCCCGGCTGCGCGCCGCGATCATCGGCTTCCTTCAACGCCGTCGCACCCGGCGGCGGCCGCAACTCGCCTGACGCATGGACACGTTCACCCCCGCCCCGAACCTCGACACGCGCCGGCCGATCGCCATCGCGGTGCTGGCGATGGGCGGCCAGGGCGGCGGCGTGCTCGTGGACTGGATCACAGCCCTCGCTGAGTCCCAGGGCTATCTCGCGCAATCGACCTCGGTTCCCGGCGTTGCCCAGCGCACCGGCGCCACCATCTACTATGTCGAGACGATCGCGCCCGACGGCTCGGGTCGCCATCCCATCCTGTCGTTGATGCCGGTGCCCGGCGAGGTCGATATCGTGATCGGCGCCGAGCTGATGGAAGCCGGCCGTGCCATCCAGCGCGGTCTCGTCTCGCCCGATCGAACGACGCTCATCGCCTCGTCGCACCGCGCCTACGCGGTGGTCGAGAAGGCAGCCCCCGGCGACGGCGCCGGCGATCCGGTCAAGGTCTACGAGGCGGCGCGCGCGGCCAGCAAGCAGTTCCTCGTCTTCGACATGGCGGCGATCGCCGAGGAGACGGAAAGCG
>Ga0209526_10002721_pt1 | contig 11945 bp, 11 predicted proteins | sample JacPinW_OM2H0_M1_FD_188566 | JGI IMG/M metagenome (GOLD analysis project Ga0209526, IMG submission 188566) | Forest soil microbial communities from Algoma, Ontario, Canada - Jack Pine, Ontario site 1_JW_OM2H0_M1 (SPAdes) (version 2) | ecosystem: Environmental > Terrestrial > Soil > Boreal...
GTCTGGATATGCCGAATCCAGCAGTATCATGCAAGTCGCCGGAACGGCGCACCAGTACCTGTCGAAACCTTGCGATGTCGCGACGCTAAAAGCGGCGGTTACGCGCGCATTTGCGCTGCGTCTTCTGCTGCGCGATGAGCGCTTGGTGCGGCGAATCGGTCAAGTCGATACGTTGCCGAGCTTACCGAGCGTGTATCAACGAATCCTCGCTTGCTTACGAGAGCCGGAGCCCGACATTGCCGAGGTCGGGCGCATTATCGGCGCCGACATGGTGATGACGGCAATGGTCCTCAAGCTGGCGAACTCTGCATTTTTTGGAGCAGGGAAGTCGTTTAAAACCGCGCAACGCGCCGTCTCCTTCTTGGGACTCGACACGATCGCTGGATTGGTCCTGGGCCACAGCCTCTTCAAAGAGTTCGCCGCCGCCGAGCTCGGTGGACTTAACTTGGAGCAGCTTTGGCAACACAGTCTGCTCACCGCGGCCGGTGCCCGCGCATTGGCCCTGCACGAAGGATGGGGAACCGCCCGGGCCGAGGAGGCCTTCCTGGCCGGCGTCTTGCACGATTTGGGCAAGTTGGTTCTCGCCACGCGGCCGGATCCGAGCGCCGATATAAGCATCGAAGTGCCTACCAGCGATCACGCAGAGGCGGGAGCCTACCTTTTGGGCTTGTGGGGTTTTCCCGATCCGCTCATTGAGGCCATCGCCTTTCACCACACGCCAAGCAAAGCCGCAGCGCAGGAATTTGGCCTTACCGGGATGCTGCATGTGGCAGACCGCATGGCGCACATGACGGAAGCAAGCGGCGAAGTCGACTTCGAAGTTGGCTACTTGGAGTCGGTCGGGGTGGCCGCGCACGTGGCCGGCTGGCTTTCCGTCATCTCCAAAGCGGCCGCTTAGCAAAAATGACGAGTCTCGCATCCAAGGTCAAACCGTGAAAAATAGAAAAGTCTTGTTCGTTGACGATGAGCCGAACGTTGTCGACGGCATCAAGCGCATGCTCCGTAAGTCCTTCGAGGTGCACACCTCGACGAATCCCCAGGAAGCGCTCGTGATGCTCCAGGCCGAACCCGATTTTGCGGTGGTCGTTTCCGACATGCGCATGCCGCAAATGTCCGGCGTGGACTTCTTACTCGCCGTCAGGAAGCTGAAGCCTGACACGATTCGCATCATGTTGACCGGCAATCTGGATCAACAGACCGCGGCGGCTGCCGTCAACGATGGCGAAGTATTCAAATTTCTGAATAAGCCCTGCGAGGAAACGGCTCTGACCAGCGTGTTGGATCAGGCGCTACGGCAATATCAGTTGCTTACCGCCGAACGCGAGCTCTTGACCCGCACGCTGCAAGGCAGCATCAAGGTGCTCCTCGAGGCACTATCGCTCGCGAAGCCCGAGATATTCGGGAGCACGGACCGGATCGAGCGCACGTGTTCGAAGCTCTCGGAAGCTTTACCCGGGATCGACGCCTGGGAGATGCGTGCTGCCGCCCGGCTGTCACGCTTGGGCTGCATTGGAGTGTCGGGGCAAACGCTCAAGAGCGTCGCCAGCGGCGATAAATTGACCGGCAAAGAGAGCGCGGAATTCGAAGCGCACCCTCAAGCGGGGGCAAAACTCATCGGCGAAATTCCTCGCTTAGAACGGGTCGCCGAAAGCATTTTGTACCAGCTCAAGAACTTCGATGGTTCCGGCGTTCCCGCCGATTCACGCAGCGGCCAAGACATACCCTTGGGCGGCCGAGTGTTGCATTTGGTGCTCGCTTTCGATCAACTGCAAACCGGCGGCGCGAACAACGCTCAAGCGCTCACTATTTTGCGCGGCAAGACCGGCCGCTTCGATCCGGCGCTTATGGAGCGGCTGGCGCAGATGTGCTCGATATCCGCGCCCGTGCCCTATCGCGTTGCACCGAACAAAGTAAGAAGCGGTATGACAATCGCCGAAGATGTTCAAAATACCAAGGGCATTTTACTCGTGTGCCGCGGTCAAGCGGTGACGTCAGCCATCGAACGGCACCTCCAGCATTTTCATGAACTCGGGACGCTGATGGATCCCATTCTCGTGACAAGTGCAGCTTAAGGTAGCAAATGACACAGGCTCAGTTGGCCGAGCTTCAGTTGGGTTCCTTGCAACAATCGGACGCTAAGTATCCCGATACTTTTGATCAGGCGCCCATTGGGATCGCCTATTCGGATCGAGGCGGCAGATTTCTGCGCTGCAATGCTTCGTTCTGCGCATTGCTGGGGTTCGCCGCGGACGAGCTAATTCACAGGTCTATCGCGGATCTCACGTACAGCGATGATGTCTCGAGCACGGTGACGGCGCTCGAACGCCTATGGTCCGGGGAAATCGATTCCTTGGATATTGAAAAGCGCTATGTCCGCAAAGGCGGCAGCGCATTGTGGGTGCGCGTGAGCATAGCGCTGGTCAGCGAGGGGGGCTCCGCGCCGCGATATTCAGTCGAATTCCTGCGCGATATCACCACTCGCAAGGAGATGGCGGCCGCGCTGCAGGAGCACCAAGTCTTGCTTGAAAGTGCCGTCATGGAACTGAAAGCAAGCGGCGATAAGTACAGACTGCTGATCGAAAATACCAGCGCCGTGCCCTGGGAGTTGGATCGGCAAACGGGGCGGGCGATTTATGTCGGTCCGCAGATAAAGATGATCTTCGGGCCCGCTCTGTTCGATCCGAATGCAATTGAATTCATTGATCTGCTGCATGCAAGCGACCGCGAAAAGTTTCTCGAGTTCATCAAGACATTCGGCAGCACCGACTCGGGTGCCGACGATCACATCGACAGCCGTATCCTCACCGCCGACAATAAAGTCAAGCAAATACGCAGCTACATTGCCGTGCAGTCGAGCCAAACGGACGCCGGCCGGGTATCGGGAATCAGTCTTGACATCACCAAGCAAAAGCAGCTCGAGGCCGAGCTGGCGCAGGCGCAAAAACTCGAATCCATCGGACAGCTCTCCGCGGGAATCGCGCACGAGATCAATACGCCCACTCAATTCATAGGCAACAACATAGGTTTTCTCAAAGACGCCGCGACGGACATCTTTGCCTTCATCGATCAAGTCTCGTCAATGACTGCGCGCAGCACGGACGGCAACTTATCGGTTGCCGACGTGAAGGGTGCGCTAGATTCGTTGGATGCCGCCTATCTGCAGGTCGAAGTGCCACGCGCGATCGAGCAGTCAGTGGAAGGCATCGACCGTATCAAGAACATCGTCAGCGCTATGAAGGAATTTTCCCACCCGGCCGTCGACAGGACTCTGGTCGACATCAATAGAGCGATCGCCAGCACCATCATCGTCGCGAGCAACGAATGGAAATACGTGGCGGAAATGACAACCGACTTCGATGTTGAGCTGCCTGGGGTCCCTGTCATGCCGGGAGCATTCAACCAGGTCATTCTCAATATGATCGTCAATGCGGCCCACGCGGTCGCTGACGTGCCAAACAAGGAGACGGCGGGTCTGGGAGCCATTTCGATCTCCACCCGTCGTTCGGAGAATTGGGCCGAAATCCGTATCCAAGACAGCGGCTGCGGGATACCTGCGGAGATTCGCGACCGGATATTCGACCCGTTCTTCACTACCAAGGCAGTGGGTAAGGGCACCGGTCAAGGTCTTGCGATCGCGCATGATGTCATCGTCAACAAACACGGTGGCTCGATTGCGGTAGAGAGCAAGCCGGGCGCGGGCAGTACGTTTATCCTGCGCCTACCGCTCGATGTAGCTGTGGACGAAGGAACGTCCCTCAGCTGAGCCTTGCGAACAGCAATCAAAAAATATGTTTGTCTACTTCTTTGGCGCGAGCCATTGCACTAGATTGTCGGGATCCTCCACAACGAGCACTTCATATTTGTCGATCAGCGGCATCATGATTTTCTCCAGCTCGCTTTTCCACAAATCACCCCCGTAGAACTGTGCCTTCATCGGCTCCCGAGACGCGATATCAGGGAATCCGCGCATGAAGAACAAAGTGTCGGAATCCTCGATCGACAAGAACGGCCCCAATATCTTCATGCCCAATTCGGCGTGCTTTGGCATCGACTTGAAACGAAATGTCTCGACAAACTCCTGGCGTTTCCCCGGTTTCAGCTTGTAAGTGCGCAGTTCGATAATCATTCACCACCTCCGGAAGTATGCGGCGAAGCGACCCACCGCAGCCTGGAACGTGGCGCCGGAGTCATTGTCGTGGTCTCCGGCTCGCCGCGCACCAAGCCCGTGCCCGCAAGGGCGTGACCGGATTCGGTCATCAGTGAGGAGAGCTTGCTCTTGAACGAGGCTTCATCCTTGATCACACCAATCCAGACCAGGTACGGTCCATCGGTGCGTACTGGCAGCTGCGGAAAGTTGTTCGGGACATCCAGCGTTGCAAGTACGGCCGCCTCGCAGGCTCCCGCATGCCGATATTGTGCAAACGCGCTGCTCGCTTGCTCGGCGAGTGCGGCCATTCGTCCCGGCACGACCGAGAATATCTGCGCGACCACGATTCCTTGAGCGCCGCTGGCCTCCGTGACGGGATCCACCGCCGGCAGGACGGCAATCCCGTCCTGCGGATGCAACGGGGCGAGGAGTAGCACGTTGTCGCTGTCGAGCATGAGCTCGTTGAGCGTTGCCTTATGTTCCTTCCAAACCGGACCATAGTAGAAGGCTCCGTTGATGATGGCGCGATCTTCAATGGACCGGAATGCGCGAATCCAGGTAAATCCGTCCGGGTCGCGTTCGAAGAACTCCCCGACGGCAAGGGCTCCGAGCTGCTGGAAGGCTTCTGGAAAATAACTTTCGAAATAGCGGGCGAATTGCTCGCGCTTTCCTGGTTTGATCGTATAACGGCGAAATTCGAAAACCTGAAAGACGGTCGAATGCGGCAAATTGTTCATTGACTCGGCCTCTGGATGGGATGCAGCCTGCGCCCGGCAAGCACTGGATATCATGATCAGCGACAGGGTTGCCCACAGCGCTTTTGTGCGGCTCATGGCCGCCCCGGCCACGCGGCGCGGTTAAACGCCATGGTCCAATTAGTTTCCCAAGTTTCCCCGCCGTCCCACGAAAAGGCCTGATCCCAATGGGCTTGGTCGGTTCCCTGGCGCCTCCATCGATAGCGAACCTTGATGGGTAATCCTTGGTCGGTATCATCACCGAAGAATTCACCGACATTGTCCTCGAATCTTCCCACCACAGGCGCTTGCAGCCGGCCCTCTGCGCTGTTGACCCAATAGATAGACCACTGCTGCGTTTGCCTGTTGAAGATTCGTACCGTTGCGCCCGACCATCCGAGGCTCGGAAAAATATTTTCGTCCACATTCATCACGCCGCCGAGCAGCAAGCGCACCTGGCTGATACCGGAAAACTCATCCCATTCGGAACTACCCACATGACGCTGCTTGAGCCGCCGATGATGGATGTTCCACGATCCGGCCAGGAAATCGAAGTCATTCGTAGGGTCTTGCGTAGAGTCTTGGTTCATGAGCTCCACGATAGCGCTGATATAGGACAATAGCCGCCCTATATGTTTGCTAGAGTTCAAATATGTCGCAGCCCACCGTTCGTGTCCTAGCCTTGCTCGAAATGCTGCAGGCACGCGGCCTGACAAGCGGCGCCGCGCTTGCGCGAGCAATTAACGTCGACCGCCGAACGCTGCGCCGTTACATCGCAACGCTCGAAGAGATGGGGATTCCAATCACCAGTACGCAAGGCAGGTTCGGCGGCTATCAGGTTGTGCCTGGATTTAGGTTGCCACCGATGATGTTTACCGATGATGAAGCCCTTGCCCTCGCGGTGGGTCTGCTGGCCGCCCGCGGCCTTGGGCTTGCACAGACCTTGCCGGCCGTCGTCAGCGCCAGATCGAAGTTGGAACGCGTACTGCCATTGAAGCTAAAGCAGCAATTGAGCGCGGTTGACGAGACGGTTGCCATCGAGCTTGTTCGTCCGGTGGCGCCGCTCGACCATGTGGTGCTTGCGCTGCTGAGCACGGCCATACAAGAGCGTCGACAAGTGTCTCTGACCTACGTCACGCCGGAAAGTGAGGAAACGCGGCGCGGCTTCGATCCGTATGGCCTCGTGTATCGTGCCGGCCGGTGGTATAGCGTCGGCTGGTGTCACCTGCGCAAGGGGCTGCGCTCCTTTCGGCTCGACCGCATTCGCGCCGCGAGCGCGACGGATGCCCAGTTTGAGCGGCCGAAGAGCTTCGACGCGCTGGCGTATTTGAAAGGATCGATCGCGAGGTTGCCGCGCGCCCACAGCGTCGAGGTTCTCCTCGCGACAGACCTTGCTACCGCCCAGCGCGAGTTGTTTTCGGCCTTCGGCGTGTTGGAATGCGTCGATGGAGGAGTGCTGTTGCGAAGTCAGGCGGACGATCTTGATTGGTTTTCGCGCGAGTTGTCGCGTTTGCCCTTTGATTTTAAAGTGCGTTCACCGGCCGCACTGAGCCACGCAGTCGCGCGGAGCGGCCGCCGCTTGACGCGGCTTGCGAAGGCGAAAGGCCGGCAGTCGGTTACCTTGCGCACCACGCGCGGACCTGTTCCGCTTTGAGGAACTCTTCGGCCCCCGCGCCGCGGAGCAGGGCCAATTTGGCGAGCTGCCCTGCTTCGCTACACGTATCTGCATGCACCGTCACGGATCGGGGTGCATCGGCAATGGGCCAGCCGGTGACGGGATCGAGCACATGTCCATATCGCTTCGCGTCTTTGATCAGATAGCGGTAAGTGTCGCCGCTCGTGGCAAGGGCGCCTCGCGAAAGCTGGAGCATCCCGGCGGCGGCCCCGGGGCAGTCAACGTTCTCGATTGCCACGTGCCAATGGCTGCCATCGCGCCTCGGGCCGGAAACTCTAAGGTCGCCGCCAAGATTCACCAGCAATGGCTCGTCAGTGAATTCGCTGGCCAGAGCTAGCGCGCGATCGACGGCATATTCTTTGCCGATCCCGCCAAAATCAATTTCCATTCCAACGCCCAAGCGCAGAAACGGCCTGTTCCAGGTCACCCGGTGCCAGCCGACGCATTTGAGTATCTGGCGTACTTGGTCTTGGGTCGGAACTGCTCCTGAACCGTCAAATTTCCATACTCGGCGCAGCGCCCCCGAGGTGATGTCGAATCGCCCTTGGCTCAAGTGGTAGCACAACACCGAATAATCAACCAGATCCGCCGTTTCCGCATCGACTTCCAATTCCTCGCCTGCGTTCTCGTTGAGCGTGGTCACGACACTCGGGCGGTAGCGCGAAAACTTCGCCTCGATGCGCAGCGCCTCGGCCTTGACGATGCTTCCTACGGCGGCGCCCAGCAGCGGGTCGGCGGTGTCGACCAATACCAAGCACGGACTGGCCATCGCAGTGAAGGTCGTTGACACATCACGGTGTTCTGCCGGGTGAGACCGCGTCGATCCGAAAATCTCCGATGATCTTTCAGAACGCATAGCTGTATCCCAAGAGCACCGTGAAGGCTTTCAGATCGGGAAACAGATTTTGCTGCTTCAGCTGACCGATCGCATACGAGGGCGATCCGTTGCCGCGTTGGTCGTAATACTCCACCCGTAGGTTGAGCTCAGAGCCCTTGTTAAGCGGCATTCCGAACTTCAGACCATAGGTTTGCGCATTGAACTTGGCGAGGCGGGTATCGGCCGAAGCGTATTGCGGCAGTGCTTCACCGGCCACCAGATAGTAGTGGAAAAAGTCGGCGGCGCCTTGTTCGTAATAGCGAAAGTGCGGCTCGAGGTAATACTCCTGCGTGATTTGGTAGCGGTAGCGAAGATCCGCAGTCACCGACTTGATTCCCCAATCGTCCTTGTAACCGCGGAGCGAGATCGCAATGACGTCGCTGGGTAGGTGGATTTTGTTTTCAAAGAACACGCTTTGCTTGCGCCGCGATTCCGGCCTGCTCTCGTAGAGCTGCGCAGTGGGCTGCCCACTGACGGGGTCGACCACCGAAATGATTTTGTAGGGATTGTTTTGATAGCCATGCGAATCGGCATAGGAATAGCTCAACGTCGAAAGCCATCGCCGGCTCATGACCTGGGTGATTCCGAGGACGGCATCCACCTCATGCCGGGTCGCGTCAGGACCTTTAAAGTCGCCGCTCATCGCGGTGAGCGGGGTGGGTGTCCCGCCCACCGGAAATGACAGATCGGACTCGTAGTTCACGGCGGCGCTCAACGTGGTGTTGTGTGCGTTGAAGTCCTTGGATAGCCCTAAGCTGGCGCTCGCGGAGCGATAATCGTATTCGTGGGAATAGGCCACTCCGCCGTCGAGCTTGAGTGTTGAGGTGAGCGCCTGGTCCCAACCGACATGGCCGGCTACGCGAGTATCATGAAACGAAGGGTCGAGCGGATACGTGTTCGCAGGCACGATGGACGTCGCGGCAAGGGTTTCGGTCTTCGAGCCGCTTGCCGGTGGCAGCAGCACAACCGTCGAACCGCCCGAGGACGTGGTGAGGGGCACCAGCGTGCCCACCGGTACGATTTTGTAAGGGCGAATGTACGTCTGCGGCAGTGTCGAGGGTACCGCCCCGTAAGGCGTAGGTCCGGTGAGTGAGTCAAAGACGAAGCCGAGAGACAGCGTGCTGTCTTCGTTGATCTTTTGAGCGACGTTTAACTCAGGTTCAACGGCTTGCACCCTGCCGTTCTCGTGGTAGTAGAGAACGCCGGAGTCCACGCTGGTGGCGGGTGGCTTGGCCGGCGCCTCCTGCGCTTTGGCGGCGCCATTCGCGAGCAGACCGGCCGCCGCCACCTTCAGGGCCTGCCGCAATGTCGGAGCCCCCGTGGCGCCGCTCGCTTTCAATTGCATCCGCAGCCACCGCCGGCAAAGCTGCGACCGCCGCTGGAAGCCTCCTTGCTAAAGTAAATGTGATCATCCATGCCGCTCTGCAAGGGATAGGCATCCACCTGCATCGCTCGCTCGGCCAGCAGGTCATGATCCCAAGGTTTAGCCCCTAAAGAGGTGCAACCTGTGCCCGCGCCGGCGATCAGAAGGATCAGCAGGGACCACTTAGCTCGCAGGTTCACTGATGAGTGTCTGCAAATGCTCTGCATAAGTTTCCTTCCTCTTGGCTGAAAAACCGTCGTGATGGAAGCGCACCGTGCCCGCACGATCGATGAGCACTGCGCTCGGCATGCCAACCACCTTGTAGGCAGCGGCGATCTCGCCGTGGGGGTCATAGATGATCGGAAAATTTGCCGGGATTGCGCTTAAAAATCGCTCCGCGCGCTGGCGGTCGTGATCCACGTTCACCGCGATCACAACGAGGTTCTGTGCCCCATATTCATGCACCAAATCCCCGAGCCACGGAAAAGACTCGCGGCACGGAGCGCACCAGGACGCCCAGAAGTCTAGGTACACGACTTTGCCGCGGTAAGCGCTCAAGTCCAGATTCCCGGCGAGAGCGCTGCCGCCTGGCATCATGCCAAGCAAAGCGATGAGCAGAATGGTGTGCACCATCCATGGAGGAGTCGTCGCAACCCGTCTGCGGCAACATCGGTGCGCGGTGAACATGGGCATCCCTAAAGTATTTCAGTCAAGTTACTGACGTGCTTTGCCATCCGGAGTTCAACTTTGCACCACAAAGTGATTGAAGTCGAGAATCGTCGCTTATTTGCAACAGTGTGGTGGCCTCGTGTTCATGTTCAAATGACTATAGCTTTACGAAGGTGACCCATGAAACGACTCCACGTCCATGTCAGCGTCAAAGATGTACCGGCCCCGGGCCTCGATCCGCTTTTATCGAGAGCTCTTCGCCGCCAACTCGGGAGCACAGCGATTCCTCCGGTGGAAGGCGCGACAACGGGCCCTACGGGGAGCGCTCGCGGCACAATGGCGCGAGCATCTCCCCGGCGGACTTAGGCAGGCTTAGAAGGCGCAGAACCCCGGGTCAGGCTCCTCGATGCGTCGTGATGGGGTACCGGCGGGAACGATCTGAAATGCCACCGTCACAAGGGGCTCTGAGCCGGCATTGCGCACCAAATGCACATGGGTTCCCCCCTCATCGATGAAGCCGGTGCCGGCTGGATATTGCAGCGGCGTACACGAAGGGTCGTCGCCGTGGTACACGGACGCAACGCCGCTCTTCACCAATACGATGCTCGGACCCGGGTGGCTGTGCCAGCCGCTATGGCCATTCTGCGCGACGGTGTTCTGCACGACGTAAACGTCTGAAGGGTCCTTTGCCAGAATCTTCACCAGGTTGGGCTGTTTTTCGTCGGCGTCATCCTTTGATTTGTCAGACCCTGTATCGTGGCCATGCGCGCCTGTATTCACTCGGATTTGCTCGAAGAACGATTTTGCCAGAATCTTACTGACGAAGTCCGGGGTCGCGGGGGTCGCGAGCGCGGCACCCGAATGGTGTAGGACCGCGGCCGCACCCAGCGCAACCAGGCAACTTGCTGCCGTCAATTTGAAAGCCAAAATTGGATATTTCATTTAATTACCCTCCCATGCGGCAGACATTTGCCGTCGGCGCAGAATCCGGTCGATCTCATAGCCGCGCAAACGGCATTGCACGGCAGTACGAGCGACAACCGCGCCACGCCGCGCATTACCGTTCCTTGCCGTGCTTGGCGCACGCGTGCACTATCTCCCGAAACACAGAAAGTGGCGATTGAGCAGCCATGAACGACAATGAAACGGGCATCGCAGGCGCGAGGGCCGCCAACTCCGGGGATGATCGCCTCGATTCGTGGAAGCGAATCGCAGCGTATCTAAAGCGCGACGTCACGACCGTGCAGCGCTGGGAAAGACGTGAAGCCATGCCCGTGCACCGGCACCAGCACGCGAAGCAGGGTTCGGTATACGCCTATCGGTCCGAACTGGATGCTTGGTGGGCCAGTCGCCGCTCGCGGCTGGCGGGTGATGGCGACACCGTAGGCGCGGCGCCGGCGCCGAATGCCCCCTCGCCGACGCGAGTGCCGACGCGACACTCAAGATTGATCAGGCGGGTATCGTTGGCGGCTACCTTGCTGCTGATGATCGGTGTCATCGCCTGGTATGCGCTGCATGCAGGGTTCTTCTGGCGAAATCCACTGGCGGAAGCCAAGATCACTCGCCTCACGGACTTTGGCACGGAACGCGCGGCCGCGATCTCGCGCGACGGCCAATGGGTCGCGTTTCTGGCCGACCGCGGCGGTCAGATGGACGCCTGGTTGACGAAAACCGGCAGCAATCGCTTCCGCAATCTAACCGAGGGACAATTTCCGCAACTGACCAACCCGTCAATTCGGTCGGTCGGGTTCTCGCCGGACGGATCCCTGGTGTCCATTTGGACACGCAATGCGGACGGCACCCGCCCTCAGGACTTTAAATTGATGGCCGCGCCGACGGCGGGAGGCCCCCTGGGGCTTTACATGCCGGAAGCCGCCGAATTCGATTGGTCCGCAGACGGAACGCGGTTGGTGTTTCATACCACGGCACCCGGAGATCCGCTATTCGTACGCAACGCGGGCGAGAGCGCTGCACACCAGATTTATGTCGCCGAGCCCGGCGTGCACTGCCACTTCCCGAGCTGGTCACCCGACGGCCAGTTCATCTATTTCATACGGGGCGAACCGCCGTTGCACTGGGACATCTGGCGCTTGCGTCCCTCCGGAGGGGGAATCGAACGCCTGACTTTTCACGATGCCGAAGTCAGTTACCCGGTATTGATTGATGCAGACACATTGCTGTATCTGGCCATCGATGCCGATGGGTCAGGACCTTGGTTGAACGTGCTGGATGTGAGGCAAAGGCGCACACACCGCGTCAGCATGGGCTTGGAAAGGTACACATCACTTGCCGCAAGCGCGAACGGGATGCGGCTCGTCGCCACGGTCGCCAACTCTCATTCGGATTTGTGGCGCGTGACGATCAGCGATGGCGGACCGCCGCAAAGTGCGGCCATACCCGTGACGCCCGCCACGCAAAGCGCCGCCCATACGCCGCGCTTCGGTTCGGATTACGTGGTGTATGTGTCGAGCGGTGGCGGA
>Ga0209526_10002724_pt1 | contig 11931 bp, 9 predicted proteins | sample JacPinW_OM2H0_M1_FD_188566 | JGI IMG/M metagenome (GOLD analysis project Ga0209526, IMG submission 188566) | Forest soil microbial communities from Algoma, Ontario, Canada - Jack Pine, Ontario site 1_JW_OM2H0_M1 (SPAdes) (version 2) | ecosystem: Environmental > Terrestrial > Soil > Boreal...
CGTGACCCAAAATGGGTGGGCAAAATCATTGAACTGCACGAAAGCAATGATCATCGCGGGAACGTAACAGACAACGTAGCCGACGTAGGGAATGATCCCGATGAAGGCTAAGAAAATCCCGATCAAGAACCCGAACTGGAGCCCGACGATCGACAAACCGGCGGCAACCAGGGTGCCATCGATCAGGCTAACCACCAATTGGCCCCTAAAGAAAGCAATCAGGTAGCCGTTGATCTCGGTAAGAACGGTGACAACTTCGTCTTTGAATTCCGAATTCCGAATCGGCAGAAAGTTACTCCAAGACGACGCAATGCGCGGACTCTCTTTGAGAAAGAAGAACAGATAAATCGGTACAATAAAAAGGCCGAAGACATAGCCAAAAACGCCGAACACCCCGGTCAAGCTCGTCTGGATGAATGTCCATGTCTGCTGAGCAAGCGCCGGCAGCTGATCCTTTAGATACTGCAGCGATTGCTGGACATAGGGGTTGTCTCGGTAACGCTCAAAAGCACTACCGGGAATTGGGCTCACCGTCGGGCCGGGAGAAGTAATGGAATCAGGCGGAGGGCTAGGCGCCGGATTTGTGTCCGGTTGCCGGGGTCCTAGCTGGGGTCCTAGCTGAGGTATTTTGGTCAGACTATGTTCCAGGTAATCGTCGAATAAGCCCCAGCTTCTCTCCAAATAACCCGGCAGGGCGGTGAAAAATTTCTGGCTCTCAAATGAGACTGACGGACCAATCCCAATAAATAAGAGGCTTCCGCCCAAAACGAAGACGGCAAATACGATAATGACCGCGATAAGCCGAGGTAAACCGCGCCGGGCGAGCCAGCTGACCAGCGGTTCGAGCAGATAGGAAAGAACGCCGGCGATCGCAAACGGTACCAAAAGAGGTTGTAAAAAAAGGACGGTGCGGGTCGCCACCAACGCGGTTAAGAAAATAACCGCCGCGATCACTATGAGAGAGACGCAAGTGATCGCACTCCAAAGGGTTTTCCTCTGCCAGGGAGTCGGATACAAACTGCTTCAAAATGCGGAATTTTCAGCACGGTTTCAACCCAATTCCAATCGCAGCTGGTGGATTGAAAAGCGATGTACCTCACTTTGGAGATCATTGTAAAACGTTGGCGATCATAAACTGGCCATCAGAGGCGGCTGCCCAACCGCCTCCAGCCAGTCGGTCGCTCGAAGCTATCTTGGTGCTCGCTGGGCCTCGAACAAGAAGTCAACGGGTGTTTGCGTTTTCTTCGAGAAGCCTTTTGTTGCATCCTATCAAAAGACCTTTATGACGATTTCTACAGAAGCGCTAACTGAGGAGGTGAAGACCGCGGGGACGTGGGTTAGCGCCGTCCAGAACGAAATTTCACGGGTGGTGGTCGGTCAAAGATATTTGGTTGATCGTCTACTGATCGGTCTGCTGGCAAATGGACACGTTTTGCTGGAAGGTGTTCCCGGATTGGCGAAAACCCTCACGATTCGGACTTTGGCCGGTTGTATCCAGACTGGATTCCGCCGACTTCAATTTACGCCAGATCTTCTTCCGGCTGACATTGTCGGAACGCTAATCTACAATCCCCGGGACGGAGACTTTCGACCAAAATTAGGCCCGATTTTTTCTAATCTCATATTGGCGGACGAAATCAATCGGGCCCCGGCCAAGGTACAGAGCGCTTTATTGGAAGCGATGCAGGAGAGACAGGTGACCATTGGAGAGCAGTCCTATCTCTTACCCGACCCTTTTCTTGTTCTGGCAACCCAAAATCCCCTTGAACAAGAAGGCACCTATCAGCTACCGGAAGCGCAGTTGGATCGGTTCATGCTGAAATTAAACGTGGATTATCCCAGCAAGACTGAAGAACGCCAGATCTTAGATCTGATGGGCACATCCGCGCCCAATTTTTCGGTACAGGGGGTCGCCGCTCCAGATATGATCATTCGGTCTCGCGACGTTGTGAACCGCATCTTTATCGATGACCGGGTAAAGGACTACATCGTCGATCTTATCTGGGCAACGCGACGTCCGGGAGATTATCAGCTGGGAATGGAGGGATTAGTACGTTACGGGGCTTCGCCGCGAGCCACTATCTATTTGACGCTGGCGGCCCGTGCCCACGCGTTCATTGAAGGTCGGGGATATGTCACACCACACGATGTAAAGTCCATAGGGCCGGACGTTCTTCGCCATCGAATCATTGTTAGCTACGAGGCTGAGGCGGAAGAGGTGACGAGCGACACGATCGTCCAACGCATCTTCGCCGGCCTACCGGTGCCTTGATGCGCTCAACCAAAGAGATTATCAAAAAGATCCGTCGGTTGGAATTAACCACTCGGCGGATGGTAGAAACCGCTTTCGCGGGACAGTATCATAGTGTCTTCAGAGGGCGCGGGATGAATTTCGATGATTTTCGTCCTTACCAAGTCGGTGATGAAATCCGTTCAATCGATTGGAACGTTACCGCTCGAATGGGGGAAGCATTCGTACGAAAATATGTGGAAGAACGCGAGCTCACCGTTTTGTTGCTGGTCGATATTAGCGCTTCCGGAGGTTTCGGCAGCGTTTCGGAAAGCAAGCGCGAGGTGGCGGCGGAGGTGGCTTCACTCCTGGCTTTTTGTGCGATCCGAAATAATGACAACGTTGGTCTCTTGCTCTTTACCGATCAAACCGAACTTTACATACCGCCAAAGAAGGGACGAACCCATACCCTCCGACTAATACGCGAGATTTTATTTTTCGAACCGAAGGGTCGCGGCACCGATCTGGCGAAGCCGCTGGAGTTCATTAATCGCGTTACCACCCGGCAGGCAGTGATTTTTCTGTTATCCGACTTTCAAGCGGACGGCTTTGAGCAGCCGTTCTCGATCTGTGCGCGAAGACACGATCTGATTGCCGTTCCGATCGAAGATCCTGGAGACTGGCAACTACCGCCGGCCGGGATTGTAGAAGTACAGGATCCAGAAACTGGCGTCAGATCGGAAATTGATTTCTCGAATACTGCTGCCCGCCGCGAGTTCGCTCGCCTGGCCGACGAGCAGCGGAAGAATCGAGATGCAATCTTTTTGCGAGGAAAGGCCGGGATAATCCCGCTGAGAACAGATCAAGATTATTTTCCCGCGTTGCGGAGCTTTTTTGTCCGCCGTCAGCGGCTACTCCGGATCAGATGATGACTCATTTCATTTTCCTCGGTCTGACTGAGATCGTCCAGGATATCGAGGATATCCGACCACCGATTGCTCAGCATCCGCTCTGGGGAATTGTCGGCATCCTGACCGCCTTGCTGGTAGTCGCCTTACTTGCCTATGCCTTTTGGCCGAACCGAGGAAAGGTCGTCCTGCCTCCCATCCTGCCCAAGGAATGGGCGCACTCTGAATTAACCAGACTGGATGGCGAAATCGCAACCCTCGACCCACCTGAAGCCGCATTTCGAATTTCGTGGATTCTGCGGGGTTTTCTCGAGCGCCAATATGGGCTGCGAGCGTGCCGGCAATCGACGGAAGAATTTTTGATGCATACCGCACCGCAGAGATTATTCGCTGCCGGGCAGAGAGAGCGTCTGCAAGAGTTTCTCCAGGGTTGCGATCGGCTCAAATTCGCGCGAGCAACAATTGCAACAGCACCGATTAACTTACTGCGTCAGGCGACGGCCTGGATCGACGAGACCGTTTGACCATGCACTTCCGATTTGAGCAAAGCTGGTTCTTGTTACTTCTCATTGCGCTGCCTCTGATTTGGTTCTGCCAGCGGCGAATGAAATCGCCTAGCCTTCAGTTTGGGCCAGTTCGCGTTTTTCGAAATGGGCTGAAATCGGCTGGATGGAAGCGAATCTTCATCCAAAGGACACTTTTTTATTCCGCTATTCTCAGCCTCATTTTTGGTTTGGCGCGTCCCCAGTTCGGCACTACCAGCTCCCAGATTCACGCCAGCGGCATTGATGTGATGCTCTTGCTGGATGTGTCTCGCTCGATGTTGTCGGAAGATTTTACCATTGGAGGCGAGCGAGCGAGTCGTATCGATGTGGTGAAGCAGGTGACGGAACGGTTCATTGAAGGGCGGCCCAACGATCGAATCGGAGTGATTGCGTTTGCCGGCCGCCCATTTCTGGTCAGTCCGCTTACCCTGGATCATACCTGGCTGCTCGCGAACCTCAGCCGGCTACAGATCGGCCTCACCGAGGACGGCACCGCAATCGGATCCGCTTTGGTGAGCGCTGCCAACCGACTGCGGGATCGCAAGGCCAAGAGCCGAGTTATCGTTTTATTAACAGATGGTGACAACAACGCCGGCTCCGTTCCTCCGTACACAGCAGCAGAGGCAGCCGCTGCGGTTGGCATCAAAATTTACACAATCGGTACCGGCACAAATGGATTGGTGCCTTTTCCGGAAACTGATCGGTTCGGAAATAAATTCTATACCGAGGAATACATGCCGTTTCAGGAGGACACCTGTAGAAGAATTGCGGACATTGGCCGTGGTCAATTCTTCCGAGCGACCGATACCAGAGGCATGGAAGCGATTTTCAGCGCGATCAATCGTTTGGAGAAGACCGAAATGGATGTTCGACAGACTCAACATTATCGGGACTATTTTTCCTGGTTCGTCGGAGCGGGAGTGGTTCTGCTGGGGGTTGGCACTATTTTAGGGGAAACTATTTGGAGGAGCGCACCATGAGTTTCGGACAACCCTTTGCGCTGCTGCTTCTTATTTTGGTGCCGGTCGCGGCCATTCTGATGGGCCGAGGCGACCGGCTCGTGCGCCAACGGCTCGAGCGGATTGTGGCCTCCAGGTTGCTACCCTCTTTGACCGACACGGTTGACCAGCGTCTCCGCTTTTGCCGGCGCGTTCTCTTTCTTATCGCTTTAGCTTGCTTTGTTTTCGCGTTGGCCCAACCACAATGGGGCGAAGTTCGGGAAACGCAGAACTTTCAAGGGCGCGATATTCTCCTGGCGATAGACACTTCGAAAAGTATGCTCAGTACCGACCTATCGCCTAGCCGACTAGCTCGCGCCAAATTAGCGGCCGAAGATTTGATTGAATCCATGCCGGGAGATCGATTCGGGCTGCTGGCATTTGCCGGGGAAGCACAGGTCGAAGCACCACTCACGATTGATTACGACACGGTTATCGCCAGTCTCAACGAACTCAATACCAACACGGTTGCTCGCGGTGGCACCGATATTGCCGCCGCCATCCGAGCAGGTGAACTAATTCTTGGGCGCAACGGCGAGAATTACAAAGCTCTGGTTCTGGTCACCGATGGCGAGGAGCTGGACGAAGATGGTGTTGCCGAAGCAGACCGTGCCGCCAAAAACGGCATTCGGATTTTCACCGTCGGCATCGGCTCTCCAGAGGGAGCAACGATCCCGTTGCCAAATGGGCAACTACTCCGCGACAGTAGTGGAAAGACCGTGAGAACCAAGCTGGACGAGGCCCGCCTGAAAGGCATTGCGCAAGCGACCGGCGGCTTTTACCTCCGTCTGCAGCCGGATAGCGTTTCGCGCCTAGTTCGCGACGGTATCAATCGCCTGAGTGAGTCCAAGCTTGGCCAGCACACTTTCCGTATCCCGATTGAGCGCTATCGCTGGCCTCTTGCCTGCGGGTTACTCTTCCTGGTGATTTCTTCGATTCTTAGCGAACGTCAGCGATTCCAAAGAGCGACTGTCCCATTATTGCTCATTCTCACATTTGCCATCGGCACATCGGCCAAGGCAGCTAGCGCTTTTGATCTGTATCAGCAAGGAGATTACAATGGAGCGCTGCGGCAATGGCGGCAGGAATTGGAACGCTCGCCGCACGATCCGATACTGAATTTCAATGCCGGCACTGCCGCCTACCGGATGGGAAAATACGACCAAGCCTTCGAGAATTTCTCTGAGGTTCTGCAAAGTCCCAATACGACTCTTCGCGAAAAGGCCTACTACAATGGTGGAAACGCCCTTTTTAGACAGGGCGATTGGCAAGAAGATATTGAGCGGCAACTGACCAGTTACCAAGATGCGGAATACTTGTATGAACAAGCGCTTGCGATCGATCCAAATGATGAGGCAGCAAAAAAGAATTTGGCTCTGGTAAAACGCCGTATCGAAGAGCTGAAAAAACGAAAGCAGCAGGAAGGAGGAGCCCGTAACTCGAACGGGAAACAGCAATCAAAGGGCCCTCCCTCGGGAGAAGGTCAATCTCAAGGAAACAGCGGCCGCCAGTCAAACCGAGGTTCTGATCCTTCTCAAGATCGTTCTAGAAACGGCCAAGCGGCTCCCCCGGATGCAGATTCTGGTCCGGAGAAGAAGAAGGAAGGAGATTTACGTGCAATCGAACCCAACGACGCAACCAAAGAGAAGCCGGAGGGCGAGATGCCTAATGGGCAAAAGATGAGTCCGGAAGAAGCAAACGGATTGCTTGATTCGTTCCGAGACGACGAGGACCACGTTGATCTGTCTCGGCGCAAAAAAACCGATCGACCGGTACTCAAGGATTGGTGAGATGAAGCTGGCTCTGCTTTTCCTAATTTGCGTTGTCGCGAGAACCGATCCGGGCGAATCAAAGGTTCAAGCAACTTTGTCCAGCGAGCATACTACCGTCTCCCAGCCCGTTCAGTTGGAAGTAGAAGTCCGAAACCTCCGAATGGCAGAACCTCCAAACATCTCGGCAGATGGTCTTTCGATTCGATTTGCCGGCCAATCGACGCGAATGCAGACATTGAATGGCGAGACTTTGTTCAGTGTCAATTTCACTTACGTGATCACTCCGCAACGAGAGGGCACATTCTCGATTCCACCGGTGAAGTTGAATCTCAACGGCCGCGAAATTCAAAGTGCGCCTTTGACTCTGACCGTTCTTAAAGAGGAAACGAATAAACCAGCCGAACCTAACAAGTCGTATTTCGGAGAGCTAGTTGTTCCGAAAGATTCCGCTTACGTCGGAGAACCGGTTCCGGTAGAACTTCGGTATTATTTTGATCGGCGAATCTGGTATCAGCCGTATCCGCAGGGACAACTTCCCATCGTAGATGGCGATGGTTTCGTAACGGCTAAGTACCCGGACCCGGCCGAGAAAGAGGTCCAGGTGAATGGCCGCTGGTATCGAGTACTTATCTACAAAACGGCGATAACCGGAGTCCGAGCCGGACGACTGGATCTTCGGTCGGCAACGCAAGAATTTCTGTTGCATGTTCCGGTGCTACGAAACGCTCCACCCGGTTTTGATGATGACTTTGATCGGTCACCATTTAGCAATGGGTTTAGCGGATATGAACGGAAAGAAGCGTCGATCGCTACCAACGGTGCGACAATTCAAATCAAGGCCTTGCCCACGGACGGTCGTCCGGCGAACTTCACTGGAGCGGTCGGGACATTTACGATGACGGGTTCGGTTCACCCAAGTCACGCTGGCGTGGGCGATCCGCTTGATCTACAGATCCAAATTTCTGGAAACGGCAGCTTTGATCGAGTTCAAGCGCCCACCCTGGCCGCAAGCCCCGTTTGGCACGTCCACCAGGCAACATCCGAAATTGAGGCCCAGGATGACATTGGCTTGAACGCGGTTAAGACCTTCCATTATCCGATCGTGGCCAATGCGCCGGTTCACGAATCGCCGGCCGCAAGTTTCTCCTACTTCGATCCGGACCAGGAAAAGTATGTGACGTTGGATCTTGCTCCTAAAGAGATCAGTGTAGAGGGTCCGCAACTATCACAACCTGGCTCCCAGCCCACCCCGAATATCCCCCAGCCGGCCAGTCCCGCGCAAAAGCCAAATTTGGGTCTGACCGACTTCGTCGCCAAAGGCGAAACCCGGGGGTCATTTCAACCGGTCAACCGAAATCCCGGTTTTTGGTTAATCCAACTCATTCCGGCCGCGATCGCGGCTGGGTTAGCGATCAGCCATTGGAGAAAACGGCGGTCACAAGAGCGAGCACCTCTCCGAGTGCTCTTAGCCGATCGACGTGCCCAGCGGCGAAAACTTGCCGCTCCCGAAGCTGAAGTGGCCCTCTCGGCAGCCGTCCGCCTCATCCAGCTGGATCCGCTCGTCCGATCCAAAGGGGCTCTTCGCCACATCACGGCGGAAGAGGCGCTGCAACAAAAAGAGATACCGGAGGAAATCCGGAACGGTCTGAATCGTGTGATCGAGAAACGCGCGAACTGTGTCTACGCCGGGCAGGCGTATACCCTTTCTGCGGCCGAGCACACGGAAATCAAAGAATTGATCGACGCATGGGAAAAGGCGCCATAAAACGTTTGCTGATCGCGGCGAGCACCTGGGTCCTTCTTGCAAATGTCGCTGCCTCTGGCGCCGAATTGATCACGCTGGAGAAAGCGAATCAGGCCTATCGCGAAGGAAAATACGAGGAAGCGAGAGCCAATTATCTACAGCTGATCTCGGCCGGCAAAGCGGCCCCGGAGCTTTTTTTCAATCTTGGCGACGTCTGGTTGAAGGAAGGAGAGCAAGGACGAGCGATCCTTAATTTCCGTCGTTCATTGGTGTTGGACCCAAATTTCGCTCCTGCTCAGCAGAATCTCGCTGCGGTCCTCCATTCGATCGGCAGTACCGAAGAGCATCCTTTTTATCAATGGCTGAGGCTACGGTCCGATTTTTGGTTCGTTAGCACCGCAATCTTTTTTTGGCTCACAGCAATTGCAGCCTTGTTGTGGGCGACCATTCAGCGCTTTCGTACCGCGGCCAAAATCGCGTTGCTCGTTTTTGCTCCGTTTTTGGTTTTGAGCTTGGCGGTCACGCTTTGGGTCGGCAACGGGATGAAAGATCCGAATCTCGCGGTGCTCGTCGACCAAAGTGCGGATGTTCGATTCGGACCGGCCGCAAGTTCGCGCACGGTGGTAACAATGGGTGCCGGTCAGGAACTGAGGTTGGCAACCGAACGGGGTGACTGGACCTTTTGTCGTCTCAGTAATGGTTCGAGCGGTTGGATTCATACCCAGAGCGTCGAGCGCATCATACCCAAATGAAGATCTTCCTTCCATTTTGCGTCGTCATTCTTCTGTCGGTGGGTCGGGCGGCCGAGATGCCGCCGTGGGCCGATTCCGTAACGACCAGCAAAGGCCCGGGAACTTTTCCGTTCCCGCCCAACGCCCATTTGGCCTATCGCTTTGGTTGGAGCGGAATCACCGCTGCAGAAGCGGACGTCCACCTAACGCGGGAGGGTGATCTGGTGAAAACCGAGGCGAACGGGGGAACGGTTGGGTTGGCACGCGCCCTTTTTCGTTTAGACCTCGAGCATGAATGTCTTTCCCGTCGCTCGACTCTCTTGCCGACGCGTATCGTCCAGAACGAAAAGTATGCGTCACAAGATGTCAAAACGACCATTGATTTCAATTCCAAGACAACCACTAGTTTGCGGAATGTTACTCCAGCAAAAGAACCACCCAAAACGCGAACCATAGAATTCGCGCCGATTTTTAGCTTTGAGACCGCATACTTCTGGCTCCGGAGCCAGCCGCTGACGGAGGGCGAAAAAGAGGTGATGGTTATTTATGCAAATAATGCCGCTTACCTGGCTACGCTGCAGGTAGCTGGCCGAGAAAAGATTCGAATCGGCGACACCGACCGCAATGCGATCAAAGTTAATCTAAATTTCAAATCGATCGATCAACATTTACAGCTCAAGACCTACAAACGGTTCAAGAGCGGCCGGGGATGGATTTCAGACGACAATTATCGAATCCCACTGCGAGTTGAAGCCGATATCTTCGTCGGATATGTATTTGCCGAATTGGAGAAATTTGAGCCTGGCACGCAAAAGGAATAGGATCGGTGGAGATGGCCTATAGCCAGGAGTTTTTTCGGTCATGGTCAAATTGCCAGCCCTGATTGGCCGCGAATCTTTTTTTCGATCCGTCCCGAAGGAACATTTGATCGCAGGCGCTACAAAATACTGGCCTACTTTCACCGCATTCCTGACGGAACGAACACATCCGACTCGGGCGCCGATGGATCCTGCGAATGTGAGATCGTTACTTGGCTGCTACCGCGCTCGGAGGTTGATAATTTAGATACGGACCCAGCCAGCGCTCGACTTCTTCCAAAGGCAACCCTTTGCGAACTTGATAATCTTGGATCTGATCGCGACCGATCTTTCCAACTCCGAAGTACTTCGCGTTGGGAGCCGCAAAATAGAGCCCGCTGACCGAAGCACCAGGCCACATCGCATAACTCTCTGTCAACTGTATGCCGGTCGCTTTCTGCGCCTGCAAAAGATCGAAGAGCGTTCGCTTCTCGGTGTGGTCCGGACAGGCCGGATATCCAGCCGCTGGTCGAATCCCACGATATGATTCTCGGAGCAGATCTTCTTTACTCAGTTTCTCTTCGACGCCAAACCCCCATTCCCTTCGGGCCCGCTCGTGCAGGTATTCAGCAAAAGCTTCGGCCAATCGATCGGCCAAAGCTTTGGTCATGATGGCATTGTAATCGTCATGGTCGGCTTCAAACTGTCGCGCTAACTCATCCGCGCCATGTCCGGCGGTAACCGCGAAACCACCAAGATAATCAGCCCGTCCGCTCGACTTCGGAGCGATAAAATCGGCCAAGCAATGATTGAACTGACCCGAGGGTTTATCCATTTGCTGACGGAGCATGCGGAAGACTGCAAGCACGTTCGTCCGGGATTCCTCATGGTATACCTCAATATCATCACCCACACTATTAGCCGGCCAGAATCCGTAGACTCCTTTGGCAGTGATAAGACGACTGTTCACGATATCCTGGAGTAGTTTCTGCGCGTCTTCGAACAGCTGTCGAGCCTGGGATCCCACCTCTGGATCATCGAGAATGGCCGGGAATCGCCCACGTAATTCCCAAGTATGGAAAAATGGCGACCAATCGATGTAAGAAACCAGTTCATCGAGCGGCTGGCTTCCGATCGACTCCGCTCCAGAAAAGCTGGGTCGATCAATCTGAGCCGTGCTCCAATCGATCGGTTCTTTCCGCTCTCGGGCCGCTCCAATCGAGAGTAAAGGTTTACTGCTGATCTTTTGCTGAAACTCCAGACGAAGCTTGTTCTGTTCTTCAGCATTTTTCGCGATGAAGCTCGGCTTGAGATCTTCGCTCAGCATAGAGGACACCACCCCAGCGGCTCGCGACGCATCCAGCACGTGAATAACCGGTCCGGAATAGTGCGGTGCAATTTTCACCGAGGTATGAGCGCGGCTGGTGGTTGCTCCGCCGATCAACAGCGGTTCGGTGTAACCCAGTCGCTCCATCTCTTGGGCGACATGGACCATCTCATCGAGCGACGGAGTAATTAATCCGCTCAGTCCAATTACGTCGGCGTTTCGCTTTCGTGCTTCTTCCAAGATTTTTTCGGCGGGTACCATAACTCCGAGATCCGTCACCTCGAAATTGTTGCAGGCCAACACGACACCAACGATATTTTTACCGATGTCATGAACGTCTCCCTTGACCGTGGCGATCACAATTTTGCCCTGAGCTCGTCTTTCCGGATTAGTTTCCTTTTCTTTTTCCATGAACGGCATGAGATAAGCGACGGCTTTTTTCATCACCCGCGCGCTCTTTACCACTTGGGGAAGAAACATTTTCCCGGATCCGAATAGATCGCCAACGATGCTCATTCCCTTCATCAGCGGACCCTCGATGACGGAAATTGGTCGAGAGTACTTTTGGCGCGCCTCTTCGGTATCAACATCGATGTAATCGACGATGCCTTTGATCAGAGCATAAGCCAGCCGCTCCTCCACCTCGGTAGATCGCCAAGCCTCGTCTTTCACCTCTGCTTTGGCGGTTTGTTTTACCCGCTCGGCAAAATCTACCAGCCGCTCCGTCGCATCCTTGCGCTGGTCGAAAAGCACGTCTTCGACCAGCTCGAGGAGAACCGCCGGGATCTGTTCGTACACCGCCAGCTGTCCAGCGTTCACGATTCCCATGTCCATACCCGCCTGAATCGCATGATAGAGAAAAGCCGCGTGCATCGCCTC
>Ga0209526_10002725_pt1 | contig 11930 bp, 10 predicted proteins | sample JacPinW_OM2H0_M1_FD_188566 | JGI IMG/M metagenome (GOLD analysis project Ga0209526, IMG submission 188566) | Forest soil microbial communities from Algoma, Ontario, Canada - Jack Pine, Ontario site 1_JW_OM2H0_M1 (SPAdes) (version 2) | ecosystem: Environmental > Terrestrial > Soil > Boreal...
ATCCCATTCCGGTCGGCAAGCAACAGCGCCACGAACGTCAATCACTGACGTCCTGGCTGTTCGGCCGGCGCGGCACTATCACAGGATGTTGGTGCGCTCGGAGGGCGGTCGTATTTCCCGTGATTTCAAAGGCTTGTCGAGATGGGCAAAGAAATTAGGTGCATTTCGCGCCTATAGGTGCCTATCAGGGTGGACGCCGAAGCTGGCACCGCGGTCAGGCCACCGGCCCGCCACCAAGCCTCTGATCGGGGTCGTCCTTAAAGTGACATCGGGGACTACCTTTGGCCTTTCGCCGACCTGGCCATCAGCTCAAGCGTCCGCTGTGCCCCAGAAGCGGCCCTCCCCGCCAGCTCGCAGTTTGACTAATGTCATGTCTAAGGAGTGTTAAAGTGTGCACGCCATATCTGTTCCCTCAATATTGTTCCAATGACTAGTCCCTGGATAGAGTTTCGCCCGGAACGCCGCAATGCGCGGGCGCGCGTTTTATGTGTCCCCTATGCAGGTGGGAGCACGCAAGTTTACCACATGCTAGCGCGCAGCATGCCCGAAAACATTGAGGTTGGAGCAGTCCAGTTGCCGGGTCGCTGGAATCGTAGGCGTGAGCCCCTATTGACCAGGGTTAGTGATGCATCCCGGAGTTTGGCTGGCGAATTAACACGTCTTTCGCGGACGCCGTACGCTCTGTTCGGCTATAGCTTCGGCGGGCTTATTGCTTTCGAGACAGCGCGGATCTTAGCGCGGGATGCAAAACAGCAGCAACCGCGAGCCTTAATAGTAGCAGCAATTGGAGCACCGACGGAGCGGCCGAGCCTCCCACCTTTGCACATGCTTTCTGATGCCGAATTTATTAAGAGGCACGTTGATCGGTATCCTGGCGGGATCCCTGCGGTTGCTCTTGGTGAACCCGACCTTTTGGCGATGCTATTGCCTGTACTCAAGGCAGACATGGTGATGTTCGAGACGTACCAGTACTTGCCTGGAAAGGCGCTTCCTTGTCCTATTTACACAATTGCTGGAGAACAAGACCTTCTATGCCCGCCATCTTCAATGGCTGGTTGGAAAAAAGAAACGATTGGTTCGTTTTTTACCGAAACTGTCGCAGGAAATCACTTCTTCATAAATAGCGCAGTCGATCGAGTGCGTGCGACGATCTTGAGAGCTCTCGAGTAACGGACTTGTGTCAGAGGCGACGCTTTGGTCAGATGTGGCGATGAGCTTCTCTAACGTCGCAAAGCAGCCGCGAAATTCCGGTTCTATTGTTCTATTCGTCTCCTTCCGTGTTCCGAATACTGCGCAGCCGTGTGCTGTCTGTCATCGCCAGTGCGGCTTGAGAACCGCTAATTCTGCCGCTTAGAGATGATCGAAGACGTCGCCTCTATCCGCCGCGCCTGGACCCATGCGGTCGTCTCGAGCCGCCTCGGCGCGCAATTTAAAGCGCTGAATTTTACCTGTCGCGGTCTTCGGCAGTTCTGTGCGGAATTCGATCCAGCGGGGATATTTGAAAGTCGCGAGCTGCTTGCGGCAATGCTCACGCAGCGCAACCGCCATTGCTTCGCTCGGCTTGCCGGAAGGCTTAAGAACCACAAATGCCTTGGGCCTAATTAGGCCATCCTCATCGGGCCAAGCTGCCACCGCCGCTTCGAGCACGTCAGGATGGCTCATCAGCACGCCTTCAACCTCGAACGCCGCCACGTAGACACCGCCGACCTTCATCATGTCGTCCCGCCGCCCGCAATACAAATAGTAGCCGTCCTTGTCCTGGATGTATTTGTCGCCGGAACAAGTCCACTCGCCCAGAAAAGTCGAGCGGGATTGCTCGCGGTCGTTCCAATACATGATTGCGGCAGTCGGCCCCCGAACCTGCAGCTCGCCCATTTCGCCCTGCGTGACAACAGCGCCAGCCTCGTCAACGAGGCGGATGTCGTAGCCTCGTACGGGTTTGCCGGTCGTGCCGTAGCGAAGTTCTCCCACGCGGTTGGACAGGAATGTGTTGAGCATTTCCGTCGACCCAAGACCATCAAGTATATCCACGGCGAAGCGTTCGCTCCAGGACCGACCGACATCGACCGGAAGCGCTTCGCCGGCGGAAACGCAACACCGAAGCCTCAGTGCTGCGCGTTCCACCGGATTAGCCGCAAGAAACGCCGCATAGAAAGTCGGCACCGCAAAGAACACGGTAACGCCGTACATCCGCAAAAGCTCCGCGACCGAGTTGGGTGTCGGGCGTTCTGGCGTCAGCACTGTAGTCGCACCTGCTAAAAGAGGAAAAGTCATTGCATTGCCAAGGCCGTAGGCGAAGAACAGTTTCGACACCGAATAGACGACGTCCTTCTCGGTGAGGCCGAGTACGTGGGCGCCGTAGCAATAGTCGGTGAGCCGTGGGGCGGCATGCACATGCACCGCAGCTTTCGGCTGTCCAGTCGAGCCCGAAGTGTAAAGCCAGAAGCACATCTCGTCGCGGTTGGTCGGCGCGGTATACTCGGTTACAACGGCCGCTTGCAGGGCGTCCTCGAATAGTGTGTGCCCGAAGCCGTGGTTGCCCGACACGAGTATGTGTTCGAGATCCGGACACGAACCGATCAGATTCGCAAAACGCGCATATAGCTCTTCCGAAACGATCAGCAGGCGGGCGCGGCTATCCTCAAGTATGAAGCGATATTCCGCCTCGCTCATCAGCGTGTTGACGGGCACCGCTACTACGCCCGCCTTGATGGCGCCAAGAAAAGACGTCGGCCAATCGATAGTGTCGGTGAGGCAAATCAAGATGCGTTGCTCACGCTGAATGCCAAGACTCCGCAGCAAATTGCCGAACCGAGCGACCCGCTCCGCAAGCTGACCGTAGCTCCAGGTCCCGCGCGGGTCGATATAGGCGGACTTACCGTTACGCCCCGCTGTCAGGTTTCGGGCGAGGACGTCTTCGGCGAAATTGTAGCGACGCGGGATGGCAGCAGTCCCGCTGCGGCCGATATCCGGGTCGAGAGTGTTCAGGACTTGAGTATGCATGCTCTTCACCATAGGTCCTGCGTGCGGACAGCGTGACGATTGCAGACAATACGACGTATCGAATCGTCATGCACACGAGAGCGCAATCTCGCAACCATGCCAGCCGAGCATTCAACCACACAGCCGAACCGGCTTGATCTTAATCTTCTACGGCGCTGCCGACGCAACACCGGCGGAAGCTTCCGCCGTAGCTGCAGGAACGCATGCAAGCACCAGTCGGGCATATTCATGGATCCTCCCGCTCGAAATCCGGAGGAACGAAAGATAGGGCTGCCGAGCCTTAACGGGATCCCGAAACGCGATTTTTCTTTTGGTTGGCTTTTTCAGGCCCCCTGCTCCCTCTACTGGCTGATGACTTTGCTTAGGAGAGGCTCGCCTACCTGCGACCATCCACGCCAGCGCTTACGCCGCGCCGTCCAATCAGGCATCTTTGATTTTCCGAATATCCCGGATTCGGCGCTGCATAAGAAGCAGAAGAACAATTGCTGGCGTTAAGAAGCCGAAAACGATCCAATGATTGCTCACTCCAGCCATCTCCCCTAAGAGCGACAAGTCACCCTCCGCAACCAAATAGGCTCCCATACAAAAGGCAACAGACCAAATTCCGTAAAGTACGGACCTAGTTTGGATACTCTTCAAAGCGGTATTGACAAACTGAGATGATGCTGTGGCGCTATTTGCATCAATTAACAAACGGCTCGCACGATGCTTGGTCTCCAAAATCACTTCTGGCCAACGGTAAAGCTCTTCTCTCATATCACAAATAAAAGCTTGCGCAAAAAATTCAGGCAAATCCGAATGACAATCGTATTCCGGCGCTAATTCAGCCAGGACCGCATCAACGGTCATAACGGTCTTGTAATAGATGCTCAGCTCTTGCGGCATGAGGATCTTGTGGCGCCGCGCAATCGTCATGGTGCTAATCACCAGTTCGGTAGTGAGCGCGCGCGTATTTGCGTTCGGAACACCTAAGGCACGTCGAAACATTTGATACGCGATGAAAAACTCTTCCCGCGCTTGACGCAAGTCAGAATCACTCGATGGAATGAGCATTCGGAAATTTTCGGCTACAGCTTGCCCGATGTTGCCTCGATGCATATGGACATAGGTCTTGACGAGTGAAGACCGCAACCTTTTGGACAACCGGCCCGTGACACCGAAGTCTACAAATCCGACCCTGTTTCCGGGAAGCACGAAGACATTTGCTGGGTGGGGGTCGGCGTGAAAAACGCCATCGCGGAAGATTTGATTGTAGATCGACCAGAAGAAATTTCGCCCGAGCATGTTGAGGTCGTCGGGTTGCAGGTTCAGAGCAAGCAAACAATCATGATTTTGCGCTCGCGCTGCATTGATAACCTCTAACAACGAGATGCCTGCTATTAGCTTAGTGGCCAAAACGCGCCTTGAGCAAAACTCAAAACGAACTTCTGCACTAACCTGAAGTGGGTCGCCCTCGGATCGCAACAGCAGTCGATGGCAGTTTTTTGCTTCAGTAGTAAAATCCAATTCCTCGCGGCTCCATCTTTCGAATTCTTCCGCGAAGGAATGAAGCGCAGTTCCCCCTAACGCATCCACGAATCCGACCAAGTTAGCTATCATCCGGATTATGCGAAAGTCGGATTCAAACTGTTCCTGGATATAAGGTCTTTGCACCTTGATCGCGAGCTTTTCGCCATCATGCGTTGTCGCAATGTGGACCTGGGCAATCGAAGCTGCCGCGTGTGGCACAGGATCGAACGACGCAAATATCTGCTCAGGAAACGAACCAAGTTCGCGCAAGATCGTTTGGCGGATCGTTTCATATGGAACGGTCGCGGTCTGGTTGAGCAGCTTCAACAGTTCGGTACAATACTCACTCGGCAACAAATCAAATCGCAACGAGAGCGCCTGTCCGAGCTTTATCCAGGCACCTCCCAAATGCTCGAGAAAAAGGCGAAGGCGGACTTCGGGTCGAACCGTTGCTTTTCCTGGCCGAAGCTTGGGGAGAATATAAAACCGCGAGCCAGCCGAGACAATTTGCCAAAGACGTCGCACACTCAAAAAGGCGCGGCCAATTATATTGAGGGTCAATTTCTAATCGCTCGCCACGGCCAGATCCCAGACCGACGATGTGGACCAAGGCGACAATTTAGCACGATGCTATCGCATTTGTACAGCCTTGAGCTTCGTCTCCACAGGGCAATCGGATGAACGAATTGAGTGACAAGGGAACACCGGACGGCGCAGCTCAGCTGAGCCCGGCGCCGCGCCTCTCCCGACTTGCCGACGTCTTGCGAACCGACCACAATCGACTTCCACGTTCGCGCAGCGGAACTTAGGATTGGCAGCGACGGTCCGTCTTCATGATGGGCGATGACAGCCGGTTGAGCGGACAACACGCGGGGCAGCGGATGCCAAGTATATTTCGAACGATAGCACGTCTGTTCCGACTCACGCTCTTGCTGGGGCGGTATCAATTATTTGCGACATTGCTGTTTCGATCGGACCCACAGAAATCGGCGCGCGCCCTACGAGTTGTGTTTGAAAAATTGGGTTTCACCTTCGTTAAACTCGGTCAGGCTCTAGCCCTACGCTTCGACCTATTGCCGGCGGATTACTGCCGGGAATTTTTGCAGATCAGTAACGAGGTGGCGGCAGACGGGTATCCGACAATTCATCGAATCATCACTGAAGACCTTGGTCGTTCTCCCGACGAGATTTTTGCAGCGTTTGAGCGTGAGCCCTTTGCCGTCACGTCAAGCGGGCAGATTCATCAGGCGACCTCGGTGGATGGTGTGCGGCTCGCGGTGAAGATACAAAATCCGGCCATACGAAAGAACTACGTTGCGGATATTCGGTTAATGCGCTGGCTTGCTCTGCCGCTGGATTGGGTAGGAGTTTTTGGAGCCAGTTCGGTGGCTGCCTATGTCGACGAATTTGCGCGCGCTCTATTTTCTGAGCTCGATCTCGCGGATGCGGCGCGCAATGCGATCATAATGTCGGAGTTGTCCAAAGGCGATGAAGTCGAAATCAATCCCACAATTCGAAACGAATATACTGCTAATCGTATTTTGACTTGGGAGTTCATTTACGGGACATCTGTGCTGCAAATCTTGAACGCAATCCATCAAGGCGACCGCGAATACCTCCACAAACTCAGAGACCAGCAATACGATCTGCGTTTAATCGCCCGACGTATCTACTGGAGTACACTCAACCAGATTTATCGGGATGGGCTCTTCCATTCAGACCTAAGTCCTGCTGGCATTCTGGTCCTGCCCGGCAATCGTATCGCATATGTCGACTTTGCCGTCGTCGGACGATTCACCGAGGAGCACCAGGATTCATTTCGGTTCTTCATGCAGCACGTGCTTCGAGAAGAATTTGACGACGCAACAGATGAGCTCTTGCGATGGATTGAAGCCGCGCCGAGCACAGGTATCGTTAGATTTCGACGAGATATGTCCGCCGTATTTGAAGACTATCTGGATGGTTTTCGCAGCCCTATCGGAAGCATCACTTGGCTGGCGGCCAGACATATGGTGGTTCGGATGATGTCGCTAATACGACAACACGGCTTAACTATTCCCGCTACGGTTTCGCTGTACTTGCGGACTTTACTTACGCGGGACGCAATCATTTTCGAACTCTCGCCCGCTTACGATCCGCTAGTAGACGAAGCACGATTTCTGGTACGTGCCGCTCGTATCGACGCCAAGGAGTTATTCAAGCGGCGGGAGGTAATTGGAAGCGTTGCCGAGTCGTGGGAACAAGCCAAAGAAATCGTGGCTAATTTAGGTAAACTCGCTACGTCTAGCCGCTCGATCGAAATAAATCTTCGAACGCTGCAAGCTCGCCTTCTGCAATATGGTATTTGGACGGCCTTAATCGGCACAGGCGCATATCTTGGGTTCCGGGAGGATGCTTTCAGGGGCCTAAATGCTGTACTAGGGCTCGGCAAATATTTCATTCCCGGAACGCTACTTTTCGTTGCTTCTATCTTTGTGCTTATGTTTCTCCGCCAAGGACGCAAGCTTGCTGCCATTGAGCAATCTAACGTGATCGGGCGAGAAGTGAGCCAGCGCAACCTTGGGCGAGTGCGCTAGGTTCTGTAGTCAACATGATCAAGACACCCGTCCAGGCTCGAATTACCCTCCGCCGATTTGCGCTAGAATGGCCGCAAGCAGGGAGGCTACGGCGGGATCTAGCTCGGTCTTGGCATTCATGCTGTCTCGGTTCACACTGGCTGCTGTCTGGCATCATCGCCGAGCGCCTCGTCGAGGGCCACGATTAGCCTAAGAAGAAGCCCGGCGACCACTACAAGGCTGCGCGGGCCGCGTCTTTGGCGCGACGAAAAAGGAGCGCGCGACCGCGGCTAAATCCGAAGGCTACTTAAACCAGGCCGGATGCGCCGGAAAACTGGGCCACTAGCCCTTGGTCTGACTTCGAGTGTGAGACCCCATGTTGAGAATTCTTGAACCGGAGATCAAGGATAGCGACCAAGCACGAGCGTATGCGAGAACTGACTTCTCAGCTTCCAATCAGTTTTTTGTCGACGAGTTGCTCAAGGACTATTCGGATGCGCTGCGAAACGTCATCGATATTGGTTGCGGACCCTGCGACGCAATGTTGAGGCTCGCTAATGCGCGCCCGCACATTCGGATTACGGCGATTGACGGTTCAGCCGCGATGATTCGGCTCGCGCTGGAAGCCGTGCGCGGCGCGGGCCACGAAGGCCGGATATCGCCGTTGCAGGGGTATATTCCGGGACTACCCTTTGATGAGCGCAGCTTCGATGGAATCCTCTCAAAGTACCTTTTGCACCATTTACCCGATCCAATGGTGCTATGGAGTGAGGCAAGGCGACTTGGTAAGGCGGGCGCAGTCATTTACGTCATGGATTTAATCAGACCAGCCACGCCTGCAAGAGCACAGCACATTGTTGAAACGGTTACACCCGACGAGCATCCCATTTTGAAAGAAGACTTTTTCAATTCGTTACGTGCCGCATTCACGATTGAAGAGGCCAAAAGTCAACTAAGGGAAGCAGGGCTGCCGCTAGAAGTTGCTCAAATCAGTGGCCTCCACATGCTTATCAAGGGCATTCTACGCTAGTCGGCCTTGTGGGCGACGATCTTGTCAGCGATCTCGACCTGACAGTCCAAAGCACCGATGGTCACAAGCGCGCCGGCAAACTTCTCGGTTTCGGCGAGATGGTCCAGAAGATCGGGAAATGCGGTGATCTCATTGGTACTTTCTGGGACAAAGAGCTGCGCCAGGGTCAGCCGTGCCGATGTGCGTAGGCTGAGAGCGCGTGCAGTGCCTCAAGGCCCTTGGGATAACCGTGAGTGCGGGACGCCGTCTTCTCGTCAATGGCAATGAACTCGTGCCGGTCGGGTCACAGCACCGCCACCCACTGCTCGAAGCAGCGCCCGAACAGAGCCGGGTCGATCCGGTTGACCAAGACGCGCAGCCAGAACTCGCACGGAATGCCGTGATGGAACTCCGCGAACCGCCGCAGGAAGTCGAGCTGATGCTCGCCCTAGACGACAACGTCGTCGAAATCGCGCATGAGGCGATTGTCCCGCATGTCACCAGCAGCAGGACCTCCTTCAGCGGACACATGACACGCCAGGGCTCGCGGTCGTCCTCAAGCTCGGAAAAATGCTGCAGCAGCAGGCCAAGCCGCGCCCGCGACATCTCCTCATCCAGGATCGTAACGGTAATCGGGGCCATGATCTTGCTCCACGCCGGATCAGAGCACCCAGGGAATCACCCCAAACCGCAAAATCACCCCAAGCAGCGCCCGCTAACCTGACTTCCGAGCCGTGCCTGCTCGATTGGGGCTGATGGACAAGCTTTTGAGACATGCTATCCTTTCCCGAACGTATTGGAGGTTGCCCATGAGCAAGAGTTCGAGGGAGTCCCGGCGTTCCGATCGCGCTGACGATCCGTGGGCGGTACCGGAGACGGAAATCGCAGCTTGGGCCGAGCGCGAACGGAAGCGTCGGCAAGCGTGGCTCGAGGGCCCGGATGAAGAAGAAAAGCAGGCATGGGCTGATGCCGAGCGGAAACGCCGCAAACGCGAGTACCGTGACGAGTTGTTAGACATGGACCTTGACGACGGTCGACGAATGGCCGACCGGCTGCTAGCCGGCGTAGCAAACCGGATGGTTGAGGCACCTCTTCGCAAGCTCGGCAACTTGATTCGCGAAGGGCAAGATGCTGAGGATCGTCAAAAGGAGCCATTGCGCAGGCGTCGCCGAGTGTACCCTGACGATGGTGATTGATATCATTGCCGACTGTCGTGCGGTGGCCCTAAGGTCGTCAGGTTTGGAATTGGCGCAGAAAAGGCCTGCGTGAGTGCTGTGTTCGAGCACTTTATCTGGCGCACCAGGTACATCGATTATCTGACGTAAGAGGATTCAATGAGCTGCTCGCCTGAGGCACCTTTGGTTTGACATTTGTTTCCGAGTGGCCGGCAAGCGAGAACCGATCCTGACTAAGTCATTGGCTTTTTACCATTTCGTCTGGCACCGCTCCGAATTTGAGCACGTCCACGGCATAACAATTCTAACGGCGAGCCGCTTCTTGGCGGGTCTACCATTAATTTTGCTCTCGACTTCGTAAATCAACTCAATGCTTGAAGGTGGTGACTCAATGACCCGCGCTTGCGGCGCGCCTGGTTGGCGCAAGCTTGTTCGGTCAGAACGGCGGATGGCGATCTGAGTGATAATTTTCTACGGTGCACCATGACTGATAACGACCGCACAGATCTGGACTGGGAGGATGTCCGCTATTTCGTGGCCCTGGCTCGCGGCGGCACGATGCGTACGGATTTCACAAGCCAGGAATATCTACCGGATTTGACAAGCCAGGACTATCTGCGCAATCCGGCGGCAAGCCTTGCTAAGCTGAGGGCTGCCGGCCCCATCGTGGAGGTGCGCTTCCCGATCTTAGGGAAGACCTGGATCACCACAACCCACGATTTGGCCGACCGCATCCTGAAGGACAGCGAAACATTCACGATGCGCAAGAACGGCAGCGTTGCCGGTCTGCGCTGGTTGGCGTCGGGTCTGCGCTGGTTGGTGCCGGGGTGGATACGCGCGCTCGCGGTCAGCATGCTGAGCATGGACGAGCCGGACCATAAGCGTCTACGCGGGATCGTCGACGAAGCCTTCCGTCGCCGCGCCATTTTCGAGATGGAACCAAGAATCTTTGCGATTGCCGATGAGCTTGCGACTGACCTGTTTGCTGGCGGAAGTCCGGCCGATCTGGTCGAGCGTTATGCGCAGAGGCTACCTCTGTTGACCATCTGCGAGCTGCTCGGCCTGCCACCCGCCGATCGACCCTGGTTCATCGCCTGGGCAGATAGCGTCACCCGCCTCGCTGGTATGCGAGCCTTTCTTGGCATGATGGCAGGGATGGAGCCGATGAAGCGCTACTTGGAAGGGCGCTTGCAGGCTGCCCGCGAGACCGGCGGTGAAGGTTTAATCGCAGAAATGGTCCGCGTCGAGAAGGAAGGCGGCCGCATCAGCGGCCAGGAGATGGTGGCGATGATTTTTCTGCTGCTCGGTGCGGGATCAGAAACGACCACGCATTTGATCAGCGGATCCGTGTATGAGATATTAAGAGCTTCCAAATTACGCGACTGGCTCGAGGAAGACTGGAGCCGGGCCGACTTGGCAGTCGACGAGTTCCTGCGCTTCGTCTCGCCCGTGCAGTTCACCAAGCCTCGTTTCGTCCGAAAGGATATCGATCTCGGTGGAGTCCATCTGAGGAAGGGCGATAGGATCATGCCTATGTTGGCTGCGGCCAACATGGACCCTGCAGCAAATCCGCATCCAGAAAAGCTGGATCTTGCGAGGAAACCCAATCGCCATTTGTCATTCGGCACGGGCATCCATTTCTGCCTGGGCCACCAGCTCGCACGTATGGAGTGCAAGTGCGCGTTGGAAGCTCTCTTCAAGCGTTGGCCGCAGCTCGAGCTGGCGTTGCCACCCGACTCCATTCGTTGGAACGGACGACGGCCTGGCCTTAGGGCCATCGAAAAACTTCCCGTAACCATCCATGGGTAGCTGCTGTGAGAGGAACTAAAGCAGATTCCAGCAGGTTGCAGCATAGCCTGCATGCCTGAGATAGTTTGCGCATTCCTGCGGGCTGAAGGTTTAGATCAAGGAGTCAAGTTGGTCCCAGAGAGCACGAACCGATCGCACGGCAGCCTTGCGCAAGAGAGCTTTGAGCTTGGCCAAGGCCATCTCGATCGGATCGAGGTCGGGCGAGTATTGCGGCAGGTAACGCAGTGTTCCGCTCGCAGCTTCTATGGCTTCGCGCACGCGGGCGACGTAATAAGCCGTGAGATTGTCGATGATGACCACGTCGTCGCGTTTAAGCGTGGGCACCAAGCATTGTTCCAGATAGGCCAGGAAAGTCGCGCCGTTGAGCGCGCCATTGAGCACGAACGGCGCCACGATCTCGTCTTGGCGCAAGGCCAGCCGCAAAGGTGATGGTCTGCCAATGGCCTTGCGGGATATGGGCGATCATCGCTCACCGCGTTCACAGCGCCCGCGCAGCCGCGCTATGTTGGTCGAGACCGCGTTCTCGTCGACGAATACCAGCCCAGTCGGGCCGGATCAAACAGACCTGCTCACGCATCAAGCGCCGTCGAGCTCGCGCCACGTCCGCCCGCTCCTATTCTGCCGCGCGTACGGACTTTCTTCAACGATGATCAAAAAACCGCCAGACCGCGCTGCGGCTGCCGGCAATCCCGTGTCGGCGCATTGCAACCACGATCTCATCAAGGGTTTAATCCGGATGCTTGGCGATCAGTTCCAGCAACCAGGCTGCATGCGCCCCCAACGGCGACGTGCTCCCACCGATCGGCTTGACGGCTGCGCTCCCGAACCGCACAAAGCGTTGCACCCCCCGCGCTACTCCTAGGATAAGCG
>Ga0209526_10002726_pt1 | contig 11928 bp, 11 predicted proteins | sample JacPinW_OM2H0_M1_FD_188566 | JGI IMG/M metagenome (GOLD analysis project Ga0209526, IMG submission 188566) | Forest soil microbial communities from Algoma, Ontario, Canada - Jack Pine, Ontario site 1_JW_OM2H0_M1 (SPAdes) (version 2) | ecosystem: Environmental > Terrestrial > Soil > Boreal...
CTGCCACGGTGTGCCTGCGCGCCACATTCGAGGCGAAGGTCGTAACCGCCACCCGGTGGGGCGCCGAGCGAATGAGCTTGACAAGGCACTTTGCAACCTCCGCCTCCGACGGGGAGCGGCCCTCCCGTACCGCATTCGTAGAATCGCCAATCAGCGCTAGACAGCCTTCGTCACCCAGCGCACGCAGCTTTGTTTCGTCGGTTTGAGGCGAGATGACGGGGCTGCGATCGATCTTCCAGTCACCGGTATGCAGCACCGTGCCGAGGGGCGTGCGGATGATAAGACCGTTCGATTCCGGTATCGAGTGCGCCATTGAGACGAGCTCGATGTCGAACGGGCCGAGGGCAAATCGTCCACCAATGGGAACGATATTGACTGGAATGTCGGGCGCACCCGGCTCCCCTGCCCTCTTGGCGGCGAGGAGTGCGGCCGTGAAGGGGGTTGCATGGACCGGGATCTTTAGCTGCGGCCAGAGATCGAGGAGCGCGCCAAAATGATCCTCGTGCGCATGCGTGAGCACGAGGCCCAGGAGATTACGCCGCTCCTCCACGAGATAACGGATGTCGGGAAGAATGACTTCGATGCCGGGCAACTCATCCCCGGCGAAAGCGACCCCCATGTCCACCACAATCCAGCTGCGGTGCTGCTCAGGACCGAAGCCGTAAACGGCGAGATTCATTCCGATCTCGCCTACTCCGCCGAGTGGCGCGAATACGAGCTCATCGGTGGGCCCTGGCATGCTCGTGTTCCGATCAGCCGGCGTCTTGACGTACGGAGAAGAGCTCCGCGTAAAGCGTATCGCCAGCTGTAACGGCTACAGCGCGGCCGTCCGGCAGGCGCAAGGTCATGTTGCCATCAGCGTCGAGGGTTTCGAAACGGCCCGACAATTCACGATCTGCGACACGTACGCGTATGTCCTGGCCGAGGCCGGCGGCGCGGGCGATCCAATCGGCGCGCACGCTCGAAAACCCCTCTCCGGCAGCCCATTGCGCCAGCCGTTCCATCATCTTGACTGAGAGATGAGCGAACAGCGTGGAAGGGGTAACGGTAGCGCCCGCGGCCGCGAGGTCGGTCGCAGGATAATCCGTATCCCTCGGATGCGAGGCGCAGTTGACTCCGACGCCGATTGCCACCGCGGGAGCATCACCGGTTTCGCCTTCGATCAGAATGCCGGCGAGCTTGGCTCGCCCCAGCAAGATATCGTTCGGCCACTTGATGACGAGGGCCGCCTCCATTCTTTTCGTGCACTCCCCGATCGCGTCATGGAGCGCGAGCGCTGCGACAAGCGAAAGCTGAGGCCACACGCGCGGCAGCGGCGGCGCCGTGAGCAGCAGGCTCGCATAAAGATTTCCGGGTTCCGACACCCAGCGCCGTCCGCGCCGTCCGCGGCCCGCACTCTGCCGGGCAGCTACTACCCAGAGCGGTCCGCGCTCTCCTTTGCGTGCAAGGTTCAATGCTTCTGTATTGGTCGAGCCAACCACTTCATGCGCGACAAGGCGTACGCCCGCCGCGATTGCCCGGGAATCAAGCCTCATCGCAGCTAGAACAACGAGCGCGCGGCAGTGCTCGCGGCTTCGACCAAAGGCGCAGGGTAGATGAAGAACAGCAGGTTGAACAATCCCGTGATCGCGAGCACAGCCCCAACCTCGCGTGGCATCGGCTCGAAGCGCGGCGCCGGCTCGTCGAAATACATGATCTTGACGATGGCGAGATAATAGTAGGCCCCTACCACGCTGGTGACGACGCCGATGACGGCGAGGGTGAAAAGGCCCGCTTGGATGGCTGCGAGGAATACATAGAACTTGGCAAAGAAGCCTGCGAGGGGTGGAATGCCGGCCAGTGAAAACAGCAGCATGGCCAGAAAGAACGCCATGGTGGGTTTGGTGCGAGCAAGCCCGGAGAGATCTCCGATGTCCTCGACCATGCTCCCGTTGCGCCGCATGGCGAGAATGCAGGCAAATGTCCCCAGCGTCATGGCGAGATAAATAGCCGCATAGACGAGAACCCCCTGCACTCCTTCGGGAGTCCCGGCGGCAAGCCCGATAAGCGCAAATCCCATATGGCCGATGGAGGAATAGGCCATCAGCCGTTTGAAATTCCGCTGCCCGATAGCTGCGAAAGAGCCGAGAGCCATGGACGCGATCGAAACGAACACGACGATCTGCTGCCACTGCTCCAGCACGCCCGGGAAAGCCACGATGGTCGGACGCACGAACATCGCGATGCCTGCCATCTTCGGGGCCGCGGCAAAAAATGCCGTCACCGGCGTGGGCGCACCCTCGTACACGTCGGGCGTCCACATATGGAACGGCACAGCAGAGACCTTGAAGCAGAAGCCGGCGAACAAAAATACGATCCCGAAAACGAGACCGAGGCTCGGCTCGCGCGCAGCCTTGGCAATGCCGGAAAACGATACGGTGCCGGTGAAGCCGTAAACCAGCGACGCGCCGTACAGCAGCATGCCGGACGAGAGCGCTCCAAGCACAAAATATTTCAGCCCCGCCTCGGTCGAGCGGACGGAATCGCGGTCGATTGCCGCCACCACATAGAGCGCGAGACTCATGAGCTCGAGCCCAAGGTAGAGCGCGATCAGGTCGCCCGCGGAAATCAGGATCATCATCCCGGCGGTCGAAAGCAGGATCAGAACCGGAAATTCGAACCGCTGCTGATTCTCGCGGATGAGGTAATCGAATGACATCAGGATCGCCGCCGCCGAGCCCGTCAGCGCCAGCAGCTTCATGAACCGGGCAAAGCTATCGAGCACGAAGCTGCCGCCGAAAGTCACAAGCGTTCCCGAGGGAAGCCAGACCACAATGGCTCCGGCGACGATCAGCAGCAGAATTGCCGCGCTCTCGATGCCGCCCGATGTCTCTCGTCGGCGGAAAACGCCGGCGAGCAGCAACACCATTGCGCCAAGCACAAGGACGAGCTCAGGGAGTGCCGGCAGCAACTCCGGAAGCCCAGGCGTCTGCGTCATGGCTGCCCCCGCAAAGCTGCGGTCTTGGCCGCTCCAACCGCATGGTTGTAACCATCCAGGAGCTGCGCCACTGACGCCGCCGACATGTCGAGCACTGGCTTGGGATAGATGCCGAACAGGATCGTCAGCGCCACGAGTGGCCCGAGCGTGATCATCTCGCGGTAGTCAAGGTCCTTGATCGCGGCGAGGCTCGGCTTGCTCAGCGTCCCGAAAACGACCTTGCGGTAAAGCCATAGCGCGTAGGCTGCGGAGAGAATGGTGCCGATTGTCGCCAGGGTCGCGACCAGACTATTCACCCGGAACGTGCCGATGAGGCTGAGAAACTCGCCGACAAAGCCCGAGGTGCCGGGCAGTGCGACATTGGCGAGCGTGAACACCATGAAAGCCGCCGCATAGAGCGGCATTCGATTGACGAGGCCGCCATAGGCGGCAATCTCGCGTGTGTGCATTCGGTCGTAGACGACGCCAACGCACAAGAACAATGCCGCCGAGACCAGACCGTGGGAGATCATCTGGAAGATGCCCCCGGCGACGCCCTGCGTGGTCGCAGCAAAAATTCCCATGGTGACAAAGCCCATATGGGCCACGGAGGAATAGGCAATGAGCTTCTTCATGTCCTCCTGCGCGAGCGCCACCAGCGATGTGTAGATCACTGCGATCACCGAGAGCGCGAAAACGAGCGGGGCGAGGTCGTGAGAAGCCGCCGGAAACATCGGCAACGAGAAGCGAAGAAATCCGTAGCCGCCCATTTTCAGGAGAATGGCCGCAAGGATCACCGATCCGGCGGTCGGCGCTTCGACATGCGCGTCAGGGAGCCAGGTGTGCACGGGCCACATCGGCAGCTTCACGGCAAAGGAAGCCAGGAAGGCGAGCCATGCCCAGGTCTGCAGGCTGCGTGGGAATCCGTGGTGCAGCAGCACAGCAATGTCGGTCGTGCCGGCGTCCCAGTACATCGCCATGATGGCGAGCAGCATCAGCACGGAGCCGAGCAACGTGTAAAGGAAGAATTTGAAGCTGGCATAGACTCGGCGCGGGCCGCCCCAGACCCCGATGATAAGGAACATCGGAATGAGCCCGCCCTCGAAGAACAGATAGAACAGCACGAGATCGAGCGCGGCGAAGGTACCCACCATCAAGGTCTCGAGCACCAGAAATGCGATCATGTACTCTTTGACGCGCCGCCGGATCGGATTCCAGCTCGCAATGATGCATATCGGCATCAGGCCGGTGGTAAGGACGACGAAAGGCAGCGCAATGCCGTCGACGCCCATATGGTAGGTGATCGCTCCGCCAAGCCAGGGCTGTGTCTCCACGAACTGAAACTCGAACGAGGTTGGGTCGAAGCGGTAGAGCAGGATCAAGGAGATGGCGAACGTGACCAGCGTGGTCCACAGAGCGATCCAGCGCGCATTGCGCTGCTCGGCCTTGCCGTCGCTCGGGAGGGCCGTGACGAGAAGCGCGCCGACGAGCGGCAGGAACGTGGTAACGGACAGGATTGGCCAGCTCATTTCAGCCGATCCGACCGCCGAACATGAACCAGGTGATGAATGCCGCCACTCCGATCAACATGGCAAAGGCGTAGTGATAGAGATACCCGGTCTGCAGTCGAACAGCGCCTTGCGTGACCTCGAGCACACGCGCAGAAACGCCGTCCGGTCCGAAGCCGTCGATCAGCCAGCCATCGCCCCCCTTCCACAGCAAGCGTGCAAGCCACAGGGTCGGGCGGACGATGATGGCGTCATAGATCTCGTCGAAGTACCATTTGTTGAGCAGGAACCGATAAAGCGCGTCATGCTGGCGCGCGAGCTCGGCTGGCAGCTGCGGACGCCGCATGTAGAATTCCCACGCGATCACAAAACCGACCGCCATCATCACTGTCGGGAGCACCGTGACCAGATAGGGGGCGTGGTGCATGTTTTCGAGAATGCCATTCTCCTGCGCAAGCTTCAGCGAGTCCCGGAAAAATTCGGTTACCCCGTGACCCACGAACAGATCCTGGAAGGGAAAGCCGGCGAAGATCGACCCGACCGCCAGGACCCCGAGCGGGATGATCATCACCAATGGACTTTCACGTGCCTGCTCGTAGTGGTGATAGTCGTGCGGGCTGCCATGAAAGGTAAGAAGGATCAGGCGCCAGGAATAAAAAGCCGTGAGCGCAGCCGCTATGACGGTCGCCCAGAAAGCATAGAGCGCCATCGGATTATGCGCCGCATAGGCCGCCTCGATTATCGCATCCTTGGAGAAGTATCCGGCCGTGAGGGGAAACCCGGTAAGCGCAAGCGTGCCGACCACCATGGTCCAGTAGGTGAATGGAAGCCTGTCCTTGAGGCCCCCCATGTGCCTGATGTCCTGCTCATGATGCATGGCGATGATCACCGAGCCGGAGCCGAGGAACAGCAGTGCCTTGAAAAAAGCATGCGTGAAAAGGTGGAACATGCCCACCGAATAGGCGCCGGTGCCCATGGCAACGAACATGTAGCCGAGCTGAGAGCACGTCGAATAGGCAATGATCCGCTTGATATCGTTCTGAACGAGGGCGACGGTTGCGGCAAAGAACGCGGTGGTCGCTCCGATGAACGTCACGAATGTCTGCGCGGCGGGAGCAAGCTCGAAAAGCGGCGAGAGGCGCGCCACCATGAAGACTCCTGCCGTCACCATAGTGGCGGCATGGATGAGTGCCGATACCGGCGTCGGTCCTTCCATGGCGTCGGGCAGCCAGGTGTGCAGCAGAAACTGCGCCGACTTTCCCATGGCGCCCATGAACAGAAGGAGGCAGATCAGGGTAAGGGCATCCACGTTCGCGCCCAGGAAGTGAATGGTCTTGCCAGTGAGCGCCGGCGCCTGTGCGAATATGGTGTCGAACTCAATCGCTCCGGTCAGAGCGAACACGGCAAAAATACCGAGCGAAAAGCCAAAATCGCCCACCCGATTGACAAGGAACGCCTTGATCGCAGCCGCATTCGCTTCCGGCTTCTGGTACCAGAACCCGATGAGCAGATAGCTCATCAGCCCAACACCTTCCCAGCCGAAGAACAACTGCACGAGGTTGTCCGCGGTCACCAGCATCAGCATCGCGAACGTGAACAGGGACAGATAGGCAAAGAAACGCGGGCGGTGTGGATCCTCCTCCATGTACCCGATGGAGTAGAGGTGTACGAGAGCCGAGATGGTCCCGACCACCACGAGCATGACGGCGGTGAGAGTATCGACGCGCAACGCCCAATCAATCTTGAGGTCGCCGGAGATGATCCAGGGAAACAGCGTCACCCGGGCATCGTGGTGAGCAAATCCGACATCCACAAAGGCCACCCATGACAGCAGCATGGAGGCAAACAGCAACACGGTGGTGACAAGCTCTGCCGGCCGTGAGCCTCCGGCTGCGGCAGGTTGCTGCGTGCGCGGTTCTGCCGACGACGCAAGCAGGGCGGCATGTGGCTCGTGCAGCGACGGTGCGCCGCGAGGGTTACTCTCATCGACCGGCCCATGCGCGTGATCCTCCGCGTCCGCCGCGGGAGTGCCGCCGGGATGACGGGCATGCGCTCCTGCAAGGCTGATGAGGGCTGCAATGATCGCCCCCAGGAGCGGCAGGAAAACGATCGCCTGATACATGGCTCTTGAGCCCTCAGCCCTTCATCAGATTGATGTCTTCGACGGCGATGGAGCCGCGATTGCGGTAGTACGCCACCAGAATGGCAAGGCCGATGGCCGATTCCGCCGCGGCAACCGTGAGCACCAGAAGCGCGTACACCTGCCCGACGAGATCGCCGAGAAAGCTCGAGAAGGCTACCAGATTGATATTCACCGCCAGCAGGATCAGCTCTATCGACATGAGGATGATGATCACGTTCTTGCGGTTCACGAAGATGCCAAATATCCCGATAGTGAAGATGATGGCAGCAACTGTGAGATAGTGGCCAAGCCCGATCGTCATCCCGCAACAGTCCTAAAGTCCCTGGCCCGACCGGACCTTGACGATCTCGATCGAGGTCGCCTTCGTTCGGGTAATCTGATCGGCAATATTCTGTCGCTTGACCCGTGGCTTATGGTGCAACGTAAGCACGATGGCACCGATCATGGCCACGAGCAGCACGATCCCGGCCACCTGAAAGAAGTAGACGTAGTTGGTATAGAGCACGTGCCCGAGCGCTTCAGTATTTGGAACCTTGGCGAGCGGCGGAATGGGGGTCGCAATCGCCGCCCGCACATTCGCCCCGATCGACCATGTGAACACGACCAGCAAGAGCTCGATCAGCAGAATGATGCCGACCAAGGCCCCCACGGGCAGATATTGCAAGAAGCCCTGACGCAACCGGGAAAAGTCGACATCGAGCATCATCACTACGAACAGGAAAAGCACCAGGACCGCCCCGACATAGACGATGATGAGTATCATCGCCAGGAACTCGGCGCCGAGGAGCACAAATAACCCCGCGGCGTTGACGAACGCGAGAATGAGAAACAGGACGGAGTGAACGGGATTGCGTGACGCAATCACCATAAAGGCCGCGGCAACGCATGTCGCGCCGAACGTATAAAAGAAGATCGCTGGAAACAGCATCGGCCGTCACCGATAAGGGGCGTCCAGCGCGATGTTCTTGGCGATCTCGCGCTCCCAGCGATCCCCATTGGCGAGCAGCCGCTCCTTGTCGAACAAGAGCTCCTCGCGTGTCTCCGTCGCAAATTCGAAATTCGGCCCCTCGACGATTGCATCGACGGGGCACGCTTGCTGACAAAGCCCGCAATAAATGCATTTCACCATGTCGATGTCATAACGGGTGGCGCGGCGGGTGCCGTCGTTACGGCGCGGGCCGGCCTCGATGGTGATCGCCTGGGCCGGGCAAATTGCCTCGCACAGCTTGCAGGCAATGCAACGTTCCTCCCCGTTAGGGTAACGGCGCAGGGCATGCTCGCCGCGAAAGCGCGGCGAGACCTGTCCCTTCTCGAACGGGTAGTTCAGGGTCGCTTTCGGCTTGAACAAATAACGAAGTGCCAGGAAAAATGCCGCTATGAACTCCCCCAAGAATACGGAGCGTGCAGCGCGATCGAGCCTCATGACCTCATTTCCTTGTCGGTGCTGCGCCCTGTCCTGCCATTCTCACCAATTCGCCAGCGCTGCAGCGAGCCAGTAGCCAAGCCCTGCGAACACGATGATATCAGCCGCAAGCAAGCCCCTGCGCAGAAGCGAAATCTCCCGCTGCATGACGCCATCATCAACGTGCTCGGCCGCGCCTTCGCCGGCGGCGCGCGTGCGCAGGTGACGTTCGATTGATGACACCAGAGGCGCGTACGCGAATGCGGCAATTGCCGTCCCGATGAAGGCTCCGATGAGGCCGGAGAAGGAGATGTCAATCATGCGGCTTCAGCCTCATTGGGCTCCCAACCCGGCATAGTCCCAGACCTGCGCGATCCCTGCAACGATTGCCACCATCGCAAGCGAGAGCGGCAGGAATACCTTCCATCCCAACCGCATCAACTGATCGTAGCGATAACGCGGAACTATCGCCTTCGCCATGGCGAACAGAAAAAACATGAACGCGCATTTGAGAACGAACCAGATCACCCCGGGTATCCAGGTGAACGGAGCGGTCGGAAATGGCGGCAACCAGCCCCCGAGGAAGAGGATGGTGGCCATGGCGCAGATGGTAAGAATGGCGATGTACTCGCCCAGAAAGAACAGCATGTAAGGCGTGGACGAATATTCCACAGCATAGCCCGCGACCAGCTCGGATTCCGCTTCGACCAGATCGAATGGCGGCCGGTTCGTTTCAGCCAGGCCAGAAACAAGGAATATGACGAACATAGGCAGCAGTCGGAGCCAATACCAGCCGAGCAACCCCCACCGGCTCGCCTGGGCTTCGACGATTGCCGAAAGATTGAGCGAACCGGCGCAGATGAGCACGGTGATCAGCACAAAGCCGATGGAGACTTCGTAGGAGACCATCTGCGCTGCCGAGCGCAAGGCGGCAAGAAACGGGTATTTCGAGTTGGACGACCAACCCGCCATGATCACGCCGTAGACCATCAGCGACGAGATCGCGAAGATGTAGAGGATGCCGACATTAAGATTGGCGATCTCCCATTCGGCGCTGACCGGGATTACCGCCCAGGCGGAAAGCGCAAGCGCCCCAGTGACAAGGGGCGCGAGCAGAAACACGCCTTTATTGGCACCGGAGGGAATGATCGGTTCTTTGAACACGAACTTGAAAAGATCGGCGAAGGACTGGAGCAGTCCCCAAGGGCCGACCACATTGGGCCCTCTGCGGATCTGCACGGCGGCCCAGATCTTGCGGTCGGCATAGAGCACGTACGCGGTAACAATCAGCAACAGCAGCAGCAGCAGCACGCTCTGTGCGACGATGATGGTCACCGGCCAGATGTAATCGGTCCAGAGCTCAGCCATTTGTCAATCAGGCATCCGTAAGATCAAGTCGACGCTCGATCCGCTGAAGCCGCATGTCGATCCGATCCGCTCTGGTCGACAGCGTCGCATATTGCAGTGCCAGCTCCGCTTGGCCGCGCTCGAGGTGACCGAGACGGTTTTTGATCTCACCGGTGTCGTTTTGCACCGTGCCCAATCGACCATCAATGCGGCCCAGCCGCTCAAGAATGAGGTTTTCAACATCTGCGGTCATTTGTTCCGCTACTCCGCCGCTCGCAGCGCGCCCCGGCTCTCGGCCAGCGCGGAGCACTCCGCCATGATCGGCGAGGACCGCGCAATCGCATTGGTCAGGTAGAAATCATCTAGTGCCGGGACAAAGGGTGCTTTATCCGGCGTCCCGGCGCGCGCCGCCAGCGCCGCCACATCTGCGCGCAATCCCGGCGAGACTTGATCTATCTGCTGGAGATGCGGATGTGCCTTGAACATGGCTTGACGCAGGAAGGGAAGAGAATCGTAGGGAAGCCGGTGTCCCAGCACGTCCGAGAGCGCGCGAATGATTGCCCAGTCCTCACGCGCTTCGCCGGGCGGGAACGAGGCGCGTCCGGCCATCTGCAGCCGACCTTCGGTATTGACAAAGATGGCTGATTTCTCCGGATACGCGGCACCCGGCAAAATGACGTCGGCGCGGTGGGCGCCCTGGTCGCCATGGGTACCGATGTAGATGACAAGGGCTCCGGGGGCGATCTCGATCTCGTCGGCTCCGAGCAGAAAGATTGCATCGAGCCGACCAGGTTCTGCCATCTCCCGCGCTGTGCATCCGCCCGGACCCGGCGTGAAATCCACATCGAGTGCTCCCACACGCGCGGCCGCCGTGTGCAGCACGCAGTAGCCATTCCAGCTCTCAGAACCAAAAGTGGTGGCAACCTGAGCGGCAAGCGAGGCCACTGCTGCGCCGTCCGGCCGCGCCAGCGCGCCCATACCGACGATTACTAGCGGGTGCTGCGCCTTTCTAAGCACTTCCGCAAACTCGTGCCGGCCTGCTGCAATATCGGTAAGCGTCTGCGGTCCCGCGCCGAGATGCTGGTGCGGGTACGTGAGATCGACCTTTTGACCGATAAGTCCAACGGGAAAGTTTCCCCTGAGCCACCGCTTGCGAAGCCGGGCGTTGAGCACGGCGGCTTCGCGCCGCGGGTTGGAGCCGACGAGGAGAAGCGCATCCGCCTGTTCGATTCCGGCAATCCCGGCATTGAACAGATAGGTCGCCCTTCCTTGCTTCGGATCAAGCGCAGCGCCGTCCTGACGGCAATCGCGATTGGCGACGCCAAGCCGCGTGAGCAGATCCCTCAGCGCGTATATTTCCTCGACCGCAGCAAGATCGCCGACAATTGCCCCCAACCGTCGCGGCGAAGCGGACGAGATCCGGGCGACGATGGCATCGAACGCATCACGCCAGGACGCCGGGCGCAAGCGACCCGCCTCGCGAATATACGGCTGGTCGAGCCGCTGGGCTCGCAGCCCGTCGACCACATGACGCGTCTTGTCGGAAATCCACTCCTCATTCACTTCATCGTTCACGCGCGGAAGAATGCGCATGACCTCACGGCCTCGCGTGTCGATGCGGATGGCTGAGCCCAGGGCATCCATGACATCAATGGATTCGGTTTTGTCCAGCTCCCATGGCCGCGCTGCAAATGCGTAGGGCTTGGAGGTCAGCGCGCCGACCGGACAGAGATCGACCACATTTCCCTGCAGCTCAGAGGTCATCGCCTGCTCGAGATAGGTCGTGATCTCCATATCCTCGCCGCGTCCGATCGCGCCAAGTTCTGGCACGCCGGCAACTTCGGTCATGAACCGCACGCAGCGGGTGCAATGGATGCACCGATTCATGATCGTTTTGACGAGGAGCCCGACATATTTGTCCTCGACAGCGCGTTTGTTCTCGCGATACCGGCTGGCATCGACGCCATAGGCCATCGCCTGGTCCTGCAGGTCGCATTCCCCGCCTTGATCGCAGATCGGACAGTCGAGCGGGTGATTGATGAGCAGAAACTCCATCACGCCTTCGCGCGCCTTGCGCACCATCGGTGACTTCGTGCTCACCTCCGGCAGTTCGCCTTTCGGGCCGGGGCGGCAGTCCCGCACAGCCCAGGCGCACGAGGCGACCGGCTTGGGCGAGCCTTTGAGCTCGACGAGGCACATGCGGCAGTTCCCGGCGATCGAGAGCCGCTCGTGGTAGCAGAAGCGGGGAATCTCGGCCCCTGCGGCCTCGCACGCCTGAAGGAGCGTGTATGCCGGCGGGACCTCGATCTCCTTGCCGTCAACGATGAGCTTGCTCATGCAGATTTGCCTTGAGCTTGCAATCGCTTCACCTGCCTCTCGAGTCGATCCAATCTTCGAAGCAGAGCATCTCTCCGTTCTTTTTGTTTCGTCTTCTCTTGTTGCACAAAGGCAATTCCCTTCCGATACAGTTTTGCGAATTTTTTCTCCGGGAGCGAGCCTGGGCCGCAATGCTCCTCCACAAAGGGGCGAATTTGCCTGTACAGTTGCTTAATTCTCCGTGGTCTTGCTTTCG
>Ga0209526_10002728_pt1 | contig 11915 bp, 9 predicted proteins | sample JacPinW_OM2H0_M1_FD_188566 | JGI IMG/M metagenome (GOLD analysis project Ga0209526, IMG submission 188566) | Forest soil microbial communities from Algoma, Ontario, Canada - Jack Pine, Ontario site 1_JW_OM2H0_M1 (SPAdes) (version 2) | ecosystem: Environmental > Terrestrial > Soil > Boreal...
CGATCAGGCACCACGCGACCAAAAGACCAAGCGGCAGCGCGAACAACGCGGTGATCAGCGCGACAGATAGCGTCCTCGTCAGCTCGATCGCTGCAAGTTGCCGGCGCGTGATGCCGATCGCCCATAGCGGCGCCAATTGCGGCAGACGGGAATTGCCCAGCGTCAGCAGGCTCGTCAGCAAGGCGATGCCGGCGACGCCAAGCGTGAAAGTGTTGAGCGCCGCCGTCACGGCAAAAGTGCGGTTGAATATCCGCTTCGATTCCGCCTTCACGGTCAACTGATCCGCGACGTTGCGGTCGCTCAGGCCAAATTTATCCTGTAGCTCGGTTATCAGCGCCGGGATTGCGCTGGGAAAAACCCGCAAACCCAGGCGCGTTTGCGGCGTTGCGGGAAAGTAGCGAATCAGCGCGGCGACATTGACGGTGACCTGGCCCTTGGGATTGCCGTAATCCGCATAGATGCCGATCACTTCCAGCGGCCAGTTCCCCGATGGCGTCGGCAGTTCGATGTGGTCGCCGATCTTCAAGTTCAGCCGCCGCGCGAGCTGTTCGCTGACAAAGCCGGCATCGCCGGGGCGAAGGCGAATCCACGCATTCGCCGTCGATTGCAGCAACGGCCAATTGTCGTGATAGGTCGCGTGATCGGGAAGGCCGAGGATCTCTATTGGCGCGCCGTCGAGCTGGGTTTCGGCGCGTCCGCCCGGCAGGATCGCCCGCACTTCGGGTCGTTCGCGCAGCCACGCCTTGATGTCGGAAGCCTGCGCGTTGTCGGTCGCATTGATATAGATGTCGGCTGCCAGACGCCCATCCAGCCAGGTGGCAAACGTCCGGCTAAAGGTTTCCACCATGGTGCCGACGCCGACATTGACCGCCAGCGCCAAGAGCAGCGCCATCAGCGCCAGCGACAATCCCGACAATTGCTGACGGCTGTCGGCCCAGAACCAGGTTGCAAGCGGCCGTCGTGCAAAGCGCTGGCCGAGATGGAGCACGAGTTCAAGCATCGCGGGCAGGATCAGCGCGGCGCCCAACAGCAGCGCGGCGAGCACGGCAAATCCCGCCACGAGCGAATCGCCAAAGCGCAGCAGTAGCCCCGCCGCGGCGAATACCGCAATCGCCAGCGCGCTCTGCAAGATCAGCCAGCGGTGCTGTGCCTGCTGCCAGGCCTGCGGCTGCGCGGTGGCAAGCAGCGGCAACCGGATCGCCTTCGCAAGACTGGTCGCGGCCGCAGCGAGCGCGCCGAGCACGCTGATCGCAATCCCTGCGATCCACCATTCGGCCCGGAGCGTCAACTCGCCCGGGATCTGCGCGCCGTAAAGTCCGCGCAAGGAAGCGGCGACATCCGGCAACAGCGCCGCCGCAATGACATAGCCGCAGACGAGGCCGATCAGGCCCGCGATCAGCGCCAGCGACACCAGCTCAGTCACCAGCATCGCGTTCAGCATGATCGCCGAAACGCCGCAGGCGCGCAGCGTCCGCAGCACGGAAAGGCGCTGCTCGAAGGCGAGGCCAATTGCCGAATTGACGATGAAGAGGCCGACGACGAACGACAGCAGCCCGAATGCAGTGAGGTTGAGATGAAAACTGTCGGTCAGGCGCTCAAGGTCGCTCTCGTCACTGGGCTCGACCAGGCGCAGCCGGTCGCCGGTGATTTTCTCCAGCGGCTCATGTTGGCCTTTGATCTTGCCGATCAACAGGCGGGAAATCTGGTCCGGCCGGTTCAACAGCTTTTGCGCGATCCCGATATCGACCACCAGCACGTCGCCTACCAATTGCGGCTGGACGTGCAACGGCGGCAAAGATGCGCCGCTGCTCGCAAGCGGCGTGGCGCCCTCGGCAAGATGCAGATCGGAAAGCGTCTCCTGCGCGAGCAAGGTCTGTCCCGGTGGCGTGACAAAGGCCTGCAGGCCGCCGCGACCGATCGCGGGCGCATTGCCGACCTCAGTGGGCAGCGTCACCGGCTCGATCCCCAGCAGGCGCAACGAGCGGCCCTCGATCTGGATGCGTCCTTCGAGCACAGGCGACACCGGCCAGCCGGCGCGGCGCAAATCGACAAACAGCTTTTGTGGAAAGGTCGCACCCACGCGTGCGACCAGCATGGCGGTTCGCACGCCACCGAAGGTGGCCGCCGCGCGGTCATAGGAAATGCGGGCCTGCTGGTTCAACGCCTGCACCCCGCTCCACAAGGCGGTCGCCGAGACGAGGCCGATCAACAAGGTGGCAAGCTGCATCGGATGCCGCCGCCAATGGCTCAGCAGCACCGCGAGGATCCAGAGCATCCGCTTCATGCGACGAGCCCCGCGTGAAGCGTGACCCGCCGATCCAGCGTTGCGGCAAGCCGCGCGCTGTGGGTGACCATCAGGAAGCCGCAGCCGGTGTGCGCCACCAGATCGCGCGCCAGCGCAAGCACGTCATCGGCGGTGGCCTCATCGAGGTTGCCGGTCGGCTCATCGGCGAGCAGCAGCAGCGGCCTTGCGGCGAGCGCGCGCCCGATCGCCACCCGCTGCTGTTGTCCGCCGGACAATTGCTCGGGGTAGCGCTTGAGCAGTGCACCAAGTCCGAGTCGCTCGACCAATTCGCCGTGCCAGGCGGCGTCATGGCGGCCGGCAATACGCGACTGGAACGAAAGATTGTCTTCGACATTCAGGCTCGGGACCAGGTTGAACTGCTGGAACACCAGGCCGATCCGGTTGCGCCGCAGCGCCGCGCGGCCGCTATCGGAGAGATCGGTCACGGCTTCTCCCGCGATCCTGATCTCGCCGCCATCGGCGGCATCGAGGCCGGCGATCAGATGCAAAAGCGTGCTCTTGCCGCTGCCGGATTCCCCGGTCAGCGCCACGCGCTCACCGGCCGCGACGTCGAGATTGACGCCGCGAAGCACGCTGATTTGCTCGCCAGCTGTGCGATAGGTCTTGGTCAGATGGCGGACGCTCAGCACGATATCGTTGTTGCCTGCCACGCCGGGCGCTGCAAGCCCTTCACATCGGCTTCTGGTACTTCAGCACGAATTCATCGACCGGCACTTGCGGCTTGAACACCGGTACGTCGCGGGGATCCTCGGGATGATGCAGGAAATCGCCTTCGGCGGCGAGCCTGAAGCCGGCCGCTTCGATCTCCTGGCGCAGCGCGCTTTCCTCGATGCGGTGCAGCGTCTTGCCCACGCTGGTGCCGTCGCCCGGCTTGGCGGAATGGTCGGCAATGATGAGGAAGCCGCCGGGCTTCAAAGCCTGGAACATCTTCTGGTTCATCTTGGCGCGATCGACCGGCATATAGGTCGTGTCGTGGTAGGCAAAGAAGAAGGTGATCATGTCTAATCCCGAAACGTCGGGCGGGATCGGGTCGTCAAAAGCCCTGATGACATGGACGACATTCTTCATCGCGGGCTTTTGGGCGCGGATATCGAACTTGTCCTTTACGAACCGCTCGATCACCTCGGCGGAATCCTGGGCGTAGATGGTGCCGGTGGGGCCGACGGCGCGCGCCAGCAATTCCGTGCTGTAGCCGGCGTTGGCCTCCATATCCAATATCTTCATGCCGTTTGTGACGCCGGTGAAAGCGAGCATCTTGGCAGGCTGGCGGCGCTGATCGGTTTGCCGGTCGGCGTCGCTGCGGTCGGGGGAGGCGACGATCGCTTCATAGTCCGGCGCGCTGGTGCCTTGCGCGAGCGCAGGCCAGGCGATGAGCATTGAAAGAACGAATGCGCCGGCCGCAGCCGCACGGTAGTGGATCGAACCGGCCATGAGAACTCCCTGTTGTTTTGGGTAACATATCAAGGCCGTGGTGGCAGATCACCGTCTCAATGGTGTGACGACGCGATCGTGATCCCGTGGCGGCGGTTGTGGCCTGGCTTTCAGACAGCGTCAGGCGGTAGCTTCGGGGTGGAAGTTCAAGTTGCGGCGCACACCAGCGGCCAAAATGCCCAGTTGCGTTGCCGGGGAACCCATGGCTAGCATCGGTCCAAGCCGATCCTGTTCGGGCCGGCAGACGAGAAACGGGGGAGACGACCATGGCCACGCAACCGACGCCCAAAGGCGCCTGGAAAATCACCTCTCTCCTGTTTCTGTTCATGCTGGTGAACTTCGCCGACAAGATCGTGGTCGGTCTTGCCGGCGTGCCGATCATGACCGAGCTCAAGCTCGAGCCGGAGCAGTTCGGCCTGCTCGGCTCGTCGTTCTTCTTCCTGTTCTCTATCGCGGCGATCGTGGTCGGCTTCATCGTCAACCGCATCGATACCCGCTGGGTTCTGCTGGCGCTGGCGACGGTATGGGCGCTGGCGCAGTTTCCGATGGTGGGCACCGTCGGCTTCACCACGCTTCTGATCTGCCGCGTCATCCTGGGCGCCGGCGAGGGCCCTGCGGCTTCAGTCGCGGCGCATGCGATCTTCAAATGGTTTCCGGATGAGAAGCGGACCATGCCAATCGCGATCCTGTCGCAGGGCTCGGCGTTCGGGGTGATCCTCGCGGTGCCCGCGCTGAATTGGGTAATCGTCAATTACAGCTGGCATTACGCCTTTGGCGTGCTCGGTGTCGTTGGCCTGATGTGGGCGGTGGCATGGCTGATCCTCGGCAAAGAAGGCCCGCTGGTGCAGACCGCGGCGATGGCGGCCAATGAGACGCGCATTCCCTATTTTCAGCTGCTGACGTCGCGCACCTTCGTCGGCTGCGTCGCGGCAACCTTCGGCGCCTATTGGGCACTGTCGCTGGGGCTGACCTGGTTCACGCCCTTCATCGTCAAGGGACTAGGATTCTCGCAGCAGCAAGCCGGCTTCGTCTCCATCCTGCCCTGGGTGTGCGGCGCGGTGATCGTGTTGCTTACCGGCTGGATCTCGCAGGTGATGCTGGCGCGGGGCTTTACAACCCGCGGCGCGCGGGGTGTGCTCGGCGCGACGCCTCTGATCGTCGGTGGGGTGATCCTCGCCATGTTGCCCTATGTCGCGCCGGGCTGGCTGACGATCGCGCTGCTGGTGTTCGGCACGGGCCTGAGCGGATCGATCTACGTCGTCTGCGCGCCGATGATCGGCGAATTCACGCCGGTGTCGCAGCGCGGCGCTGTGATCTCGATCTACGGCGCGATCTACACCCTGGCGGGCATTTTGGCGCCAACGGTGATGGGCAGCGTCATCCAGCATTCGGCGACGATATTCGACGGCTATATGACGGGCTTCACGATCAACGCCGTCATCCTGGTCGCCTCCGGCCTGCTCGGGCTGGTGCTGCTGTGGCCCAACACCGAGCGCGCCCGCCTGATGGGCGGGGAAGCCGCGCAGCCGAAATTCGCGTGACTCGCTCGTCGGCCCGGCGAAGGAGAACCGTGTCGTCCGGTCCGGCGTCAAGGCACCCTTGTCCAGTTCGCAGACTTGCAGATCAATCCGCCGACCATGCAGCCCGAGGTGCTAAGGGTAGGGCCTTCAATCGACATTTTGCCTGAATAGACCGAGCCGCTGTCGGGACTGGTGACTTTGCCAGTCCAGGAATTCGCCGCAACGGGCCGCATGTCGAAGAACAGGCGCTGCCCGACCTTGGCCTTCGAATCCAAACCGGGCTTTAGCCACACGACGTGCCGCAGATGGCGTCGCCACACGGTTCAAACTTGACTTTCAGGGCACCATTGTCGCGTAACCAGGTGCCGAGCACTTCGTCTGCAAGGCCGGGACTCGCGGGCAGCAGAAATGCCGTCAAGATCAGGCAGAGACGCACGATCTTCATCACATTCTCCTTGCGTGATTGCTTCCGATTAACGGACCGCTGCGAGGTGCATGTCGCTCAGGGTTGACGAAAGGCTGCGTGCGATCAGGTCCGTGATCGCGCCGTGCAGATTCTCGTTTCGGACGGGATCGCCGGTGCTTGGAGAGAAGCTTTCGTCGACCAGCCGGCTGGGGCCTGTGAGCCCGACCGTCGCGACATTGTCCAAAGGCGGGGCGGCCATCTTTTCGATGATGTCGAACGTCTTGCCGTCCAACACCCTGATTTCGTAGAGCGCATGGATCTGGCTGTAGGACGCAAGCAGCGTGCCGTAACTGATAAAACCTATGCCTTCGACCTTTCTGGCGCCGTTACCGAAATTCGATTTTGCCTTGGTGATGACGATGTAGGCGTCCAACCCTTGCGGAGACACTTCGGTCTGAACGAGTTTCTTGAACGGATCGCCGCGAACGAGATTGACGGGAGCGATCGGAGAATCCTTGATGGCGGCAAAGGCGGCGCGCGGATAATTGACCGGTTGCACTTGAAAACGTCCGCTCAATGCCGCGGTTGCTTGCTGGACGATCAAATCGTCAAGGCCCCAGGAACCGATCGGAAAACTCTGACTGGCGTTGTTCGGTCCGGTCAGCCCCATCCGTGCAAAACTCATCTCGTCGCCAACGGCCGAGATGATGCCGACGGTCTTGACGGCCTGCAGTTTGGTCTCGCGGGTTTCAATCATCGCGCAGGCGCCGACGCTGACCGCAACAACCACAACCGTCGCAAAGTTCGCGCATGGACTGCTGCGGCGCATGGCGTTGCTATCCAATTTGCCTATCGTATTTTGATGTCGAATGAATAGGATGCACCAATGCCGAAGGTGGTTTGGTTCGGCGAGCCTCGAACGGTCACGAGCGGGCTTTTCGCGGCGTCGCCGAGCAATCGCTCGTACTCGACATAGGAATGAACCTCCCATTGCGGGTCGATCCGATAGGACACCTGGGCGCCGGCGCCGACCGAGTGCGCCCCGCCCTTGGCGTCGAATATTGGCAGACCCGTTGCCATCGCCTGCACGGCGTCGATGCCAAAGTAGGGTGAGGTCGCTTTGGTTGTTTCCGCCGTGAAGCGTGGACCGGCCGAGACGGTGAACCGCTGAATCACCGGCACGATGAAATCCGCCGACAGGTCGGCGACGACGCCGTGGTGGCCACCAATGCCCTGGCGCAACTCGCCGCGCGTGCGGAACCAGTCGACCGGATAGTATTCGACGAAGCCGCCGAGCTCGACCGCGGTATTGACGTCGCCGAGGCCATTGAGTTCGGAATAGCTGTTGGCCTTTCGTGACGGCACGAATTTGCCGGCGGGGCCGGCACGAAGGTCGCCGAAGTCGATCAGCGCGATGCTTGCGCTGTCGCGAGGTCCGCGAAACTGCTCCGTGGAGCCGGCACGACGGATGGCAAAAATCGGGACCGGGCTCAGCATGCTCCGATTGGCGCCCTCGAAATCGGGTTTGTATTCGCCTCCCACGCCGACCATGACGGTCCAGGTGCCTGACACCGGTGGCAGAACAGGCAATTCAAATGGCGGCGCCGGCAACGTCACCAAAGGCTCCGCCGCGGCAACAGAAGGCGGCGCGAGCATCAACGCCGTGAAGGCGGCGCCGAGAACATCGCGGCGCCTCTTGTTGATGAATTCTTCGGCCACGGGCCTTCGAGGATCATCGTTCGTTCGAAGGACCGTCTTGAGCATTTCGTCTACCGGCAACGGGACCAAATCCACGGGGGTCTTGCCGGCCATTTGCGACTGAAGCTTGTTCCAAACTTCGCCGTTTATTTCCGAACGTTGCCTAATCCGCTCCGGTCATGGTCGGCTCTGCGAGATTCATCGAAACATCGTTCCGAAGACGTGATCCCATATCTTCGTCGTGACACCGTAGTTTCGGTTCGCAAACCTGTGATGGTCGAGGTGATGCTTCAGCAAGCGTGCGGGGAGAATTGCAGGATTGTGGTGGGCGCAATAATGGACAGATAAATACCAGGCGTAGGCGATGAGAGTGCCGGCCAGAACGGCGCCTCCCGTCGCCAGGTAAACGACGGCGAAGGCGAGCCATATTTGCCAGAAGACCTTGTCGATGGCGTCTTGCGGGCGGGCGTGATGAATCCCGTGCTGTGCCGGGGCAATCGCATGCAACACGAAGCGATGCGTGACGTATTCGGCGAAGGTCCACGCCACGAGGCCGCAACAGAACAAAAAAATGGCGATCGAAAACTCAAGAGGGGAGGAAGCCAGCAACACGGTTGCAAGCGCAATCGCGAAAGCGACCTCGCCGAAATAGATGACAACCGTCATCGCCGGTTCCAGACACCAGGCCTGGTTCCAGAACCTCCTTCCATGCAGCTCAGCGCAAATGGTCGCTCACCGCTTCGCGAACTACCTGCGACACGGATGATAATGTGAGCGGTTGATCCAATGAAATCGCCGCGCGCGCGTCGATTTGCCGGTCGCAGACTGTCAGAAGCAATTTGACGAGAACCCAGATGAGAACGCGCTTTCGGCTTCCAGCAAAACCAGACATGGCTTCTCACTTTGCGCAGCAATGGATGATCCGAAGTGTCGGGGCTTTAACGCTCCGCTATTCTCCAAATTAGGGCCACCCATGTCCGAACGTTGCTCCGGCGCCGCTGCATTGTGTCTCAATGTTGCTGTAAAGGGTGATTTGACTGCTTCTTCGTTGAAAGTCAGGGACAATTGCTCTATTCGGTCCGAGGCAGTTTCGATGAGGACGTAAGCGAGTGCACGTCGAATCGCACATCCTGATCGTCGATGATGACGTTCAGATACGAAAGCTGCTTGGCCGATATCTGGCTGAGCAGGGATTTCGAGTGACACTGGCTTCCGACAAGCGCAGCCTCAACGTCGCCCTGGAGTCGAACGACATCAAATTGATCGTGCTCGACGTGATGTTGCCGGATGGCTCAGGCCTGGAAATCTGTCGGGACATGCGAGCCGAAAATTCGCATATTCCGGTTATTCTCCTCACCGCATTAAAGGAGGACGTCGACCGAATCATCGGGCTCGAGATCGGCGCCGATGATTATCTCGGCAAGCCGTTCAATCCGCGAGAACTGGCAGCTCGCATTCGCGCGGTGCTTCGTCGTCAGGTTGACGCGGGCCAGACTGCGCATCCTCCCCAGGAATACCGTTTCGATGGCTTCATGCTCCAGCCGGGTTTGCGGCGCGTCGTCAACTCGAGCGGTGGGCTGTTGGACTTGACCTCGGCCGAATTCGATCTGCTGCATGCGCTGGTCGCGAGGGCCGGACGAATGCTCTCGCGCGAATATCTTTTGGACGCGACCAAACGCGGCGATGGCGATGCCTTCGATCGGTCGGTCGACGTGCTGCTCAGCCGGATTCGCCGCAAGCTCGGCGATATCGAATTCCAGCTGATCAAGACGGTGCGAAACGGAGGCTACGTGTTCACCGCCCATGTCGAGAAGATTGGAGCCGGCGAATGAACTCATTGCGGGCTCGCATTGTCGTTACACTCGTCTTGTCGATCATCTGCGTCGTCATCATGGCGACCGCGACATTATTCTGGATGCGGAAGGGGCATATGCAGAAGGAAGAGAGGGAACGCGCCCAGCTGGTTTCCGAAGGGATTTTGCTGATCGCACCATTGTTCGGTGATGGCCAAAAGGATAGCGGCGCGCAGCTGGTATCGAGCCCCGCGGCGGGCGATCCGCGCCCGGATTTGACGAACCTGTTTCAATCTCAATTGCGCCAAAACGGATCCGACCTCGAAATTGTGGTAACGCAACCCGCCGGGATCACGCATCCGGTGGCGTCGATCAAGTTCAAACGGGGCTGGCTCACAATTCCGCTAAGGACTCATCACAGGGAAGAGATTTGGTTGTCTCTGACCGGCTGGTTCTTGCTGGTCACGATCGGAACGGTCGCTGTGGCGCTGTGGTTTGCCTACCGCATCACCCGCCATCTCGCGGTCCTGGAACGCGTAGCGGCAACCATCGACGCCGACGGCGTGCTTCCGCTGTTGCCGGAAAGTGGACCGGCCGAACTGAGGGCGACGGCGCGCGCGCTCAATACCATGACGGCCAGGCTGAAGAACGCCGTCGAGAGCCGGATGCGGCTGGTCGCCGCCGCAGGGCACGATCTGCGTACGCCGCTGACCAGGATGCGGCTTCGGGCGGAGTTTCTCGACGAGGAGGATCGGTCGATGTGGCTGAACGACCTTGAGGAACTCGATCACATCGCGGACAGCGCGATCCAGCTTGTGCGCGAAGAGACCGAACGGGAGAGAAGCCAGTTGCTCCGGGTCGATGAAATCATCGCCGAGATCTGCCGGGATCTCGCAGCAATGCGGGCGACTGTGACGATCTTGAAAACCGAGGCGGTGACAATTTCGTCGGCGCCATTGGCGCTGACGCGAGCCGTCAGGAATCTCGTTATCAATGCGGCCACGCATGGCGGAGGCGCTTTTGTCACCGTAGGTCTGGAAAACAACAGCACCGCCTTGGTCACCATCGATGATGAAGGCCCGGGCATTCCCGAGCATTGCATGTCGCGAGTATTCGAACCGTTTTTCCGGACCGATCCAGCGCGGCGCAAGTATGCAGCCGGTGCAGGCCTTGGCCTCGCGATTGCCAAGGAGATTGTTGAGCGTCACGGCGGAAAACTAACGCTGCAGAACCGTTCACCCAAGGGACTTCGGCAACAAATAATCTTTCCGGCCTGCTTTGCCTGATATTCCCGTCGTACCGACTTTCGCCGCGACGACGTTCAGTGCGTATATTGTTTACTGCAGAGTGCCTTGCGCGCCGCGCACCAGCCGGCCGGGACGGTTGCCGGTGGCTCGGCCGCCGCGCTGCGTCACCACGCCCGAGACGATGGTGGCGTCATAGCCGTCGACCTGTTGCAGCAGGCGGCGGCCGCCTACGGGCAAGTCGTAATGCACCTTCGGCGGATGCAGATGCAGGTGGTCATAGTCGATGACGTTGACGTCGGCCTTGTAGCCCGGAGCGATCACGCCGCGATCCGATAGTCCAACGGACAGCGCGGTCTTGCGCGACTGCACCGCGACCACGAACGGGATCGAGAGTTTTTCGCCGCGCCTGCGGTCGCGCGTCCAGTGCGTCAGCAGATAGGTCGGGAAGCTCGCATCGCAGATGATGCCGCAATGGGCGCCGCCGTCGCTTAAGCCCGGCACCGAACGCGGATCGCACAGCATCTCGCGCGTGGCGTCGAGATTGCCGTCGGCGTAATTGAGGAACGGCACATAGAGCATGCCGCGGCCGTCATCCGTCAGCATCGCGTCATAGGCGAGCTCTTCCGGCTTCTTGCCCTGACGGCGGGCCTGCGGCGCAAGCGCGTTTTCCGGTGGCTGCTCATAGTCCGGCGGATTACCGAGCAGATACATCTTGTCGTAGTTCGGCCGGAAGAACAGCGGATCATCGGTCGAGGTCGGCGTCTCGCTCAGGATCGCTGCCCGCACGTCGGGCAGATGCAGCCGCTTTAGCCGTTCGTTGAGCGGCAGCCTGGCGATCTCCCGGTAGCTCGGATGGGTCTGGAAGGGATTGCGCGATAGTTCGAGCCCGAGCAGCAGCCCGACCGGCCTTGCCGCGATCTGGGCGGTGATCGAAAGGCCGCGCCCGGCGGCGGCATTGATCTCATCGAGCGTCTGCCGCCAGCGCTGTGGCGCCTTGTCGTTCTGCGTGATCGAGAACGTGATCGGGCATTTTGTGTTTTCTGCGACCCGCAGCATCATCGGCAGGTCTTCATGCAGGGTCGAGAGATCGAGCACGAATTGCAGCACGCTGCGCCCCTCGCCATGCATGGCGCCCGCGATCGCGGTCAATTCATCCTCGCCGGCCTTTAGCGTGGGCGTGAAGTCGCCGGTCGAGGTGCGGTGGTTGAGGGTGCGCGAGGTCGAAAATCCGAGCGCGCCGGCGCGCACGGCCTCGCCGGCAAGCGTAGCCATCGCCTTGTTGTCTTCGGCGGTCGATGGATCGCGCCGCGCGCCACGCTCGCCCATCACATAGACGCGCAGTGCCGCATGCGGCAGTTGCGCGCCGACGTCGATGTCGAAATTCCGCTTCGACAGCCAGTTCATGTAGTCCGGAAAGCTCTCCCAGGACCAGGGAATGCCGGCGCTCAACACCGGCTCGGGAATATCCTCGACGCCCTCCATCAACTGGATCAGCCGCTGATGGTCGCTCGGCTT
>Ga0209526_10002729_pt1 | contig 11914 bp, 7 predicted proteins | sample JacPinW_OM2H0_M1_FD_188566 | JGI IMG/M metagenome (GOLD analysis project Ga0209526, IMG submission 188566) | Forest soil microbial communities from Algoma, Ontario, Canada - Jack Pine, Ontario site 1_JW_OM2H0_M1 (SPAdes) (version 2) | ecosystem: Environmental > Terrestrial > Soil > Boreal...
CGAGCCGCAATGCCGCGCGACACGGCGTGGCTCGCCGCATCCATTTTCTGCAAACAGACTTGCTCGAGGCGCTTTCGGCCGGATCGCATGTCAGCAGTCACGCATCCGCTCCTTTCGATTTAATCGTCAGCAATCCACCCTACGTCTCCCGGGACGAGGCCGCCACGCTCCCCCGCGAAGTCCGCGAATATGAACCCCACACGGCTCTCTTCGGTGGACCTAGGGGCACGGAAATCTACGCGCAAATCATCGGGCAAGCACGTTTTCTCCTCGCGCCGGGGGGGCTCTTGGTGCTCGAGCTCGGCTACAATTCGGCAGACCGTGTCTGGGCGATCCTCGCCGACGAGCCCGGGTGGACGAGCATCCGCATCACGGCTGACCTTGCCGGCATTCCGCGCGTTTGCGCGGCGGAGCGCGTCTAGTGCCGAAGCTCGCGCATTTCCGCGCGACGCGTGGCACACCCACGCTTGCTCTGGCTGGTGCGTCGGGCGCATTCCTGCACATCGACATGGACGCATTCTTCGTCTCGGTCGAGCTGTTGACGCAACCCGAACTGCAGGGCCTGCCTGTTGTCGTCGGCGGGCAGCGTGATGAGCGCGGGGTGGTTACCTCCGCGAGCTACGAAGCCCGGCGCTTCGGTGTGCACTCGGCCATGCCGCTGCGAACCGCTGCGAAACTCTGCCCGCAGGCGGTCTTTCTCGACGGCCACCATGACCTCTACGACCGCTGGAGCGACCGCGTGGCGACGATCCTTGCAAGGTATTCCCCCGTTGTCGAGATGGCGTCTATCGATGAGGCCTATCTCGATCTCGCCGGAACCGAAAGGCTGCACGGCCCTCCGCTCGAAGCCTCCGACAAGGTCCTGCGCGAGATCACCTCAACGACGAGCCTGCCCTGCTCGGGCGGACTCGGAACGACTCGCCTGGTCGCCAAAGTAGCGAGCGATCAAGCCAAACCGCGAGGGCTCGTCTGGGTTCCCCCGGAGAGCGAGACCGCCTTTCTCGCGCCCCTTGCCGTGCGCAGAATTCCCGGAATCGGCCGAGTGACCGAAGCCGCGCTCAAAGGCCTCGGCATCGAGACCATCGCGCAATTGCAGGCGGTCCCGCTCGAGAGATTAGAAGATAGCTTCGGCCGCTGGGGCACGGCGCTTTTTCGTAAGGCGCGGGGTATGGATTCGTACGAATTCTTCATCGATGCCGAGCCCAAGTCGCTCTCGCACAATCAGACCTTCGGCGAGGACACAAACGACCGCGAGCGTCTGGAGGCGACGATCAGCTATCTATGCCAGAAAGCATCCAAACGCTTGCGTGACGCCGGACTTCATGCCCGGAAGGTCACACTGACGCTCCGCTACGCCGATTTCACCACCATCACGCGCAGCCGAAGTCTCGCCGAGGCTTCCGACCTGGACACCGTGTTTCTCGGAGCCGTTCGAGAGCTATTCTCGCGGGCCTGGAGCGGCACGCCGATGCTGCGCCTTGTCGGTGTCGAACTGTCGACGTTTTCTTCGGGCTCGGGGCAGCTCGAACTTCTGGATGCCGGCCGGAGCGAAAAGCTGGAACGCCTGGCGCGCGCAACCGATCGCCTGCGTGATCGATTCGGTTTTTCCAAAATCCAACTCGGGGGTTCGCTCACGAATCGCGATCATCATGACTAGACCGCAAGACTCCCGCACGCAAGCAAGCGGGCCATCGGCCGAACGGTCGGCGGGTGTGTGCGCCGGCGCGAAACATGACCAGCGTGGTTTTCCATGCGAACGATCGAAGGCCCTGCGCGTCTCTCTACAACCGTCTATTCCCCTCATGATTCCGCTATGAACGCCGGCGATCTCGCTCGACACGTCTGCCGAACATTACGAGGAGCAGGCCATCAGGCCTACCTGGTCGGCGGGTGCGTGCGCGACATCCTGCTTGGGCAAGAACCGGCCGATTTCGATGTTTCGACCGACGCGACCCCGGACCGCGTCCAGCAGCTTTTCCCGCGCAGCCTGGCCGTGGGCGCCCAGTTCGGGGTCATCATCGTCACCGACGCCTCCGGGACTTGCGATACCGCCCAGGTCGAAGTGGCAACGTTCCGCTCCGACGTCGGTTATACCGATGGCCGCCACCCGGATCGCGTGGTGTATGCGACGTCGGCCGAAGAAGACGTCAAGCGGCGAGATTTCACAATCAACGCCCTGCTGCTGGACCCGGAAACAAACGAAGTGCGCGACTTCGTCGGCGGCCGCGACGACCTCCGCGCAGGGATCATCCGGGCGATTGGCCGGCCCGAGGAGCGGTTCAGCGAAGACAAGCTACGTATGCTTCGCGCCGTGCGGTTTGCCGCCCGGTTTCGATACGCGATCGAGGCGTCCACCTCGGCAGCGATTCTGAAGCTCTCGCCGAGCTTACCCCAGGTATCGGCGGAGCGCATTCGTGATGAGCTGACGAAGCTGCTTACCGAAGGCGCGGCGCGGCGCGGTTTCGAATTTCTCGACCAACTGCGCCTTCTGCCCGAACTTCTGCCGGAAATCGCGCGCATGAAAGGAGTTGAACAACCTCCGGAATTCCACCCCGAAGGGGACGTCTGGACCCACACGCTCCTGATGCTCGAACGGTTGGTTGTCGACTGCTCGCCAACGCTCGCCTGGGGGGTGCTCTTTCATGACGTGGGTAAGCCACCGACGTTTACTCCCCCCGCCCGACCCGAGGGGCGCATCCGGTTCGATGAGCACGTCGAAGTCGGTGCGCGCATGGCCGAAGACATCTGCCGGCGGCTGCGCTTCTCAAACGAGGATACCGACCAGATCGCCTCCCTTGTTCGGAACCACCTGCGGTTTAAGGATGTTGTTCAGATGAAGCCCTCGACGCTCAAGCGTTTCGTCCGCCTCGATCGTTTTGAGGAGCATCTCGAGCTACACCGTCTTGACTGTCTCTCAAGCCATGGCCATCTGGAGGCCTACGAGTTCGTTCGGAGGTTCCTCGCCGAGACGCCGCCTGAGGAAGTCCGGCCTCCGCGCCTTCTGACAGGGGAGGACCTCAAGGCACTTGGTTTCGTCCCGGGTCCGCCCTTTAAGCAGATACTCACGGACGTCGAGGAGGCCCAGCTAGAAGGCAGAGTTCGGACCCGCGAAGAGGCCATGAGGCTGGTTCAGGAGAGATTCTTACCTCCGACGGATAACGGATAATCCTGGGGGCGGTATTTTGCAAACATCTCGCACGGACCTAGCAGGCCCTTCAGCCCATGGCACACGATCGATTATAAAGCCATTGGTTCCGTTGAATTAGAGCTTTAGTGTAGTATGCTAATATCTGTTTATAGGGTCGAACGAAATGTTCATAAAACTTTTGGCCACTTCTTGCATCTAAGTTCTTAGTCAGCCGATTAAGCAATCGAAGGGCTGGCCAGAAATTAACTGCATTTAGTGCCCAAGGGGGACGATATGAGCAAGATAACGAGGTCGATTCCACACGAGCTTGGCATTCTGCCAGTGCGAGACACGGTTCTGTTTCCTGGCGCCGTAATGCCCTTGCCTGTCGGACGGGAGAGCTCTCTGGCCCTGCTTGATTCCTTGGAGGGCCCCGAGAAGCTCCTGGGCGTGGTCGCACAACTCGATCCGCGCGTGGAGACTCCTGGGGGTACAGACCTTCACGCCGTCGGAACGCTGGCGAAAGTTCACAAGATGGTGCGCATGCCCAACGGGAACATTGTGGCGTTTCTCGAAGGCCTTGACCGCATCCGCGTGATCGAGGTCATCGGCCTGAAGCCATTCATGAAGGCTCGCGTGGAGGTCCAACCGGATCTCGAAGACCAGCGCGATGCCGAGTTGACGGCACTCGAGCGCAACGTTCAGGAACTGTTCCGCGAAGTCGTAGCGCGTTCGCCACAGCTCTCTGACGATCTCCAGACCGAAGTGATGAGTATTGACTCGCCGGTGCGTCTGGCGGACTTCGTAGCTTCGACGCTGCCTTCGCTCACCACCATGGTGCGTCAGGAACTGCTCGAGACCTTCAACGTTCGCAAGCGCCTGGAGATCCTGATCGGCGAGCTGTCGAAGGAGAAGGAAGTTCTCGAGCTTCGCAACAAGATCCACGAGCAGGTTCAAGAACAAGTGAACCAAAGTCAGCGCGAGTTCCTGTTGCGCGAACAAATGAAGGCGATCCAGAAGGAGCTGGGCGAATCCGAAGACGGCCAAGCGGAGGTCGACGAACTCCGCAAAAAGGTCGAAGAGTCAGGAATGTCCGCCGAGGCCAAAAAGGAGTGCGAACGAGAACTAAAGCGGCTGGCCAAGATGACTCCGGCTTCAGCCGAGTACATGGTTTCGCGAACCTACCTGGAATGGATGACGTCGCTGCCGTGGAACAAGACCTCCGGCACCGGCGAAGAGGCCATCGACATCTTTAAGGCACAGGATATCCTCGATGAGGACCACTATGACCTAGTGAAGGTGAAACAGCGCATCCTCGACTATCTCGCGGTGAAAAAGCTGCAGCCCGGGATGAAGGGCCCGATTCTTTGCTTCATCGGACCTCCTGGCGTGGGTAAGACCTCGCTCGGGAAGTCGATTGCACGGGCCTTAGGGCGGAAGTTTGTCCGCATCTCGCTCGGCGGAATGCACGACGAAGCCGAGATACGCGGCCATCGGCGTACCTATATCGGTGCGCTGCCGGGCCAGATCATCCAGGGTATTCGTCGTGCCGAGACACTCGATCCGGTTCTCATGCTGGACGAAGTCGATAAACTCGGCCGCGATTTCCGCGGGGATCCGTCGGCGGCGCTGATGGAAGTGCTCGACCCGGAGCAGAATTCTACGTTCCGCGATCACTATCTCGACGTGCCGTTTGATCTCTCGAAGGTTCTCTTCCTTGCCACGGCCAACTGGATGGATCCGATCCCGGAGCCGTTGCGCGACCGCATGGAGATCCTTGAACTCGCCGGTTACACCGAGGACGAAAAGGTCCATATCGCGAATCGATTCCTGGTTCCGCGCCAGGCCAAGGAACATGGCGTCGCTCTCGGCGAGCAGATCGAGTTCACCGAGGAGTCGCTGCACGACCTGATTCACCACTACACCCGGGAAGCGGGCGTGAGGAACCTCGAACGCGAGATCGCCACGCTGGTGCGCAAGCAGGCGCGGCGCATCGCTGAGGGCAAGACCGACAAACTCGTGGTCACCCCCGTGGTGATCCGCGAAGCGCTCGGGATTCCAAAGTTCCGGCTCGAAAAGGAAGTCGAGGAGCGCGTGCAGATGCCCGGTGTTTCTGTCGGGCTGGTCTGGACGCCGGTGGGCGGCGATATCGTCTTCATCGAAGCCAGCAAGATGCGCGGAGGAAAGCAGTTTACGATGACTGGGCATCTTGGCGAAGTGATGCAAGAGTCGATGCGTGCGGCGCTGACCTGGGTGCGCGCAAATGCCGAGCGTTACGGCATCGATCCTGACTTCTTCCGCAAGCTCGACTTGCACGTCCACGTTCCGTCGGGCGCGATTCCGAAGGACGGGCCGTCGGCCGGTATCGCGATGGTCACGGCGCTCGTGAGTCTGTTGACCGGGCGTCCGGTGCGGCCTCGCGTGGCCATGACCGGAGAGATTTCCCTATCCGGCATCGTGCTGCCGATCGGCGGGGTCAAGGAGAAGGTGCTCGGCGCCAAGCGTGCCGGTATCACCGAAGTGATCCTCCCGCTCGAGAACGAGCCGAACGTGCAGGAAGACCTGCAGCCGGAGATGCTCGAAGGCGTGCAGATCCATTACGTCAGAACGGCCGAGCAGGCTCTCGAAATCGCACTGGGCAAATTCGAGCAGCCCGTCCGGCCGGTCACCGGCGGCCGGCGCGGCGAAGACCGGCCACCGCTGGTCGGACCAGTGCACTAAGCTCGCCTAGCTCGGGAGCGGCAACGCCAAGAAACGACCATGGCCCGGACGAAATCTCCGGGCCATTTCTTTTTGGGCGCACGAGAATCCTTTCCTGTTGCGGCCAGTGGCGCTTTCGCGTACAGGTAGAAACTTCCGATGCCCTATCGCCCTCGAGAACTGGTCGTGCGTGCGCGCGAAGCCGCGGCGTTGCTGCTCGGTGTGCTCGACCGCGATGAGATGGTCGCGCGATTCCTCGACCTGTATTCGGCCGAGCACCGTCGGCCCGGCCGTGCCGATCAACCCGGGCATTACCGCGAGCAACTCGAAACCATCCGGCGAGAAGCGGTTCTTGCCATGGTGCTGCGTATTGAGGCGGCGCTGCCGACACGGCTGAAGGTGAGTGTCAGCGTGGGCGGCGCCCGGCGCGTTCGAAGACGCAAGAGGGGCGGGAAAAAGACGATCAAGAGACAGACTTGGGAACTGGCCATTCCCTTGCTCGACCTGTTCCGCGAGGAATTTTTTGTCGCGCTCGGGCAGGCTCTCGACTGGAGCGACCAAGACGCTCAGGAGTTCTGGCACGACCTCGAACTCTACGAAAAGCTGACCAGACGCGAGCCACAACACCTGTCCCGACGCTCCGCGCGAACCGTCATTTCGGGCCCCTTCGTAGATCGGGTCGGCTTGCTGCTTGATCCGTCCCTCATGGAACAGGCTCGACGCGTCGCTGGAAGTTTTCAGCTCGAGCTAAATTCCGTGGCCGATCGCGTCCTACGAAGAGTCTTTTCGCGGCGCCGCAACAACTGACTTTTTCATCCCCAGTTGATTTCCCGCACACTCGCCACGTTGTTCTGTCCACGCGAGGACGGATTTTTGTTATTCTCGCGCCAGTGTTCGAAGTCTTCTACATCCTCGTGATTCTCCAGATCGCCGTTGGTCTGTACTCGCTTTGGGACGGTTTTCAGTGGCTCCAAATGATACGGCGGAGGCTCGGGTCGCATACCGGGTTTTATGCGCCGGTCGTCGCCGTTATCTGTCCCTGCAAGGGCGATGAAGCGGGGCTGGAGGAGAACCTGACATCGCTCACGCGCTTCGACTATCCGAATTACGAGATGTTTTTCTCCTTGGCGACAAGCCTGGACCCCGCACGGAGGATCATCGAGCACATCCAGACGGCTAGTCAGCAGCCCGTTCACATTGTCATTGCCGGATCGCCCCAGGATTGCGGCGAGAAGGTCCACAACCTCCGCCGAGTCGTCGAAGGGCTGCCCGACAAATTCGAAGTTTTCGTGTTCACCGATTCAGACGTGCGTTTCTCCCGCGGCTGGCTTGCGAAACTCGTCGCCCCGCTCGAAGACTCGCAGATCGGCGCTACCACTGCGTATCGTTGGCTGATCCCGTCGGGCGGCATCGGCGCGGGCGGCTTCTCCAGCGCCCTCGCGTCTGCCTGGAATGCCGCCGTCGCCACGCTCCTCGGCCGCCGGCGCGAGGGGTTCTGCTGGGGTGGCGGCACAGCGATCCGCCGAAAGAATTTTAGTGACCTAGGCGTGCTGCAAGCGTGGGAGGGAGCCGTCAGTGACGACTTGGCCATGACGCGTGCGATCGAGGATTCAGGAAAGTCCATCCTTTTCTGCCCGGAATGCATGGGGGCGACACTGCATCCCTGGACGGGTTCGGCCCTTCTGGAATTCACAAACCGGCAAACTCGGATCACCCGCGTGTATTCGCCGCGCCGCTGGCTGCTCGGCGCCGCCGCGCACCTCGGCTATTCGCTCACGTTGTTCTATGCCGGCGTGGTTATTGTGAAGGCCATGGCGGGCGGCGACCCGTGGATCCATCTCGCGCTGATGGCGCTGGTCATTCCCCTGCTTGCGGCGCTCAAGGGTGCTCTACGAACGGTAGCGGTGAACGAACTTCTGCCAGAATGGAAGGTTCGGCTCGACCAGTGGAGCTGGGTGTGGACGGCGCTTGCGCCCTTGGTTTCATTTCTGTTCGCGTGGAACTTTATTGCGTCTCTTGCGACCAAGCGCATCCGCTGGCGCGGAATCCGCTATGAACTGATCGCGCCGAATACGACGCGCATTCTCAAGCAGTAGCGGTGCGCCGGGGGCCCATGCCGGGCGACAGCGAGCGACGCGTTGTCATATGCGCCGCTGGATGCTCGGGAAATCGAGCCAGACCTTCACGCCGCAAAAGTGCGAGCCTTCGGTGCAGATGGGCGTCGAGATGCCCGCGCGAAGATAACAGGGCGGGCCGATATAGCGAGCCAGCTGAGGAAACGCCGCGCGCACCTGCTCGACTTCTTCGATCGACGCCTGATAAATCTCTTCCTGCGCGTTGAAGCAGGTTCTCATCGTCCATTTGTGAAGCAGATGAAGCAGCGAGCCTGACTCCACCAGGCGAACCGCCTTCGCGTTGGGCAGCAGGTAGAGCGCGCACTCGCGCGGGACTCCGCGATCGAGCAATTCATTCTTCGCAGTCCAAGCCTCTTGCATCGCTTGCTGATAGATTTCGAGAGCGCGGGGATTGTCCCGGATCAGCAGGGGAGTGATGTAGTCGGGCGAACGAGTGTCGGCGAGCGTCAGCAGCGGCCGCGAGCCGGGCACCATCCGATGCCTCTGGTCCTGGCTGTCGGCCGTGTGGCTGATTTTCTTCGCGAATGTGAAATGGGCGTGTTCGAGTGCGCGCATCATCGGAGCGTGCACGCCCACGTTCAGTGTCTCGCGGCGGTAGGGATCGCGCGCCGGATTGAGGATGCGGTCAAGCGCTTCGGCATCGGAGCATTCGGCTGCTGTCGATCCAACGACCGCGCGATATGCCTGCGCAATTGCCGTGATCGCCCTCGGTGAAAAATCGATGAGCCGCGATGTGAGGCCCGCAAGGCGTGCATCGAACTCGCACGCAAACGCTTGGCCGTCTCGAGGCGGCTCCTGCCATTCGGGTAGATCGTCCATCGGCCGATTGTCGAAACGGTCGAAAAACTGCGGGTCGATCTCGCGGACACGCGCGACCATTTCGGTGATCACCAGGCGTGCCTCTGACGGTGTATCGTTGGCCGCCTGCATCCGCCATAACCGATGCAGCACGATGCCGGACAGCGTGTGGACCATTGCCGTGAAGGCGGCAACAGGCAAAACGTATCGTGCCACTTCGATCGCGCGCTTCTCCGATTGCCGCTCGACTCTCTGGACGCGGCGCGGATGCGACATCGGACTGATGTGCCAGATGTCGCTTAAAATCGCTCGGGCGTTGGGCTCGAGCACTCGCGTCAGTTCGCGGTAGTACTCCCAGGCGCGTCCGATCGCCTTCTCGAAGATGGCTCGCTCGGCGGTTCCAAACCTCGGATTCTCGGGCGTTCCCTGAGGCGGGACGTAGGCTTGCGCACGGTCAAGGCGTACATAACGCTGGCTCTGCTGCTCGGAATTGTAGAACGGGTGCGCATGCAGGAAGGACCAAACAAATTGTCGGCTGATGTTTTCAAGCCCAAATTCAAAGTGCGCGTGCTGGTAGACGGTATGGTGCCCGCCAAAATACGTTCCCGAGCCAATCGTCGACCGCTGCTTTTCGGTGATTTCCTCGGGGCCGATCAGGCGCGGCGAATAGCAGGTTCGTGCCGCCGCTATCGCCGAGTCGAACGGATGGGCAAAGTAATTGCGCAAGGTGACGCGTGGCGCCGCTGTTTCGACCTGAGATCCGGGCGACGAGTCGGATGCCGGAAACAGTTGTGCGGCCATCGTCTGAGCGCATTGTACACCGCGCGGGCGTCGGATTCACCTCGACGGTTCGAGCTGGTTCCCTCGCAAGGTGCTCAGAACCGGCGAAGTCCCCGGCGTGAGCGCATGCAGAGCGGCATTGACTCCCCGGGGCCTAGCGGTTGTCGAGCGGAGGCCTTTACTTTTTTGGGTTGCCGGCAGCGCTCTTGGCGGCCCTGTCGGCGTACTTCTTCTGGAAGCGCTCGACGCGGCCAGCCGTATCGATCAGTTTCTGCTTGCCGGTAAAGAACGGGTGGCACTGCGAGCAGATTTCCACGCGGATCATTTCGCCCTTGAAGGTGGATCGTGTCTGAAACGTGCTTCCGCAAGCACAATGCACCGTCACCTTGTGGTAATCGGGGTGAATTCCTTCTTTCATGGAACGGCTCCTGTCGGCTGGCCGGTCTGCGCGAATACGGGTTACTCGGTAGAGTCGCGTCGCTAGGTCAGCGGAGAAACTCCCATTTTAACCCGAAACGCCAGATCTCGCCAAATTCGCTAGATTCAGTGATTCCGTGTTGCTCTCGACAGCGGGCAGGGTGTCGGCGAGCGATCTTTGCTAGAACCGTGAGCTGCCGGACCGTGCCCACCGCCGCTCGATCGACTACGACTCGGCAGCACCCGCGATGTCCATCGTTAGCAAGTCACCCTGAACGAATACCTTCGAGATCTCCTGTGCCAACAGGACGACTCGCAAGTGTTTAAAGCTCGAATATAATATATGGATATAGAAGCGTACGGGCGCAGCGGCAGCCACAACCGCAGGCACCCGCGCGCCAGCGCCATGGGAGAACGGGCCGCGGTGTAATGATCACAACTGCCACGACGGCTGCAATGCCGTTCGGGTCCGAGACCGAGCACGCCAACCGGGCCAGAGCGGAGAGAACTCAATCGTCGGCCAACTTTCCCGGAAATCCGTGGTAGAAATCCTTGAAAAAATGGGTTAGAAACCTACCGAGGGAATTAGACACGCGTGAATTTGTCAACGAGACTAGCTCGCAGTTTCAGTGCCGCGATCCGGAGGCGCGGCCAAGGCTACTATTGGCGGGGTCTCGTGCGCATCCAATACGGCTCCGACTCCGAGGTGGAGGCCCAAGTCCAGGGTTCGCGCAGCTATGATGTGACCCTGGGGTGGACCGAGGGTACGCTCTCGGCAGAGTGCGACTGCCGGTATTTCGATTCTGAGGGCCCGTGCAAACATCTGTGGGCCACCATTCTTGCCGCCGAGACTCTGGGCTACCTCTCGGCAGCCGCATCGGCCACTGACTTGGTAATCGACCATGGCGAACACAATCTCGATGAGGAACTCGATGATCAAGAGGGCTATCGTTGGCCACAGCGTCGACCGGCCGCAGTTCCGCGGCTCCCAGCGCCAAAGCCGCCGGGTTGGCAAAAACAGGTCACCGAGATTTCGAATTATCGACCGCCGGTCGCCCGACCCGGCGATGTATGGCCGACCAGACGGCAGATCCTCTACATCGTGGATGTTCCCAGCAGCGCGTCAAGCGCCTGCCTGATACTCTCGCTCCAGACGCGCGACCACAAGGCGGACGGCAGTTGGACGCGACCCACCGCGCTCAATCTGAAGCGCGCCCAGATCGCGCGGCTACCTCAGGCAGAGGACCGCGAACTGCTGGCCGCGCTGGCCGGGGGCAAACAGTACTATGGGTGGGCTGACATGGATTCCCTTGAGCCGCTCCCTCCGTCTTGCCAGGTGCCGCATTGCTTGGCCGCCATGATCCTGCCTCTAGCGGCACGGACCGGGCGCAGCTACTTACGACTTGGGAGGCAATCAGACGACTTGGTCCCGTTCGCCTGGGACGATGGCGGCAACTGGCAATTCGGGCTCGAGATACACCGGCGCGACCAAAGACGTTGGGCAGTTACCGGCGTTTTCCGCCGGGGAGAGGAGCGCATGGACCTGGCCGCCCCGGTTCTGGCCACCAAAGGCGGTTTCCTATTCACCCGTGACCGCGTGGCGCCGCTCGCCGAAGCCGCTTCATTCGAATGGATGTCCTATCTGGGTAAGGCGGGTTGCATTGAGGCCCCGGAGGGAGATCAGGACGAATTGCTGGCCGCACTGCTCGGCTCACCCAGCTTGCCGGCGCTAGAGGTGCCCGAGGAGCTGCGCTACGAGGAGGTTACGCCCAAGCCGCAGACTTGGCTGAAGATCCGCGGTGCTGACCCTGGCGCGCGCGGGCCGGGGCGGCCGCAGAGAGAGAGCGAAAAATCAGATCGGCGGGAAGCCGGGCTTCTGCACCGGTGGCTTCTCGCCGAAGAACTCCACGAATGCCGCCGTGTAGATCTCCGGCTGATGGCCGTGCATGGCGACGTC
>Ga0209526_10002730_pt1 | contig 11912 bp, 13 predicted proteins | sample JacPinW_OM2H0_M1_FD_188566 | JGI IMG/M metagenome (GOLD analysis project Ga0209526, IMG submission 188566) | Forest soil microbial communities from Algoma, Ontario, Canada - Jack Pine, Ontario site 1_JW_OM2H0_M1 (SPAdes) (version 2) | ecosystem: Environmental > Terrestrial > Soil > Boreal...
TTGTCTTTTCCGTCATTCCGAGCGAAGCGAGGAATCTCTCTTCGAATCCGGTAGGACGATGACGATATTGGGGGAGGAAACTAAATGGGCGGCAGCAACCCATACATCGAAGAAGTCAAATACAAACCCGCCACGAAGAAATTCAAAGTGACATTTCTTCCCAGCGGCAAGATCATCGAGGTTGACCCGGAGAAAATTCCCTACGGTCACAACGGCCTCCCCGGCAGCATCCTCGACATTTCCGAAGGCATCAAGGCCGGCCTCGACCATGCTTGCGGCGGCGTTTGCGCCTGCTCGACCTGCCACGTCATCGTGAGGGAAGGCCTCGAATCCTGCAACGAAGCCACCGACGCCGAGTTCGACGAATTGGACGAAGCTCCCGGCATCACGCCCAAGTCCCGCCTCGGCTGCCAGACCGTGCCCGACGGCACCACCGACATCGTCGTCGAAATCCCCGAGTGGAACAAGAACTACGCCAAGGAAGCCGATCACTAGGTTGTGCAGGGTCCGCGCAGCTATACTTGCGACAACGCTGTGCACTACTCCGAAATCCAGAAAAATTAAGTCGAGGGGTAATTAAGAAATGCCGCCAAGTTTTGACTGGGACGACCTGGAAGACATCGCCATCGCACTAACCGACAAATACCCCGACACCGATCCCCTCACCGTGCGCTTCACCGACATGCACAAATGGATCACCGAGCTCCCCCTCTTCACCGGCGACTCCGCCGCCTCCAACGAATCCAAACTCGAAGCCATCCAAATGGCCTGGCACGAAGAATTCCAAGACCGCCAGAAGTAGGAATGCAGCCATCACCTGCACCGCTCATTTTCTCGGGTCGCCTTAGCGGACCTCTGCTCACTTACACGAGGCCTTTGCCTCGCGGATAGGAATAGGAAAACTTCATGTATGACAAACCTCGTCGAAGTCCACGACTCCCTTTCATTGCCGTTGCGGAAATCGCTCACAGGGGGTCTGGCGGTCGACTAAGTTGTCAGGTCGCCAAACTTAGTCATCATGGATGCTACGTAGAAGTGCCGAATACTCTTCCCATCGGTCGCGAGGTATCGATTAAAATCTTCGCTGAATCAGAATGTTTCGCCTGCACTGCCAGGGTTGTCTATGAGCTGCCAAACTCGGGGATGGGCCTTGCGTTCGAGGAAGTATCGTTAGAGAAGCAAACGCTTTTACGTCAGTGGCTGCTCAAAGCCAGTGGAGGGCCCGAACGCGTTTAATTAAGGAAACACAGGGATTGAATTGAAGTAGTTATGCAGCCATCCGCTGCATCGCTCATTTTCTCGAGTCGCCTTGTGCATTCCCCGCTTTTTTTCTATTCTAGCTAGGTTCCCAATTCCACAATTGTGGCGCTATGGTGCAACGGTTAGCACGCGGCCCTTTCAAGGCCGAAATACGGGTTCGATTCCCGTTAGCGCTACCAACAAAAATCCAGACCCCTCGGCACATGAATTATTGCTTTGGCGCGGCGCAGCTTCCGCCCGTCGAAGCCGCGTCGATTAATTTTTGAACGGCCGGCGCCGGCATCAACAGCAATTGCCCCTTTGGCTTTTGCGCCTGCTGCACCACCGCGGTCTGCTGCGCTTTCCACGCCTCATCAGCGTTGCCGCCGTGTTCCAGCGCATCAAGTGCCGCCAATTCAGCCGACGCTATCGCCGCCAAATCCTGCGACGTGCCCGCAACTTCTTTCACCAGGAACGATCGCTGCATCAACGGCTGCAATTTTGCATCGTTATCCCGCCACAAAATTAATTGCGCGCGAATCTGTGCTCCAGTGGCGGCGTCGCGACAGCCCGCCGCCACATATTTATCCACCATCTCGCTTAACTCCTGCGCCGCTCTGCTTTCCAGCGGTATGGCATCCACCACCCGGTTCAAAGGCGTCTCGCTTGTAGCAGGCCCCGAAGCCGTTTCTTCCCGCCCATAATCTTTAACCGGCTCCACCACATCCGCCAAAGTTCTCAGCGCATGAAATTCTTCAGAACTCGCTGGCCCAGCGATGCGCCGCAGCATCCTCGTAGAATAATTCTCATGCGTAAGCCCCAGCCACTCCAGTTGTGTGCTGAGCACATGCATTCGCGCATACATCCAACCCGGATCGCGCACTTCCTGCGGCGACCACAACCGCTCCGCAATCGCGGCATTCCGCGGCCAGATCCGCGAATCGATATTCTCCGCGTTCACGTATTCCGACCACATGCACGCTTCGCCGCCCAGAATGCGCTGCTTCTCTTCCGGCGTAAGATTCGCTGCAGCACCGCCCATCGGATCCACAGCATAGTGCCGCGCCGCGCTCCACCCCAGGTCCAGGTAATAGCCATTCGAAAGAATCCCGCGGTAACCTTGCTTCGCCGCTTCCGCCAACGAAGCCTGCCCACGCCACGACTGGATCACGATATCTTTCGGCAGCGTCGGGTCCAACACTTCGTCCCAGCCCACCATGCTCTTGCCGTGCTTGCTCACGATGCCTTGCAGCTTTTTGTTGAAATAAAGCTGCAACCCGGCATTGCCTTTCAAATCGTGCGCCCGAATAAACTCCTGAATTTTTGGATTGGCATCCCACTGCTTGCCATTCACCTCATCTCCGCCCACATGAAAAAAATGGTCCGGGAAAAGTTTGGCCATCTCCCCGATAAATTCGTCGAGGAATTTGTAAACTTTCTCGTTGGTCGGGTCGAATGCCGGATCAAAAACGCCCCATCTACGTTCAACGGTAAAAGGTCCAGGCCCGCTCGCTAGTTCCGGATGGCCTATGAACCACGCCGTGCTGTGGCCCGGAAGATCGAACTCCGGCACCACCCGAATGCCGCGCTCGCGCGCATACGCAATCAACCCGCGAATCTCATCCTGCGTGTAGTAAAGCCCATCCGAACCCATCTGGTGCAGTTTCGGAAACTTTCTGCTCTCCACCCGAAAGCCCTGATTTTCCGAAAGATGCCAGTGAAATACGTTCATCTTCACAGCTTCCATGCCATCGATGTTCCTGCGCAATACTTCCATCGGAATAAAATGCCTCCCCGCGTCGATCATCAATCCGCGCCAGGGAAAGCGCGGCGTGTCCTTGACAGTTATGGCCGGCGCGACAAATCCATCCGGCGAAACACTCACCAGCTGCAAAAAAGTCTGCAATCCATGCAATGCGCCGAGATCGTTCGGAGCAGTAACGCTGCCCCCATTCGAACTCACTTCCAGAACGTACGATTCATCTTCGCCAAGTTCCTGCACTTGCTTGCTGTCGTGATCGACGTGCACCACCAACGTTGCTTTCGTCCCATTCACCGGCCTCATCGCCATCAAAAGCCCAGTTTGTTTCGACAGCCGCTCGACAAATCGTTCTGCCGCGCCGTTTAGGCGCGCATCGCTGTGACCCGCAAACGCCACTGTAAATCCCGCGTCAATCTTGAGGCTGCCGTTTCCCGTCCGAACATTCGCAGGAACAGGCATCAGGTTTAACTCCGGCTGCACCAATGTCTGCAGGCCCAATGACCGCGAGTCCTGAGCCCGCAATGGCCCACAAAGCGACGCGCTCAATATCATCAGACTTAGTCCCCTCAACCAAACCTTTGCCCTCCTCATTATTGTGCCGCCCTCTCCGTGAATAATCTCGCCGCTTCCATAGCAATGTTTCGCGCACCGCATACTGGCACAAATCAAGCCCCTCGCGCAGTGTTTTTCCCCGCCCGTGCACCTTTGCCTGTCCCGCAAATCACGGGTGAGATAGAATAATTGTATTCTGTGCCGCTCGACAAAAACAAAATGAAGACCTCTGTCGCCATCTATCCCGGTTCATTCGATCCGGTAACCAACGGCCACCTCGACCTGATCGAGCGCGGCGAGAAAATGTTCGACCTGGTCATCGTCGCGGTGCTGCAAAATGTCGATAAGCAGCCGCTCTTCACCGTGCCCGAGCGCGTCGAGATGCTGCGCGAAGTCACCAAGCAGTGGCCCGCCGTGGAAGTCGACGTATTCAAAGGACTGCTCGTGGATTACGCGCGCAGGCGCGGCGCAGGCGTAATCTTGCGCGGCATTCGCGCTGTCTCCGATTACGAATACGAATTGCAGATGGCGCTCATGAACCGCAAACTGGAGCCACGCCTCGAAACTGTTTTCATGTTACCCGGCGAGCCGTACAGTTATCTAAGCGCGAAATTGGTGCGCGAAATTGCGCAACTTGGTGGACCGCTAACCGACCTGGTCCCCGCCGTTGTAGAACAAAAGTTGCGCGCCAAAATTTTTTAAGCAGGACGCCGTCACGGGCGCTGACCGTCAAAGAGGAGATTCATTCATGGCTGCATCCCCAACCACTAGAGAAAAAGTCCAATTAACGGACCGCATCAACCGCATTCAAATCTCTCCCACTGCCGCGGTCATTGCGGAGGCCGACAAGTTGAAAGCGCGTGGCGTGGATGTCGCCGACTTCGGCCCCGGCGAGCCGGATTTTCCTACGCCCGATCACATCAAAAAAGCCGCCATCAGGGCCATCGACGAAAACAAAACCAAATACACCTCCACGGCCGGCATCATGCCTCTGCGCGAAGCGATCTGCGCCTGGCACAAGCGCGAACTGGGCTCCGCGTACGAAGCGAAAGAATGCGTCGTAAATGTTGGCGGCAAGCATTCCATTTTTAATCTCGTGAGCTTGCTAATCCAGAGCGGCGACGAAGTGATCATCCCCGCGCCCTACTGGGTCAGTTACCCGGACATTGTGAAATACGCCGGCGGCACGCCCGTTTTCGTGCAAGCCAAATCGGAAGATGGCTTCAGCGTAAAGGCCGGCGCCATCGAAAAAGTCATCACCCCCAAAACGCGCATGCTGTTTCTGAATTCACCAAGCAATCCCTGTGGCGGCGTCGTGCCACCCGAAGAATTTGAACGCATCCTCACGCTTTGCAAAAAACATGACATCTGGCTCATGAGCGACGAATGCTACTCGCATTTCACCTACGAGCCGCACAAGCCGTACTCCATCGCCAGCGCCGCCGGTTCAAAAGATCACGTCATTATCATCGGCTCGATGTCCAAAACTTTTGCCATGACTGGCTGGCGCATCGGTTACACCCTCGCTCCGGAACCTCTTGTGCAAGCCTCCATCAAGTTGCAAAGCCAATCCACTTCCAACCCCACCTCCATCGCGCAATACGCCGCTCTTGAAGCTATGCGTGGCTCCATGGATTCCGTTCCCACAATGCTCGCCGAATACGCCCAACGCCGCAGGCGCATCGTAGATGGCTTGCGCGCAATTCCCGGCATCACTTGTGAAGATCCCGGCGGCGCGTTTTACGCCTTTCCAAATATTTCCGCACACCTCCGTGGAACTAACCCGTTGGCAAAATCCTGCACGGAGATCACCAAGCTTTTGCTCGATAAAGTTCAGGTGGCTGTCGTTCCCGGAGAAGCCTTCGGCGCACCCGGTTACCTCCGCCTTTCTTACGCCACGTCCATCGAGCGTATCGACGAAGGATTGCGCCGCCTGGGCCGTTTTTTCTCGCGCGCTGAAGCCGCCACTTAATCCGTGCGGCCCGAACCCACGCGCATCGAGCCCAAATTCATGCCCCGCATCTGGGGCGCGCGTTCACTCGTGTCCATCTACCCGGACAAAACGAATCTACCCGAGCCCATAGGGGAAGCCTGGCTCACCGGACCGGATAGTAAGATCGAAACAGGTCCGCTAGAAGGCCCCCTCCATCAGGCGTGGCAGAAAATGCCGCCCGAATGGCGTGGCACCGATTTCGCATCTCCAGAAGCGCCACGCGAATTTCCACTCTTGGTGAAATTTCTTTTCCCCACCGATCAGCTTTCCATCCAGGTTCATCCTGACGACGCCTACGCCAAGCAAAACGAAGCACCCGGCGCGGTGGGAAAAACAGAAATGTGGCACGTTATCTCCGCCGATCCGGGCGCCACACTGTTGCTCGGCCTGGTCCCCAATACAGATCGAGAAAAATTTCAGTCAGCTATAAAACAGGGCGGCCTGGAAACCTTTTTTGAGCGCCTGCCGGTTTCAGCTGGCGATACTTTTTACGTCCCCTCCGGAACGCCGCACACTATTGGCGCCGGAATGATCCTCTGCGAAGTGCAGCAGAATTCCGACCTCACCTATCGCCTCTACGACTTCCATCGTGTCGACGCCTACGGCAATCCGCGTGAGCTGCACATCGAAAAAGGCATGGCCGTCATTGATTTCGACCATCGAAAAGGTGGAAAAGTCACGCCAGTTGCACTACCCTCAGCCAACGGTGCTAAAAAATCTTTACTCGTAGCCTGCCCGTATTTCGCAAGCGAACGATGGGATTTATCTGCGCAGCACCACGCAAATTCTAATCTCGCCCACTTCGAATTATTGGTAATCGTCGGCGGCGGCGGCAACATTCAATGGAGCGGCGGCTCTTGCTCCTACCAACAAGGGGAATGCTGGTTCATTCCAGCAAATCTCGGCAAATTTTCCGTCGTTCCCGAAAGCCCAACATCCATTTTGCGCACTTACTTGCCCGCCATAAACAAAATGCACAACGAACTTTCGCGCATTGGCGTACCAGATCGCGCCATCGAACAAGTGTTATTCATCTGACCCGCTCATGGCCGCAGAAAAACTCACCGCACACGCTGTAATCCTCGCCGGAGGCCGCGGTACCCGCTTCTGGCCTCGCAGCCGCACTCGCACGCCCAAGCAACTGCTCAACATCATCGGCGCGAACTCCATGCTGCAGCAAACCGTGGCGCGCCTGGAACCATTTATCCCCGCCGAGCGCATCTGGACCGTCACCAACGCGGAACAATCCGCATCCGTTCGCGATCACCTGCCGGCACCGTCGCGTAAACACATTCTCGCCGAACCTGTCGGCAGAAGCACTGCCGCGGCCATCGCGCTTGCTGCCGTCCACATTCGTCATTCGGAGAGCGGCGACGCATTGATGGCCGTGCTACCGGCTGATCTCTATATTGCGCAGCCCAAAAAATACGCAAAGATCGCGCAAGTAGCTCTGAAGGTTGCGCGCGAAGCAGGCCGCATGGTCGTTCTGGGCATTCCCCCCAGCCGGCCCGAAACCGGTTTCGGCTATATCCAGTGCGCGGCGAAAGCGGTCTCGAGTAGTCCTTTTCCAGCCTTCCCTGTTCAAGCATTCAAGGAAAAACCGGATTTGCCGTCGGCCAAGAAATACGTCGCCTCCGGCAATTACCGTTGGAACGCCGGAATATTTTTCTGGCGCGTCTCGACTTTCCTGGATTCGCTAAAAAGATATTTGCCCACAACGTATGGCGCACTAGAGACTATCGCCGCCACCATCGGCACCCGCAAATACGAAAGTAAACTCCGCTCCATTTATTCGCGCCTGGAAAATATTGCCGTAGACTACGCCATTCTCGAACCCGCCACCCGCGAAAAACGCCCCTCCCGCGTTTTCATGATTCCCGCAGACATCGGCTGGAGCGACATAGGTTCCTGGACCGCGGTCCACGAACAGTCCTCAAGCGCCACACATCACAATGTTCTGGCAGGCGCCGGTCACATGCTCGAATCCGAAGGCAATTTTATTTGGAGCCCCACAAAATTCGTCGCCGCCATCGGCATACGCGATCTCGTAGTAGTCGAAACTCCTGACGCCTTGTTGATCTGCCCTCGCCACCGCTCTCAGGACGTCGGCAAAATCGTGAAATGGCTCGAGGAGCGCGGCCGCAGGGACTTGCTGTAAGCACGCCAATGCGGCTCTTGGATCCACTAAACCTTCGCGTATACTTCTCGGCGGTAGGACCCTGCAATTGCAAACTGTCGCTCAAAACAGCGCGCCGCAAATTAAATTTGGCACCGACGGCTGGCGCGCCATCATCGCCGAAGATTTCACTTTTGCGAACGCGCGCACCGTCGCCAACGCCATCGCCCGCTACGTTATTCGCTCCGAAGACGCGCGCAGAGGCGTAATCATCGGCTACGATCATCGTTTCGCATCCGATACCGTGGCCGCAGCAGTCGCCGACGTTATCACCGCAAGCGGCACGCCAGTGTGGTTGACCGACAAGCCCTGCCCCACGCCCGCAGTCTCGCTGCTAGTTCGACAACGACAAGCCGCCGGCGGAATTGTCATCACCGCCAGTCACAATCCCTATCGCTGGAACGGAATTAAATACAAAGCGAGCTATGGCAGTAGTGCGCTTCCCTCCATCGTTGCCCAGATCGAACAGGAGATAGAGGTCGCTCAGCATCGCGACACGTCAGCACTTCCGCCGCGCAAAGATTTACTGCACACCATCGACCCGCGCGCCCCATACCTCGATGCACTCGAAAAGCTGGTCGATTGGAATTGCGTGCGAAGAGCAAACTTCCGCTTCGTCGCTGATCCCATGCACGGCTCGTCGGCGGGCCTACTGCGCGAACTTTTCACACGCAACAACATTCACTGCGACGAGATTCGCGGTGCACGCGATCCGCTCTTCGGAGGCGCCCACCCCGAACCTATCGAGCCGCACGTGCAACCGCTGCGCGAGGCCGTACTGACCGGCAAATACGACGCCGGCTTTTGCGCCGATGGTGATGGCGACCGCATTGGCGCCATCGATCGCGAGGGTTCCTTTCTCAATCCCCATCAGCTTTTCGCTCTGCTGGTCTGGCACCTTGCCGGCACGCGCAATCTCCCCGGCGACATCGCCAAAACTTTTTCCGTAACCAAGCTGATCGATAAAATCGCTGCCAAGTTCGACCGCCCCCTCCACGAAGTCCCCATCGGCTTCAAATATATTTGCGAACTCATGCTGGAGCAGAATATTTTGGCTGGCGGGGAAGAAAGCGGCGGCTTCGGCACCAGCCTTTATCTCCCCGAACGTGATGCTACCGTTTCGGCCTTGTTTCTAGCGGAATTGATGGCCTGGCACGGCAAATCCCTGGGCCAGTTGCTCGCCGCGTTGCACTCCGAATTTGGGGAATACCACTACGGCCGTGTCGATCTGGATGTTCAGCCGGAGCAAAAACGGAAAGCCATCGCGCACTTTTCCGATCCTGCGTTCAAGCACATTCTGGAATGGCCTATCATTCGCCGCGAAAACTTGGACGGCATTAAAGTTTATCTCGGCGATATCGGCTGGGTGATGGTGCGCGCTTCAGGCACCGAGAATCTCCTGCGCGTGTATTCTGAAACTTCCCGGCGCGAGACCACTAACCAGGTACTCGCTGCCGTTACCCAAATCATTCAAGATCTATAGGAGCCACCATGGAAACCGTCAACCTGCAACAGAAGTTTGCAAAGTTCTCCGAGCACTACAAGCCGCATATCATCGGCGAGGTCAACGATTGCTACGTGAAGGTTGTTAAACTGAAAGGCGAATTCATCTGGCATCATCATGATGACGAAGATGAGCTTTTCCTGGTCGTAAAAGGCACGCTACGCATGCAATTCCGCGATCACGAATCCATCATCCGCGAAGGCGAATTTGTCATCGTCCCGCGTAAAGTGGAACATAAGCCGGTGGCCGATGAAGAAGTTCACATCGTTCTGATCGAACCAAAATCGACCCTGAACACGGGAAATGTTACTAATGAAAGGACCGTCGCGCGCCTCGAGAGCATCTGAACCCGCATGTACCGGGCCCGCATAAAAATTTATGGAACGTCGCTTTCACACTCTGGATGTTTTCACCACCAACCGCTTCGAGGGCAATCCTGTCGCGGTGGTCACCGACGGCGATGGCCTTTCGAATGATGTCATGCAGGCTATCGCGTGTGAGATGAACCTTTCGGAAACAGTTTTCGTGCAAAAGCCCACCGATGACCGCGCCCTGGCTCGCTTACGAATTTTTACTACTAAGGAAGAATTGAAGCTCGCCGGCCATCCGGTTATCGGCACATGGTTCCTGCTCGCCGAACTCGGCGTAGTTCCCGCCCAGGAAGGCGGCGTGCACATCATGCAGCAAACTGGAGCAGGAGTGCTGCCCGTGGAGATCCGCTTCAAGGATGGTCGCCCGCAACGCGTCACCATGACGCAGACTCCCGCGGTCTTTCCATCCATCAAAATTAATAAGAAAGAGCTGGCCGCCGCGCTGGGAGTTTCTGTTTCCGATTTTCACTCCGAGTTGCAGCCGCAATACGTTTCCACCGGCGTCTCAAACTTGATGGTTCCCTTCCGCAATCGCGTCGCGCTGGGCCGCATCAATATGAACGTCCACGATTTGCGCCGTTTCGAAGGCAAAAACGGCATCATGGCGTATTGCTTCGCGCTCAATGGCGCCAACAAAGCCTTCACGCGCGGCATGCTTCCGTGGGAAATTTATGAAGATCCCGCCACCGGTTCCGCGGCGGGTTCGCTGGCCGCCTATCTGGTGCAACACGGCAAGTTGGCGCCGGCGCAAACACTGTACATACAGCAGGGCGTGGAGATGGGCAGACCCAGCCAAATCGAAGTGGAAGTCTCGCAAACGGGGAAGAAACTCGTGCCTCGCTGCAGCGGTGCCGCCGTAAAAGTTTTCGAAGGCACCATCCGCATCTAAATTCCCGGGAACGCCGGTTAGCGCCTACAAAACGCATTCAGAAAAATGGCTTCTACACAGAAAACTACTTAGTGCCGTCAGCTTTCTCAACCAAAGTCTTGTTAACCGCATCCAGAATCCCGTTTACAAACGCGCCCGCATCTTCCGAAGAAAACTTCTTCGCCAGATCAACCGCTTCATTGAGCACTACCTTGGCAGGAGTTTCCGCAATTCGCAGCTCGTAAATCGCAAGCCGCAACACCGCGCGGTCAATAATCGCCATGCGTTCCAGGCGCCAGTTCTGCGCATGCTGCACGATCAATGCATCCAGCTCATCGGCGTATTTGGCGGCGCCTTCAAACAATTTGTTGGCAAAAGCTCGGGTACTGTCCGCCGCTTTCGCGGTGCGCCAGAACTTCACTTCCAGTTTCGCGGGATCCTGCCTGCTCATGTCCCACTGAAAAAGCATCTGCATGGCAAACTCGCGGGATTTTGTTCGTAAGGACACTAAGCGCGCCGAAGCTTTCTCGCGGAAGGCGCCGGTTGCGGTACTTTTCCGCTCAGCTTCTGTGAAAGTCGCGCCATCTCGATGGCCGCAAGTCCTGAATCAAATCCCTTGTTGCCGTGATCCCCACCCGCGCGAGCAATCGCCTGCTCCTGCGTTTCGCAGGTCAATACACAAAAAATAATCGGCACGCCAGTATCCATTTGCGCCAATTGCAGTCCTCGCACCGCCTCGGAACATACGTAGTCGTAGTGCGAAGTCTCACCACGTATCACGCACCCAATGGCAATCAATGCGTCATACTCGCCTTTGGTCGCCAACTTCTTGGCCGCCAGCGGCAATTCAAAAGCTCCGGGCACCTCTACAATTTCGATAGCAGCTTTTGCGGCGCCGGACTTTTCCAGCGCGTCCATCGCGCCGCTCAACAAACGCTCAGTAATAAAATTATTGAATCGGCTCACCACTACTGCAAAGCGTAAGCCGCTGGCATCCAGCTTTGGTTGCACTCTTTCGGATCGCAGCTTTTTGGCCATTAGTTGTGCGAAATGCCCCGCTATTTTCCTTTGAATTGCCCCGGCCGCTTTTCCAGGAATGCTTTCGTTCCTTCTCGCATATCTTCCGTAGTGCACACCAGGCCAAAAAGCGTGGCCTCCAGAAACATTCCTTCTTCCTGTCCCATGTCCATCCCGCGCTCGATTGCTTCCATCGTGTACTTCACAGCTAGCGGCGCGTTGGCAATAATTTTCTTCGCCATCGCTTCAGCGGCAGCCATCAGTTCCGTCGGCTCGTACACATGATTGACCAGCCCGATGCGCTGCGCTTCCTCAGCGCTGATCATTTCTCCCGTAAGGCACAATTCGTGCGCGACGCCTTTGCCGCACAGCCGCGCCAGCCGCTGCGACCCGCCGTAACCCGGCATAATCCCCAGCCGCACTTCCGGCT
>Ga0209526_10002732_pt1 | contig 11910 bp, 12 predicted proteins | sample JacPinW_OM2H0_M1_FD_188566 | JGI IMG/M metagenome (GOLD analysis project Ga0209526, IMG submission 188566) | Forest soil microbial communities from Algoma, Ontario, Canada - Jack Pine, Ontario site 1_JW_OM2H0_M1 (SPAdes) (version 2) | ecosystem: Environmental > Terrestrial > Soil > Boreal...
ACAGATTGCAGCCGACGATGATGCCGATGTGGCCGCCCTGCATGGCTGGCGCCGCGAGTTGTTCGGCGAGGCCGCGCTATCGCTGAAGCACGGCCGGCTCGCGCTTGCGATCGAACGGGGCCGGGTCGTCAGGGTCGATCGCGGCTAGCGCGATTTCTCGGCGTCACCGCTTCGCTCTTCCTGCTGCTTCAAGACCTCGGTTATTTCGAGCAAGGCCATCGACAGGATGTAGGCGCAGGTGGACAGGTTTAGCCGGCGCGCCTTCGAGATCGCCGCCGGGAGTTCCTCCGCCAGCTCCTTGAGGTCGTCCTCCCGGGCCGCCATATCAGCGCAATCGCATTTTCCAAATTTGGAATTTGTCCGGCGAGTTTCCCGCCGAACGGCTTAAAAGTCTTGGTTAGTTCAACTTGGCTAGTTCAACTTGGCTGGTTCAAAGTAATGATGCCGCGGTTACTCACACCGCAATCTTGCCACCCGCCCCGACAAGCTCGGAGCTTGCCTGAACGCCTGCGAAATTGGCGACGACCCTGACGACGGCCTGCTTGTAGGCGGCCGCGTCGCCGACGCCAGGACGCCGGCACGCCACCGCATCGCTGACGATCCAATAGCGGTGGCTGCGGTGAAAGCCATCGACGACGGTCGATAGAATGGTTTCGTCGAGCGAAAAACCCGCGACCACGCAGCGAATATTCCTCATATTGGCCATGTATTCGGCGAAGCGGCTCGAACTATAGGCCGACGGCAATGGATGCTCGAAGGCGAGTTCGCCCGGCTTCGGCTTCAGCTCCGCGATCCAATCCGTCAGGTTGGAAGCGGGATTGAACCAGGCCGCCTGGGCAATGCGCTTCAAGTGCATGACCGGCCACAGATGGTTTCGCCACAGCGTCATCAATTCGAGGCAGCGCGACATGATCGCTTCGGCGTCGCCGATCACGTGGCAGCGACCCTCGGTCAGATACTCGGCCTGCAGGTCGGCGCAAATCAGGATCGGCGGATCGTCACCAAGGGAAGCCATCATCTTTTGACCTGCAATCAGGATTGAGCAACCACCGGGCTTCGCAGCGGAGACGATGCCGCGCGGCCGGACGAGACGTCGAGCACGCCGGGCCTGTCCCAATCGCCCTCGGGGCGGATGATGACGTAAGGATCGCTGTCGAGCGTGATCGCATCCGGGCCCGGCTCGATGTCGAGAACCATTTCGGTGTAGGAGAAATCGGAAAAGGTGATCTTGCGGTTGTGGCCGAGCGGCCTGGCGCCGAAATGCGCCCAGAAATCCACCAGGCGATCCTGCGCCTGGCCGTAGATTCTCCGAAATCCCTTGCGCCTGACGTATTCGACGCTAGCCTGAACCAGCTTGAACGACACCCGCGAACGGCGGAACTGGTGTCTCACCGCGAGGCGCTCGACTTTGGCGAATTCTCCGAAGAAGCGCACCCGAAGGCAGCCTGCGGGCTCCTTGCCGACAAAGCCGATGAAGTGGGCCGCGACCAGGTCGTTGCCGTCGAACTCTTCCTCGATCGGACAGTCCTGCTCCGCCAAATAGACCGCCGAACGGATCGCGGTCACCAGCATGAGATCGTTGGGATCGCGGGCAATCCGGATCGAGATGGAACGCTGCTCCGATTTGGGTGCAGCGGGAGATCTATGGCCGTGCATGGGCAAACCCCCCCGGTACAACGCTGGGCGCAGGTAAGATCAGCGGAAGCCGGTTCCAGGGCCGCTCGTAGCACCAGAGGTCGGGCTGGAAACTCGGAACTTGCCGAAAGCCCAGCGCCATCAGCAAATCGCGGCCCGCAATCGTTGAGGGCTGGGCGAAATAATCCGCGCTGACGAAGCGCGGCTTTCGCAAATAGGCACTGACATTGCCCAAGCCGGCAACGGCGCGTCCACGGCCGGCAAGCGCCCAGACATAGATCGCCGAAACCTCCTCGTCGAGACGTGCGAGATATTCGCGGCTCGGATTTTTCAGATCGATGTTGTCGAGCAGCAGAGCGTCATGGCCTTTGCAATTGAGGTAGAGGAACGCAATGCCACCAAGCAGCTTTGCACCACGCTGAAAGGCAAAAATCGACTCCGGGTCATCGCGCAGGAACTGGCTGAGCGCACTCAGGGAAGCGTTGACCCCGGGGATTTCCTTCCTCGCGACCTGCGCGAGTTCGGCCAACTGCCCCAGCGTCGCCAGATCGGCCGCGATCGCCGATGTCGGCGCGAGCCGGTCAAGCTCATGTCGCAGGGCCAAATTGCTACTTTCTAGACATGTTTTCTGCATCTATGTTCCCCTGCGTGTGCCAGTAATCATACCTGAGGGGGATCGCGGGTATGCCGCAACATTTGCATCGGAGCGCTGCATCGACGCAGCACAAGAGAGCGGACGTTCTCAACGCTTCCTGGGAGGATTTGCGGGCGTTCCTGCTTTGCACGCGGCATCAAAGCTTCAGGAACGCCGCCGAGGTGCTGGGACTGACGGGCACCACGCTGATGCGCAAGATCGACCGGCTCGAGGACGAGCTGGGTTTCAAGCTTTTCCTGCGCGACCAATCCGGCCTGTCACTGAGCGATGAAGGGCGGGCTTTGCTGTTCGACGTCGAGCAGATGGAGCGCCTGAGCTTCAACATTTTCCGCCGCGCCTCGCTTTCGACCGACACCAGGGGTTCGGTGCGCGTCGCGGTGACCGAAGGACCCGGCAATTTCTGGGTGCTGCCGAGATTGATCGATTTCCAGAAAACCTACCGCAAGATCATGGTCGATCTTCGCTGCGCGATGGAACAAGCGGACGTGTCGCGCCTGGAAGCGGATATATCGATCCAGCTCGAGCGGCCGACCAATCCCGACCTCATCGTTACCAAGCTCGGCCGGCTTCACATCTACACCTTTGCCTCCGCAGCCTATCGCGACGCTTACGGACTTCCGAAATCGCTCGCCGACCTCGCGAACCACCGCATCGTCAAGCAGCACGGCGCGCAGCTCGACGAGAGCGGCTACGCCCGCATCCTGGGGCTTAGGTCGCTGGAGGGAATCGTCGGCATCTCGACCAATTCGAGTGTCGCCGTGCTCTACGCGATCGAGCGCGGCGCAGGCGTCGGATTTTTGCCGACATCGGCAATCGCGCTCGGTGCCCCCCTGGTCGCGATCGATCTAGGGATCAACCACCACATGGATTTGTGGCTCACCTACCACAAGGAATTTCGCAACTCCGACCGCCACAAGATCGTGATCGATTGGCTGAAAAGCATCTTCGATCCCAAGGCCCATGCGTGTTTTCGCGATGAATTCATCCATCCCAACGAGCTCGTGCCGCTGATGGCAACTTCGCGAGAGAATTTTGGACTGCAGGGATATGCCGCACCGAAGCCGTTCTGAAGCAATATCGCGCTGGCTTGTTGTTTGACGCGTCTTCTTCACGCGAACCGGTATCCAGTTCGCTCGAAAACGCTTTAGCGGCTACCATTTGACCTCGAGGCCAACCGTCCCCTGGTGCGATTGCAGCGCCGAGCGGAATTTGCCGTCATAGTTGAGATAGACGCGCACGGTGTTGGTCAGGCTGAGCGAGGCCGAGGCGCCGGCGTCGGCGCCATACTGGCTTTCGCCGATGCCCTGCACCGCGATGCTCTGTGGGCCCAGGCTGACGAGGATCGAACCAAAGTTCTGCGTGAAATTATCGACGAATTTGCCGTAGGCCGAGAGGTCGAAAATCTTCTGATCGAAAATCCAATAATGCCCGATCTCGGCGCCAATCAGCGCGCGTGATCGCTCCACCGTCGCACCGCTCGCCATCACCGGATTGAGGCCGCCGACCTCCTGGAACGCTCCGGTCGAGGAGCGCACATATTCGAGTGCAGCCTTCGGCACGATGCGGCCCTGGTCGATGTTCCAATAATAGCTGAGTTCGGTCAGCGCGCCGTCGATTTGGGCGGTGTAGCCCGCGCTCGCAAATCCTTGCCCGGTGTCGCGGTTCGAATTGACCTTGCCGAAGCCGTGGACCAGTGCAACCGCCCAGGTCCAGGGCCCTTTGTCGACGGAGGCGTTGAAGCCGAACTGCGTCAGGTCGAGGGCCGCCGACTGAAACGCCAGCGGTACGTCGATCGACGTATGGCTCTGGTCGATGGAGAAGCCGACATTGACGCCGGGCGCGACGCGCGTGCCGACACCGGCAACGCCCCCCCAGGTCTGACGGTGATCGCCGACATAAACGCCTTGCGGGGCAGTCGTGGCCGAGAGGCCGTAGCCCTCGAACCAGGCGCGAGACTGCGGTCCTTCGGCGCCTTCCGAGGCACCGCCGCCTCCCGGATTGGTTCGAGAGAGGCGGTTGAATCCGCCGCTGGCCTGATTGCCAAGCCGCTCGAGGAAGCTGCTGCCGAGGTTCGCCACCGTCGCGCCCGAGGACACGTCGGAATTAATCATCGTCGGCGTCGGAATCGGAGTGGGTGAAGGCGTTGGGGTCGGCGTCGGGCTTGGGGAGGGGCTCGGCGACTGGGCGTGAGCGGAGGATGCTGCCGCGATCACCAGAACGAACACGAACGCGATCGCGACTCCCCTCGCCAGCCAGCGGCTAACTCCGGTCTCCGTTGTCTGCGAAGGCCGCTGTGAGCAGCTCATCGATGCTATTCCCAAGGCCGGCATTGGCGCGACGCACAAAACTTATCGGATTTGCCCGCCGTCCCCCAGAGGGTCAATCGCTCCCAGCCTCTTACCAGGGGGGATTGCGAGGCATTGTGGTTCCAGCGCCACAGGCTGCCTTGTGTGATCTGATGCTTGCGCGATTTCCTTGGCCGGGCCAAACGCTTGCTAACGTATAATTTTCGTGTTGCAATCTTGCTCGCAATCGGATTTTGGCCGTTCGGCTGTGCGTTTCGCGACTTTGAAATATCAGGCTCGGAAATTAGGCGGACTACCGGAAGCCCGTTTGTGGCGTGGCACGCGAAAAGCGTGGCCGCGTCTTTTTTATGTCTAGACCAGGAGACAGGCGATGGCGATGCACAAGGGCACCGTCAAGTGGTTCAACCCGACCAAGGGTTATGGGTTCATCAAGCCGATGGCCGGCGAGAAGGACGTGTTCGTCCATATCTCGGCAGTCGAGCGCGCCGGGCTCACCACCCTCAACGAGAATCAGGTCGTTGAATATGACCTCGTGGAAAACCGCGGCAAGACGTCTGCGGAAAACCTCAAGGTTTCCTAAACTTCGATCCGCAACCGGCAGCCATGATTTCTACCCCGGCCGTTGCCGGGGGTTGTCAGCGGCCGATCAGGTCACGGCGGGCGAGATCAGAAAATTGCCCGAACCTGCATTGTCGTCGATTTTGCAGATATCGCCCTCGATCCGGATCCTGCCGCTGGCAAGGAGCCGCAGTGCATCGGGATAGATGCGGTGTTCGACTTCGAGGATCCGCTCGGACAGCGTTTCCACCGTATCGCGATCGCTGACGGGGACCGCGCCCTGCATCACGACCGGACCGGCGTCGGTTTCCGGGATGACGAAATGAACCGTCGCGCCTGATATTTTCACGCCTGCCCGCAACGCCTGGCCATGCGGGTCGAGGCCCGGAAACGATGGCAGCAAAGAGGGATGGATGTTGAGCATCCGCCCGAACCAGTGGTGCGCGAATTCGCCCGTGAACAGGCGCATGAAGCCGCCGAGGCAGATCAATTCGACACGATGCCGATCGAGCGTCGTCTGCAAGGCTGCCTCGAACCCCGCGCGATCCTTGCCGAACGGCTTGCTTTCGATGACGACGGTCGCAATACCGCTGGCCTTGGCCTTCTCCAGACCCAGAGCATCGGCGCGGTTGGAAACCACGAGCACGATCTCGGCCGGAAAGTCGGCAACGTGCGCTGCCTGGATCAGCGCGACCATGTTCGAACCGCGTCCGGAGATCAGGATGGCGACCCGGCGTTTCATAGCCTCACCGCAAAAGATCAAGGTGACCGTTATAGATCACGCGATGTTCGCTCGCTGCCTTGATCACCTCACCCAGTAACGTGACGCTTTCGCCGCTGTCCTTGAAAACGTCGGAGACCTGCTCAATCGCGTCCGGCTTGACGATCGCAATCATGCCGATGCCGCAATTGAAGGTGCGCAGCAGTTCGAGCTCGGCGATGCCGCCCACTTCCGCCAGCCACTTGAACACCGGCAGCACCGGTAGGCGCGCGAGGTCGATCCCGACGCCAAGGTGCTTTGGCAGCACGCGCGGAATATTGTCGGTGAAGCCGCCGCCGGTGATGTGGGCGAGACCCTTGACCGCCCCGGTTTCGCGGATCGCGCGCAGGCATGATTTCACATAAAGCTTTGTTGGCGTAAGCAGCGCGGCACCGAGTGTCATCACCGGCGAGAACGGTGCCGGCGCCTCGAAGGCAAGGCCCGATCGCTCGACGATCTTGCGCACCAGCGAGAAGCCGTTGGAATGGAGGCCGGACGAAGCAAGCCCGATCACGGCGTCGCCGACGGCGATATCGGGCCGCGGCAGCAACGTGCCGCGCTCGGCGGCTCCAACCGCAAAGCCCCCGAGATCGTAGTCACCGTCCTTGTAGAGGCCCGGCATTTCGGCGGTCTCGCCGCCGATCAGCGCACAGCCGGATTCGCGGCAGCCTTCGGCAATGCCGGCAATGATCGCCGCGGTCGCCTCCGGGTCGAGCTTGCCGCAGGCGAAATAGTCCAGAAAGAATAGCGGCTCGGCGCCCTGCACCACAAGGTCGTTGACCGACATCGCCACCAGGTCGATGCCGATGCCGCCATGCAGGCCGGTCTCGATGGCGATCTTGAGCTTGGTGCCGACGCCGTCGGTGGCGGCGACCAGAACAGGATCCTCAAAGCCCGCGGCCTTCAGATCGAACAGCCCGCCAAAGCCACCGATCTCGGCAGCGGTGCCGGCGCGGGCGGTGGCGCGCACCATCGGCTTGATGAGATCGACGAGGCGATTGCCCGCGTCGATATCGACGCCCGAATCCGCGTAAGTGAGCCCGTTTTTGCGCTCGGCCATGCCAAATTCCGCTAATATTAGCGGCTGGTTACGTCGGAATCCGCTTTCACGCAATGGCTCGCAAGCGCTTCGCTCATATACTATGTAGATAACAACCGGTTCAGCCAGCCAACGAGCCGGGTCTTTTTGCGCCGGGAAGCGCCGAGTGAGCATTCCAAACATCATTACGTTGGGCCGCATCCTGCTGGTCCCGATCATCGTCTGGGCCATTGCGTCAAGCGAAATGGAGATCGCATTCGCGATCTTCGTCATCGCCGGCGTCAGCGACGCGGTCGACGGCTTCCTCGCCAAGCGCTTCAATATGACGAGCGAACTCGGCGCCCTGCTCGATCCGCTGGCGGACAAGGCGCTCCTGGTCTCGATCTACGTGGCGCTCGGCATCTGGGGTGCGATACCGCGCTGGATCGTCATTCTGGTGGTCTCCCGCGACATCATGATCGTTGCCGCGGTGATCGTATCGTGGTTGTTCGGCAAGCCGGTGCCGATGAAACCCTCGATGGTATCGAAGCTCAATACGGTGGCTCAGGTCGCATTCGCCGCGTTAGTGCTCGCTTCGCTTGGTTTCGGTTTCAAACCAAGGCCGTATGATCTGATCCTGATGGGATTTGTTACCGTGTTTTCGCTGGTGTCCGTGTCGCTGTATCTCGTGGAATGGGTGCGGCACATGGGTACGATTGAAACGAAATGAATGTTTTGTTTTGACGCATTTTCTTCACGCGAAGCGGCGCCCACTTCGCTTGAAAACGCTATAGATTATTTTTGACGCGTTTTCTTCGCGCGAACCGGTGTCCACTTCGCTTGAAAACGCTATAGATCACTCCCCGGCATGGAGTCTTGCGTGGCAGGCCGCCTACAACCTCGTCAGTTGACATTTGCGCTGCCGCACGCGGAAAGCCTGACGCGCGACGATTTTCTCGAAGGGCCGGCCAATGCCGCCGGCATCGCCTTGATCGACGCCTGGCCGGAATGGCCGAACCGGATCATGCTACTGGTGGGACCGGAAGGCTCGGGCAAGAGCCATCTCGCCACCATCTGGGCCGAGCACGCCGGCGCCCGTTCGACCACCGCGCGCGCGCTTGACCTTGCTTCGGTACCAGGCGCCTTGGCCACCGGCGCACTGGTCGTGGAAGACTTGAGGCCTGCCGAGGTCGATGAGCGCGCGCTGTTTCACCTGATGAACCTTGCGCGCGAAGACGAGGCTTACATTCTGATCACCGCGCGCGTTCCGCCCGCGGCATTTCAGATCGAGCTGCGCGATCTCAGGTCGCGTTTGCGCGCCGTGCCCGTCGTGCCGCTGTCGCCGCCGGACGACCAGTTGTTCCGCGCGCTGATCGTGAAAATCTGCGCTGACCGCCAACTGGCCGTCGACGAGGCCGTGGTGAGCTATCTCGCAACCCGGATAGAGCGGTCTTACGCGGCGGCGCGGCAGGCGGTCGAGCTCTTGGACAGCGAGGCCTTGCGGCTGGGCCGCCCGGTCACCCGAGCACTGGCCGCCGAATTGCTGCGAAAGGGCTGATCGGAGCGCGTGCCCCGCGTCTTGACGGCGCAGGTGCACCGAACGTCAAATGTCTTGGAAACGTCATCACGGTAACACATGCTTCGCCCGGCATCTGCTAGATGGTGCTATCGCTGCGCACCGAGATGGATCGAAATCTGATGGAATCCGCACAAGCCATTGAAATAAAAGAAAAAGAGGCAGTCTCCGAAGCTCCACCTTCGATCGCCGCCAGCCCCGAGCGCTTCATCAATCGGGAGCTGTCCTGGCTGCACTTCAATCGCCGGGTGCTGGAGGAAGCGGTCAATCCCGGCCATCCTGCGCTGGAACGGGTGCGATTCCTGTCGATTTCCGCCAATAACCTTGATGAGTTCTTCATGGTCCGCGTCGCCGGCATTAAGGCGCAGGTGCGTGAAGGCATCGCCGAGCGCAGTCCTGACGGCCGCAGCCCGGCCGAGCAACTGGTCCTCGTCAATGAAACCGTCTCGCAACTTGCATCCGACCAGCAGGCGATCTGGCGCGACCTGCGGGCCATTCTGGCCGAGGTCGGCATCGTGCTGGTCGATGGCCGCGATGTCACCAAGACCGAGCGGGCATGGATCGAGGATCATTTCCTCCACAACATCTTCCCGCTGCTGACGCCGCTCGCGATCGACCCGGCGCATCCCTTCCCGTTCATCCCGAGCCTCGGCTTCACCATTGCGCTGCATTTGACGCGCACTTCCGACGGCAAGCCGATGAACGCGCTGATCCGCATGCCCGGCAAGATCGACCGCTTCATCCGCATTCCCGCCGGCAAGGATGGCGTGGTGCGGCTGATCACGCTTGAGCAGGCCACCGCCTTGTTCATCGGCCGGCTGTTTCCGGGCTACACCGTCAACGGCCAGGGCGCCTTCCGCATCATCCGCGACTCCGAGCTCGAAATCGAGGAAGAGGCGGAAGACCTGGTGCGGCTGTTCGAGACCGCGCTGAAGCGCCGCCGCCGCGGATCGGTGATCCGGCTCGAAATCGACGCCAAGATGCCGGAAGAGCTGCGCACCTTTGTGCAGCAGGCGCTGTCGGCCGCGGACGATGAAGTTTTCCTGGTCGACGGCGTGCTGGCCATGAACGAGCTGTCGCAATTGACCAGGCTCGACCGGCCGGATCTCGAATTCGCGCCCTATGTGCCGCGCCACCCCGAGCGCGTGCGGGACCATGGCGGCGACATCTTCGCGGCGATCCGGCAGAAAGACCTGATCGTCCATCACCCCTACGAGTCGTTCGACGTCGTGGTGCAGTTCCTGCAGCAGGCCGCGCGCGACCCCGATGTCGTCGCCATCAAGCAGACGCTCTACCGTACCTCCAACAACTCACCGATCGTGCGGACGCTGGCGGAAGCCGCCGAAGCCGGAAAGTCGGTGACCGCGCTGATCGAACTCAAGGCCCGCTTCGACGAGGAAGCCAACATCCGCTGGGCGCGCGATCTCGAACGCGCCGGCGTGCAGGTGGTCTACGGCTTCCTCGAACTGAAGACCCACGCCAAGCTGTCGATGGTGGTGCGCCGCGAGGGCGGCAATCTGACGACCTACGTCCACACCGGCACCGGCAACTATCACCCGGTGACCGCGCGCATCTACACTGACTTGTCCTACTTTACCTCCGATCCGACTATCGGGCGGGATGCCGCGCGGGTGTTCAACTACATCACCGGCTATGCCGAGCCGAGCGACATCGAGAAGATGGCGGTGTCGCCGCTGACGCTGCGCAAACGCATGCTCGAGCATATCCACGGCGAGACCAGCCACGCCCGCCATGGCAGGCCGGGCGCGATCTGGATGAAGATGAACTCGCTGGTCGACCCGGACATCATCGACGCGCTGTATGAGGCATCGCAAGCCGGCGTGTCGATCGAACTGGTGGTGCGCGGAATCTGCTGCCTGCGGCCCGGCCTTCCCGGACTGTCGGAAAATATCCGCGTCAAATCGGTGATCGGCCGATTCCTTGAACACGGCCGAATCTACTGCTTCGGCATGGGACAAGGCCTGCCGAGCGCGAAAGCAGCTGTGTATATCTCGTCTGCCGACATGATGCCGCGCAACCTCGACCGGCGCGTCGAGGTGCTCTGTCCGCTGCAGAATCCCACGGTACATCAGCAGGTTCTTGAACAAATCATGGTCGCCAATTTGAAGGACAATGAGCAGAGCTGGCAGTTGTTGCCCGACGGATCGTCAACGCGTATGAAGGCCGCGAAAGGCGACGAGCCTTTCAACCTGCACAACTATTTCATGACGAATCCGAGTCTCTCAGGCCGTGGAAAGTCGCTTAAGGAATCTTCACCGCGCCGCCTCACGCGCCGTACCGAACGTCATCACCCCTCATAAGGGATTTTTGCGGTGAGGCGTCCGCGCAAGCGCGCTTCCAGCGTCGCGGTCATCGACATCGGCTCGAACTCGGTTCGTCTCGTCGTCTATGAGCAGATGTCGCGAAGCCTCGTCTCGATCTTCAACGAGAAGACACTGTGCGGTCTCGGCCGCGAGGTTCAGAGCACCGGCCTGCTGGCGCCGGACGCGGTCGCCAAGGCCCTGACCTCGCTCACGCGGTTTCGGGCGCTGTGCAAGGTGCAGAAAGTCGGCCGTGTCCATGCCATCGCCACCGCCGCCTGCCGCGACGCGACCAACGGTCCCGATTTCATCGCCAAGGCTGAACGGATCTGCGGCGTCAAAATCGAGATACTGTCGGGACCGCGCGAGGCGAAACTGTCGGCACTCGGCGTTGTCTCGGGCATTCACAAGCCGGATGGCATCGTCGGCGATCTCGGCGGCGGCTCGCTCGAACTGATCGATGTGCGCGGCAACAGCGTGCGCAGCGGGATCACGCTGCCGCTCGGCACGCTCGCCCTGCAGGACTTGTCGCATAAATCGCTCAAGCGCGCCGAGCGTATTACCAGGAACGAACTGTCCGATATCAGCCAGCTCAAGGCCGGTCGCGGCCGCACCTTTTACGCCGTCGGAGGCACCTGGCGTGCGCTGGCGCGTATCCACATCATCCAGAGCGGCTATCCGCTGGGCGTGATGCACGGCTATTCGCTGACGGCTGCCGACGCGCTCGATTTCACACGGCGGCTGCGGCGTCTGGCGGCGGCCAACATGCTCGCCAACATCGAGGCGGTTGCCGACGCGCGGCGGCCGCTACTGACCTATGCGGCGCTGGTTCTGGAATACATCATCCGCGTCGCCCGGCCCAAGACCGTCGTGTTTTCGACCTTCGGCGTACGCGAAGGCCTGCTCTATTCGATGCTGCCGGACGCCGAGCGCGCGATGGACGGGTTCCTGTGCGGCGCGCAGATGCTCAACGAGCTGTTGTCGCGATCGGCGCGCCACGCGCAGGAATTGATCGGATGGACCGATCGGCTGGTCCGGGTGGTGGGATTGCGGGAGAGCGACGAGGACCGGCGCCTGCGCC
>Ga0209526_10002734_pt1 | contig 11909 bp, 5 predicted proteins | sample JacPinW_OM2H0_M1_FD_188566 | JGI IMG/M metagenome (GOLD analysis project Ga0209526, IMG submission 188566) | Forest soil microbial communities from Algoma, Ontario, Canada - Jack Pine, Ontario site 1_JW_OM2H0_M1 (SPAdes) (version 2) | ecosystem: Environmental > Terrestrial > Soil > Boreal...
TTCTTCCAGCCCGACGTTCAGAGTTCAGGGAAACTTCTGCTCGATGTCCGGGGGACCGGAGCGACTGCTCATCTGGCGCTCCAAGGCCAGCTCCGCGTACGGGACGTCTCGCTCATGACCCCCGACGCGCCGCTAGGACTTCAGAAGTTAAACGGGGTCCTGGATGTCAGCAACGACGAAGTAACCATCACTCAGCTCGCGGGCGAAGCTGGGGGCGGGCAGGTTTCGGCGCGAGGGTTGATCAGGTACCGTCCGCAACTCCAAATGAATGTCGCACTTCAAGCTAAGAGTGTTCGCATACGCTACCAAGACGCGATACGAACGGTTCTCGACGGCAACCTGAATCTGGTCGGCACGTCTGAGACAGCCACGTTGAACGGCCGAGTGCTCATCGACAGATTGGGATTCACTCAGAATTTCGACCTAGCAAGCTTAGCCGCTCAGGTCCAGTCGGGTGCTGAATCCGCTCCCAGCCAGGGCATGGCTGAGAAGGTCAAGCTGGACATCGCCGTGCAGACTTCTCGCGACCTTGACCTCGCCAGCAGTGCGGTGAGCCTGCAAGGACAAGCCAATCTGCGAGTAATCGGTACGGCGGCTGATCCGGTCATCGTGGGCCGGACCGAATTCACTGCTGGCGATATATTTCTGATGAACAAGCGCTATCAAATTGAGCGTGGAATCATTGAATTCTCGAACCCCAAACGCACGGAACCAGTGCTCAACGTAGTGCTGACGACCACCATAAACCAGTACAACTTGAGATTGACCTTCCTGGGATCACTCGAGAAGTTGAAGACCAGTTATGTCTCAGACCCGCCGCTGCCGACCGCCGACATTATTAATCTGATTGCTCGTGGGCAAACCGCCCAGCAAGCCGCAGCAACGGCCTCCAATTTTGCGGCGACTTCGCTTTTGGCCCAAGGGGCTGCGAGTCAGGTAAGCAGTGGGGTCCAAAAGCTGGCCGGGCTCTCGAGTTTGTCGATCGATCCGACCTTGGGCGGTAATGACTCTAACCCTGGCGCGCGCATCGCGATGCAGAAGCGGGTTACCAGGAGCTTCTTATTTACTTTCGCCACGGACGTGACTTCCACACAGCGCGAAATCATACAAGGGGAATACCAATTCAATAAGGCTTGGTCAGCGAGCGTGACTCGGGATGAAAATGGAGGTTTCGCGGTCGACGGAAAATACCGTAAGAGGTTTTAAAAGCAATGAGGGTATTTCCCTCTTTTCCGCGTATAGTATTTTCTTAACGCCCAGGATAGGTCTCGCGCGTTAATTCACAAGGAGGGGCGCCATGGACGGAACAGGTGCTATCGCACGACAGCATCCCGACGCTCAGGAAATCCTTCAGGGAACTAAGACATTTGAGAAAGATCTTCACGAAGGTGAGGTGCGTCTGCGCCTGGCCCAGCAGGTCGCTCGCGTCGGAACCTTTGAGTGGAATATCAAGTCGGGCGTGAACCGCTGGACGCCAGAATTGGAAATTATGTACGGCCTGTCGCCGGGAAGATTCCCCGGCACGCAAGCTGCTTGGGAAGAACTGGTACATCCCGAAGACCGTGAGAAGACGGTGCGTGCTGTTGATCAGGCCATGAAGGACGGTGCCTTCGAGGGAGAGTGGCGTGTTGTTTGGCCGGATGGCTCGGTGCACTGGCTGTTGGGCAGAGCCTGGGTATTCAAGGATCAAGCAGGCGAACCTGAGCGTCTGATCGGTGTCAACATCGATGTCACGGACCGTAAGAGGACAGAATCTGCACTGGAGAAGAGCGAGCGGCGGTTCCGTGAGATGTTTGATCTGCTGCCCGTCGCCATTTACACCACGGATGCCGAGGGCCGCCTCACGTACTTTAATCCTGCCGCAATCCAATTCTCTGGTCGGGTGCCCGAGCTAGGTACGGACCACTGGTGCGTGAGTTGGAAACTGTTCCATTCGAACGGCACGCCGATGCGACACGATGAATGCCCAATGGCTCTCGCGATCAAGGAGGGCCGCATTGTCGACGGTACAGAAGCCATCGCCGAGCGGCCCGATGGCACGCGTGTGTGGTTTACGCCCTATCCGAGGCCGCTACACGATGCTGAAGGGAGGATCGTTGGCGGGATCAACATGCTGCTCGATATCACAGAGCGCAAGCTGGTTGAGCGGGCCACCGGTCTGCTGGCCGCCATCGTAAATTCCTCCGATGATGCCATCGTCAGCAAAAGTCTCGATGGCGTGATCACCAGTTGGAATAAGGGTGCAGAGCGGATTTTCGGCTACACGGCGGAAGAAGCTGTCGGCCAGGACATTACTCTGATCATTCCGCAGGATCGGCGGGAGGAGGAAGGACGAATTCTTGAACGGCTGCGGCGGGGCGAGCGGATCGAGCATTTCGAAACCGTGCGAGAAAGGAAAGACGGCATGCCCGTTGATATTTCCCTTACTATTTCACCGGTGAAAGATGGTGCAGGCCGCGTCATTGGCGCCTCCAAAGTGGCGCGGGACATCACGGAACGAAAGAAGGCTGAGCAGGCGCTGGCGGAACGAGCGCTACTGCTCGACCTGAGCAATGACGCAATCTTTGTTCGCGACCTTGCTGACCGCGTCACGTACTGGAACAAAAGCGCGTCCGAGCTGTATGGCTATAGCCGCGAGGAAGCCTTGGGGCGCGTGAGCCATGAGCTATTGCGTACCGAATTCCCCGAGCCGCTGGAGCGCATCAGCGAACAACTTCACCACGACAAACGCTGGACCGGCGAACTCATTCACAGATGCAAGGACGGCAGCCAAATCGTGGTCGCCAGCCGTTGGGCGCTCGATCGGGACGACTGCGGGAATCGGAAGTGCGTTCTCGAAACGAACAATGACATCACCCAACAGAAGCAGAGCGAAAAAGCATTGCGTGAAAGCAAGGAGCAGCTGCGCGCGCTGGCCGATGAGCTCGAAACCAAAGTCAGCGTTCGAACTCAAGAACTGCAGCAGCGAAACATAGAAGTCCTAGAGCAGTCCGAACTGCTTCGAGAACTGTCCACCCGTTTACTGCAAATTCAGGACTCTGAGCGGCGACATATCGCGCGCGAATTGCACGACAGCGCCGGTCAAATCGTAACGGCGCTGGGCATGAAACTTGCCAGCGTCGCCCAACACGTAAGACAAAATCCATTGCTCGCCAATGCTATCCAAGAAGGCCAGCAGTTGGTTCAAGAGCTAGGCAAAGAGATACGCACGACGTCTTATTTGCTGCATCCGCCGCTCTTGGAAGAAAACGGCTTATCGGAAGCGATTCCTTGGTACGTCCAGGGTTTGACCGAACGTAGCGGTCTAACTATTGATCTTAGAATTTCTGAGAACTTCGGCAGGCTTCCCGGCGAGGTGGAATTGGCGGTGTTTCGCATCGTGCAGGAATGCCTGACGAATATCCATCGTCATTCTGGGAGCAAGACTGCGACGATTCGGCTTTCGCGCGAAGACGAGAGTGTGTCCCTGGAAATTCAAGATGATGGCAAGGGAATACCAGCTCAAAGGCTAGCGGAGATTCAAGCGCAGCGTGCCGGCGTAGGAATCACAGGAATGCGCGAGCGTGTGCGGCATTTGAACGGCCAGATGAATGTTGAATCGAACGATAGAGGTACGAAAATCTCAGTCACATTCCCGCTCCTTGCGGATGCTACCTTAGGACCAGAAAATACGCCCTCGCGTACTCGGGCTGCTGGATAGAACTGCTTGGACGAGCCACAAGGTTGCAAGTCATGCGCATTCTCATTGCAGATGACAATGACATGGTCCGCCGTGGCGTAGCAGAAATCCTATCTTCCGAGGCGAACTGGGAAATCTGCGGGGAAGCGAAAGACGGCTCAGAAACGCTCCGAAAGGCACGGGAATTACTGCCCGACCTGATCCTCCTCGACATCAGCATGCCGGGCATAAACGGATTGCAAGCCGCTGCTCTCCTCCGCCAGGAAGTGCCGGTAGCTAAGATCCTAGTGATTAGCCAACATGATCCGATTCAATTGTTGCCGCGCGTCATTGCGGCAGGCGCTCACGGTTGCGTGGACAAAGGTCGTCTCAGCACCGATTTGTTGCCTAGTATCAAGAGCATTGAGATAGCCGTCTGAAGCTCAACAAATCTGAAGGACGGTCTTAGCTCTCGTAAGGCCTTCGTTTTCAGACATCAAAAGAGAACTTGGCGCTTCCGGCCCTTCCGTGCGTGACGGCCAGGTCCGGATCGCCACAGTGGAAAAGGAAACACTGGCTGCGCTGCGAGACTGATGGGAAAACCGCTGTAGGGGGATTTGCTGAGGCCCAAATGAAACAACCCTAATGAATAATTCTGCTGATCAGCGGTGGAGTGCCATTGTCCAGGCCGTCATTCTTGTCGATGAATAGATTGATTTCGAATCAGGCGTGACGCCATCTGCCTGCCGGAAGCGGAGTCCAACGAGTTCGTCGTCTTCAGTGAGAACAATTTCCTTGAATTGGTCAGTGGACAACATATTGGTGGTCCGATCAGCGACAAAGCCCACCGACCGAGACGCACATTGCTTATGGTCCCCACCCAATGCGCATGCCTGGCAAGTTCGCCCATGCACACTGCAAAGCAGACACGCAAGGACAAACTCTCCCATTGCTGAAGGGGTTCGTCTGCTTCCTTCGCGGCGATGTGTCTCGATTCCTTCAAAGCAACCGCAAATCGTTCAACGGATCTTCCTGACGAAGATTTCATCTCACCAGCCACGTCTCAACCCCTCGAACGTAGAACCGGTTGTCGTGGCGAATCTAGTGCCCAACGGTAAAGGCACACTTACTTTCGTAAGGAGCAGCTTTACCAAACGCAGGCTCAGTTGCATTGCCCAGAATCTCAACCCTACCCTCGGCTTCGATGGCGTTGTTGATCAAATTAGGCATTACTTGCTGGAGTTGCACGCGATCTCCCGGGATAGTTGAAACATCGGCAGCCAAGTCAGTCTTCACTGCCGCGCATGGCGATCGAGCCGCAGGTCAACCATGCCGCGAACGACCAGCCATGGCTCGCAGTGACGCGTCCCGCGGCTAGCAGGTGAAAAGCCTCGATGGCGCGCGGGTCAAGGTGGCGCGGGAGGATTTGTCGTTGGTAGGACAAAGACTGCCAGTCTTGTTTAAGCAGTCATACTGGCGAGGGAATTTGCCACTGCCACAATCTGAGCTTCCAGTCGTTCCCCTCTACGGCAACGGCAGCCATACAGTCAGGATCGAGCGTGAGCGCCCGGAGTGACCAACCGGATTCGCCTTTGCTGAGGAACACCGCCGGCTCGCCTGGAGTCAGGGAAACTTCGAAGCTATCAAGCGGAATGTACAAACCAGCGCCGCGGGCTTTCACGTACGCTTCCTTTCGTGTCCAGCAGTTGAAGAAGGCATGAAGACGTGCGCTGGCTGGAAGGGAGCGGAGTACGGCGACTTCATTGCGCGAGAAGAATTTCTCAGCAATTCCGTCGTCGGCAAATTTTGGCTCGATTCGTTCCAGGTCAATCCCGACTTCGCGCCCGCGCGCCACCGCATAGAGGGCGATGCCGCCCGAGTGCGACAGGTTGAACTGCAGATCGCCAGCGGAGCATTCAATTGCAAGTTTGGGTTTGCCGAAGGAACTGTAAGAGAAGGCAAGTTCGGCGGGAGACCTCTTCAGATAGCGTGAGAGGATGTCTCGAAGAATGCCGCGAGCGGCAATGAAATGCTGCCGATCACGTAAGAAGTGGAACCGGGCAGCGCGGTCGAGTTCGTCGGGCGAGAGAGTCACACGCAGTCGGTCAAATTCTTGCGAATCAAGCTCCAGAACAGCCCGCCAGACGTGAACCTCATCGGTCCTCAAGATCAGCTGCGTCGGGGGGAGCCGCGAGGTGGGGGCGACATTCATCGCTGATACTAGCGTTTGCCGCGCTTCACAAGGTCGTTTGCTCTGTCCAGACAAGCCGCGAGTCGGTTGGCCAAGTGTTCGACGTGAGGGTCGAAGAAGATCCCCAAATGGGTACCTGGGATCTCCTGTACATCGACCGGGCCACTGATCACCTCGGCCCATCCGCTTAAGTGGTCGTCTGACTTAGTGTCGGCGCGGAACAGAGCAACTCGTCCTGGGTAGAGCTTGGGCTCAAATTTCTCTTGGGCAAGAACCACAATCCGCTCAATATCGGTTAGTCGATCCATACTAGGGCGAGTGCGAATCTCGGTGAGACGCGCCGCAGCCCGTCTGCGACCCGTTTGCCAGCGCTCCCCCAGTCGCACGACTATATAACGAAACGCATCAGCTGTCTTCAGTTGCCGCAGTCTTTCAAAGAGCACTGGGATGCTTTTCCAGGGAACGCTGATTCGGCCTTCGTTTGAGTTATGCCGGTAATAAGCATGGTTACGAGCATCGAAGATGGCCAGCAACCCAACTTGATGTCCTTGATTGACGAGTTGTCTCGCAGTTTCATGTGCGATCATTCCATTGTCGCAAAAACCTCCGAGGAAATACGGACCCTGTGGCTGTTGTTCGCGAATCGCCTGAGCCATATAACCGGCCAACTCTTCCAAACGGTACGGCACACGTAATTGATCGACGATCGATGGATCAAACTGCACGACCAGCAGAGGCTGTTCGGTCCCGAGGTGCTCTGACAGGGAGCGGAATAGGAAACCGCCGCCAATCGAGAAGAAGGGCGGTTTCGACCCCGTCGGCTGGATGGGGAGCAGCTGGGTGAATTGAGTGGGAGCACTCGAGCTACGCAGCAAAGTGGCGAGTTGCTCGATCGTGGGCGCCCCAAAAACCGAGGCGAACGTTAGTCGCTTGCCGAATTCCCGTTCGATCCGGGTCAGCAGCCGAGTTACCAGCAGCGAATGCGCCCCGAGGTCGAACAAGTTGTGCTGGATCCCGATATTGCGTATTCCCAGGATTTCTTCCCAAATCTTCGTCAGACGAATTTCCAAATCGTCACGAGGAGACAGGAACCCGGGGGCGTGCGCGCCGTCGGGCTGGCCTGGCGCGGGGAGCGCCCGACGATCAACCTTTCCATTCGAGGAAAGCGGTAGCGTCGCAAGGAACACAAAGGCGGCAGGGACCATGTATTCAGGGAGCTTGCGCTTCAGCAGAGTCCGTAATTCGCCAGGGGTCAACTCTTGCCGGGACTCTGGGGCGACGTAGGCCACCAGGCGCTTGTCGCCGGGCAAGTCTTCGCGGACCGTGACCACGGCAGCGTGCACACCGGGGCAGTCGCAAAGCGCCGCTTCAATTTCGCCAACCTCGATGCGGAAGCCGCGGATTTTCACCTGGTGATCGAGTCTACCGAGATACTCGATGTTGCCGTCGGGCAGGTAGCGGACAAGATCTCCGGTCTTGTAAAGGCAACTACGCGCGCCGCTGTCAAATGGGTTGGGGATAAACTTACCCGCGTTCAGCTCTGGACGCTGCAGATAGCCGCGCGCTACCCCTGGTCCCCCGATGTGCAGTTCACCGGGGATGCCCACCGGAGCTGGCTGAAGGCCAGGATCGAGGACGTAAAGCCGTGTATTCGCGATCGGCCTGCCGATAGGAACGCGCAGGGAGCGTGGTTTGGGCTCGCACCGGTAGACGCTGCTCCAGACGGTGGCTTCGGTCGGTCCATACTCGTTAAATAAGACCGTTCGCGGAAGCGCCCGGTAGTGAAGTTCCACCAGATCTTTCGAACACTCTTCGCCAGCGACAATCGCTACCGACAGCGAGGAAATCTGTTCGAGCTTGGCCTGATCCAGGAGCTCGCGATATAGGGGCGGCACGCACAATAGGTGAGAGATACGATGTTGGATAATCAGTTCCACTAGCGCGGGCAGGTCGCACCGTGCTTCATCCGGAGGCAGAATCAATGCACCGCCGGTGCTGAGAGTCCAGAAGATGCCAGCAAGCGAGCTGTCAAACGCGAACGAGGGAAGCAACAGGAAACTGCTCACTGGATCTGAATAGTAAGTGCTTCGCGCAAGCGTGGAGTTCACCAGGCCGCGATGGGTAACCTGCACGCCTTTCGGCCGGCCGGTGGATCCAGAGGTATAGATGATATAGGCGAGATTGGCAGGGTTCACTGTCCGGGACGGAACCGGATTTGGTTCCGTCGATTGGAGTTGCGAGTCGATATCAAGGCAGAGCACCTTGGCGGTGTGGCGAGGCAACTTGGACGCGAGCCTGGCCTGGGTGAGTACCACGGGAGCCTGCGTTTCGGCCAGCATAAAAGCCAGGCGATCCTTGGGATAGGTAGGATCAAGCGGCAGGCAGACGCCCCCCGCCTTTAGCACCCCGAGCAAGCCCACGATCATATCGAAAGAGCGCTCAAGATAGAGGCCCGTGGGGATATCGGGGCCTACACCAAGACTCTCGAGACGAAGTGCAAGCTGTTCGCTGCGCGAATGGAGTTCGCGGTAGGTGATCTGATTGCCTTCGAATTTCACAGCAACCGCGTCGGGAGTGCGCTCCGCCTGCATTGCGACCAGGTCGTGCAGGCATTTGCCCTCCGGGTAGTCTACCTGCGTGCTGTTCCAATCAATCAGAATCTGCCGGCGCTCGGGGACTGTGAGCAATGGAAGCTCGGCGATGGCCCTATCGGGACTTGCCAGGGCTCCGGCAAGAAGCGCCTGCCAGTGCCCTACCATCCGGGTGATCGTCGAGGCATCGAACACGTCGGGATTGTACGTAATCGGACCAGAAACCGAGTGCTGCCGCTCATCGAGGACAATGGTCATGTCGAGCTTCGAACCGCCATTTGAGACCTCTTCGGTGACAAGATCCCATCCAGGAACCGCTGGCATCTGCGGCTGTTGCGAGAGAATGAGCTGGAAAATGGGATTACGGCTGGGATCCGGTCGGAGTCGCAGTGTCTCGACGACATTTGCAAAAGGAACTTCGTCGTTCCCGAGTGCATCCAGAACGGTGTTGAGCACCTGGCTGGCTAACGCCCGAAAAGTCAGATTGCCGGAGACGTCGATGCGCAAGGCCAGCGGATTGACAAAATAGCCCAGCACCGCTTCGACCTCCGAGCGCTTGCGACCCGCTGAAAGACCCCCAATCACGATGTCGGTCTGTCCCGTGTAGCGATTCAACAGAGCCGCGTAGGAAGCCAGCAGAGTCATGTACGACGAAACGCCCTCCTGCCGGCAAAACCCTTTCAACGACGCGACCAGGCTCGGATCAAATTCGAACCGCTGGACGGCCCCGCGGTGAGTTTGATAAGTGGGCCTTGGGCGGTCGTCGGGCCACCCCAGCACGGGAAGCTCACCAGAAAGCTTCTTACGCCAGAACGACAACTGCTCAGACCAGGCGTCGGCCGCAAGGGCCTGCTGCTGCCAACAAGCAAAATCTCCGTATTGCAGAATCGGCTCCGGAAGGGGTGAGGGTTTCCCCGCCGAGAAGGCCTCGTAAAGCACTGCCAGTTCCGGCAAGAAAATCCGGTAGGCACTGGCGGCGTCGAATACAATCTGGTGAAACGTCACGTTTAATCGATACTCCTCCTCTTCCATCCGAACCAGGGTGGCCCGCAAGAGCGGTCCCTTTTTCAAATCGAAAGGTTTTCGCGCGTCTTCGGCGGCCGAGCACATCGCCTCTGGTATTCGTTCGGGCACCCCCAGATGTCTGAGGTCAATGGTCTTGAGCGGGAATCGATCCGAAGCCGCTTGAACGACCTGGATGGGCTTCCCATTGATCGTATCAAACGTGGTTCGCCAAATTTCATGACGGCGTATGATCTCGGTCAGGCAGCGCTCGAGCACGATGACGTCAAGCGGGCCCCGCCGGCAGACGGTCAAGGCTTCGTTGTAGATCGGAATAGTGCCTGCCATCTGCGAATGCACCCATACCTGTTGCTGGGAAGATGAGAGTGGAACCGGCTCGCCAGCCGGGCGGCGCCGAATGCGCCCCTCGACCGCCGAAATGCGGGGGCCATCGCCGCGGAGGTATTTGTCGATAAGCTTCCGCTTGTCGTCGGCAACTTGGCGAACATCTTGGATTGGCGGGCTCATGCTAGCTGCTAGGAGATCTGCAAATCCAGTTCTCCTTTCGCCCCGGCCATTGCTTGTTGGTCGTTGGGCAAATCCGAGAGACGCAATTGCGGCTGCAAGATCGCTGCTTCGAGCAATGCCTGAAAGTCCCGTAGCATACCGGTGATCGTTGCCTCATCGAATAGGTCTGGGTTGTATTGCGCTCGTCCGATCATGCCAGCCGGCCGATCGATGAAAGCTAGATAAAGATCCCATGGAGACCCTCCGCTTCCAACATCCATCGAAGTGACATCCCATCCAGGGCGAATTGTCTCGGGCACGGTAGGCTGTAAGGAAATGGCCACACTGAAAAACGGATGGCGGTCTGGGCCGTTCGCAGTTCCTAGTCTCTCGGCCAGCAGCTCAAAGGGAAGGTCATCGTTGGAGATGGCTTCTGAAACTACTACTCTCGCCTGCTGCAGTAACTCAGAAAACTTCGGGTTAGACGATAGGTCAAATCGCAACGCCACCGGGTTTAGAAAGTATCCCAAGAGTCCTTGCAGTTCGGTACGCTTTCGGCCGGCCGGCGAAAGGGTGCCCACTAACACATCAGCCTGCATCGTGTAACGATGGAGCAGTGCGACAAACCCTGAGAGAAGCGTCATGAACAACGTGACACCTTCGCGTTGGGCTGTGGATCTTAAAGGCACAGTGAGGGTGTCCGGAAAGGCGAACGGGCGGATCAGTCCTTTATAGCTTGATGCCTCTCGACGCGCGTGGTCAGCTGGCCAACGCAGGATCGGCAATTCGCCGGCAAGTCTCTCCCGCCAGTAGTTCATTTGTCGGTCCATTTGCCTGACGTCGAGCTCGCTTCGTTGCCACTCCGTGTAATCGGAGAACTGAATGGTTGGCTCCGGAAGCGGCGAAGGATTTCCCTTCGAAAAGGCTTGGTAGAGCGCGACGAGCTCGGTCGGGAACACCCGATAGACAGACACGCCGTCGACAACGCTTTGGTGGGCAACCAGGACGAGGCGATGCACGGTATCGTCCATCGTGATTAACAGGAAGCGCAGCAAAGGACCGCGCTTCAAGTCAAAGGGACATCGAGTTAGCCTCTCGACCGAGCGAAGTACGCCAGCTTCCTGCTCAGAGTTCGCAAGCCCTCTGAGGTCGAGCACGGGAAGGGAGAAATGGCTTGTAACTGCGTGGATGAGCTGAACAGCATGTCCGTCCACGGTGTCATAGGAGGTCCGCCAGATCTCATGGCGCCGAATTATTTCCTGCAAGCTGCGCTCAAGCGCAGAGACGTCCAAAGCGCCGTCCCGGTGAACGGTGATGCATTCGTTATAAAGAGGAGGTTTGTCTTCGTTTTGCTCAGAGCGGCGGAGCACCTGCTCCTGCGGGAACGAAAGAGGCGCTGGGCCAGTTGAGGTTCGCCGGGTTATCGCGGTGTCAGTCGCAAGCGGAACCGGCAGCTCGCTCTTGCGCAGGTACTGTTCGAGGCGCCTGCGCTCCGCATCAGAAACATGGCGCATGGCCGAAATCACCGCGCACTTCTCGGTCTAGGACCGAGACCAGCAGTTGAAATTGAGTTCCTCACTGTCAGGTGGGATCCTCTTTCCGCTCATTGAGTGCTCGCTGTCTCGCGGTCCGATTCATTGCCTACCCGAGATAAGGATCAATCTCCCTAGGGCAGAAGCGCACGCCTCGTTCGGTGTCCCCCGAGAGTTGTCCGGATACCCAATTTTAAGGGCAAGTTTTGTACCATTTCTACCAGTAGTTCCTTAAGTAACAAAAGGAGTTAGATCCGAATCAAAACCCCGATTCTCCGCATTTCCCGCAGACGGCCTGACAAAAAGCGGCACTATGTCGCTATCCAAAACAGCGAAAACGGGTAGCCACTGCAGGCTGCTTCCCGGCAAGCCCGCCTGGGCTAAGCACATGCAACGACAACAATTCGCCCGGAGCGGCTGCAACACAG
>Ga0209526_10002735_pt1 | contig 11908 bp, 9 predicted proteins | sample JacPinW_OM2H0_M1_FD_188566 | JGI IMG/M metagenome (GOLD analysis project Ga0209526, IMG submission 188566) | Forest soil microbial communities from Algoma, Ontario, Canada - Jack Pine, Ontario site 1_JW_OM2H0_M1 (SPAdes) (version 2) | ecosystem: Environmental > Terrestrial > Soil > Boreal...
GTCCATGTCGAACTGCCGGGAGGCGAGGACCGGGTCGACGTGATGACGCGGATGCTGCCCTATCTGCCGCTGTTCGTCGCGCTCGCCACCTCCTCGCCGTTCTGGCGCTCGCGCCCGACCGGGCTAAAGGGCTATCGGCTGGCCGCATATGACGAACTGCCGCGCACGGGTGTCCCGGAACTGTTTCGCCGAAGCGAGGATTTCGACGCCTATATCACAGCCCTCACGCGGGCCGGCGTGATCGAGGATTCGAGCTACGTCTGGTGGGCGTTGCGCCCCTCGCTGCAGCACCCCACCCTCGAATTGCGCGCGCCCGATTCCTGCACTTTCGTGGATGACTCGGTCGCGATCGCGGCGCTCTACCGGTCGCTGGCGCGGCGGCTGTGCGGGTCCTTCGCCGCCGGGGTGGTGGCCATGGCCATCTGCCTGCTCGGCGGCGGGGTCGGAGCCACCGGGCTGTGGTGGGACGCCTGCTCCCGGGCGGGGCTGAGCGCCGCACGCTGCGCTCCCGCCCAGGTGGCGACCCATCCAGGCGACGCCGTGGCGGCCCTTCGCGCCCTCCCCGCCACCGTGGCCGACCAGCCCCGCGCCTATGACGGGCTGCTCACTACGGCGCTCAAGGCGGGCAGCAATGCGTATGTCAACATCCTGGCAACCGGAGCCGCCGGCGTCGGTACCGACTGCAAGAGGACCGATGCCGGCCAGCACCGCGGCGGCGCTGCCCCCGCTGCTGCCGCCGGGGGTTCGCTCCAGGTTCCACGGGTTGCGGGTGACGCCGCTGAGCGGCGAGTCGGTCACCCCTTTCCAGCCGAATTCGGGCGTCGTCGTCTTGCCGAAAAACACTGCACCCTGCGCCCGCAGCCGGGCCGGCGCCGGTGCGTCCTCGTCCCAAGCCTGGTTGGTATCGATGGTGCGCGAGCCCAACAGACGGGGCCAGCCTCGGGTCAGCAGCGTGTCCTTCAGCGCCACCGGCACGCCGTCGAGGAGACCCTGCGGCTCGCCCTTTTGCCAGCGCGCTTCGGACGCTCGGGCCATCGCCAAAGCGGTCTCGGGATCATAGAGGACGAAGGCGTTGATCGCGCTTTCATAAGTCTCGAGCCGGCGCAATGTGTGCTCGATGACCTCGACGGGCGACAGCTGCCTGCTTCGGTAAAGGGCGAGCAGGCGAGTCGCCGGCGTAAAAGCGGTATCATCGGCCATGCGGTGCTCCCCTCAGGTCGTGACCACGACGTTCTGCAGCGGTTCGCCGCGGACGAAGCGGTTGATGTTGCCCGCCACTTCGGCCCAGCGCCGCGCCACCATGCCCTCGGTCCAGCCGGAGCAATGCGGCGTCATGATGACGTTCGGCAATTCGTGAAACGGATAACGCGACGGGCGGCGTTCCGGTTCGGCTGCATTCGGATATAGCCACCACACGTCGAGCGCCGCGCCGCCAATGGTGCGGTCGCGCAACGCGGCATAGATCGCGTCCTCGTCGACGACCGCGCCGCGAGCAATGTTGACGAGAAACGCCGACGGCTTCATCAGCGCCAGCCGCCGCGCGTCGATCAACCCCTCGGTCTCCGGGCCGAGGGCGGTGCACAGCACGACGTAATCGCACTCGGCAAGCATATGGTCGAGTTCACTGAGCGGGAAGACTTGCTCGACCCCCCTCCCCGGCTCCCGGGTACTGCGGTTTGCCGCGATAACGCGGCAGCCGAACGCGGCGGCGCGGCGCGCGACCTCATAGCCGACCCGGCCGAGCCCGACGATGCCGACCGTGCTGCCGAGTATCTCGCCATGCGGCGCCCCGCTCTGCACCCAGCTGGGTTGCCACGAGGAGCGGGTGCGGAAGTCACCCTCGATTTCCCTGAAGCGGTGGCTCCAGACCAGCATGACCATCAGGATGTATTCGGCGATTGCCGTCTCGTGGCCAAAGGCATTGCAGACCGTGACCCGGGGCGGCAAAGCGGCGAGGTCGATCAGCTCGATGCCGGTCGCGACCGATTGCACCAGTTTCACCCGGGGCGCGGACGGGTATTCGGCGCGCCAGTGGTTGGTGACGAGGATGTCGGCGTCGGCTGCGGCCTCGGGCGCTCGCATCAGCTGGTGCGGATCGCCAAGGATCTCGACGCGCAGACTGGGCGGCAAGCGCTCCTTGATGCCGTTTGCGGTGTCGGCCGCGACGTTGCCGAGGAACAGCGCTTTCATTTTACGGTGTGCGCGGCGAGGAAATCCTCGCGCACTGTTATGCCGAGACCAGGCCGGTCGGGGATCTCGATCTCCCCATCCTGCACGGGAAACGATTCCTCGACGAGGTCGTGCAGCAGCGGGTTGGCGCCGAGCGAATACTCGACGATGAACCCGGCGGGCGACGCGGCGGCAACATGCAGCCCGGCGGCGAAGGCCGGAGCGCCGGCCCAAAGGTGCGGCGCCAGTTTCAGATTATGGGCGCTCGCCAGTGCGGAAATCCGCATCGCCTCGGTGATGCCGCCGCAGATCGCCAGATCGGGCTGGAAAATGTCGACCGCCGCCAGCATCGCCAGATCTCGGAAATCATGCCGGGTGAATTCGCTCTCTCCGGCGGCGATCGGGATGTCCGTCGCGGAGCGTACCTGGGCGCACCCGGCCTTGTCGTCGGCGGTCACCGGCTCCTCGAACCAGGCGAGGTTGCAATCCTCGACGAGGCGGCAGAAGCGCTTGGCCTCGGCCACCGAGAAGGTACCGTGCGCATCGCACATCAACCCGCAATCGGGGCCAAGCGCAGCGCGGGCCGCGGCGACCCGGCGCGCCGAGTGGCGCGGATCGGTATCGATGACGCCGACCCGCATCTTGACGGCGCGGAACCCGCCGGCCTCGACATACCCCAACAGCTGCTCGCCGATCTTGTCCGGTCCCGCCCATCCTCCGGAGGCATAGGCGGGCATCGTCGGAGACCTGCGGCCGCCGAGCAGGCGCCATACCGGGACATCGAGCGATTTGCCGAGAATGTCCCACAGCGCGCAATCGATGCCGCTAAGGGCACAGATTGTGATGCCGCGCCGCCCCAGCACCGGAAAGACCCGCCCTTCCCTCAGCGCGTAATGGGCGCGGCTCCCGTTGTAGAGGGTCTCCCATAACCGGGTGATGTCGCGCGGGTCTTCGCCGACCAGCAGCGGCGCGAATTCCTCGTTGATCATTACGGTCAGCGCCTGGTTGGCCGCCATGCTGCCGACCTGGGACTTGGCCTCGCCCCATCCTGTCAAGCCGCATTCGGTGTCGATGCGCACCAGCGTCGCATCGAACGAGGTGGTCCGCCCGAAATCGCTGGTGTGCTGTTTCTCGGACGGGATCGGGATGTGCACCCAATAGGCGTCGACCGATCGGATTTTCATGGCTGCAATCGATTGTCGTGGCTCGGGATTGGTCCCGGCAGCTTAGCTGGCTATTCGGCAATGGGCCAGAACCAGATCGCTCCCGCGCGCTCTCGTGGCCGAGCCAGGCGCGACCCTCCTAGTGCTGGATGTAGGGGGTTTGCACGTCTGCGCCCAATTGCCAGCGAATCTGCCCGAATGTCGTGGTGTCGCGCGAGTAGACGAGCCCGGTTGGGCAGTTGAGATAGGGAGAGGTCCAGGTGTTGTTCGTGGTGCGCGGCGACATGTCGGAGACGCACACCGGGGAGGCTTCGAGGTCGAGACCTTCGAAGGTGTTGGCAAAGATATAGCCCCACCCGAGAGTGATCGCCGTTCCCGCGGTTGCCGAGGCGGCGCCGCGAAGAGTGCTGAATTGCACCTGCTCGAGATCGATCCCGGACCCGCCGCCGGCGGAAACGCAGACCGCGTTTATGTCCCAATTGAGCACGTAGTTGAACTGACAGCCTGTCGCGTGTTGGCCGGCGTTACGATTGTTGACGACCAGATGGTCGAGCTTCCCGGAGTTCTGAGGGTCGGAGAAATCGGCTTTGCCGAACACAACGGCGGGGCCGTCGGTGTCGGCGTTGACGAAGAGCGTCCCCTCCTGGTGAAAGTAGAAGCAATCCGCGGCGCATTCGATGATGAGGGCCGGCCCGCGCACCGCCGTCCCGTCGATCGTCGCGCCGCGGGAGATCAGTTCGAAACCAGTCCCGGCATGCTGCGAATAGTCGATGACGAGCGGCGCTGTGATCCGGTAGCTGCCGCGTGGTAGGACCAGAGGGCGATCCGTGGAGAGCGCCGCATCGACGGCGGCCTGCAGCGTCGGGTAGCACTTGGCGTTCGCCTCGTCCGCACCGGCTCCGCAATCGGCCGCCGGCGCCGATGTCGACGCCAATGCCACAGCCGCGAAAAGCGTGGCGCTGAAAGCAAGGTTAACCATGTGCATCTCCCAGACTCGGCATGAGTACTTACTCTCATGCTCGTTTTGTTCTACACCATACGGATTAACTCTGTGTGAACGGACAGGGAACGTCGCCAGCACGGCCCCCTGATTCTGCTCGCCCGCCGCTTTGATGGCCTCGTTGGCCGAACAATATGTGTCTGATCGGCCTCGGAATATGGCTGGGCAGCATGGCGCTCGAGGAATACAGACGCAAACGGGATTTCCGCAAAACTCCGGAGCCGGCGGGCGTCGCGGCCCCTCATGAGAAAACCGGCGCCGGGCTCTCCTTTGTCATCCAAAAGCATGCAGCGCGGCGGCTGCATTATGATTTTCGCCTCGAGCTCGATGGCGTCCTGAAGAGCTGGGCGGTACCGAAGGGCCCGAGCCTCGACCCGGGGGAGAAGCGGCTGGCGGTCCATGTCGAGGACCATCCGCTCGATTACGGTGAATTCGAGGGCGTCATTCCCGAGGGCGAATACGGCGGCGGAACTGTGCTCTTGTGGGACCGCGGCACCTGGATCCCGCTCGATCCAGATCCGGAGGCGGCCTATCGCAAGGGATCTCTCAAATTCATCCTCAATGGCCAAAAGCTGCACGGCAAGTGGGCATTGGTGCGGATGGGAGGGAAAGCCGCCAATGAGCGACGGGAGAACTGGCTACTCATCAAGGAGCGCGACGACGCGGCTCTGCCGCAGAGCGGCGATTCCGTCGTCACGGACAATCCGCTCAGTGTCACAACCGGCCGTTCGCTTGACACAATTGCCTCCGATCGCGACTGGGTTTGGCACTCGAACCGGGAGGACAATGAAAAGCCGCCAATAAGGAGCGTCCCGCTGGGGCGCCTGCCCGGGGCGCGCAAGGGTCCGATGCCCGAGAGCATCAAGCCACAGCTCGCCGCGCTCTCGGACAAGGCGCCCGAGGGAGACGAATGGCTGCATGAGATCAAATACGACGGATACCGCCTGCTCGCCCGCATCGAGGATGGCACGGTCCGGCTGATCACTCGCGGCGGTCTCGATTGGACCGCGAAATTCTCGGAGCTCGCGCACAGCCTCGGCGAACTGCCGCTCGACTCGGCGCTGATCGACGGCGAGCTCGTTCATCTGGAGCCGGAAGGCACGACGAGCTTTTCCGGACTGCAGGACGCGATCTCCAGCGGAAAGACCGGCGCACTTAACTTCTTTGCCTTCGATCTGCTGTATCGGGACGGCTGGAACCTGACCGATGCGGCACTCGAGGACCGCAAAACCGCGCTCGCCGAGATCATTTCGCCTCAGGCGCAAGGAATATTGCGCTACAGCGACCACCAGATCGATCGCGGCCCGGCCTTCCTGCGCCAGGCCCGCAGTTTTAAGCTCGAAGGCATCGTCTCGAAGCGCCGGACCGACCCCTACCGACCAGGACGCACCCGCAGTTGGCTAAAGGTCAAATGCCGCAATCGCGAGGAGTTCGTGATCATCGGCTTCACCGATCCCGACGGCAGCCGGGAAGGCTTTGGCGCATTGCTCGTGGGTTACTACGATCCACAGGGAAAATTGCGTTATGCCGGCCGCGTCGGCACCGGGTTCAATGCGGCGCAACTGATCGAACTGCGCAAGCGGCTGGAGTCTCTGGTACGGGCCGATCCGCCCGCTCCGTTGCCCAAGGGTGTCTCGCGCAAAGGAGTGCATTGGATCGAGCCGCAGCTCGTTGCCGAGGTGGAATTCGCCGATTGGACGGCGGATGCAATCCTCCGCCAAGCCTCGTTCCAGGGCCTGCGCGAGGACAAGGACGCCAGAGACGTGGTTTATGATCCGAAAACACGAGCTGCTGTGGAGCCCGCTGCCAAGCCCAAGAAAGCCCCTGCACGGCCCAAGGAAGCCGCGTCAAAGAAGGAGGAACCACTAGAACCGCAGCGCGCCCGCGATGGCAGTGTGCTTTTCGAAGGTGTCCGGCTGACCCATCCCGACCGCATCCTCTATCCCGGCACGACCCTCACCAAGCTCGATGTCGCGCGTTACTACGCGGCGGTAAAGGATTGGGCTTTGCCCCATCTAACGCATCGGCTGCTGACCTTGGTGCGTTCCCCCGCGGTGGGGCAAAAGACATTTTACCAGAAGCACATCGGCGACGAGGCTCCTGCCGCATTAAAGCGATTCGAACTCAAGGACGGCGCAGAACCGGAGATCTATCCTTACGTCGAAGATCTACCCGGACTCATCGCGCTGGTGCAGATGGGCGTGCTCGAGATCCATCCCTGGGGGTCGAGGATCGAGAAGCTGGAGACCCCCGACCGGGTCACCATGGATCTCGACCCCGACGAGGGGCTGCGGTGGGAGCGGGTGACCGAGGCCGCTGTCGATGTGCGTGAGGCACTGGCCGGGATCGGTCTCAAAAGCTTTGCGAAGACGACCGGCGGCAAGGGGTTGCATGTGGTCATCCCGCTGACGCCCAAGCTCGGCTGGGACGAAGTCAAGGCGTTCGCAAAATGGGTTGCCGACAGCCTCGTCGCGCAGCGCCCGCAGGACTTCACGGCGAATATGGCCAAGCGGGCGCGGCGGGGCCGCATTTACATTGATTATCTGCGCAACGGCCGCGGCGCAACCGCGGTCGGCGCCTATAGCCCGCGTGCGCGGCCGGGCGCCCCGGTCTCGACCCCGGTCTCCTGGGAGGAGGTCGAACAGGGCGTGAGGCCCGACGAGTTCACCGTCGAGACTGTGCCGCAACGACTTTCGGCGCTCCCCGCCGACCCCTGGGCAGAGATCGGAAAAATCCGCCAAACGATCAGCGCGGCGGTGCGCCGGCAGGTCGGGATCTGATCTTAGTGATTGCGACGGCGGGTGCGATGTGGCTTCGTTGAGGTTCGTTTGAGGAGTGCGTCATGCCACGAGCCAGCTGGAACGGGTTTCTCCGCCTATCTCTCGTCAGCTGCCCGGTTGCTTTGGTCCCTGCGACGACCGAAGCGAAACGCGTCCGGTTCAATCAGCTCAACAGCGAGACCGGCAACCGCGTGCAGCAGCAGCTCATCGACTCGCAAACCGGCGAGGTCGTCGACCGCGACCAGATCGTCAAAGGGTACGAGTACGAGCGCGGCCGTTATGTGACGATCGACGACGATGAACTGAAGACATTGCAGATCGAGTCGTCGAAGATCATCGACCTCGAGCGCTTTGTCGATCGCGACGAAGTTGATCCGGTCTATCTCGACACGCCCTATTACGTGTATCCGGATGGTGAGCTCGCCGCCGAGACCTTCCGGGTGATCGGCGAGGCGATGGAGCACAAGAACAAGGTTGGATTGGGCCGAGTGACGATGTCGGGGCGCGAGCGGCTGGTGCTGGTCGAGCCGCGCGACGGCGGTCTCGTCATGTCGACGGTTCGCAGCGCCGACGAAGTCCGCCCCGCCGAGTTCGGCCCCCCAGCCAAGGGTGAGATCGATCCCGACATGGTGGGGATTGCCGAGACGATCATCGACCGCCGGTCCGGCCACTTCGAACCGGCGAGCTTCCGCGACCGCTATCAGGATGCCTTGCGCGAGCTCGTGGCGCAAAAGACCAAGGGTCAGGGCGTCGCGCCGCGCGAGGTCGCCGAGCCGCCCAAGGTCATCAACCTGATGGACGCGCTGAAGCGCAGCCTGGCGCAGGAAGAGAAGGAACCGGCGTCGGCCAAGGAAGCCGCACCCCAACCGACCCGCGCACCGGCCGCCTCCGACCGGCGGCAGAGAGCGCTGCTGCTGCCGGTATCGGGCGGACGCAAGAAGAAGGAAGAGCCTGCGGCGGAACCCGCCGCCACGCCCGCTGCATCGCGGCGTAGAAAGGCTTGAGACAGCGCTAAACCGTGGCTGCCACAGCGCGCAAGCCGCTCTACACTCACCTCTATTTCCAGGTCGTCTGCGCGATCCTGATCGGGATCCTGCTCGGCCATTTCTACCCGGCGCTGGCGGTCAAGATGCAGCCGCTCGGCGAAGCCTTTATCAAGACCATCAAGATGCTGATCGCGCCGATCATCTTCTGCACGGTCGTGCACGGCATCGCCAGCATGAACGACATGAAAAAAGTCGGCCGGGTCGGCCTGAAGGCGATCGTCTATTTCGAGGTGGTCACGACCCTGGCGCTGATCGTCGGGCTCATAATCGTCAATCTCTGGCAGCCCGGCGCCGGGATGAACGTCGACCCGAGCGCCATCGACACCAAATCGATCCAGAGCTATGCGACGCAAGCGAAGTCGCAGAACACGGTCGACTATCTGCTCCACATCATTCCGGCGACCGTCGTCGGCGCCTTTTCCGAGGGCGAGATCCTTCAGGTGCTGTTCATCTCGATACTGTTCGCTTTCGCGCTCCACATGGCCGGCGAACGCGGCAAGCCGGTTTTGTCGGTAATCGAGAGCGCCGCGCAGGTCTTCTTCGGCATTGTCGGGATCGTCATGCGAGCGGCCCCGCTCGGCGCCTTTGGCGCAATGGCCTTCACGATCGGGAAATACGGCATCGGCTCGCTGGCCTCGCTCGCCGAGCTCATGGCGGCTTTCTACACGACTTGCCTGATTTTCGTCTTTGCCGTGCTGGGCACGATCGCCCGGCTGACCGGGTTCAGCATTCTCCGCTTTATCCGCTACATCAAGGAGGAGCTTCTGATCGTGCTCGGCACCTCCTCCTCCGAGGCGGTGTTGCCGCGGATGATCGCCAAGATGGAGATTTTGGGGTGTGATGAATCCGTGGTCGGCCTCGTCATCCCGACCGGCTATTCGTTCAACCTGGACGGCACCTGCATCTATCTGACGATGGCGACTTTGTTTCTCGCCCAGGCGACCAACACCGATCTGTCGCTGGCGCAACAGCTCGGCATCCTCGCGGTACTGCTGCTGACCTCCAAGGGAGCGGCGGGCGTCACCGGCAGCGGCTTTATCGTGCTCGCCGCCACATTGTCGAGCGTCGGCACGATCCCGGTCGCCAGCATCGCATTGATCCTCGGCATCGACCGCTTCATGTCGGAAGCGCGGGCATTGACCAATCTGGTCGGCAACGGTGTGGCCACCGTCGTGGTCGCCAAATGGGAGAACGCGCTCGACATGGCGCGGCTGCAACGGCACCTCGCCGGCACCAGCGACGCCGAAGCAGACGCGCCCGAGAAGGCTTTGGCCTGACAGCGTACTCACCCCGCAAGCATCGGCGGCACGGCCTTCGGCCCGGCGAAATACTCGCAATGCACCGTCCCCGGCGGCCAATGTCGCGAAGCCGCTTCCGCCGCCCTCATCATGCCGGCTGGGCCGCAGTAATAGAGGTGGGTGCCCGGGCGGTATTCGCGCAACGTCGCGGCGAGGTCGAGCCCCTTCGCCGGGTCGCCGCCGTCGTGATGGAACTGCACTCGCCCCTGCGCGGCGAGGATCGCGAAATCGTCGAGGAACGCCGTCTCCTCGGGCGAGCGGGTGCAGTAGTGCAGACGGAAATCGGCGCGGCGGCGGCGCAATTCCGCGATCATCGACATGATCGGGGTGATGCCGATGCCGCCGGCGATCAGCAGATGGTGCTCCGCCTCGGCGGCTAGCGGGAAGTTGTTGCGCGGCGCCGAAGCCTCGATGATGTCGCCGACGCGCACGTGCTCATGCCATTCGCGCGAGCCCTGCCCCTCCGGCTCTCGCAGCACGGCGATGCAATAGTGCATGTGCTCCGCCGGGTCGTTCCACAGCGAGAAGTCGCGCACCGGCCCGTGGCCGACCCGCACCGAGACATGCGCGCCCGCCGTGAACCCGGGCAGATCGCACTCGTCCGGGCCCACCAGCTCATAGCCGTTGATTCGCTGCGCCAGATAGGTAATCGACCGGACGCGGAGCAGCATGCCCCGATGACTCAGCGCGCAACCTCGCCCCAGGCCACGTAGCGCACGCGCGCCTGGCGCTCCCTGCCCTCCTCGACCATGCGGTCGGCCTGTGCTTCGACGAGATCGAGCACGGGGTCGCTGCCGACATTGACGAGGCCGTGCGCGCGGAGCAGAGCCTCGATCTCCTCGCGCGGGCGGCCGCCGAGAAACGGCAGCCGATCGCCGATCTCCGCGTACTCGGCGCTGGTGCGGGCATTCTCTCTCTGGAGCGTCAAGAAGCCCGGCTCGAACTGCCCGTCGATGACGGCGAGCCGCCCGCCCAGCCGCAGCACGCGAATCCACTCCTCTATCGCTGCCTCGGGGTGCGGCAAGGTCCACAGCACATGCCGGCTGACCACGAGGTCGAAGCTGTCCTGTGGAAACGGCAGCTGCTCAGCGTCGGCCTCTTCGAAACGGACCGCCACGCTTTGCTCCGCCGCCTTGCGGCGCGCCTCGGCCAGCATCGCGGGCGCAAAATCGATACCGGTGACCCGGTGCCCGCGGGAGGCGAGCTCGAGGCTCAGAAACCCCGTGCCGCAGCCCGCATCGAGCACGTCGAGTGCGCTCCGCCCGGCCAGCACGAGACCGAAAATACGGTCCCAGGCGGCGCGCTCCGCGGCAGTGCGGATGCTATGCCCGAAATCCTCGTCAAAATGCGCCGCCCGCCGGCCCCAATGGGCGGCAACCTGCTGTTTCACCGGGTCGGATCGAACTGACGTCATGCATTGCCTTTCTTGATGGCTCTAATCTTCGTCATTCCCGCGCAAAGCGGGAATCCAGAGCCGGAATTCCAGCGGTTGCCCTGGACCCCCGCTTCCGCGGGGGCGACGAAAAAGGGTCGCTTAACCGAGGCCTGACACTGCGGCCAGTGCCTCCAGCTGCTCCTCGTAGCGGAAGACGGGGTTGAGCAGGAGGTGGTTGGCGCCGGCGGCGACGAGTTCCTCCAATCGCTCCCGGACCTGGTCGGGCGTGCCGTGGATGCCCGAGTCGTCGGTCCCTTCGGGATTGCGATACACGACGGTGAACCAGCGGTGCAGCTCGGCGCGCGCGACCTCCGGCTTCTCGTCAACCGACACGAATACGCGTTTCGAGATCGGGAAGGCGACTGGGTCGCGCCCTGCCCTCTCCAACTCCTCGCGCAATATCGGCACGGATCGGACAAAGGCGGCATTACTCGACCCGCCCGAGCCCATCCAGCCGTCGGCAATCGCCGCGGTGCGGCGCAGCGCATCCGGGTGCCCGACGCCCATCCAGATCGGCGGATGCGGTTTCTGCACCGGCTTCGGCGCCATCGTGCCGCCTGCGAGCCGGAAGATGCGGCCCGAATAGTCGACCCGCGGCTCGGTCCACAGCGCCTTGATCAGCTCGACCGCTTCGCGGAAGCGACGCACCCGGCCCTCCGTCGAGGTCTGGAATTGCTCGTAATGGTGGTCCCGGCCGAGCCCCACGCCGAGGATTGCACGGCCGCCGCTGACGTAATCCAGGGTTGCCCATTGGTGCGCGACATGAATCGGGTTGTGCACCGGCAGCACGACAACCGACGCACCTAGCCGAATGGTGCTGGTCACCGCGGCCGCAAAGGTCAGCACCACCACCGGATCAAAGCAGAACACGTGGTCGAGAGTATTCTCCGTGACCCATAGATCTCGGAACCCGAGGGCTTCGGCGCGCTGCGCGACCCGTCGCACCGTCTCCATGTCGATCGGCTCGGGCGAGCGATGCGGCAGCGCTACGCCCAACGCGATCTTGTCCTTCAGAGC
>Ga0209526_10002736_pt1 | contig 11906 bp, 10 predicted proteins | sample JacPinW_OM2H0_M1_FD_188566 | JGI IMG/M metagenome (GOLD analysis project Ga0209526, IMG submission 188566) | Forest soil microbial communities from Algoma, Ontario, Canada - Jack Pine, Ontario site 1_JW_OM2H0_M1 (SPAdes) (version 2) | ecosystem: Environmental > Terrestrial > Soil > Boreal...
ACTGGCCGTCACCGCGGCCCGTACCACCCCGCGCCCGGCCGCCCACCCCCTGGTGGTCAAACCCGGCGTCCAGCTGGCCGCCAGCCCACAGACCGGAGGGTGCGGAACGCGCTTTCTGTTCACCGCAACGGGCGAGGTCGCCGGGCAGGGCACGCTGGTTTACGAGTGGGTGCGGAGCGACGGCGTCGTTGACAAGCGCCGTCTGAGCATCACCGCTGCTCAAGGCGGATTCCTGGTGACGAATGCCTGGACTCTGTCGTCTCCGGTGGCGGGGCCGATTACGATGACGCTGCGCGTGCTCGCCCCAACACCTATGAGCGTCTCTCACATCATCACCCCCACGTGCAAATGAGCTCGGTGGCGCAGCGCGTCGGCCGCAATCCGCTGCCCGAGGGAACACTGGCCGTCGGCGCCGGGCTGGTCCTCGCCGGAGTCGCTCAGTACGGGTTTCTTGCGGTGTCGGCCCGTGCGCTGGGCTCGGCCCACTACGCGCCCCTGGCCACCTTCTGGTCGCTCCTTTTCGTCTGCGGTCCCGGTTTCTTCCTTCCGCTGGAGCAGGAAGTCGGCCGGGCGCTCTCGGCGCGCCGCGCGCTGGGCCAGGGAGGCAGGCCGCTGGTCATGCGCGCGGCTGTCGCAGGCGCCGGCCTGCTGATAGTCCTGATCCTCGCCACGGCCATCGCCAGCGGCCCCATCGACACGCGGCTGTTCAACGGCGACGGGGTGATGCTGTGGGCGTTCATCGCGGGCCTGATCGCGTACTGCATCGAGCACCTCGCCCGCGGCACGCTGGCCGGCAACGGCCGGTTCCGCCCCTACGGCCTCCTGCTTGGAGCCGAGGGCGTGCTGCGTGTGGCGCTCTGCACCCTGCTTGCCGTCGCCGGGGCGAAGCTGGCAGGCCTCTTTGGCTTCTCGCTGGTGATTGCCTCGTATGCCGCTGTGGCGATCGCCCTCGCCGGCCGCCGCGGCCTGCTCCGTCCCGGCCCCCCCGCGTCCTGGCGCGAGCTGTCCCGGGCGCTGGGATTCCTGCTGGTGTCGTCGGTGCTCACGCAATTCCTGCTCAGCATTGGCACCGTCGCCGTCCAGCTGCTCGCCCCCGCCTCGCAGCAGGCTGCGGCCGGGCGATTCCTCACCTCCCGGATCCTCGCGTACATCCCCATCTTTCTGCTCCAGGCCGTGCAGGCGCCGCTTCTGCCGAAGCTCTCGGCCCTCGCCGCGTCCGGCGAGCACCGCGAGTTTCGCAAGGTGCTCGGCGAGCTGCTGCTGTTCGTGGCGGTGCTCGGGGGCCTGGCCATCGTCGGGTTCGCGACGCTGGGACCATTGGCGTCGTCGCTCCTCTTTGGCGGCGGCTTCGAGCTGGGCCACCTCGACTACGCGCTGCTCGCGGCCAGCTGCGCCGCCTTCATGGTCGCGCAGGTGTTGAACCAGGCAATCGTCTCGCTCAGCGGATACCCGCGTGCCACCGCGGGGTGGGTCACCGGCGCCACCGCATTCGTGGTGGTCACGCTGCTCGGGTCGAATCTCTTTCTGCGTGTCGAGCTCGGCCTGCTCGTCGGGTCCGTGGCGACCGTCGCCGTGATGAGCGTCCTTCTCGTGCCGCTGCTGCGCAGCCATGTGCGCGCGGTGGAGGCGGATGCGCTGCTCGCTTCCCTGCCTCCGGCAGAGGTGTAACCGGTGCCCGCGATTCCGCGTATCGCGCTGATCGGAGCCGGCTCAATGGGCAGCAATCACGCGCGGGTGCTTGCGGAAACGGCCGGCGCAGAACTGGCCATCGTGATCGACATCGAGGTCGAACGCGCGCGCCAGCTGGCGGACCTCTACGGATGCAGCTTCGCAACTGATATCGAAGCGGCGGCGTCGTGCGACGCCGCAGTCGTGGCCACACCGACCGCGCTCCATCTACCCCATGCGCGAGAGCTGATCGACTTCGGCAAACCGGTGCTGGTGGAGAAGCCCGTCACACCGAACATCGAGGCGACGCGAGCGGTGATCGCGGCCGCAGACCGCGCCGGCACGCCACTCATGTGCGGCTTCGTTGAGCGATTCAACCCGGTGGTGACCACGGTCGCCTCGCTGCTCGACCACGAGCCATTGCACCTGGTGACGGTGCGGCACTCGCCCAGGACTCCACGCTCCACGCTGTCCGTCGTCTTGGACCTGCTGATCCACGACATCGACCTGGTGCTGCGCTACATGGGTGGCCGGGTCGTGCGCCAGGTCGTGTCTGCAACCACGTCGCCCGGCAGCGATGTGCCAGAGGTCGCCGACTGCATCCTCCGCTTCGAGACCGGAGCAGTGGCCACGCTGTCGGCCAGCCGGGCCAGTCAGCGGAAGGTGCGCACGCACGTGATCGAAACGGAAAGCGCCCTGTACGACGTGGACCTGCTCCGCCAGGACGTCACCGTCTATCAGCATCGCAGTCACGAAGCTGTCTATCGAGATGGGTTGTCGTACCGCGCCGAGACCGTGGTCGACATCCCGTTCGTGCGACACGGCGGCGAGCCGCTGGCGCTGCAGCTGCGCCACTTCCTCCGTCTGATAGCCGGGGAGGTGGATGCGGAGGCGGAACGCGCGAGCATTCTGCCCGCGCACGAGGTGGCCGCGCTGGTCGAGGCCAACGCGTGACGAATAGCGTGCGGCTCTCGTATGTCGTACCGGTGCACAACCAGGAGGCTGTGCTGCCGGACACGGTGCCGCCGCTGGTCGCCCGTCTCCGCGACCATCCCGGCTCGGAGGTCCTGCTCGTCGAGAATGGTTCGACAGACGGCTCCATGGCGGTGTGCGTTGCGCTCGCGTCAACACTCGATTCGCCTGGTGTCAGAGTGCAGGCCACCAATTCGGCCCGGGGACTGGGCTACGCGCTGCGGCGGGGCATGGAGATCGCGCGCGGCGACGTGATTGTTCTCACCGCCGCGGACCTGCCGTTCGGCTTCAGCGACCTCGACGCGTACCTCGCAACGCGCCCGGCGCCCATGCTCGCCATCGGCTCCAAGGCGCATCCAAAGTCGCACGTGACAACAAGCCGCTTGCGGAAGGTCATGTCGGACATATTTCGTGTTCTGCGACTGCTCATCCTCGGTCTGCGGGTCCGCGACTCGCAGGGGACAATCCTCATCCAGTCGCCGCTGGCACGGCGCATCCTGCCGTATCTCCGTTGCGGTGGCTTCCTGATCTCGACCGAGGTCGTGTACGCGGCGCAGCGCGCAGGCGCGGTCGCCGTCGAGTTGCCGATCACGTACACCGCCGGTCGCACGTCCACGGTCTCGCCGCTGCGCGACTCCACGAGCATGGCCCTCGGGCTGCTGTCGCTGCGCCGCCGCCTGGGCCACATCGACATCGCGAACGCCGAGGGACGAGCCTCATGAGCACCGTCGGCCAGGCGGCGCGGGTGATTCGCATCTCGGAGCCGCGGTTTGGAGCTGATGTCGAGGCGCTCGTGCTCGAGGTGCTGCGCAGCGGGCACATCGCCCAGGGTCCGATGGTTGAGCGTTTCGAGCAGCTCTGCGCACGGATGGCGGGCACCGACCATGCGGTCGCGGTGGCCAACGGCACCGTTGCTCTGGAAGCGGCGCTCGAAGTCCGCGGCCTCGGCCCCGGGGACGAGGTGATCACGTCTCCGTTCACATTCGCCGCGACGCTCAACGTCATCCTCCGGCGCGGTGCCATCGCGCGCTTCGCGGACATACTCGATGACTTCACGCTGGATCCAGCCGCGGTCGCTTCCCTCGTCGGGCCGCGCACCGCCGCGATCATCCCGGTGCACCTGTACGGCTTGATGGCGGACATGCGCGCCATCCAGGCTGCGGCCGCTGCGCACGCCGTCCCCATCGTGGAGGACGCCGCGCAGGCGCACGGGGCGACGCAGGATGGACGGCGCGCGGGGAGTTACGGCCTCGGGGCCTTCTCCTTCTACGCCACCAAGAATGTGACAAGTGGCGAGGGTGGTTGTGTCACCACCAACGACGCCGGCCTGGCGGCCGCGCTCCGCGTGCTGCGCAACCAGGGGATGCGGGAGCGGTACGAGTACGTCAGCGCAGGTGAGAACTGGCGCATGACCGACCTCGCCGCGGCCGTCGCGATCCCGCAGATGGAGCGGCTCGACGACATCATCGACGCACGGCAGGCCAACGCCACACGTTTGACGGAGTTGCTCAGCCCGGACCCGCGGATCCGCGTCCCGCTGGTGCCCGGTGATCGGGAGCACGTATGGCACCAGTACACGGTTCTCCTGCCGCGGGGCGTGGACCGAGATGCCGTAGTCGCGTCGATGGCGAGCCGCGGGGTGCAGGCCGGTGTCTACTACCCGCGCTTGGTGTGGGATTACGACGCGTACCGATCGCTGCCCACTGTGGTGGTTGCGGAGACGCCGGTTGCCGCCGATATCGCGGCGCGCTGCCTGTCGCTTCCGGTGCACCCCAATCTCAGCGATGCGGACCTCCAGCGCGTGGTCACGACCCTGGAGGAGGCGCTGCCGGCCGGCGCATAGGTCTCAGCCGACGAACTGATAGTTGGCAAACTCGTGGATGAAGTAGCCGCCCAGGACCAGCGTGCACGTGGTAACGACAGCGGCGATGACGGGGCGCTTTCGCAGCAGCATGGCGCCGGCAATGAAGAACGGAAACACCGTGAGCGTATATCTGCCGACGCTCTGCGCCACACCAGAGAATATGAAGACGCTGGCCGCCAGCAGCATGAACGCCGCATACGCCGGCTGCCGGCGACGCCACATGTACAACCCGGCGGCAATGAGCAAGAGCGGAGCCGTCACGTCGAAGGCTGCCAGGAGCCTGCCGTCGAACGGCGATGCGGGACTGGCCATGGTTGTGACGGCGCGGCCGATCGATGTCCAAGGCGGCGAGAGTTCGCGGCCCCAACCTGCCTCGGCGTGGAGGAAGCGCAATCCATCACCAAGTCGCAGCTGCATGTACAGAATCAGCCCGCCCAGCGCGACGGCCGGACCCGCGACAACGGCGATCGCGTCGGGACGCAGACCGCGCAGCGACCAACCTCGGGCGGAAACATATTCGATCGCCAGCGGGACGACCAGCACGATGGTATACGTCTTGGTCAGCACCGCTGCACCTGCGAACAGCGTTGCCGCCCACCAGTGGCGCGAGCGTGCCGCAAGGAAGCACCACACAAGACATGCCAGCAGGAGCGGCTCCGGATACGGCGCGCCGAGAAAGAACGACGCGGGAAAAGCCAGCATGAGGATGAGCGCGAGCGTCGCGCCGCGCGCGCCGAGGTCGCGTTGCGCCAATCGGTGCATCCCGATCAGCGCGAAGACGAGCGCGATGCCGGCCACCAGCGCGGCGGCGGTAACAGGATGGACGGGCAGGACCTTGGTTGTTCCCCGCACCAGAGCGGGGTACAACGGCGAGAATGCCGCGCCGTCCTGATAGACGCCGGGCGCGACCTGTACATGGCTGCTGCCCGCGTATCCCAGGTTGGCGATATCGAGGTACCACCCCGCGTCCCAGCGGTTCCACACGGAGATGAGTGAGCCTGGAGACCGCTGCACGACCTGCAGCACGTGCGTTCCATACAGCGAGAGCATCGCCACCACTTCGGTGACAACGCGAAACGCGACAAAGGCGGCCGCCCCGCCGATCAGCGACGAACGCCAGTCGCGCCACCACACGCCCAGAACCGCCGGCACACGGCTCCGCGCAGGAACCGCTCTGGCTGCGGCGCGGGCCCTGTCTGTGACCTGCATGCGGGCTCGAGTGTATCCGCAGCGCTCCGCTCACATGCGCCCGGAGGCGCGCTCAATCCCCTGCTGTCAGCTGCGAGATTTACGCGGGCGCGCGGCTGCCTTCGGCGCCGTCGCCTCCAGCAGCTCGTCACCCTGGTCGGCAGGCCCGACGAATGCCAGGCGCACATCGCCGATCCCGGCCGCGATTCGCTGCGCCACGTTGTGGACCTGTTCGACGGTGATCTTGGCGATGGCGTCGGCGCGGCTATCCGGGGTCTCCAGCGGGAGGCCGGCTCGCCAGCGAGTTCCGAAAAATCGCGCGCTGGCCATTGCCGTCTCGGTCGAGCGAAGCAGCCGGCCGATCATCGCCGACTTCGTCGACGCCAGCTCTCCTGGCGTGACCCGCGTTTCCGCCAGCTTGCGGAATTCGGCGAACGAGAGCTGCGTGGCGCGGCGCGCATCCTTCGGTCGCGTCGCCGTGGAGATGGCGAACAGCCCGGTGTCATCGAAGCCCTCGTGGTGGGCGAAGATGCTGTAGCAGAGCCCGTTTCGCTCGCGCACAGTCTGGAAAAGGCGTGACGACATACCGCCGCCGAGGATGTGCGTCATCACCGACAGCGCAGTGCGGTCGGGGTCGAGCGCGGGTATGCCGGGAATCGCAAAAACCATGCGTACCTGTGGCTCCTCATCAGGCGTCACCGGGCGCACATTCGCGGTGTAGAGGTCGCCCTGGCCCCACTTGGCGGGAACGCGCGGGCGCGGTTTGCCGTGGGGAATGTCGGCAAGGAGGCGTTCCGCATCCTCTTCAGTGAGGCTGCCGCCCCCGGCGATGACGAGGCACATCGACTTCGGCGCGTAGAACGAGCGGTGGTACTTCATCAGCTGCTCACGCGTGGCCTTCTCGATCACAGCCGGGAATCCCGCGGCAGACCATGACATCGGCTGCCCGCCACCGAAGGCAACGGTGCCGAGGCGGTCCCAGATCCAGCCGTCGGGATCGGACAGCCGCATCCCCAGTTCCTGCAACACGACGTTGCGTTCTCGGTCCACCTCCTCGGCCGCGAAGAGAGGGCGGCTGAGCATGTCCGCGATGACGTCAGCAAGCTCACCCAGCGCCAGCGCCGGTCCTTCCGCGAAGTACGCCACCTCTTCGGTGTCGGTGTACGCGTTGGTCGACGCGCCGAGGCGGTCGATCTCACGTGAAATGGCCTTCGTTGTGGGCCGGCGCTCGGTACCCTTGAAGAACATGTGCTCCAGGTAGTGCGCCAGGCCGGATGTCTCGGCCGTCTCGTCGCGTGATCCGGCGCGCACGATGAGGAAGACACCAACATTGCGGCTGCTCGACGGTGCATTGAGCAGGGAGACCCCGTTGCCGAGCGTCGAGATTGTCGGCGTATAGGGATTGAGAGACACTACGAAGTGCCGGACTCCCAGGAGGCGAGGTACGCCTCCTGCTGCGGAGTGAGCGTGTCAATAGTGACGCCCATCGCCTTCAATTTGAGCTGGGCGACCTGCCGATCGATTTCTGTGGGCACATCGTGCACGCCGAGCGCCAGGGTTTCGTGGTTGCGTGCCACGTATTCGGCGCAGAGCGCCTGGTTGGCAAAGCTCATGTCCATCACCGCGGCGGGATGACCTTCGGCCGCGGCCAGGTTCAGCAGCCGGCCCTCCGCGAGCACGTGCAGGGTGTTGCCGTTGTGCAGGCGGTGCGACTGCACGAACTGCCGTGGGCTGGTCACGTCGGCCGACAGCTCGTCCAGCGCGGCAAGGTTGATCTCGTCGTTGAAATGCCCGCTGTTTGCAACGATGGCGCCATCCTTGAGGGCTTCGAGGTGCGTGCGGTCGATGACGTTGATATCGCCGGTGACGGTGATCACGATGTCCGCCTCGGGTGCCGCCTCTTCCAGCGTCATCACGCGGTAACCGTCCATCACGGCCTCGAGAGCTCGAGTGGGATCCACCTCGGTAACCACGACGTGCGCTCCCAGCCCGGCGGCTCGGCTCGCGAGGCCTCGCCCGCACCAACCGTAGCCGCAGACAACGAACGTGCGCCCGGCAATCAGCACATTGGTTGCGCGGATCAGGCCGTCGATGGTGCTCTGGCCGGTGCCGTAGCGGTTGTCGAAAAGATGCTTGGTCAGCGCTTCGTTGACGGCGATGATGGGAAACCGAAGTGCGCCGGCGCGCGCCATTGCGCGCAACCGAATGACGCCGGTGGTGGTCTCCTCGGTGCCGGCGATCACGGTTTCCAGAACATCCTGCCGCCCCTTGTGCAGTTCCGCAACCAGGTCGGCGCCGTCATCCATGGTGATCTGCGGCCGGAAGTCGAGCACGGACTGGATGTGGCTGTAATAGCGCGCGGAGTCCTCGCCCTTCACGGCATACGTCGGGATCCCGAAGGTGCGAGTCAAAGCCGCCGCAACGGGATCCTGTGTCGACAGCGGGTTGCTCCCGCACAGCCGCACCTCAGCCCCCCCGGCCTTGAGCGTGATGGCCAGGTTGGCGGTTTCGCTGGTCACGTGCAGGCACGCCGCCAGGCGCAAGCCCTCGAGTGGGCGCTCCCGTTCGAAGCGTTCGCGAATGAGCCGCAACACGGGCATCTCCCGCCCAGCCCACCCGATCAGCCGCTCCCCCTGCGGTGCCAGGCTGAGATCGGCGACGTCTGCTTCGACTGCCCTGGTGGCACTGCTCACGCCTTGATGCTATCTAATCCAGCACACGAGATGACGCGAACCAGCCTCTTCGTCGAAGCCAAGGTCATGTCGCAGCCCCGCGTGAGCGGTATCGGCCACACCATGCAGGGTCTGGTGCGGGCGCTGCAGAACAATGAAGCAGCCCGCGAGCGCTACCGCATCAGGCTGCTTTCGCCCCTTGACGGCGTCGCTCGTCTGCGACACCTCGGCATGGACAACGTCGAATATGTGCGGCTTCCCATGCCCACGCGTGGCTACGATCGCTGGGCCGGGTTGCCGCTTTTGCCGCCGCTCGACGCACTCGTCGGAAACGGCCTGTTCGTATTCCCTCACTTCGGCAACTGGCCGCTGCGACGCTCGGCGTCGATCACGTTCGTCCACGACGTCGCGTTTCTTCGGCATCCGGAGACGGTCGGCGGCAACCTGGAACTGCTGACGCGCAACATGGGTCGCTGGATCGCGCGCACGTCGCTTGTGGCAACCGTGTCCGAATCATCGCGTGACGACATCAACCGCTATCTCGGCGTCGCAGCAGAACGCATCGCCGTCATCCCATGGGGCGTCGACCGCGAGGTCTTCCGCGCTCGCGGCGACGCGGCGGTCGCCGAGCTGCGAGATCGGCTTGGACTTCCGGACCGGTACATCCTCTACGTGGGAAACATCGAGCCACGCAAGAACCTGGAGCGGCTGATCAGTGCATATCGCCGCTTACCGGACGGATTGAGAAGCGAGTACGCGCTGGTCCTGGCAGGAGGCCTGGCGTGGAACAGCTCGGGCATCGAACGGGCCATCGCGGAGGCTGAATCCGCGGGTGACAGGGTCAGCCGTGTTTCCCAATACGTGAACGACGAAGACCTGCCCGTCCTGCTCTCCGGCGCCGCCATGCTCGCGCAGCCCTCGCTCTACGAAGGCTTCGGCATGGCACCGCTCCAGGCGATGGCAGCCGGCATCCCCGTGCTCGTCGGTGACAACTCGGCGCAACCAGAGGTGGCCGGTGACGCCGGTCTCTACGTCGATGTTCTCGATGTGGCCGCCATCGAGCGCGGCATCCGCACTCTGCTCACCGACGAACGCCTCGCGGCCGCGCACGTGGCTGCTGGTCTGCAGCGGGTGCAGCAGTTCAGCTGGGAACGCAGCGCCGCCGCCATGCTCGAGGCCCTCGATCGTTTGGCGGCATAATGGGCGCCGCTCTCAGTCACGTAGGAGGACGCATGTCCGGCACCGCGCTCATCACAGGCATCACGGGACAGGATGGGACGTACCTCGCGCAGATGCTCATCGCGCGCGGCTACAACGTCTATGGACTCGTGCGCGGCCAAAACAACCCGCGCCTGGCGATGGTTGCCGCCCTGTGTCCGGGAGTCGAATTCGTCGAGGGCGACCTGCTCGACCAGTCATCGCTCATCGCCGCGCTGGAGACGAGCCAGCCGACCGAGGTGTACAACCTCGGTGCGATCAGCTTCGTCGGTCTGTCGTTCAAGCAGGCTCTGCTCACCGGCGAGATCACCGGTCTCGGCGTCACGCGCATGCTGGAGGCGATCCGGACGGTCAACGACAAGATCAAGTTCTACCAGGCGTCGAGCAGTGAGATGTTCGGCAAGGTTCGCGAGTCTCCGCAGAACGAGCTCACGCCATTCCATCCCAGGTCGCCGTACGGTGTGGCCAAGGTGTACGGCCACTACATCACGGTGAACTTCCGCGAGAGCTATGGAATGTTCGCCTGCAGCGGCATCCTGTTCAACCACGAATCGCCGCGCCGCGGCCTGGAGTTTGTGACCCGCAAGATAACCAACGGCGTGGCGCGCATCAAGCTCGGCTTGCAGAAGCAGCTCAGCCTTGGCAACCTCGAATCGCAGCGCGACTGGGGATTCGCGGGCGACTACGTCGACGCCATGTACCGCATGCTGCAGCAGCCGGAGCCGGACGACTACGTCATTGCCACGGGTGAGATGCACAACATCCGCGAGTTTCTCGAGCTCGCGTTCACACGAGCCGGGCTCGACTGGCGCGACCACGTCGTCAGCGACCCGCGCTTCTTCAGGCCTGCGGAGGTTGATCGTCTGGTCGGCGACTTCTCCAAGGCGCGGGAGAAGCTGGGGTGGCAACCGACAACGTCGTTCGACGAGCTGGCCAACATGATGGTCGACTCCGACATGAAGGCCCAGCAGCGCGTTGTAGCCGCCGGGGAGCCGTCCGTCTGACGTCAGCGACCGAAGCATGGCGCCACCCCGCGCGAGTGAGTTCAGCGTCGACGACATCGAACTGTTCGACGACGAGGCGCTGCGTACGTTCCTGGATCCCCGCGACGGTGGCGTCGACCCGTCGGTGCTCGGCACCGCCATGCAGCGGAGCGACGGCCGGCTGATCCAGCGGGTCGTTGCGGCGTTGCCTGAGGATGCGGCAAGGCGTTTCTCCGAGTCTCGCGCGACTGCCGCCGACGACTCGGCGGTGGCGACCGCGCAACGCGATGTGATGGAGCTGCTGTTCTGGCCGCTCGTGTATTGGAACGACCCGGACGACTACGAGGAGCTCATCAGCGGTGAACATCTGCATCCACGCCTCCTCGACGCCATCGACCTGGATGCACGCACGGTCTGCGACATCGGCGCGGGGACGGGACGCTTCTCTCTGGCCGCTGCTGCACGCGCGCGCCACATCATCGCGGTCGACGCTGTTCCCGAGCTGCTGCGCCGTCTCGCGGCGAAGGCCCGTGCCGCGGGGATCAGCAACATCGAGACCCGCCGCGGCCGCTTCGCGGCACTGCCGCTGCCGGATCGCAGCGTCGACATCGCAGTCGCGTGCTCGTCCTTCACCACCGGCGGGCCGCATGGCGGCGAGGCCGCCATCAGCGACGCTCAGCGCGTGGTTCGCCCCGGCGGCGACGTCGTGGTGATCTGGCCGCAGGATCCTCAATGGCTCCTGCAACGCGGCTTCCAGTACATCGCCGTGCACGGCGAGCGCACCGTGCACTTCCGCGACGTCGCCACCGCCGAACGGCTCTGCAGCCGCTACTACTCAGCCGATGCGGCCACCTGGGTGCGCGTCCACCACGCCGCCGACGTGCCGTTCAGCGTGCTCGGCATGTCGCCGCCGAGCGACCTATGCGTGAAGCGCGTGGAATAGCGCGTCACAAAGGCTCAAGGTGTCTGTGCCGCCCGCCCTTTGACCACTATTCTTTCTCCGTGACGCGGTATTCCAGGTAAGCGCCGAACATAAGTCGCGTCTGCGCCTCCAATGCCGGGATCACGCTGAGCGCGAGGCCGACGACGGGGTAGAGGAACAATTGCAGGTCGGCCCATCGGCGTCGCCACCACGGCCAGCGAGCCGGCTTGGGGCACATGCGCCGGTCGACCTGGATGAGCAGCAGCGTGTTCAGCAACGCCATTGTCAGGATGAACGCAGTGAGGAATCCGATCACGGTGGCCGCGGTTGACAGGCTGTAGTCCAGGTCGATAAAGGCGGGCAGTGCGCCACCGAAGAAGAGCAGCAGAGGCAGCGTCGACCACGTGAGGTGGTTGAAG
>Ga0209526_10002737_pt1 | contig 11901 bp, 14 predicted proteins | sample JacPinW_OM2H0_M1_FD_188566 | JGI IMG/M metagenome (GOLD analysis project Ga0209526, IMG submission 188566) | Forest soil microbial communities from Algoma, Ontario, Canada - Jack Pine, Ontario site 1_JW_OM2H0_M1 (SPAdes) (version 2) | ecosystem: Environmental > Terrestrial > Soil > Boreal...
CGAAAATACTAACCGTTCCATGAGCGCAATCACCGAAATGGCGCTTTTGCGATACCTGAAGCACCCAAGTCCTAAAAAGTCGGGGATCTTTTTGCGGCGACCTGAATTAGCGGTTCCGACTCAATCAACCAATAGACGTCCAATGCCCGGTGTCGCCCGCGCCGTCGAATCGCTATAGTGTTCCGAAGTGGTTCGCAGGTCAGCGTGTCGTAAGGCGCGAGAAGCGGCACGAATACCGTGTGTTCTCGTGAGCAACGATCCGTATTCTTTGCGTAGCGTGTGAAGTGGCTTGTTCCCAGTCAGTCCGTACTTTCGGGTACTTAAGAGTTTATTGTAGATGCAGAAATACTAGGGACTTAAAAAAAAACAAAGGTCTCTTCCGTTAAAATCGGAATGAACACTACACTGCAAGAATTCACAGACCTAAAATGCTCATCGGGACGGGTCATTTGAAACTCCATTTCTCCCGACGCATTAATTCCAGAAGATCGATGCACTGAACACCGATGGCCCGACATACGTCTGGAATAAAGTGTGTTCTCAACGCATTCTTCTTCGAACGTGCAGGTGTCTCATGGGTAACGACTGTCCAGCGCTTGATTTTTGCCAAGGCAATAACGTAGCGATCCGCTTCATCATGTCGCGCGTAAGGATCAAGTAATCCGGGGTAGGACGTAGTGATTTTGTTGGCTTCTGCTATCAACGAGCCATCATGTTTAACAAACTGGCTACGTTGAGCTTTGACCCACGCTTTGAGGGCATGAGTTCCTACGTGGTTGATTTCGTCTTGCACCCGCTCAGCGGCCTGCCATTTCCCCGCAACAATAAGTCCTTCAACCTGAATTCGGTAAGTTGGGAATATATCCTCTGGATACCGGCGAACCCACCAATCGAGATAAATGTTGGTGTCTATGGAATACATGCCTACTCGCCGACTAGTGCCGTAGGACGTTCCAGCCATCCTTTGCGAAGCGTTTCAACATGCCCAAATCCGACGTCAAGGAAGTTTGCGGCATCGGTCGAACTGATTTGTTCATTACTTAGAGCACTCAGCACAAGCGAAGTCAGCAGCGGACCGTTACGCCCAACAGCTTTTTGCGCAGGCGTAACGATTGCAAATGAAGGTCGGGGCGGATGCGCGGCTTGGTAGGCATCCCACGCGTTTTTCCATGCACTGTAATTTCGTGGGCCCATAAGCCCTAGGCGCAGCGCTCGAGTTGCTGCTGCCGTCGGAGTGACACGAAATCGCCGGGCCGTCCGGCGCATCGCTTCAATACTCCAGTTGCCAATTCGCAGTTGCTGCACAACATCGGGATCCTGTGCAAAATCGTTCTTAGGCATGAGCGCCGCACCAGCAGCCGTTTCGCAGAATCGTTCTACTTCCAACCAATGCGTTTCCGATCCCACTTCCGTGAGTGCGGGGCTTTCTTCCTGGCTTGCGGCGAGTGCAACGTGGACTAGTTCATGCAGCAACGTGAAGGGCTTCGAGAGCGCCAATTCCTTGGAACTGATACCGATCACCGGCAAAGGAAAGCGTAGAATCGACGTGCCCCGAATTCCGCCGAGACCTTTTCCGGGAAACTGGCAGACAAGAACCGCAAGCCCCTCTACAGCTTCCCGCCAAGCACGATATGCTACGAACTCACTCTCCCAGCCAAGTTGAGATGATACGGGAATGCCCAGTGCGGCACGCAAGGACACACCGGCCGCCTCGGGATCTTCGCGCAAATGCGCCCGCAACGGAAAATCTATCGGTTCGTCTCCCAATTCGGCGTAAAGGTGAAGGGCGATACGCCGCCGCTGCACGAGTCGACGAACTGCTGAGCGGAGTTCTGGAGATTCGGCACCAGCTCTAACGCCTGGTAAGCGGCGATATTCGGCCGCTAGTGGCGGAAGCTGAGGAGGCGCCGGAAGTGAAAAGATACTGAAAGGAAGACCATAAATTTTTGCCAAAGCTTCGGCTTGACGCAGTGTCGGTTGCGTTTCGCCCTCTTCCCACCGGCGGATGGCGTCGCTAGGACGCTTGATCCGTTGTGCCGCTTCCTCGCGAGTAAAACCAGCCTCCTCCCGTGCCCACACGAGTAAAAGTGGATTCACCATCGCTGGAATGGCCGCAGGCATATTCGCTTATAAAGATAAGATTTCGATCTTCCCCTTTTTGTATGGCAAATAATCTCGTCGACCACAATTTGTTAAGGGTCAAAAGATTCTCGCCGGTAAACAGCCGTACTTGGGAACAGTGAGAGTTTTAAACCGTCCAAGAAGTGTCCAAGCACACTATTTCCCGGCTGCTTTACGGGGCGCCATTCCAATCGCAAGATATTTAAGCCAAACAACTTGCACCCGGCAGGCTCGAACCTGCAACTCGATGATCCGAAGTCACTTTGTTCGGCTGCAGAAACGGCCCCCGTGTTTGCTGCGCTCTCATAAGGTGCTACTTTGGAGCGCCCACGGTGAAAAACACCCGCCCTGCCGGGTTGGAGCTGCTGAAAGGGTTCGATACGAGCAGCATTTCACTCGGCTGCGTGGCTTTCCATGAACGAGTCGATCGACTCCCTGTCAATGAGACGAACTCCACGCTGTGCCCCCTCTTGTGACCTTAGGCATATCGATCGAATTCTTCCGTCGGAAAGCAATTCGTAGAGTTTAGATCGAGAGAGGCCCGAATACTTAACGGCCCCTGGGACGCGAAGCCATCGTGGGGCCAACGTTACGGGTCCGCCGTGAGTGTCCAACTGGATTTCTGTGGAAAACATGAACCGAAAATAGCAAATCGGAGTGGGCCATTTTCGGGCGTTTTTTGCTCCCTCTGAGATTGCTTATGAGTATTTGTGCACCTCCGTGAGCTTGTGATTTGTCCAAGAATCAGCGGGAAAGGCTGTCAAATGGAAATTCACTATTGCCATGCAAAAATTGGGAGCTCCTCTCATCAAGGTGATTCAACGGAACCGGCCGAATTCTGCATTCGTTGATTGGACAATCGCCTGCTTATCCCGTTCCTACCCAGATTGCTATGATGAGATTAGATCAAGCTAGGACCGATGGAGACTGGCTTACAGTTCAAGAAGCGGCGAGACACGCGCCCGCTGCAGCCGGTTCTTGCTACGTTTTGTTGGCGCGGGCAACAGGCTAGACAAACCAGCGATAGCTTTTGTCTGTAGCGAAAGATCCAAATGAACGTAGCGCCTGTGAATATCGTCGCTTGAGTGTCCAACAAGCTGTTTGCGGACATCGGCTGGAACCTCGGCATTAGCGAGCCTTGAAATGAAACTGTGGCGGAGACTATGAAATCCAAGAGCCTTGAACCGCCTTCCCTTTCCTCGCTTTTCGGAGCCGAGCGGGACCCGAATGCCGGCGAGCTCCATCAATCGATTGAACGCGTTGCTTAACCCACCGTGGCTGCCCGATTTCTTCCCGTACAAGCTTGGGAAAACGGGAGCCTTCGGATCATCGCTGGTTGGGAGCGACTTGAAATAAGCCGCAAGATCGGGATGCATATACACAACCGTTTCCTTGTCTCTACCTTTTTTTCGTCGAACTGTCTTACCAGCCCTGAACACAAGCACTCGGTTGAGAAGATCAAGGTTTGCGCAAATTAGGTGTGCAGCGTCCCCGAGGCGAATTCCCGAATGGTACCCGAGTAGAATCATGCCGCGCCATTCGTTATCGGCGACGCCAAGCAGAGCCTTTACCTGATCGTCAGTGAATGGCATCCGTTCTTCGCCGTTCTCGTGCAGCAATTCAATTGCCTCCGCTGGATTTGTCGGACTGAGTCCACGGCGCCGGGCGGTATTGAAAACTGAGCGCAGGACTTTGACTGCGAAATTTGCGGTACCGGGAGTCTTCCCGCCCTCCAGTTCACTGTCACGGAATCGCTCGACCTCCAATGCTGTAATGCTCGCTACAGAAGCTCGTCTTCTTTGCTCTGAAAGTGAGGCGATAAAACCTTCCAACACCGGTTGTACCGCGTTAGTGTTCCTGGACTTGTTCCAGTCGCCTTCTTTCCCTTGAACCATTCTGCGAAGTAGGATTCGACGCTCCGGACGTTCAGTTTTTCCCCAATTGTTGTTTCCATCAATTCGTCGAGGAGCCTGATGCTCGCTGCCTGAGTCAGTTCAGAGCTAGCCGCCAAGCGCGCGGCTTTTTCCCATTTTCTCGCTACCGCGATCGCCGTTCGATGATCAGTCTGCTTGGTTGAGCGCCAAATGGTTCTCCCGTCAGCACCACGAACTTGGCCTGCCAAAAGGGCGAAGTCTTGCCGGATGCTCCGGCTTTTCTGTGAATTGACGCCATGGACAGAAAAAGTTCTACCGTCCATTGGCGTCTAAGCAAGTCTCAATTTGCGTAAGTTGCTCAGAATGAACCCACATGGACATGGCTGGACACGGAAAATAGAAACCTCCGTTCTATCCGTTGAACTACGGAGACGCTTTGTCGAGAAAGGCGTACCTCAGTTTTCGCCGATGGTCAATCATTGTGCTGATAACGTTCTGACGGCGAGTTTCGATCGTTTAGAACTGAGTGTAAGGATGTTTTTACGAATAGATTTTCCGCCGCCACGGGATGCGGCATCAATAGCAGACTCCAACGATCGCTCGGACATAACTCCCGTCTTCGGTCGCCTGCAGAAGAAATTGGGCGACATCGGCCCGCGAAATCGACGATCCATTTCTCGGCAGTCGGCCTTCCTCCACCCGGAAGCGTCCGGTATGCTTTTGGTCGGTCAGTCGAGGAGGACGAGCAATCGTCCAATCCAATTCAGAAGCGGAGACGACTTCTTCCATTGCTTTGCTGTCGATCATGGGATTGTGCAAGATGAAGCGCAATAGCGTCGCAGCCAGTCCAAGATCTGGAAAAAGCAAAGCAGCCGATACGACCAGTAATCGGCGCATCCCACTGCGTTGCATCGCTTCGATCGTGCTTTGGGCGCAATCTTCCAGCAACGTTCGTTTGGCCAACGAACGGGTACCGAGCGCGGAAATCACGGCGTCGTGCTTTATCATCGAGCTGGCCAACTGGTCGACGTGGTGAGGATCGCCTTTTTGAACTCGAAGATTGCGGTCACGCCGGGTTATCTTTTCCGGTGAACGGACAAAAGCAGTAACTGCATGACCGTGTTGTAGTGCTTGCTCCAGAACGGCGGTGCCGATGCCCCCGGTCGCGCCGAGAATAAAGAGGTTCATCGGTTGGTGCCGCTCGGATAAAGTGTGATATATTGAATAGATCTAACTCTAGTGAAGGCGAAAACGAAGTCAACCCAAGAATCGATCGTCCGCTCCTACCGCTCCCCGATAAGAAGGCGACAAGCAGATCTTACCCGTACCCGAATTGCCGAGGCCGCCCGGCAGCTCTTTTTCGAGAAGGGTTATTCCGCTACCACCATTGAGAGCATTGCCGTAGCCGCCGAAGTCGCGCCGCAAACCGTGTACGCCGTATTCCGTTCGAAAGAAGGAATCGTGATGGAGTTGGTAGGGCGGGCTTCGTTTGGCTCGACCTATGACGCCCTGGTAGAAGAAGCACTCAAGGAAAAGGATCCGGCGATACGTCTGCAGTTAGCAGCGCGCATCGCATGCCAGATTCATGATGCGCAACGCGCCGAGTTCAGCTTATTGCGGAGCGCCGGCATCATGACACCGGCCGTGGCCGCACTGGAAGAGGAATTTGCCTCCAGTCGCTTCGAGGCGCAGGCCGAACTCATTGACCTGGTGGTGCGTTCAGGTCAGTTACGGTCGCATCTCAAAAAGAGCGACGCCCGGGATATACTTTGGGCCTTAACGGGACGCGAACTTTACTGGATGATTGTTGTCGATAAAGGATGGAGTTCGGTTCGTTATCAGGAATGGTTAGCTGACTTGCTCTGCGCTGCTCTCTTGGAGCCAAAAATGAAGGCCTCGCGCAAAAGAAAAAGGGCCAAGACGTCGGAAAAATTGCCTTGAATTGGTCGCGGACGATCAATCGTTGTGATCGTCCTTCTAGCATGAGCGTTCGACTAACCCGTCTGGTGACTTGGTCTAGTTTTTGGTCAACTTGGGCAGTGAGTTTCTCGCTCCTTCGGGTAATGGATAACCGCTCTTATGGCGAATAGCTGTCCGGCGTGTGTTACCATAGAGTACCTTTTAAAAGGGAAACTGTGGGGAGAAATTCATTACCTAAATTATCGCCGCATGCCGGGTCAGGTACATTCTTTACAACCGTCCATACTGGACGACTCGATCGACTAGTGAAAAGGAGAAATTGTTTCGTCGTGTCAACGCACCGGGTCAAAACCTAAGGCGCACACTACACCTAGCCTCAGCCGGATCAGCACAACCAAGAGGGCATAAGACCATGAAGCTTGTTCTAGGTTTACTATTTTTCAGCGTAGCCGCGTTCGCTGAAACGCCATCGGACAATGAGCAGCGTAAGCCTGCGGTTATTCAAGACGGACAATCCGCTCAAGCCTACATCAGTACGGCTCTATACGAGTATCTCGATAAACCGCCGTACCTTGTCATACACGCCGAAACACCGTTTTTCGGAAAATCCATTGCCGGCAAGAATATGTGGGTCGCGCTCGTCGATTTTTACTGCGGTACCAGCGAACGAAATAAGCTCCACTGCCTTACGGTGATTGTTTATGATCCGTCAACGAACGAGCACCGGTTCATGAAACCCGATGAGGTCATGCAAGCGGCCAGCGGGGTCGCTGTTTGAACTTCTACCGACCCGTCTGGTCCCGTTCTTGTTCCGAGCTTATTTAATGGTTAACACTAGATAGTTTCGGAGGGAGTTGCTGAGGAGGTAATATATAGACTCGAGCCGGTCCAAGTCCCATTTCAGGATCAGCCTTGCCGTTTCCTTTATGCTCTTCTTGTTTAGCGAACTGTATTTCGATCGGAGCGCCCCGTAACTGCATTATTTGCATAATAAAATTTTGAGTCGCTTGATGGAACTCGCGATCGTAAGGAAATTTGTAAAGCTTTGGCTCATTAGTCACAAAAGCCCAAGCTCCAGCAGCAATTTCGCGGGTAGGACGTAACCACATATAAATCGCTCCCGGATCAATGCTGCTTGGTTCATCGATTTTCGCCCAAAAGAGGAACGCGGTCTGACCATTCATCGCCTTGAAGGTCATGGATCTCGGGTGCCCGAGATAGCTATCTAGCGATAACCAAATCTGAAAACTGACCACCACGGTAGCGAGCATCAACATCAGCTTGACCCACCAACGACCGCGGCAACCAATGATTACCCATAAAAGTAGCGCAGCAAAGAGCGCAAAAGCGATTGGAATTGCCAACATTTGCATAAAACTAAAAGTCGGTATGACCGACGAACGACTTAGGTAGCTCGTTAATGTCTACTACGTTTCCGTCCTTCGTGAGCGTAAACCTAAAAGCCGTTTCCTCTTGTCGTTCTGCCGAAAGGGTTACTACTTTCTGATGAACCATAATATCCTCGCTTGAGTCCGTCTTGTATAAGCTAACTTCTACCTTGGTCGGAGCGCTGCTGCTCTTTCTATACATATGAGCGTTCACGATATACTCGCCCTCAATTATCCCCCGAACGGTTACCCGCTCTTCGTTCCATGCCGAAATCACTTTTCGGCCGTCGGGGAGGCTGACGGTATGACTACCTCTCCCAGTATCGTCCCGATCCAAACTCAGTAGTCCCGACTGCATCGTCTTAAAAAAGACCAAGTGATGAGCCGGATCGCAAACATACAGATCTACGTCGTCATCACTATCCCCCGGCCAAGACATTTTAACGAGGTAGAGAGAAGCGTTTTTTAAATGTTCCTGCTTAGCTTTCGCTGCGTCATCGTTTGCCACCACCAAACTAAGTTGGAAAAGAACGACGAAAACGACCACCAGCCCCAACAAAAAATCGACGGTCGGAATCCCTGGAAACTCACCCCTAATTTTCACTATTTCTCCTTAGCCGGCGTATTTCTCACCCCGACGAAAATCCTTTAAGACGTATTCGATCTCGTGTTCTACCATATGGTGCTGCCAGGATAGAATAATAGGACCGAAAAAGATTCCGGTGAGCGTCGGAATAAAGGCGAGACCAATACCTGACATTGCGTTAGACATGAGTTCCTTAATGTGGGCTACATCCACGCCGCCTCGCAATCCCCCGGCCCCTTCCAAAAACACGGTAATTCCCGCTACTGCACCGAACATTCCGATGTAAGGTAACCAATTCGCGGTAAAGCTAAGGTGATCCGTTTTGTGTTGAATCTTTCGGAGATATTTTCTGATCTCTTCCCGAGCCTCCGCCGAGAGGGAGAGAGGGTTCTTATCGAAGTCCTCCAACGCTTTGTCGGTTCTCCAGCAGAGCTTACCGCAATACCCGGCAGCGACCAAATAGACCGCGGCGATCAAGCCTACCATGATCTGAATGATCGGGCTTAATTGTAAGCTTTGCTCGCGAGCGAACACGATTGCTATGAACGCGACGACGAATGTAACCAGCGTCGTCAAACACCATTTTAAGAACAACTTCTTCATTCGATTTCTTCTCCCCGTATATCCCTCGCAGCAATTGATATGCCAGCGCCCCGAACTAATTCATCGAGCAATTTAGCGCGATTACGTTGATTACTACGTAATCCACACGTGTTATAATATTGGCGCGACCGCAAGCTCGCCAGCGTCCGCAAAAGCTAATCAACGCGGTGCTCAAGCTGCTCACCGGCAAACCTGGGGAATTGAACCTTAGTCCGTATGTTTCGCAGCGCAGATCTTCGGAGAATCTCCCCGATTAGGAAGGGATGATCGGAGATTGTTCTAATTGATTGAAAGGCAACTGACCTATCCATAACAGCTCAACGTGCATATTTGTCGGCTTCGTCGATCCTCTGGTTTGTCTCCCCTACAGCGTGGAGTGGTGGTTAGTTCTAAACGATGCTCTCCATCGTTCTATCCCCTGACTCACATTGTCAGCCCCGTTCTCCACCAAATGTTTCGGCCTGACGGTAGCTTCTCGGCGGACAGTAACGTTCTGGACTCTCCGCCGCCATTGCCGGAATGAGTGGTTTTTTTCTATCCTGATGGACTACTTCCTCACCATCCCGACTGCTAGCCCGCTTTTTGCACCGGGCGGTGGTGTGTACTGAGGCGGGATACCTGAGGAGTTGATAGCGAAGAGGGCTAGCTCCTAGGGTCACGTCTTGACAAGACAAGCAACAATACCCTCGCGGTGCCTTGACCGGTAGTGAAGCTCAAAGGATGGCCCGACCGACTAGACTAGATATCGAGGAAGGGTGGACTAGATATCGAAGGAGGGTGGAAATAGCTGATGAATCGGGGGATCCAGAGCCGACTGATTTTCCGCTGCATGTTGTTTGTTAAGACATGGCCCCATTGCTGATCCGAGCGCCGATGGAATCATCATGGGTCAAGAGGAAGACGCAATGATGCCAGTCGGCATTGGTGGAGACTGACGCAACCCAAACGGGCTTTCGCGGGCGGCGATGTATGGTGACGATGCGCGGCAGGCGACCAACTATCCACTCGTTCGGGCGCGGAACCTCGCGGACGACACCATCAGCTGCTGGCGGACGGCGGAGACGCTTTGTCGGGAAAGGCGTACCCTGACCGTCTCAATCCGCGTAAACGAATCGGATAGCAGGCGAGAAATAAAGCTTCCAGTCTTGCAGTTCAAACCTGCAAGACATGTGTAACAGTAATCTCACAAAGGGGCTGATAGTCGCCGCTATCAGGGTGAGCTTTGGGCTGGTCAATCGAGCTCCAGCGGCTCCAAACCTATTGGTAAACGGCGATTTTGAGCAAACCAACCTACCCAGCGGCCAGCAGAATGGAGGGCCGATTTTGACCACGGGATTGGGTTTGCCTGGTTGGACGCTGACCGCGGGAGACGGCGCCAACATGAACATTTACCAATACACTCAGAGTTTTAATTCTTCCTATAATCCGATCCCGGAAAGCGGGAACTACGCAGTTTGGTTGGATGGTTCGCAAGGAACCGGCAGTGCGCAAGGGAATAACTTTCAGCAATTCGGGCTCGGTCCGACGATCTCTCAGAGCCTGAGTTTGGGCCCGGGGAAGTACAATCTATCTTTTTACATCAACACCGAAGTGGGGAATGTGAGGGGCAATCAGAAGGGAGGAACATCGGGCGTTCTGTTGGATTTGCTGGGCAGCAATATCAGCAAAGGCAGTCTGAACGATACGGAATTCACGGTCAGTAATCCGCTCGGTGTGAGTCAGGCTAATGCGCAATGGCAACACGTTACGGAAGATTTCACGGTCACGAAATTTTCAGCCGTCACTCTTTCTTTCCAAGACGATCCGAATCCGGCTTTAGCCAACCAAAGTCTGAGCTCGAATATCAGTATCGATAACGCGTCGATCACGCTTCTCTCGCCTGTGCCGGAACCGAGTTCGCTGGCGTTGTTGGCAGTCGGTACGATGTCGCTCTTTGGTTTTCAGGTTTGGCGCCGCCGTAGCCACGGCTAGGTATCATCTCGTTTAAACGTTTGCGTCCCCCCGAGGCGCCTTCGAAGTTTTTCGAAGGCGTCTTTTTTGTATCACAAATCAGGCCGCAGCTCTGCGTCAAACCGGGCGAGACGCCGAACATTTGCTCTAGCCAGCCTCTGGCGATTTTGAATTCGTGTGATTGGCAGTGACGGGAAAGAGCGGCGGTCCACCTGACTCCTTGATCGTGCAGAGCGAAATGGAAGTAACTGTGCGCTCGACGCCGGGGAAGTCCCGGATCCGGCCCAGCAAGGCACGGAGTGAGGCCGCGGAATCGGTTCGAATCTTGAGAAGATAGCTGTCTTCACCCGACGTATCGTGACATTCGAGAATATTTGGTTCCTGGCGCACGAAGTCTTCGAACTCCTTTTCCGTCGCACCAGAAGCATTATTGGTTACTCGAACGAAGGCCAGGAGTACCTGGTTAACCGCGGTTGGATTGATCGCGGTGAGATAGCCCTGAATGATACCTTCTCGTTCAAGACGCTTGATCCGCGCGTGCACTGCCGGAGCGGTAAGACCAAGTTTTTCTCCAACCGAAGCGTGTGCTACTCTGGCGTCATTCTGGATAAGGGAAAGGATCTCGAGGTCGACTGCGTCCATTAAATGGATGGAAAGGCTTTGCTTTAACCAACGATATTAAGCAAATCGCACGAATACCACCAGATTCTATCTTCGCTGGGAGCGGCCAGTTATTGTTTTATGGGGACTGTAATAGCTATGGTGGAGCAGCTGAGCGTGTTGGGAACGCCGCCGATGCAAGGGCGAAAATCCGAGTGCGAAAGCGCCCTCGGCGCGAAGAGGTCGTGATATCTGCTTATGCTGGGGTCGTGCCATTTTTGGTCGTAACCAGTAAGATACGTGTCCACGAAAACGGTGAAGGGGCGGATGGCCTGAAGATCAGAATGGCTCAACCCGAACCGGCTGAGACCGTCTCAGGCCGCCGTCGCTACACTTTGGCGCGCCCGAGTACTGTATTTAAGGGACACTGTATAGCTGGCCGCGGCGTGGGCACTGCGTAGTCGGGCTGTCTCCCGACCTGCTGCGTCCGAATCGGAAACCGGAAGGAACTAATTAACCGATTACTCGGTGTATCGCATTGCGCTCACGAGTGGTGTGCCAAATTGATAGGTGAAACTCCAGGCTGACTGCAGGTTATTGTCTTTGCTGGGAGCAGGTTTCGGCTGGCAAACGTGAGTGTTACGACGACGACGACGGAAAAAGCGAGCTTTCACAGTAGACCGTTTGGTTTAGCGAGCAACACACTCTGGCGTTGGTCTCCGGATAAGGCAAGCTAGAAAGTGTACCTGTCGGTCAAATTTTTGCTGGAAAAAGGAATGCCCGGTTAGACTTCCCCCCTAGTGATAATTACCAAAGTCCCCCGGACGCTTGGTAACCAATCCCCGTCTAACCGGGCCGC
>Ga0209526_10002739_pt1 | contig 11895 bp, 8 predicted proteins | sample JacPinW_OM2H0_M1_FD_188566 | JGI IMG/M metagenome (GOLD analysis project Ga0209526, IMG submission 188566) | Forest soil microbial communities from Algoma, Ontario, Canada - Jack Pine, Ontario site 1_JW_OM2H0_M1 (SPAdes) (version 2) | ecosystem: Environmental > Terrestrial > Soil > Boreal...
GCTTTTCCGATCTGGCCCGTGCCGGGATTCGTAAACCAGATGTTGCCGTCCTTATCCGGTTCGAGTCCGTACGTGTGATCCGCGACACCCCAGAAATCCGTAAACTTTCCAGTCTCCGGATCCAATCGACTCAGCGGATAACCAGTCGCCCATACATTCCCGCGAGGGTCGAAGCGCACCGTGTGTTTCGATCCGGCTGATTCGTTGCCTTCTTTCCCCGGCAAGTACGCATCCTGATATTCAGTTACTTTTTGAGTCTTGGGATCCCATTTTCCCAACTTGTTAGGGCCTTGTTCTGTAAGCCAAACAGAACCGTCAGGCGCTTCTACAGCGGAATGGACGGCAGCGGTCCCGGAGTTGGGTACGGGGAAGTCCTCCATGGCGCCGGTTTTTGGATCGAGCCGCGTAATTTTGTTGGCGATTCCGAAATTGGGGATCCAGAGATAGCCGTCTTTGTTGGGCGCCGCGCTGAACGGCATGCGGCTGGGCCCGGGCATTTCATATTCCACGTACACGATGTTCATCGCGTCGCTTGTGAACTTACGCGTCGTGTTCTTGTATTCCGGGAGATCAGCTGGAGAACGTGGCAGTGTGGCGTCGGTGCCAAACGAACTGTTCAGGAACGAGGCTACGTCCGCGGCATTCTTATCGTTGAACCTCCAGGCCAAGCTGAAATGCATGGCGTCGCGCATATATTGAACGCGGTCTTGCCATCCGTCCGCGTCGCGTCGCACCGAAGCCATGCGCGTTTGAAACCCATGGCAAACAAAACATCGCTGGAAAAGCGTATCTTTGCCAACGGATGCGGGGAGCAGTTGCTTTGCCTGGTAAATCGAAAGTTCATTCCAGCGGATAGGGGCTTTTTGCAGCGCAAAGTCGAACGATGCGTCCTGGTCTGCCGTGAGCGTCACTCCGGGCCGCGGATCACTCCGAAAGCCAGTGGCCCTGGATGTCACTTGATACTCGCCGGCTGGCACTTTTTCCACCCGGTAGTGCCCCTGGCTGTCCGTCAACACGATGAACGCCATCCGCGTCTTGGTGTTCTGCGCCTGCACAAATGCTCCCTCAAACGGCGCGCCATCCGGACCCTTCACCGTTCCCGTGATAGTCGCGGCGTAACACGCTGATCCGTAGAAAACAACCAGGCTGAACAGCGCCAGGAACTTTCTGTGTATTCGCATGGGTCCCCATCTCCGTCTATCTTTGCGGGCCAAACACTGGATACGATGTGTATCGTGATGCCTAATTTAGGAAAACCATCTGGCGATTACAAGCAATAAAAATTCACGGCTGCTGAAGGACCGTTCAGGCGGTTCAGCCTGTAAGGTGCTGCCGCACGGTTTCTGAAATAGAGCCTATTTGCCAAGCAAATAAGCAGCTCACCTCGCCGTTGTGCTAAAGTTTTGCTTTAACCATGCGCCTCGGACTGTATGTGCAGGTCCCGTTCTGCCAAACCAAGTGCACTTACTGCAACTTTCACACCGGTGTGTTTTCGAACGACTTGTACGCCCCGTACGTGGAAGCGGTTTCCCGCGAAATCGCCGACTATCCCCGTTTGATGCGGGCATCCCAAATCGCGGAAGTCCTGGAAGCAGTAGTCGATACGGTCTATTTTGGCGGGGGAACGCCAAGTCTCCTTGATCCAACGGGTCTGGCGCGAATTCTCGATGCCATGCGTTCCGGATTCGAATGCAAATTCGAAGAGGTTACCCTCGAAGCAGATCCCGAAACCATCACGCCTGAAAAAGCATTTGCATGGCGAGATGCCGGATTTAATCGCATCAGCATGGGCGTGCAGTCCTTTCAGGACAACGAATTGAAAGCCGCGGGCCGCATGCATCGCCGCGACGATGTCTTCCGCGCAACTCAAGCGCTTCGCGACGTGGGGTTCCACAATATCAGCTTTGACTTGATCGCCGGACTGCCGCACCAGACGCGCGACAGTTGGGACGACTCAGTCGCGCAATTGCTCGCCTTGCGGCCGGAGCATGCGTCTATCTACTTGATGGAAATTGACGAAAGCAGCCGTCTGGGATTGGAGGTTTTGAACGGCGGCACTCGCTACTCCGCCTCGGCGCTGCCGGATGACGACTCGATGGCGGCCTTTTACGAGCGCGCGTGCGCGCGGTTGGCCGCCGCGGGCTACGTTCACTATGAAATTTCGAATTGGGCTTTGCCGGGACTCGAATCGCGGCACAACCTAAAGTATTGGCAGCGGCAGCCGTACTGCGGCTTCGGCGCGGGCGCCCATTCGTTCAACGGCATCCAGCGCTGGGCCAACGCGCACGATCCCGCTGCATACGTTGCAGCCATCAGCCAGGGCCGCTTTCCCATCGAGCAGCTTGCAGACGTCTCGCGCGACGAGGCGCTTGAAGAAGAATTATTCTTGGGCCTGCGGCAGCTTGCCGGGATCGATCTTGCGCGTATCGAGTCCAAATACAGTGCCAATTTGCAACCGCGCGTGGAAGAATTGCGCGCTCAGGGCCTGGTCGAATGGAATGGAACCCGCCTTCGGCTGTCGCCGGACCGGCTGACCGTTTCGAACGAAGTGTTCGTCAATCTTCTGAATTGACGTAGCGCATCTTGCTTGCCCTGACGCAGGAAGGGCCGGCAGTTTTGGATTAGGAAAGCGCAAGGAGCCGGCGAGACGCCGGCGCCACCGAAACCGTCACACCGACGTATGGGAGCTTCCGGGATTTGAGTCACTACCAATTGAACAAAGGTAGGAAACACAACATGTCATCGATCGCAACCGGCCCGCATTTTTCACCTAAGCGCTATTTCGGCCTGCTCGTTCTGTCCGTCGTTCTTCTGGCTTCAGTAGCCCGCGCGCAAACGCCGGCGAAAAAGGATCCGCCACCCGTGGCAAAGACGACAAGCGCGCAGCCGACCCCTGCGGACGCGAAACGCTTCATCGAGCAAGCCGAAACACACCTGCTGGACCTATGGATCAAGGCTGGGCGCGCTTCGTGGGTGGCGGAAAATTTCATCACGGACGATACGGAGTCCATCTCCGCGGACGCCGATCAGGCTGTGAAAGCCGCGGCCGCCGACCTTGCCAATCAGGCGAAGAAATTTGATAAACTGCAGCTTCCAACTGATGTGGCACGTAAATTCAAGCTGCTGAAATTGTCCGTGGATATTCCCGCGCCGCACGATCCCGCTGCTCAGGCCGAGCTCGCGAAGATCGCCGCCTCTCTCGACGGAGACTACGGCAAGGGCACCTGGTGCCCGGATGACAAGAAAGAGAACTGCAAGCAGCTCCCGGACATCGAGAAAATTCTCGCCAACAGCCGCGATCCCAAGGAACTGCTGGCGGCCTGGCAGGGATGGCACGCAATCGCTCCCCCGATGCGCAAGCGATATACGCGTCTTGTCGAACTTGGAAATCAAGGCGCGAAGGAAATGGGTTTTGCGGATGTCGGAGCTATGTGGCGTTCCAATTACGACATGCCTCCGGATGAATTCAGCAAGGAGCTCGACCGCCTGTGGCAGCAGGTCCGGCCACTTTACGTTTCGCTGCACGCGTACACTCGCTGGAAACTTGCAGAGAAGTACGGGAAGGACATGGTGCCCGAAGACGCTCCGATTCCGGCGCATCTTCTGGGAAACATGTGGGCGCAGGAGTGGAATAACATTTATCCGCTGCTGGCCCCAGCAAACGCAACAACGGGTCACGATGTCGGCGCGGCTCTCCAGGCGAAGAATGTCGACGCCAGAGGAATGGTTCACTACGGCGAGGCCTTCTTTACATCGCTGGGTTTTGAACCTCTGCCTTCGACATTTTGGGAACGCTCGCTCTTCACGAAGCCTCGCGATCGCGATGTCGTCTGCCACTCCAGCGCGTGGAGCATTGACTTCAAAGATGATCTGCGAATCAAGATGTGTATCGATCTTACCGCGGAGGACTTCGCGACGGTTCATCACGAGCTCGGCCACAATTTCTACCAGCGCGCCTACAACACGCAGCCGCCGCTTTTTCAAAACAGCGCCAACGACGGCTTCCACGAAGCCATCGGCGACACCATCGCTCTCTCGGTGACTCCCGAATACCTGCAAAAAATCGCGTTGATTGACAGTGTCCCGCCGCCCTCCGCGGATATTGCCCTGCTCCTCCAACGCTCGCTCGACAAAATCGCTTTCCTGCCGTTTGGCCTGCTGGTGGATCAATGGCGATGGAAAGTATTTTCCGGCGAAATCAAGCCCGCCGATTACAACAAATCGTGGTGGGAGTTGCGCCACAAATATCAAGGCGTAGCGCCTCCGGTTTCGCGAACCGAAGCCGATTTCGATCCCGGCGCGAAATATCACGTCGACGCCAACGTTCCTTACACGCGTTATTTTCTGGCTACAATTCTGCAATTCCAATTTCACCGCGCGCTTTGCAAAGAGGCCAGCTACACAGGCCCGCTAAATCGCTGCTCGATTTACGGCAACAAGGCAGCCGGAGCAAAACTCGCGAAAATGCTGGCAATGGGAGAAAGCCGCCCCTGGCCCGACGCCCTGGAGGTAATGACCGGCCAGAGGCAAATGGATGCCACGGCGATCCTCGATTATTTCGCGCCGCTAAAAAAATGGCTCGACGAACAGAACGCAGGTCACAAAGTCGGTTGGAATTAGCTTTGTGTCCCGCAAATCCGTTGAGATTCGTGGCACCGGTTCAAACTTCTCCGTGTCCTCCGTGCGCTCTGTTCTTTGTGAACTCCGTGTTGAATCTTTCTCCGTTCCCGAATCGAGTTGCAACTTCGGAACGCGTGCGCTGGTTGTCACGGGCATTTCTCCCGCCTGTGGTATAAATATTTTGTCCGTCTGTAAGCACTGAAGCTTCCCCGAGGCCCCGTGGATTTCTCCTTCACTGACGAACAGCAGCAACTCCGGCGCAGCGTTCGCGAATTTGCCGACTCTGAAATCGCGCCTCACGTGATGGAGTGGGACGAAGAATCGCGTTTTCCTTCCGAATTGATTCCGAAACTCGGCGAGATGGGTTTGCTCGGAGTCGTTTTTCCCGAAGAGTACGGCGGCGCGGGCCTCGGTTACATCGAGTACGTAACGGTGATCGAAGAGCTGTCTCGCGTGGACGGCTCCGTGGGCCTGATCGTAGCGGCTCACCACTCGCTGTGCGCGAATCACATCTATAAATTCGGGAACGAAGAGCAGCGCAAGAAATACGTCACTCCGCTCGCGCAGGGGAAAAAACTCGGCTGCTGGTCGCTGACCGAGCCCGAGGCTGGATCCGACGCCGGAGGAACGCGAACCGTCGCCACGCGAAAAGACGGCGGATGGATTCTGAACGGCGCGAAGACGTTTACAACAAATGGCCACTACGCCGACGTGTGCGTCGCCATGGCTGTCACCGACAAAGCCAAAGGGTCGAAAGGAATTTCCGCCTTCATCCTCGAAAAGGGAAATCCAGGTTTCCACCCCGGCAAAAAAGAAAACAAACTCGGCATGCGCGCGAGCGATACTTCCGAAGTCGTCTTCAGCGATTGTTTCGTTCCTTCGGCGAATCTTCTGGGTGCGGAAGGCAAGGGCTTCGTAAACACATTGCAGGTGCTCGACGGCGGCCGCGTTTCGATCGCGGCGCTGGCCCTCGGCATGGCGCAGGGCGCCTACGAAGCAGCGGTAAAGTATGCGAAACAGCGCAAGCAGTTTGGAAAGACCATCAGTGAATTTCAGGCCATTCAATTCAAGCTCGCCGACATGGCCACGGAAATCGAAGCCGCGCGACACCTTGTCTACCACGCCGCATGGCTCGCGGATCGGAAAAGCCCGCGCTTCACGAAAGAATCCAGCATGGCCAAACTCTACGCGAGCGAGGTAGGCGTGCGGGTCGCAAATGAAGCCGTGCAGATTTTCGGAGGCTATGGTTTCATCAAAGACTATCCCGTCGAAAAATTTTACCGCGACTCCAAACTCTGCACCATCGGCGAAGGCACCAGCGAAATTCAGCGCATGATCATCGCCCGGCAGATTCTGGATAAATCCTAACCTGCTCCATGACATGGAACAACCTGGCGCAACTGCCGATTTGCTGTTTGGTAGGGATCTCTTTTGTGGCGTCGACCTTCAGGCCGACACTTTTAGATTCAAACACATGCCCGCCTGGAGGCGCGCGTTACACTCTTCACGCGGGCTTGTCGGAGAGTTGAACCGAGAGAGTTTCTGGATTAGCGGCCTTGAGCGGTGCCGATTCGCGCGTTGCGATCATGGCGGTGATACCGATCGTCAGTGCCGCGGTCCAATACCACGCGGGTGTCAACGCATTCCCAGTCAGGTTAATGAGCCAGGTCACGGCGTACTGAGTTGTCCCGCCGAACGCTGCAATTGAAACGGCGTAGACAAGGGAGACGCCACTGGAGCGGATCGCCGCCGGAAGAGATTCGGTCAACCAGGTGACGACAGGACACGTGGACAGCGACAGCAAACTCGACAACATGGCAGTTGCCCCAAGCAATGTGGCCGTCGTGCGATAGTGCGCGATCACGTAAAACGCCGGAAGAATCGAGACGAGCAGCAGGACGCCAGGTACGAGCATCATCGGTTTGCGGCCGATGCGGTCCGACAGCGCGCCGCTCACAAGATCGAAAGTAACACCGCACAGGCCGACGACAATCGTCGCCGCAAAAGCGACATTTGCATGCATGTGCAAAGTCGCGATCGCGTAGGTCGTCATGTAGCTGGTGATATAGGTGCCGATCGTTCCGCTCGCCAGCAGCATTACGCCGAGAACCGCTACCGGCATGTGCGAGCGCAGCGAGGCGCGTTCGCGCATGCCGGCATCAGGGGCGCGAAACGTTTCGGGCAAATTGCGCCGGACGATCAGCCCAAAGGGCACAATGGCCACGCCCGCCAGAAAAGCGATGCGCCATCCGAAATCTTGCAGTTGCTGCTCGCTTAGTATGTTCGCGAGTCCAAAGCCTACAAGCCCGGCGAGCAGGATCGCCAGATGTTGAGACCATGACTGGAACGACGTATAAAACCCTCGCCGCTGCAGTGGCGCAGCCTCCAGCAGGAATGCTGTCGACGGCCCCACTTCGCCGCCGAGAGCAAAACCCTGCAACATCCGGAAGAAAATTACGAGTAGGGGCGCTGCAATGCCAATCATTGAGTGAGGGGGAGTTAGCGCAAGCCCCGTAATCGCGACGCCCATGAGCGAAAAGGACAGAATCATCGCGGGCTTGCGTCCCAATCGATCGCCAATCCTCCCGATCACCAAGCCGCCAATGGGCCGCGTGACGAAACCCACGCCGAACGTGCCTAGAGATGCTAGCAAGCTTGCCGCTGGGATGTTGGAAGGAAAGAAGGCTCTGCCAACATACACGGCGAAAAAGGCGTAGGTGAGGAAATCGTAGAACTCAAGCGCGTTGCCAACAACAACGGCCGCAACAAGACGTGCTGGAACCGGTCCGTCCGTCTTCGGCATGACCGTCTTCATTTGATAACTCGGGCCGCCTTCCACTGATGGGGTTGTATTAAAGCATAAGTACGGAATTCTTTCGCGCTCTTGTTCAGTAAGACGCTGCTCGTCGCAGCAGTCCTAAAATTGAACCGTAACATTGGGGGCCGGACTGACACTGATGGCTGTCCGGTTCAATATTGCTAGGGCGAATGTGTGGACAGGCAAGTGCCTGTGCGGTTTTCTTTTTGTGTACGCCACGCGGCGCACGGCCAAGAGTGGCTGTGCTACCGACGGCGAAGAATGTGCGAGGGACTCAATTTCAAACAGAGGATTGTTTCTCATGCAGAGGAAGCGAAATCACTTCGGCGGCGGTGCCGGAGGCATTGAGGCGCGTCCCTGTAGCCGCATGCTCGCGCCGCACGTAGCCCAATCCAATTCGCCGGCCAAGTAAAGGAGAAAAGCCCGTGCTGGTTACGTGTCCGGCTTCTTTTCCCGCGGGATCCCCAGCAACGAGCAGCTTCGTCCCCACCGCGGGCGCCTTCCCATCAAGAAACTGCAGCCCGGTGAGCCGGCGGTTTGCATGCCCGCGCGACTGAACTCGCACCACGATTTCCTGGCCCGTGTAGCAGCCTTTTTCATAACTGATGTGGGAGAGTTCGAGGCCCGCTTCGTGAGGGATTACCTTGTCGTCGAAGTCTTGTCCAAACCAAGCGGCGCCGGACTCCAGACGAATCGAATTGAGGGCTTCCATTCCAGCGGGCGCCCCTCCGCTTGCACTCACGCGGCGTGCCAGCTCCTGCCAGAGCGGACTGATGAGCTGCTCGTGCGCCACGACGAGCGTCGCCGCCGGATGGCCTACCAACGTGTGACGGATGATGCGGCAGGGAATTAAGCCAAGCTTCGCTTCGACGTGGGCTCCTTCCGTCATGGCCGAAATATCCACTCGCGCCAGCCCTGATATTAGCTCAGCGGTGCGTGGCCCGAGGAGATCGAGCGTTCCCGTCGAAGAGGTCAAATCCTCAAGTGTCACGTCGTCCATGATGATGAACTTGTCGAGCGTGGAATACGTGCGCTCGCGCACCATGCCGTGTGAAATCGCGAGAATCCGGTCGGCCAGAGCGATTGTTTCCACTTCGGCGAGAATATGTCCCTGTGGCGTTAGAAGGAGACCGATGGTTCCTTGCCCCGCTTTGAGGTCGCGCACATTCGATGTCAGAACCGCGTTCAAGTAGCGATTCCGGTCGGGCCCGGAAAGAGAAAAGAGCGCGCGGAAATTTGTGTCGACAAGCGCAACTGCGCGGCGAATGGCGCGGTATTCGCCGCCAAAATCGGCGAAGCGAACCGGCAGGACCGTGCCAAAATATTCGCCCATCTCCGCGTTCGCGGATTTGTGCAGATCAAGCAGCGGAGTTTCGAGGGGCGTGGACAGCGTTGGATTCTCCATATGCGCAATCTTATCTTATCCTAAGTGAACTCCGTTTCGCTTGGCTGTCAAAAACGCAACCAGTGTGGGTTTGAACCCGTCTAAATCGGTATATAGTAGTGATAGGTTGGGGAAGGTTTGAATGGAATTTTCCGCTACATTACGCATGGCCTTCCGCGCCCTCGGGCGCAATAAGATGCGAACGGCGCTGACCATGCTTGGCGTCATCATCGGCGTCGCCGCTGTGATTTGCACCGTTTCGATCGGTGAAGGCGCAACCCAGAAAATCCAAACCGCCATTCAGAACATGGGCGCCAACTTGGTGTGGATCGAAGCCGGGGGCGTAAATCTGAACGGCGTTCGCACCGGAAATGGGGCCACGAAGACCCTCACAGTCGACGACGTCAAGGCGATACAGGATCAGGTTTCACTCGTTTCGCACGTCACTCCCAACGTCGATGGCCGCGCACAAGTCGTTTTCGGAAATCAGAACTGGTATACGTCGATGAGAGGGATTTCTCCGGACTACCTCTTTGTGAGAAAACTGGCCGTGGATCACGGGGCATTTTTCGGCCAGGAAGAAATGGATCGGGCGGAGAACGTATGTGTGCTTGGCCACACGGTGGCGAGTATCCTGTTCCTGAATGACGATCCCGTGGGTCAGACGATCCGCGTCGCCAACCAACCGTGCAAAGTGATCGGCATCATCGAGGCAAAGGGACAGTCCGCCACCGGACAGGATCAAGACGACACGATCCTGATGCCTTACACGACGGTGCAGAAGAAGATTAAGGGCATCAACTGGCTCGATGACGTCTGGGCCTCAGCGACCACTCCAGACGTGATCCCGGCGGCCGAAAGGGAAATCACCGATCTGCTCCGCGAGCGTCACCACATCCGTCCCGGGCAGCCCGACGATTTCAATATCCGCCATCCGGTCGAGATCGCGAACGCCATGGCCGACTCCGCGCGGATGATGGAAATATTGCTCGCCAGCATCGCATCCATTGCGCTGTTCGTCGGCGGCATTGGCATCATGAACATCATGCTCGTGTCCGTTACCGAGCGGACTCGCGAGATTGGCGTGCGCATGGCTGTTGGCGCCACCGAGAAAGACGTGCGGATGCAGTTTCTCAGCGAGGCAGTCGTCATGAGCCTGATGGGCGGAGCCATCGGCCTGGTTCTCGGCATGCTCAGCTCCGTCGGTGTCGCGCGAATCCTGCAATGGCCCACGACTGTGCCACTTTCCGCAATTCTGATCGCGTTCGTATTTTCCGCGTGCGTGGGCATTTTTTTCGGTTACTACCCGGCATGGAAAGCCGCTAGCCTCGACCCGATTGAAGCGCTTCGCTACGAATAGCCGCGTCTCAAATCGCCGGACACGGGGCATTTGCTTTTTGCAAGACGCCCGATGCTATATTGAAACCCATGTTAGAAACATCCAATCTCATTCATGAAATCCTTCCGGTGGGAATGCTGCAGTGCAATTGCCACATTGTCGGCGATCCAAGAACGCGCGAAGCTCTGGTGATTGATCCTGGCGATGACGCCGAGCGGATCCTGGACGTCATCCATCGCCACAAGCTGCGCGTGTCATCGATCGTCATCACGCATACGCATATCGATCACGTCGGAGGGCTCCGGCGCCTCCGGGAGGTGACTGGCGCCCCCGTTCGAATGCACGCCGACGATCTGGAGCTTTATCGCATGCTCGACATGCAAGCCGCGTGGATCGGGTGGAAGCCGCCGGAAATGGTTGAAGTGGGCGAATTACTGCGCGAAGGTGACGCCATCCGTTGGGGACGCTACGAAGCACTGGTGCTGCATACGCCGGGTCACACGAAGGGCAGTGTGTGTCTCTACATGCCCGATATGCCGGATGATCGCGCCGCCGCCGTCGCCGCGAAGTCCACCGAACATGAGCCCGGAAGGCTCTTTGCAGGGGACACGCTTTTTGCAGGCAGCATTGGGCGCACGGATCTTTGGGGCGGATCGTTCGAAACGATCATCCGTTCGCTGAAAGGCAAGGTGCTCGAACTGCCCGATGAGACGATCGTCTATCCCGGCCACGGACCCTCCACAACAATTGGTGAGGAACGAGAATCAAATCCATTCCTCGTAGGGAATCAGTAGTTATTCCTACGTAATTTTGCGTTCCTCCTGTCGATTCAAGCAAGGACTCGGGAATCGAAATCGCCCGTTTGTCACTCTCAATGTTCTCTGTGGCCTCTGTGTTGCGCTTTTCGGAATCTAACACAGAGAAGGCAGAGAAATGCCACAGAGCGCACTGAGGACCCAATGGAGACGGGGAAGAATGGACAATGGAAGAAAAACTTCGGCCGCGCTAGTTGGTTCGCAGCCGGTTTTCGCGTTCCGCGCGCAAATCTTCCATCACGCTCTGAATGAGCTCCTTGGCCTTTCGCAGCTCGTCCGTGATGATCTGAATGTCCATGGTGGGCTTGGCGGGGTCGCGATGGCTGTAGCAGTAGACTCCATGCTGGCCTACCAGGACCATCGCGTTCGTTACGCGGTCAAGCGTCACAGCGAGGCGTCCGCGATGCGCTCCTAGCATCTGTTCGTAATGCTCGATCTCGTCCTTGTGGTCGTCAAATGCGGACATCGCGGATCTCCTGCTTGGTCGAGTAGGGGTGCAAGCTCCACATGGAGCCAGCCCAAATTTTGTTCTTCATACATCCAAATTACTCGCTTATCCCGATCTCCGCAATCCGGGTGCGCTGTACGCGGCCTCCCGCCTAGGCGGCCTGGCTTCTCGCTGGCCGTACTGTCTGGCGCGCGAGTGGCAGGTCGGCAAGTTGGAACCCAGTAGAAATCGAGCTCTGGAAGGCGTATATAGGCTCTGGGCGTCGCCTCGCCTTTGCAGTCATGTTGCGCGGATGGAACCTTGGCGTCTTCAGAAACTTTACTCCCCGGGGGCTCAGTCAGATAATCTCGGGTGCGGGCCCTAGGCGCCGTTGCCAACCGCATTCGCCATAGCAGCCCTTGGCTGCGGCGGCGAATCGGAGTTGAAGCCAGCCAGAATCAAGATGCCTTACGAGCCGCTCTACGAACGGTT
>Ga0209526_10002740_pt1 | contig 11894 bp, 8 predicted proteins | sample JacPinW_OM2H0_M1_FD_188566 | JGI IMG/M metagenome (GOLD analysis project Ga0209526, IMG submission 188566) | Forest soil microbial communities from Algoma, Ontario, Canada - Jack Pine, Ontario site 1_JW_OM2H0_M1 (SPAdes) (version 2) | ecosystem: Environmental > Terrestrial > Soil > Boreal...
CGCCGCCATGATCGGCAAAGCGATCGCGCCGGTCTTGTCGCCGCTCGGCTTCAACTGGCAGATCGCGGTGGCGCTGATCCCGGGCATGGCGGCGCGCGAAGTCGCAGTCGCGGCTCTGGGCACGGTCTATGCGATCGAAGGCGGCAAGGAAGCCGCTGCCCAGATCGGAGAGGTGCTGGCGACCAAATGGAGCCTCGCCACCGCGCTGTCGCTGCTCGCCTGGTACATCTTCGCGCCGCAATGCGCTTCCACGCTCGCGGTGATCCGCCGCGAGACCGGAAGCTGGAAATGGATGGCGGTCACCTTCGGCTATATGCTGGCGCTTGCCTATGCCGCGAGCTTTGCGACCTACACCGTCGCGGTTGCGCTCGGCGCGGGCTGAACTTTATCGGTCAGCCATCCGAAACGACCGCGCCGCTTCGACCACCCAATCGCGGAACAGCGCCAGCAGGTGGAGGTTCCTCGCGTTGGCGGCATGAACGAAATAGTAGCCGGTCGGAAGTTGCAGCGGCCGTTCGGCCAAAGGCGTCACATTGCCCGCCGCCACATGCGGGGCGATGTAGGCCATATCCATCAGCGCAATGCCCGCGCCGGCAAGCGCTGCGTCCAGCGCTTGTGCGCGCGTCTCCACCGTCAGCCATTTCGCCGGCCGCCTGGGAAAGCGGCGATCACTCTTTTGCCATTTCGACCAGTCCATGAACCGCGACTTCGCCCGGATCAGCGGAATCCCCTGCCAGCTCGGGCTCGCCGTGAGGCGATCGGCAACGGATATTGCCGCGATCGGCATCAGCGTTTCCTCAAACAACAACGTCGAGACCAGCCCCTTCCAGGCGCCGCGGCCATGGCGGATCGCGCAGTCGATATCTTCGCGGCCGAGATCGACTGCCCGCGTGGTGGTGAAAATCGCGACCTCGATCCGTGGATGCCGGGCCTGAAATTCCGCCACCCGCGGAATCAGCCAGTGCGAGGCGAAGGTTGCGACCGTCGAGAGCCGGATCTGTCCGCGGTCGCGCTGGAACGGTTTTATCGCATCTTCGATGCGCTCGAGCGCGTCGCCCATGCTGGCAAGCAGCCGCTCGCCATCTTCGGTGAGTTCGAGCCGGCGCCCGGCCTTGCGCACCAAGGCGACCCCAAGGCTCTTCTCAAGTTCGGCAATCCGGTGCGACAGCGCCGACCGCGTCACCCCCAATCGATCGGCGGCCTCACGCAGGCTGCCGAGGCTTGCGAGCAACGACAGCGCCGTGAGCGCGCGGGCCGAAGGCTGTGCCGGGCTGATCATCATTTCCTCGTTGGTGAGATAATCTCACCAATGAGAACCCGGGATCAAGGTAACATCGGCCGCACCACCAAAAGCGCGGACGCGAGGATGGGCACATGGGCATCAAGAATTTCCGGCAACTCGCCGACTACAATCATTGGGCCAACCGCCGGCTCTATGCCGCGGCGCTGGAATTGCCGGAGGAATTGTACCGGCGACCGACCGGGGTGTTCTTCGGCAGCCTGCACGGCACGCTGAATCACCTATTGCTCACCGATCGCATCTGGCTGAAGCGATTGACCGGCGAAGGCAAGCATCCGGATCGCCTCAACGCCATCCTGTTCGAGGACCGCAATGACCTGGTGCGCGCCCGCATGGCCGAGGACGCGCGGCTGATCAAGGTCGTCAGCGACTCTACCGAGGCGGGCCTTGGAAAAACCGTGTCGTATCAGACGACCTCAGGCAAACCGTATCAGCAGCCGCTCGAAGACATATTGCTGCATCTATTCAACCATCAGACCCATCATCGCGGCCAGGCCCACGCCTGTTGTTCGATTCTGACGGGACTAGAGCCGCCGTCCCTCGATCTGCTTATGTTTCAGCGCGGCGTTCCCGCGCCGAACCTGAATGCGTAACGCGATCAGTTCGGCGGCGGCGAGATCACCAAAGGCGGGCGCGGTTTCGGCCTCGGGGGTGGCGGCGCAGGCGCCGGCCGCACCTCGATCGGCGGCGGCAGCGGCGTGGCTTGCTGGCTCACGACCGGCGGATTGGGTGCCGGTGGTGCCGCTGGCGGACGCGGAACAGCGGCTTTTGGCCTCGGTTGAACGCGGCGCGGATCGCGGCCGGGCAACGCGACGTCGGGCGCCGTCGCATCGGGCAGCGCGGCGGTGGACGGCGGGATCGACGCCGGCGTCGGTGGCGGCGGTTCGCCGCGTTCGATCGCATCCAGCCTGCGGGTTTCGCGATCGATCGCCCGCACCGCGAGCCACGACGACAGCGCGCCGACGTCGATACTGCGATTAAGCGCATCAGGCGGACCCGCCGCGAAGATTTGAATCTCCAGGCGGCTGGTCGCCAAACCCACTGCCGTCGAAGCAAGGCTGGCGCGGACGTCGGCCTGGTCGGCGGGAATATCGTAGCCGCCCGATACGATGGCGCGGGCGCCTTGCGCTTCGAGCGTGGTGGCGCCGATGCGAAGCCGCCCGTCCCTGATGGTGAACGGGATCTGTGCCGAGGCGACCGACAGGCTGCCTGCCGACAACACGGGATCGACGATCTGCTTGAGCCTGGCGTCGTCGGTCGCCTGGCCGCCGTCGCTGGCGCGGATCGCGGCCTCGAAGGCGCGCGGATCGAGCCCGGCAATGCCGGCCGATTCCAATGTCACGGTGCCGCTCCCGGACAGCCCGCCCGTCAGCGCCGAAACGCTGCGGCCCTGGCTTGCCAGCGTCATCTGCATCGATGTGCGCCCCGACGGCATTTTGAGGCCGCGATAATGCAACGTCGCGCCATCGACGCCGGAGAACTCAAGTCGCGCATTGAGCGCAATGCCGTCCGCCGACGGCCTGGCGTCGATATTGGCGGTCGCATTACTGCCGCCGATCCCACCCTTGATATCATCGAGGGTCAGCGATTGGCCGTCGCTCCTGATGATGCCGCTGACGGGGCGCAATTCGATGCCGTCGGACAGCACGCCGCGCAAGGCCTGAAATGCGACGCGCCCATGCCAGCCTTTCAGGAGTCCGGTTCCGAGCGGCTCCGCGGCGTCGTGGCCCGCGGCGCCGAGGGCAAGCGCAAAGGCCGGCGCGAGCGTGAGCTGATCGAGCCCGATTTCGCCCTCGATGTTTTTCGCCTCACCCATTGTGAGCGCCAGACGCCCGCGCAGCCGCGAATCGCCGACAATGCTGTCGAGATCGTCGAAGGCCAGCTTGTTGCCGAGAAGCGAAAGGCGCGAGGACAGGCGGATGTTTTGCGCCAGCGTGTCGGATGGCTTGAGATCGAACAGCGGCCCGATATCGACGCTTCGTACCCGCAGATTGACGCTGGCCTTGGCCGGCTCCGCCCAGGGGTCGGCGGTCCCTTCGGCATCCGCGTCGAGGCCCGCTCCCCAAAGCTTCGCCTTCAATCGCAACGGCGCGTGCCACACGCCGCTTACCGATCCCTCGAACTGGGCCGGGCTTTCGCCCGCGGCGATGGCGCGGTCCAGCCCCAAGAGGGTAACAAGCGCGCTGCCCCGCTCCGACGACAGCTTTGTTTCAATGCTGACTTCGCTGCGGCGGAGTTTTTCCAGATCGATGCCACGCATCGCCGCCACTTCGGGCTTTGCGGTGATGGTGGTGACGCCCTTGAGCAAGGGCGAATAGAGGTCGATCGTCGCGCGCGCGTTGGCGCGATCGGCGTGTTCGGCATTCTTGTCGACGTCGAGCGTCAACTTGAGCCGCGCCTGTCCCGGAGTTGCCCCCATCGCATCGATCCGCGACACCAGCGCCGGCGCGAGCGGCTGGATCAAGGCGGTGATCTGCTTGAGCGAGGCCGCGCTTGAATTGGCCGCAAGTTTGCCGGTCGCGTTGGCGCGATCGAAACTGCCTGAGCCTTCCGTCGTCACGCCGTTGGCGTCGCCGAACTTCAGTTGATCCAGCGAAAACATCTTCGGGTCATAGCCGAAATTCGCGAAGAAGGTGCGCAGCTCCCGGCCGGCCGATGTCGCGCGGCCGACATCCAGCGAAACTCGCGCCTGGTCCGGCCACTCTCCTTGCGGCCCCGCCAGCGACCTTGCGAATGCTGCGGCGGTATCGAGATCGAGACGTTCCGCCTTTAAAGTGGCTTCGAAGCGCGATCCGCCTGGCGGCTGATGTGAGACGGCAAGGCGTCCTTCGACGGCGCCGCCATCGATCTCGGCCTTCAATCTTTCGACGGCGATACGATCGGCGTTGACGCTGAGGGCACCGCGCAGCCGCAACGGCTTCTGACTGCGATAAGTGATCTCGCTGCGGCCCTGCAACCATGCCACGAGCGTATCCGGATCGGAGGAATCCACATCAAGCGCGCCGGCGAAGCCGCCGGTCGGACCAGATGGCGCGCCGCCATTCAACACGACGTGCGTTGTGCCCGGCGCGCGAACATCCAGCCGGCGGATCGTCCACGATTTCGCATCGCCGGAGAGATCGGCTTCCAGATTTTGCAGCGGCCGCCCGCCCAGCATGATCTGCTCGGCGCTAAAGGCGACTTGCGCTGGTATGGGCGAGCCGGGAGTTGCCGCCATGAACGCGCGCAGCGCCGACAACAGCCGCGCCGGCGCGACGGCGCCATTATCCTTGGCGACCAGCCGGTCGGCGTCGAGGTTCCGTGCCGACAGCGAGGCACGCAGCAGCGGCGAGGCGCCGAAGCGGATCTCGGCGACGCCCGTGGCTTTGAGCGCATTCTCTTCCGCACCGTAGCTGGTCTCAACCTGCTCGAGCTTTGCTCCGGCCGGATCGGCCTTGACCTTGGCCGATATTTTCCAGGGCGCCGGTGACGTGTCGCTGCCCTTGGACTCCCTGGCTTTGGCTGTCGCCGGCGCGGCGAGTGTGAGCGCGCCTTCGAAGCGCGGCGCGCGGGACTCAAAGCTGAGCACACCCTCGAGGTCGACCAACAGCGCCCGCTCGGCGGGATCGACATTGAGATGAACGCGCGTGCCGCTGCCGTCCTGAGTTTGTCCGGAAGAGACGCGGAACGGATATCGCGTTCCGGAGATCGAAAAATTGCCGTCGCCCCGCACCGATCCGGCGAGCGAGCGCACATCGCCCGAGAACACGATGTTGTCGAGTTCCAGCGTACCGTGGCTTGCGGCATCGTGCAGCGCGACGCGGCCGGTGAGGTTCAAGCGGTCGATCGACAGCGATCCCAGATTGAACGTCCCGCTGGTCGCCGGCAGATCGATCTGCCCCTTCGGATTGAGACCAAGATCGACCGCCAGGCCGTCGATCGTGAGCTCATTGGCGCGCCATTGGCCGCGCATCAAATCGCCAAGGCTGAACTCGACATCGAGCTTGTCGGCGTGAACCTTGCCGAGATCGTTGGCGCCGCCGACCATTACCGAGCGCAGCCGAAGCGACGGGGTCGGCAACAGCCGCGCATCGAGCGCGCCGGCTACGTGCACCGGCGCGCCAATCACCGCCGTCGCCTCTGCCTCGAACTGCGGCCGGAACTGGTTCCAGTCGATGAAATGCGGCCCGATCAGCGCGGCAACCAGCGCAATGATGAAGGCAATCGCCAATCCGAGCAGCGTCGTCTGCACCGGGTCTCCTCTCGGGCAAGCAAGCTTCGGGGCCCTGCCGTCCAGGGCCGCCCGCGGCCTACCCGCCGCCGCGCCGAAACCGGGCCGAATATAGAGACAACTATGGCGAAGTCACAGCAATGCTAGGTGACCGCCTTCGATCGGCGGCTCACCAGCTTGCCGGCAGCCGCTTCAGGCCGCGCAGCACGAACGTCGGCCGCCATTCCGGATCGTCCGCGTCATCGAGCCGCAGGTCGGGCAACCGGCGCAACAGGGTCGAAATCGCGATCTCCGCCTCGATGCGCGCGAGCTGGGCGCCGAGGCAGAAATGGATACCGCCGCCAAAGGACAGCGGCTTCACATTGGGCCTGACGATATCGAGGCGATCCGGCCGATCGGGATAGACCGCAGGATCCCGGTTGGCCGAACCGAGCAGGCACAGCACGCCCTCGCCTTTCGGGATCTTCTTGCCGCCGAGATCGTCGATGTCTTCCAGCGCCACCCGACCGGTCATCTGCACCGAAGAGTCATAACGCAGGAATTCCTCGATCGCATTGGTGATGAGGGACGGATTGGCCTTCAGCAGCGCGAGCTGATCGGGATTGCGATGCAATGCCAATAGCCCATTGCCGATCAGATTGACCGTGGTCTCATGGCCGGCGCCGAACAACAGGATGATGTTGGCGGTCAATTCCTCGTTGGAAAGCTTGCTGCCGTCCTCCTCGGCCTGCACCAGTTGCGTGGTCAGATCATCGCCCGGATTCTTCCGCCGCAGCTCGAACAGCTGCTGGAAGTACATTTGCGCCATCGCGTTGCCGGCGTTGCCCTGCTTGATCTCCTCTGGCGTCATCGGCACCGGGTCGAGCAGGCGGCCGCCGTCGCGCGAGCTCGCATAAAACACCTCGCGATGATCCTCGGGAATTCCGAGCATGTCGCAGATGATCGTCACCGGCAGGCGGAACGCGAAATCCTCGATCAGGTCCATGTGTCCCTGCGGGGCAATACGGTCCAGCGTCTGGTCGACGATGGTCTGGATGCGCGGCCGCATGTCCTCGACCCGCCGCGCGGTGAACGCCTTGACCACGAGGCCGCGCAGGCGGGTGTGGTCCGGCGGGTCCTGCTGCAGCATCCAGTGGCTCATGCTGCGGAACACCGGCTCTTCCATGATCTTCGGCCCGTAGCGGCGGATCGAGCGGTCGACAAAATCCTTGCCGAAACGCTTGTCGCGCAGCACGAGACTTGCCTCCGCATGCCGGCTCGCGAGGAAGGCGCCGAACTGCGTGACATGCATGGGATCGTTGGTGCGCAGCCGCGCGTAGGCCGGATAGGGATCGCGAATGAACTCCGGCGCCAAGGGATCGAACAGCGGCGCGCTCGTCGCAGTCTGAACATGCTCGTTCATGGTGACCTCAAAGGGTTGCCGCGCCTGAACCAAAACTCGATACACTGTTGTATCGAGTTGCATTCTGACCTAAAATCGGCGGATGTCAAGAGTTCGAACCAGACCGACCCGCGACGTGACCTGCGACAAGCTGTTCGAGGCGGCGGCGCGCGTGTTCGAGGAAGAGGGTATCGGCGGCGCCAGCATCGAGGCCATTGCGGCTGCGGCCGGCTTCTCGCGCGGGGCATTTTACTCGAATTTCAAGAGCAAGGACGAGTTGATCATCGCCATGCTCGAGGATCACGTCGAGCAATCGATCCGGCGCAATCTCGATCTTCTCGCCAGGCACAAGAACCTTGCGGATTTTATCGATGCGCTGAAGACCATGGACCGCACCCGGCAGGATCCGCTCGGCCGTTCGCCGCTGCTGCATATGGAAATGATCCTTTACGTGGCGCGCGCCGAACAGCGCAGGCCTGAGCTCGCCAAGCGCCTGCGCGCCCGGCGCAAGCTGATCGCCGATATCGTCGAGACCACGTTGAAGAACAGCGGCAAGAACGGCGCGCTGAACCCGGCATGGACCGGCTCGATCGTGCTGGCGCTGGAAGACGGCTTTCGTCTGCACCGCCTGATCGATCCGGAGACCACGCCGGCTGACAGTTTCCTGCGCGCCATCACTGACCTGCAGCGCGCGATTGGAATCGCATCGGCCTGACGAGAGCTTCATCAGCCGGTCGCGCCTTGCAGCCGGTGCAGCCGGCCGGCCACGGCACGGATTTTACCGGGTCCGGCCTGCCAGATCGCGATCGCCGACAACAGGCTCACCGCTATTCCGATCGCAAAGGCAAGCGTATAGCTCCCCATGAGATCGTACAGCAGGCCGGTGACCCAGGGGCCCGCCGCGCCGCCAGCAAGCGCAACCAGCATGATGGTGCCGAAAATGCTGCCATAATGCTTGCCCTGAAATATCTCGAGCACCACCGCGCCCATGATCGAGGTCAGGCCATAGCCGAGCGCCCCTTGCGTGAAAACCATGAGGTAGACGAGCGGCAGCACCGGCACGTATTTCAGCGCGATCAGCGCCGCGAAGCAGATCGCAAAGCCTAAGCAGCTTGCCGCCCAGATCCATTCGCGGCCGACCCGGTCGGAAACGTGTCCGAGCAGGATCTGGCCGGGAATGCCGAGCAGGCTGACGACGCCCAACGCCCAGACCCCGACATTCGGGCTGAAGCCGATGTCGAGCAGAAACTTGGTCTGGTGCACCTGCACCGCGTACCAGATGTACAGGCCGCAGAAATAACCGAGCGCAATCCACCAGAACCGCGCCGTGCGAAGCGCGCGCCGCAGCGTCCAGTCGGTGCCGGCCCAGACGGGATCGACGATGTTCGAGGCGGGCTTTGCCGACGTCGCCGAGGGCGCGGCGTCGCCGTCGGGTTCGAGCCCGATATCTTCGGGGCGCTTGCGCAACAACAGATTGATCGGTGCAAGCGCGATCAGAACCAGAAGTCCAATCGCGGTGCAGGCGGTGCGCCAGCCGGTCTGCTCGATCATGTGCTGCACCCAGGGCAGCAGGGTGACGGAGCCGATGCCGACGCCGGCAAAGGCAATTCCCATGGCGAGGCCGCGGCGGCGGATGAACCAGTTCGGCAAAAACAGCGATTGACCGGAATAGCCGAGACAGACGCTGCCGGCGCCGACCATGACCCCGATCGTCAGGTACAGATGCCAGGGCTGCGTGGTCAGCGGCGCCAGCAACAAGCCCCCTCCCATCAGCGCGACGCCAAGCTCCATCACCGCGCGCGGGCCGGCGCGATCCATCAGCCGGCCGATCAGCGGGCTGACGATGCCCGACACCACGAAGCCGAACGAGAAGGCGCCGGCGGTGACGCCGCGCTCCCAGCCGAATTCGGAGAGGATCGGCGGAAAGATCAGCGAAAACGCGGTGCGGGCGTTGACGCCGACCGCCATGGTGACGAACGTCACCGCGACGATCAGCCAGCCGTAGAAGAACGGAAGCCGCGGGCTTTTGGTACCTGTTGCGCCGATCATGGGCGGCGCGTCCAGCGCTCGGCATTGACGGCGCCGACCGGGGCTTCGCCCCTGATGATCGCCGCGACCTGCCGGACGGTTTCGGAGGATTGGTGCTCGATCGCCTGCGGCGTCAATCCGCCGATATGCGGCGTCGCGATCACGTTGGGAAGTTGTGCCAGTTGCGGGGTCGGCATCTGATCCGGCGCGCGGCCGACGTCCAGCGCGGCGCCTGCGATGCGGCCCTCGCGCAACGCCGCCGCTAGCGCCTTCTCATCGACCAGATTGCCGCGCGACAGATTGATGAAGAAGGCATGCTTCTGCATCCGCGCCAGCGCCACCTGCCCGATCAGGTTTTCGGTCTGCTCGTTGGCGATCGCAAGGCAGACCACATAATCGGCGCGACCAAGAAGCTCATCGAGCGGCAGGGGTTTTATTTCGGCATCGCCGATGGTGACGAAGGGATCGGCGACCAGCACCTCCATGCCCAGCACCTTCGCAACAATTGCAAGGTATCGGCCGATGCTGCCATAGCCGATGATGCCGACGCTGCTGCCGGCGAGCTGCCGCCCCATCACAACTTCGGGCTTTTGCCCGGCATGATAGTCGGCGGTGGTGCGCGACACCCCGCGCGACAGATCGACCATGAATCCAAGCGCGAGCTCGGCGACCGACTGGACAAAACCCGGGCTCGCTTGTGTCACCAGCACACCCGCCGCGGAAGCCGCCGCCACATCGATATTGCGGATGTCGACCGCGCAGCGAACGAACGCGCGCAGCTTTGGAAGCTTCGGAAAGATCTCGCCGCAACCTTCCGTCACCCGGTCGGCGACGATGATGTCGACGTCGGACGCCGCCTCCACGAGGCCTTTGGCATCGAGCGCATGGCTGCCTTCATGCAGCTTGACCTCACCGAGCGCTTGCAGGCCCTTGAGGCTGCGTGCGCCGTAATATTGAGCCCGGAAATCGGGCGTCGGGGTCAGCAGGATTTTCAAGGCTTGTACCTTTTCAGGATGCCGCGGGCTGGCCACCCAGCGCGTGGCTTTCATGGCCGAAATAGGCGCGCTCCAACCGCTTCGGCAGATCGCTCTCGCCGGTCGGCGCTTCCAGCACGATCTTGCCTTGCACCAGCGCGTAGACGCGGTCGGCCGCGGCAAGCGCCTTTTCCAGCAACTGCTCGACCAGCAGCACCGCGGTGCCCTGTTTCTTCAACTGGCCCATGACATTGAGCACGCGATCGACCAGCACCGGGGACAGACCCGCCGACGGCTCGTCGAGCATCAACAGCCGCGGCCGCCGCACCAGTCCCTGCGCCACCGTCAGCATCTGTTGTTGTCCGCCCGAAAGCGCGCCGCCGCGCTCGTCGCGCTTCTCGGCAATCTCGGGAAAATACGACAGAGCTTCCTCGACGCGCGCAGCGCGTTCGCCGCGCGGCAGGTCATAGCCCGCCAAGAGAAGATTATCGAAGACGGAAATCTGCGTGAAGACGCGGTGCCCCTCGATCACATGGACGAGCCCTGCGCGCGCGGCCTCGCGCGGCGTGATGTTGGTGATATCGCGGCCGTCGAAGCGCGCTTGTCCGGCCGTGACCGGCAACAACCCCGATAACGCGCGCAACAGGGTGGTTTTGCCGGCGCCGTTCGGACCGAGCAGCGCCACCACCTCGCCGGACGCGATCTTGAAATCGATGCCTTGCAGCACGCGGATCTTGCCGTAGCCGGATTCCATCGCACGGACGGAAAGCAGCGGTTCAGCCTCCGAGGTAAGCACTGTGATGCTCCCGTTCGTTTCCCTTGGCGGCGCCGATTTTGTGACGGGCGTCCGCTGCATTATTACTTCGGCGTGGGGCCGAATTTTTATTGGCAGCTCGAATTTGAGCCTGATGCGGACGGCTTGTCCAGAGTGAACAGCCCTGCGCGTTCTCACACAAGCTCTGAATCCTTCATCTGCGCCGAGGTTACACTTGTCATCAAGGCTTGCGCGACGGGCTCTTGCGCCGGGCAAGCCAGCATTCTCGGCGCGCGCGGATCGCGCCCGAGTTGTGCAAGACAATCGTCCCTCGGAAATAAGAGGGCGCAGGAAACGCCGGGTGCTCGCCGCACCCGCAGCCTCGCGTGCGAAATAATGGAAGCTCACGAGCGTAGTCACCACAGGTTTGCCGAACAGTCCGACGTTTCCTGCGCAATGGTCTTAACGGCTTATCCCGTGCTCTCCCCGGTGACCGGGCTCTTTTGCCACCGTCGCTCCACAGATCATCCTGCAAAGCTTAGCGCCAGCGTCGGGGCGCCAGGACCACACGATTTCGCCGTCCGCGATAATGCCGCTCGTCGCGCAGCACTTTCGCGTCCACCGCATCCCACCTCAACGTTCGTGACGACGCGTACGTCCCTCTTATCGAGGCGAGACGGCCGGACTCAGTGCCGCTGATTTGCCCGACGGCACAAGCAGAATATTTTTCGTTGCTGGGCTGGACAGCAATTTCGCAAAACTGCCCGTCGGGCAAATCAGTCGCGTTATCAGCCGCAGTTTACAAGGATGGGTTGAACCAACGGGTCGCGCGAATGCGCGCCCGATGATGAACTCCGTAGAAACCCATCACCGTTTGTCCAAGACAATGATGGGTATCGCTTCGCTCAACCCATCCTGCGCCTTAGCGGGAGTGCGCGCCGGACAGTTGTCCGCCGGAATGAACGTCCGTTCGGCTCGCGCGCAGCGCATAGGCGCCGTCGCCGAGCAGGGCCTGCACGAGCAGCGCAACGGTCCAGAACGCCGGGTATTCCCAGCCGCCGTGCGGATTGGTGAAGAAGAATCCGGCCGCGCCGTGCACGGTGAAGATGGCGCCGAGCAGGATCGGCGTTGCCGCGAGCGCCACGGCGCGGGTCCAGACCCCAAGGATCAGCGCGACGCCCGCGAGAACTTCGGCCGGGATCACGAGGTAGGCGAGTTCGGCCGGCATTCCGACGCTGGCAAAGAAT
>Ga0209526_10002741_pt1 | contig 11892 bp, 10 predicted proteins | sample JacPinW_OM2H0_M1_FD_188566 | JGI IMG/M metagenome (GOLD analysis project Ga0209526, IMG submission 188566) | Forest soil microbial communities from Algoma, Ontario, Canada - Jack Pine, Ontario site 1_JW_OM2H0_M1 (SPAdes) (version 2) | ecosystem: Environmental > Terrestrial > Soil > Boreal...
CCGGCCGGGGCCCGGCCGGGCCGCCGAGGTCCGGGGGAGGCCCGGTCGGCGGGGTGCCCAGGTCCGGGAACCCTTCCCCGGCGGGGCCGGTGGCGGTGCCCGGCGCGTAAGGCCCGCCCGCCGCCTGCGAGGCGCTGTCCTGCGAGGCGCTGCCCTGCAGGGCGCTGTCTTGCGGGGCACTGTCTTGCGGGGCGCTGGGGGCGGTCGGGCTGCCCTCGGCGGCCGTCTCGTCGATCACCGCAAGTTCGGCACCCACCGCGACCGTCTCATCCTCGGCCACGGTGATCCCGCGCAGCACGCCGGAAACCGGCGAGGGGATCTCGGTGTCGACTTTGTCTGTGGAGACCTCGAGCAGCGGCTCGTCCGCCTCCACACGCTCGCCTTCCTTTTTCAGCCACCGGGTGACGGTGCCCTCGGTGACGCTCTCGCCGAGCTGAGGCATGGATACGGAGACCGACATGGCTTCCCGTGACTCCTTCGTTTTCAGGGCTCACAACTGCTCGTGGCGCGGGGCATGGTGTGCGCGCACGGCCGGGTTCCGGTCATGCGTGCACGTGCAGGGGCTTGCCGGCGAGCGCGAGGTGCGCTTCGCCGATCGCCTCCGACTGGGTTGGATGCGGGTGGATGAGCTGGGCCACGTCCGATGGCTGCGCGTCCCAGTTGTAGATCAGCTGGCCTTCGGCGATGAGCTCACCCACCCTGGCCCCGACAAGGTGCACGCCGAGCACTGGTCCAGGCTGGCCGGACGCGTCCTCGGGGGCGGTGGCGATGACCTTCGCCGCACCCTGCGTCTGCAGGATAACGCTCTTGCCGTTCCCACCGAGGTTGTAGGTGAACTCTGTGGTGTCGATGCCGCGCTCCGCGGCGATCGCGGAGGTGATACCGACCGAGGCGACCTCCGGGTCGCTGTAGGTGATCCTCGGCACCCCGTCGTAGTCGATCGGCGTGACCTTGAGCCCTCCGACGCGCTCCGCGACCATGATCCCCTCGGCAAAGCCGACATGCGCGAGTTGCGGGCCAGGGATGAGGTCACCCACCGCGGAGATCGTCGGGACGCTGGTCCGGCAGTATTCGTCGACCCTGACGAAGCCGCGCTCCACGGAGACTCCCGCTTCTTCGTAGCCGAGGCCTGCTGAGACAGGCCCCCGGCCCACGGCGACCAGGAGCAGGTCCGCGTCGAGCGTCTTTCCGCCTTCCAACGTCACTGTCACGCCGGTGGCCGATTCCTTGGCGCTCTCGAACCTGGCCCCCAGCTCGAAGCCGATGCCGCGGCGGCGGAATGCGCGCTCCAGGAGCTTCGAGCTCGACTCCTCCTCGGGTGGCAGCAGGTGGGGCAGCATCTCAACGATCGTGACTTCCGCGCCGAACGAGCGCCACACGCTGGCGAACTCCACGCCGATGACGCCGCCACCGAGAATTACCGCCGACCCGGGCACGTGGTCGAGCCGCAGGGCGTGGTCACTGGTAATGACCCGGTGGCCGTCGATTTCCAGGCCAGGCAGGCTCCGCGGCTCCGACCCCGTGGCCAGCACCACGTGAGCACCCTCGTAGACGGTGTCGCCGACACTGACCTGTGTCGGCGAGATGAGGCGTCCCTCGCCGTAGACGATCTCGATCTTGCGGCTGGCGAGCGTGCTCTGCAAGCCCTTCCACAGTCGGTCGACGACCTTGTCTTTGTAGGCGTTGACGCCGGGCATGTCCACGCCATCGAGCGTCGCCCGGATCCCGAAAGCCTCGCTGTCTCTGGCCAGGTCGGCGATCTCCGCCGCGTGCAGGAGCGCCTTGGTCGGGATGCACCCGCGGTGCAGGCAAGTGCCGCCGACCCGGCCCTTCTCGATGAGGGCGACCCGCTGGCCAAGTTCGGCCGCGCGCAGCGCGCACGCGTAGCCACCGCTACCGCCACCGAGGATCACGATGTCGTAGGGACCGCTGCTTTCCGCCACCAGAACGCTCCTTGATCCGATCGTCTTTCCGGGCCCGCCCGCTGCCGGGCCCGCCTACAGCCGCCCGTCCGCCACGTCCAAGGCGATCTGGACGAGGGTCCTGGTGGCCGCGCCCGTGCCGCCCTTGGGGGTATACCCGTGTGGCGCGCCGTCATTGAAGGCTGGTCCTGCGATGTCCAGATGTGCCCAGCGGACTCCGCTGGGCACGAACTCGCGCAGGAAGAGCCCGGCCACCAGCATCCCGCCGTAACGGTCGGCGGCCACGTTGGCCAGGTCGGCTACGGCCGAGTCCAGGCCCTTCCGGAGTTCGTCGGGCAGCGGCATCGGCCACATCGCCTCACCCGCCCGCCGGGCCGCGTCCACGATGGCGTCCCGCAGCGTATCGTCGTTGGCCATCACCCCGCCGATCCGCGGCCCGAGCGCCACCAGCTGGGCCCCGGTCAGGGTAGCGACGTCGACGACCAGGTCGGGGGAATCCGCGGCCGACCTGGCGAGCGCGTCGGCCAGGACGAGGCGGCCCTCCGCATCGGTGTTGAGCACCTCTACCGTGGTGCCGCCGTAGATGGTGAGCACGTCCGAGGGGCGCTGAGCGGTTCCGCTCGGCATGTTCTCGGCGAGTGGCAGGTAGCCGATGACCCGGACGGCCGGCCCGAGTTCCGCAATGGCCTGCATGGCGCCGAGGGTGGCGGCGGCGCCGCCCATGTCGGACTTCATCGTCTCCATGGCCTTGGACGGCTTCAGCGACAGGCCGCCGGAGTCGAAGGTGATGCCCTTGCCCGCGAACACCACGGTCCGCTGCGCCCCGGGCGGGGCGTATTCGAGCCGGACCAGCCGCGGCGGGTGCACCGAGCCCTGGCCGACACCGAGGATGCCGCCGTAGCCGTTCTCCGCGAGCGCCTTCTCGTCCAGCACCTCGGCGTCCAGCCCGCAGGCCGCCGCGACCCGTTCCGCCTCGGCGGCGAGCGCCGTGGGCACCAGGTCGGACGGCGAGGTGTTGACCAAGTCGCGGACGAGCGCCACAGCGGCCGCCAGCACCTCGGCGCGGCGCACCGCACCGGCCGCTTCCGGCCCGGCGCCGAGCAGCGTCAGCGCGGCCGGGCGCGTGCCGCCCCGGCGGTAGCGGCCGAACGAGTAGCCACCCAGCAGCGCCCCCAGCGCTACCGCCTCGGCCTCGGTGGCGTCCCGTACGGGCATCGCCAGGGCAATCCGCGGGCCTGCGCTGGCCGAGCCTGCGCCGTCCCCGGCCGCGCCATCCGGGGCTGCGCGATCTGGGGCTGCGCGATCTGGGGCTGCGCGGTCCGGGGCTGCGCGGTCCGGGGCCGCTCCGGCCGGGGCCGCTCCGGCCGCGGTCACGCCGTCCCCGGCTGCGCCGGCCGGGCCGGTGGCTCGCCGGTCAGCAGCCGCCGCCGTAAGCGCCCGCACGGCTGCTCCAGCGGCCCGGCTGAGGGTCTCGCCGTCAAAGGGCGTGCCGGCATCGCCGGCGCCGGTGCCGATCCCGACGGCGACGATCAGCGGCGCGGCCAGCCGTCCCCCACTCGCGATCTTGGTGATTTCCTCTGGCTGCCCCGTGGCGCCCAGCGCGGCGAGCGTCGAGGCGAGGCTGCCGCCAAGCCGGGCGTCAATTTCTTCGGAGCCCGGCGCGGGGATCGGCCCGTCGGGCCCCTGGATCACTCCGACGACGACGGCGTCCGCGTCGACGGAGCGGGGCGGGGAGTCGCTGATGCTCAACGTCGTGGTCACGCGTCCGATGCTAGTGCCTGTCCGGTGCCGGGCTGTCCCAGGTCACGTTGGGCTCGAAGCCCTTCTGCAGCAGGCCCTGCTGGTCGAGGCCCGCGAAGGCGGTCGCGCCGTCGACCCAGAGCAATCCCCAGTGGGGGTTGTTCTTGGGAGCCTCGATCTGGGTCAGCAGCGGGCCGGTCGAATTGTCGTCGAGCTTGACTGGGATGCCGGTGGCCGTGGAGAAGGCGGCGGTCATCACCTTGTCGTAGCCTTGGGCTGAGTAGACGACCAGCGTCACCTTGCCCGGCTTGGCAGCGGCCGCGCCCGTCGAGGACGACGAGCAGCCGGCCGGGCAAGCGCGCCAGCGCTGATCCGCCATCACACCGGGTCACCATCGATGGTGCCACTGGAGGTCATGTGAACGCCGTTGCCCTTGTCCTTACTGTCTTCGTGGCCTGCTCGGTCGAGGCCGTCGAGGCCCTCACGATCGTACTCGCGGCCGGCCTGACCAGAGAATGGCGCTCGACGTTCCAGGGCATGGCCGTGGCCCTTGTCGTCCTCGCGGTCGTCGTGGCCGTGGCCGGCCCCGCCCTCACCCTGTTCCCGCTGGGCGCGCTGCGACTGGTGGTGGGCGCGCTGCTGGCCGTGTTCGGCCTGCAATGGCTGCGCAAGGGCATACTGCGCGCGTCAGGGTACAAGGGCCTGCACGACGAGACGAGCATCTACGAGCGCCAGGTCGCGGCCGCCCGGGCGGCCACTGCCGAACGAAGGCACGGCGTCCATGACTGGTATGCGTTCACGCTCTCGTTCAAGGGCGTGTTGCTCGAGGGCCTGGAGGTCGTGTTCATCGCGATCACGTTCGGTGCTAACCAGGGCAACGTGGGGCTGGCCGCCCTGGGCGCCGCGGCGGCCGTGGTGGTGGTCGCCGCGATAGGCGTGGCCGCGCGAGCCCCGCTGGCCCGTGTCCCCGAGAACACGATGAAGCTCGGGGTCGGCGTGATGCTGGCGTCGTTCGGCACCTTCTGGGGCGCCGAGGGCGCGGGGGTGACATGGCCGGGCAAGGACGCCGCCCTGCTGGTGATCGTCCCGGTCATCGCGCTGGTGACGCTGGGCTACATCGTCTTGCTGCGCCGGTCCCATGCCGCTGCGCTCGCCGCGGCGGCGGCCCGGCCGACGGCGCCGGTGGTCAGCCCGAGCACCTCGCAGGAGGGGGCACGATGAGTCGCTGGCTCCGCTCGTTCGGTGCGTTCTGGTACGACTTCGTCATCGGTGATGACTGGCGCGGGGCAGCCGCGGTGGCCCTCGCCCTGGCCGTCACGGCCCTGCTGGTTCACGCCGCGGGCGTGAATGCCTGGTGGCTGATGCCGCTGTGCGTGATCGCTGCCCTCGGCTGGTCACTGCGCCGGGCCACCAGCGGCGGGTCCTAAGGCGACCCACCGGGCCTGTCCCCGGCCGCCGCGCTGACCTTCCGCTTACGCCCCAACCCCGGGAGTTAGCCCAGGTCGCGAGGCATCCCGAAACAAGTTTCGCATTTTGTGTTGGCAGATCATCATCAGCTCCCTCTTGCTAATGTCCACCCTGTGACAGCTGGGAGCTGATGATGAAGCCAGCCACGATCGGTATCCTGGCCACCTTGGCGTTCCTCGCCTCTGCATGTGCGGCCAAGCCCTCCGGTCATCCGAGCGTGAGTCCCGGCGGCCACACCAGCACCGGCCGGCCGACCACGCCTGCCCGCACCGGGCGAAGCAGCGAACCCGAACCCAGCACCCTCCTGCTCGGTCACCTGATCATGCGGACGTCGGCCAGCTGGCGCGTCACTTACAGCGATGCCAGGGGTGACTACACCGTGAGCACCGGGAGTTGCCACGACGACGTGCTGCTCGGTTCGATGGGAGGCTCCAGGTGTCCGTCGTTCAGCATGATCGTCGGGGCGGGCGGGACGGCCGGCCCGGTCCCGACGGAACAGACCTACAGCCCTGGCCAGCCGTACAACCCCTCCTCAGGCGGCCTGGGCTGCCCGGGCAAGACAGGCAGCCAATGGCGGCGGCTCGGCCCGAGCAACTCCTATAGCCAAGGCTTTGCCCACGTCACCAGCGACGCGACGGCTTACTACACAGTCTGGAGGATCGGCTGCGGACTCGTCGGTCCGGATGGCTCCGCGACCCCCTCGTTCTATTTCGAGCAGCGGGACTGGTACCTCCCCGTGTCGCAGATCCTGATCGTGGACGAGTACTCGATATCCGGGCTGGCCGCCGTGCTGGCCGCCGCCACGTGGCGCTGACCGCGGCCCGCGTCAGCCGCCGCGATGGTTCCGGAGTACGCGCCCGGGGGTGCCGGGACGGGCCGGGTCCACCTCAAGGAGGACCCCGGAGTGAGCCTCAGGCGGTGCCGCGCGCCCTGACCAGGCCCGTCTCATAGGCGTAGACCACGGCCTGGACCCGGTCCCGCAGCCCGAGCTTGGCCAGCACCCGGCCGACGTGGGTCTTGACTGTGGCCTCCGACACGAACAGCCGCTGCGCGATCTCGGCGTTCGACAGGCCCTGCGCGACGTGGGCCAGCACCTCGCGCTCCCGTACGGTGAGGCAGGCCAGGTCCGGCGGCGCCGGGTCATTCCCGGCCGGGAACAGGGGCGCGAAACGGTCGATCAGCCGGCGGGTCGTCGACGGCGCGACCACGGCGTCACCGGAGTGCACCGCACGGATTGCGAACAGCAGTTCCTCAGGCGGAACATCCTTGAGCAGGAACCCGCTGGCCCCGGCCTTCAGCGCCGCATACGCGTACTCGTCGAGGTCGAAGGTGGTGAGCATCAGGACCCTGGGCCGGTCACCGGCCCGGCATATCTGCCGCGTCGCCTCGACGCCGTCGAGCCTGGGCATCCGCACGTCCATCACCACCACGTCGGCCGCCACGGACCGCAGCAGTTGCGTCGCGGCGAGGCCGTCGCCTGCCTCACCGACCACGGACATATCTGCCTGCGCGTCAAGGACCATACGGAACCCGGTCCGCACCAGTTCCTGGTCATCGACCAGGAGTATCCCGATGGTCATGCGGCGCCGCTCTGCCCGGGCCCGGCCCTCAGGCCCATGGGCAGAACGGAAACCGGGCGTGCTGCCGTCAGGCTCCCGCCGTCGGCCGGGCCGGGCGGCTCGCCGGGGGCCGTCATCTGTGCGGGCGCCAGCGGAAGCCTCGCGGTGACCCGATAGCCTCCGCCGGGCCGGGGGCCGGCCTGGAGTGTCCCCCCGTACAGGGCCACCCGTTCGTGCATGCCGGTCAGCCCGTGCCCGGCGCCATCGGGCGCCGCGGCGGCGCCACGGCCGTCGTCGGTGATTCGCAGCACCAGCACGTCCTCGCAGTACCGCAAGGTCACCTGGGCGGACGCGTTCGGGCCCCCGTGCTTGCGCGTATTCGTCAGCGACTCCTGGACGATCCGGTACGCGGCCAGGGCCACCCCGCCCGGCAATGGGCCCGGCACCCCTTCCACGGTGAAGGCCACGGCTAGCCCGCTGGCCCGCGTCTGCTCCAGCAGTTCGCTGAGCTGGCCGATCCCCGGCAGCGGGGCGAGCCCCGTCTCCCCGTCTCCGCTGCGCAGCACGCCGAGCAGGCGGCGCATCTCGGCCAGCGCCTGACGGCCGGTACTGGCGATGGCGGCCAGTGCCTGACGGGCCTTCTCCGGCTCACTGTCGAGAGCGTAGGACGCGCCGTTCGCCTGGACCACCATCACGCTGACGTTGTGCGCGACCACGTCGTGCAGTTCACGGGCGATCCTGGCCCGCTCGGTGGCCGCCGCGATCTGGGCCTGCGCGTCCCGTTCCCGCTCCAGCCGGGCGGCGCGGTCCTCCAGCGAGGCGTAGTAGGCCCGCCGGTACCGCATCGAGTCACCAAGCACCCAGGCGAGCAGCGCGGGCCCGGCGAACATGATCGAGCCCACCACGATCGTCTGGAGGACGCCCAGCCGGACGGGCGTCCAGCGGACCACGCCGACCACCGAGCCAAGCAGGCAGATAGCCAGGCCGGCGATGGAGACCCGCCGGGGCCGGTAGGCGGCCAGCGTGTACAGCAGGACGACGACGGCGAGGTCCGCTGCGCTCGGCCGCGAAGTGAGCAGGACCTGCAGGGCACCGATCGCGGTGGCGGCGACGAAAGCACCGACCGGGTACTTGCGCCGGAACACGACCGGGATCACCAGCGCCAGGCTGAACGGCAGGACGGCCCAGCGCCCCCCGCTCCCCGCGATCGCTGACCCCGTGCCGATGAAGACAAGCACCAACGCCAGAACGCCGTCCACCAGCCTCGGGTGACGGCGCAACCAGGCGTACAGGGTCGCCACGCCTCAAGGGTACGGCCCGGACCTGCGCCTGGTCGTCATCCTGCTGGCGGGGCCGGAGGTCATCCTGCGGAGTGATGCTCCACAGGATGAGGCGAGCGGGAGATGCGGCCGGGGTGCTTCCTGCATGACGGCGCTGGCCTTGACGGACCCGGGTGACCACTAGGGTTCCGACGTGACTGATTGCCTTTTCTGCCGGATCATCGCCGGCGAGGTGCCCGCGCACATGGTGCTGGATGACAGCGACGTGGTGGCGTTCCTGGACGCCCGGCCGGTATTCAAGGGGCACGTGCTCGTCCTGCCGCGCCAGCACTACGAGACGCTGGCCAGCTTGCCGGAAGACCTGGTCGGGCCGCTGTTCACCCGAGTCCGCCGGGTCAGCGCGGTAATGCCGGAGGCCCTCGGCGCTCAGGGCAGCTTCGTTGGCCTCAACAACACGGTCAGTCAGAGTGTCCCGCATGTGCACGTCCACGTCGTGCCGCGCACCCGCGGCGACGGCCTCCGCGGCTTCTTCTGGCCCCGGCAGAAGTACGCCGACGACGCGGAGGCCGAGGTCTTCGCGTCGAAACTGCGCGATGCCCTGGCGGCCCCGCCTGGGCCTACCGTCGGTCCCCCCGCCTGAGGCGAGGCGCATGGCGCGGGGCCCGCAGGGTCCCCCCCCGGGCCGCACCCCCCGGCACCGGGTCCGGGGCGCGGGCCACTGCCCGCGCCCCTGACCCGCCGCCCGCACGGCCCACCGCTTGTGACGGCGGCCTGCCTCCAGGCGCCGTGTCCGCGCCTCGCCTCAGGACGATGACAGCTAATCGTGATGTCACTCGCCCCGCTATCCCCGGATTCCGGGATGCGTGGGCCGCTGGCGCTGGATTTAGGATGCGGACAGCGGTAGGTGTGGGCTCTGCGGAGCAGCGGGACTGCGGGCTCAGGCGACAGGTACAGGCGGGACGGCGATGGCGCACGACTCAATCACGCCAGTGACCGCGCATGTCGCCACGCCGTCCGGCCAGCTGATAGCGGTCCCCGAGGGCACCAGGCTGGTGTTCGGCCGCGGGCCTGACGCGGACCTGACGATCTCCGCGGGCCGGGGTCTCTCCCGCCGGGCTGGCGTGGTGACCGCGGTGAGCGGTGGCGCCTGGGTGGCCAACATCAGCCGCACCCACGCCCTGTACGCCGAGGGCGACGGCTACCGGATACGGCTGCCTCGCATGGAACAGCACGGGGAGCCGTCCGGGGGGTGGTTCGTGCGGGCGGGAACGACCTTGGTGGGCTCGCGCACGATGCTCGACGAGGGGCAGGCGCTGCACGTCGTGGTGGCCGGCCAGGGCGAGGAACCCACCGATGTCGAGGGCGCCCGTCACCGGACGGATGGCGAGCAGACGCTGCTCCCGCTGTACCTGGACCCGATGACCAAGCTCTTCCTCGTCGCCTTGATGTGGTGCCAGCCGTGGCTGCTCGACCCGTCCCGCACTACTCCGCTGCCGCGCACGCCGGAAATCGCCCGGGCCGCCCTTGAGGCAACCGGCGCCTACCACGAGCTCGAGCGTTTCGACGGTGATCCGGTGTTCCGGGACCGGCTATCGGCCCGGGTCGCCGAGCACGTCAAGGTGCTGCGCCGCAAGATCGGCGATCGCGGCCTGGTGCGGGCCGACACCCGGCTCTCCGATGAGGTGGTCGTGCAGGTGCTCCTGGAGCACGGCATCATCACCGTGGCCGACCTGGCCAGGCTGGGCGATGCGGCCTGGTGTTCCCGGCAAGAGGACCTGTGGTGGACCCAGGCGCCCTGACCAGGAGCCCCGACCGGGTGGCCGGCTGACCGCTGGCGGGTCCGACTGGCCCGCGCCGTCAGGCGGTTGCTGGCCCAAGTCGCCGCGAATACGCTTGAGCAACAGGCGGCGGCAGAACACCGGAGCAAGTGGCTTTGCCGCGGACCAGGTTCGTCGGCTCGTGACCGCGCCGCGCATGTTCTGCGAGCTGACGCGGGAAAGAACGCCACCCGCCAGGAGGTTCCCGCCGCTATGCACCCCGGTCCCGGCCCCGGCCCCGGCCCGCTCCACATGATGCGCGGATTCGCTTCCGACTCGTCTGTGACCAAGCAGCAGCTGAAGCGGGGGACCGTCCGCAGGATCGCGGGATATGCGCGGCCCTACCGCTGGGATCTCGCGATCTTCCTGCTGGCCGCCGCGCTGGACGCGGTGATCACGGTGACGATCCCGGTGCTGCTCGGGTTGGTCATCGACCGCGGCGTCCTGCCGAAGCGGGCCGATGTCGTGCTGGCGGTGGCCGCGGCCGTCGCCGGGCTGGCCATCTTCGACGCGTTCCTCAACCTCGTCCAGCGCTGGTACACCGCGCGGGTCGGCCAGGGCCTGACCTACGACCTGCGCACGGAGGTGTTCGACCACGTGCAGCAGCAGCCGATCGCGTTCTTCACCCGGGCGCAGACCGGCTCGCTGGTGAGCAGGCTGAACAGCGATGTGATCGGGGCGCAGCAGGCGCTGACCTCGACGCTGGTGTCTACGGTGTCAAGTACGCTGCAGGTGATTCTGGTGCTGGTCACGATGCTCTATTTCTCCTGGCTGGTCACGGTCATCGCGCTGGTGCTGATACCGATGTTCATCATCCCGGCCCGCCTCGTCGGGCGCAGGCTGCAGCGGCTCACCAGGGAGTCGATGCAGCTCGACGCGGCGATGGGATCGACGATGACCGAGCGGTTCAACGTCGCCGGCGCCATGCTGGCAAAGCTGTTTGGCCGGCCACCGGAGGAGTCCGGCCTGTTCGCCGAGCGGGCGGCCAAGGTCAGGGACATCGGCGTGGTCCAGGCGATATACGGCAGCTCGCTATTCATGGCGCTGACGCTCCTCGCATCGCTGTCCACCGCGGTGGTCTACGGGGTGGGCGGCGACCTTGTCGTCCACGGCGCCTTCCAGGTCGGCACGCTGGTTTCCATGGCCCTGCTGCTGACCAGGCTGTACGGGCCGATCACTGCGCTGTCCAACGTTCAGGTCAATGTGATGACCGCGCTGGTCAGCTTTGACCGGGTGTTCGAGGTGCTCGACCTGAAGCCGCTGATTGAGGACCGGCCGGACGCGGTACCGCTCGTGCTTGCGGCGCAGGGCAACGGATCAGCCCGCACCGCCGGGCCAGCAGCGGACATCGTCTTCGACCATGTCTCGTTCCGCTACCCGGCCGCGTCCGAGGTCTCGCTCGCGTCGCTGGAGTCCATTGCCCTGCCTGCGCCCGAGCGAACGGATGCGAGGCTGGGCGTTCTGCACGACGTGAGCTTCACCGCCCCCGCCAGGCAGCTGACCGCCTTGGTCGGGCCCTCAGGCGCGGGCAAGACGACGATCACTCACCTCGTGTCCCGGCTGTATGACCCCGACCAGGGCGCGGTGGTCATCGGCGGGTTCGACATCAGGCTCGTGACTCAGGAGTCGCTGCACGATTCGGTCGGTGTGGTGACCCAGGACGCACACCTGTACCACGACACAATCCGGGCCAATCTCGCGTACGCCCGTCCCGGGACAACCGAGGAGGAACTGATCGAGGCGTGCCGGGCGGCGCAGATCTGGGACCTGATCTCGGTGCTGCCCGACGGCCTGGACACCATCGTGGGCGACCGCGGCTACCGGCTGTCGGGCGGCGAGAAACAGCGGGTCGCCCTGGCCCGGCTGCTGCTGAAAGCACCGGCCGTGGTGGTGCTCGACGAGGCCACCGCGCATCTGGACTCCGAGTCGGAGGCCGCCGTCCAGCAAGCGCTCAGGACGGCCCTGGCCGGCCGCACCTCGCTGGTCATTGCCCACCGGCTGTCCACCATCCGCGAGGCCGACCAGATCCTGGTCATCGACGACGGCCGGGTCCGCGAGCGCGGTCAGCACGACGAGCTGCTCGCGTCCGGGGGGCTGTACGCCGACC
>Ga0209526_10002742_pt1 | contig 11889 bp, 9 predicted proteins | sample JacPinW_OM2H0_M1_FD_188566 | JGI IMG/M metagenome (GOLD analysis project Ga0209526, IMG submission 188566) | Forest soil microbial communities from Algoma, Ontario, Canada - Jack Pine, Ontario site 1_JW_OM2H0_M1 (SPAdes) (version 2) | ecosystem: Environmental > Terrestrial > Soil > Boreal...
GATGGGACTGGCCACTCCAAACGGCTGAGTAAAAACAATTCGGGACAAATTTGAGATCGCGGCCCGGTACTGCTGCAACGTGTCGCCCGCGATTTGCTCCCATCGAAATTGCCCGGCAATAGAACGGCACTGCGTAGACAAAACCGAGTAATCAGTTGCGCCCATGCTCAAGATCTCCACCGCGCGATCGGCCATGGCTTTCGTGTCTCCCGCCGGCGTCAAAAGCTTGATCTGATTCGCTCCAAAAATTTGCCGCGGTCCGGGCACGTCGTAGGCGACGGTGGGAATGCCACAGGCGAGCTGCTCTAAGACAGCGATGCCGAATCCTTCGATGTAGCTTGGGAAAAGTCCCACTGCGCAAGGCGCCAAAAGTGCAGGCAGCTCCTCCGGATTGTAAGTTGCCACACAGCGAACGCCGTCGCGGCGCGAAAGACGCAGGTCCTTCAGCACTGTCGATTCATCGGTCATCGTTCCGAGGAAAGTGAATCGAGCACCCGGGATCGCGCCACGAACGTGACGGATGATTTCGGTCCAATCGCGCGCTCCCTTGCGCAAGCCCCACATTCCGATGAAACAAATCTCTTTTCGTTTGAGCCGCTCCTCCGCAGGCAGTATCGCGTGGGCCAGTGCGGCGCGATTGCGTTCGTTTAATCCGTAAGGCTGGACAATGACCGGTTTGCTTCGGGCTGGTGTCGCTTGAAGAAACTGCAATTCCTCTTCATTAGGTAAATTGATTAGATCGCAGTGACGAAGCGCGCGGTCAGAATTTTTTCGCAGATGTCCGACCGTGAACCGGTAGAAAAAACGGCCAAGAAATTTTCCACGCGGCTGATCCGGCCATCGTTCCCTGGTTGACCGGATGAAATGCTCATAAGACCGGTAAAGTCCGACTGAGCGCCCCACCAGCAAACCCTGGAAGCGAAGCTTCTTCTTTGGAAAGGGAAGTGTTCCGATGAGACAATCGATCACATCAAAGCGATCGGCATTAGCTTGCACATAGCGCGCGGCCCGGTGGGGAAACAACACTTGTCGCAACGCGGAAAGTCCGCGGGAATTCGTCGGTTTAGGAAAAGCATCGGTTAGACAGAATTTTTCAACGATCTGTCCCGCTTTTCTCCATTGTTCCGATAGCTCCGTCCAGACGCGCACCGCACCGAGCCGTGGATCCCACGGGAGATTGACGACCACGAGAATGCGAAGTGGTTTCTCCATAGTTCGGTTATAGCTGGATGGTGCGCGCAAAATTCGTCCAGAACTTGTGCCGGACGGGATTGACATAATGCCGCATCGCCAGGGAACTGTCCGCGTAGCGGTCGCGGTAAATAAACTGATCGTCCAATCGTAAAATGTACTTTTGCGGGTCGAGGGGAAGCGCGCCGTTCGCATGCATGCAAAGGTGAGCAATCGTTTGGTTCGTGAAAAAATTCGGCGCTCCGTTCGAGGTGAGAAAACGTTCGAGGCCCAGTGACCAATCGAGTTTTTGAAAGAAGAGAAGAAAGCCGGTATTTACCGGATCATTTCTCTCAGCCGGATCTCGAAGCAGTCTTTCATCGCCGGCGAATTGGCAGTCGGCGAGATAAAGCGCCGGCGCGGAGCGCGCCTCAATTAGACGGGAAAGATCGTGAGCACCCGGGAAAAACAGAACGTCCGAGTCGGCATAAAGAGTTGGACCGTCGGCCGGCAGCGACATGATCAAGGCCAGCTGTTTGCCGGTCGGATGAGATGTGAGATAAGAACGAATTTTATCCGGAAATTCGCTTTGCGGCGGAGGAAGTGAATCGCGCACTTCCACAACCGGGTGGATCTGTTTAAGTAACTCGATGCTGCGCGGCCGGTGGGTTCCATCCGAAATAACCGTGAAGCGCTGTGGCCGGCCCGCATGTTGCAGAAACGAGCGAATGGAAGCGACCTGTTCCGGAAGGGATTGTTCACCGGAATAAGAAAAAACATCGAGTGGAAGTTCGCGGGGCGGTTGTAGGGCACGGCGGGCAATCATCGGGAGACTTGCGCGATAAAGTTGTCTCGCGATCTCGCCTTCGAGACGGGCAAAATGATAACCAAAGTTTATCATGCCGCCGTCGGAGCAAAACTGCGAAAGCCACGAAAACTCATCGCAATGTTAAGCAGAAGATTTGGAATTGCCGAAAGCAGATTAAATGTCAGAACGCCAGTGACACTCGAGAAATCTGTGTAAGGAATGAGCGCAATTTGCGTTACCAGCGTCAGCGGAATGTAGAGCCAAGCGCCGGCCACCCATGCTTTCGATGCGTTAAGCGCCCAGAACGTGCCGGTGAGCGCGGCGAAGACGGCGCCGCCAATCATGAGAAGCAGCTCCCGATGTAAGTGGGCATATTTGTTTCCAAGAACGAGCAAAAATTCGCCGGGAAAAATCCACGCGCCGAAGATGATCGACAAACTGAAAGCGGTCACGCCACCGACGATGCCCAGATAAAGCCAGCGCAATTTTCGCTTGTCCTGGCAGCGCGCAAACGCCGGCACGAAAACATTTGTCAGCAAATTTGTGAGCACGGAAAAGATCATGGCCAGACGTCCGAGCGCGCCCACTTCCGCCACCGAGCTCACTTGGCGGGCGAAAAAGCTAATAAGAAACACGGTGATCTGACCTTGGAAACAATAGAAGACGGTGTTGGCGGCGAGTTTTCGCACGAGATCCATAATCGTGCGGCGATCTTCAGGATTTTCGGCCGCGCTTAGATCGACAACACGCACGGCGTAATGGCGAAGCATGGCATATTGAAGGAGCAAGGTCGCGCTGGCCACAGCAACGGCGACTCCGGCGTTGAGAAGAAATACGTAAGCCAGTCCAACGAGCAGTATCAGCCGCACGATGGCGCCGGTAAAATCGATAACCTGGATGCGGGAAACATCCGCGCGCAGCCGAGGCACAACTCCCAACACGCCGAGCGAGAATTGAATCAGAAGTCCGGCGAGAACCACGGCGATGAGGGTCAACGCATAAAGAAAAGGCGCGCCATTCTTGATCAGCATGAAATACAAGACCGGTGTAATAATGAGGATTGCGAAGGCGCCGAGTTTTCTCCGCACGCCCAGGCCGGTGTTGATCAACTCGCCAAAACGATGTCGATCTTGCCAGACCCGGCCGCCGATCGAGATCAACCCAACACTGATACCGATATCAGCAAGCAAGTTGATCGTGCCCTGCATGGTGTTCGCGATCGTGAAATAGGCGTACTCCTGCTGCGGCAGCCATCGGACCAGAAGAATTCCGCTCAAAAAGCCGATGATCTGCACGACGGCCTGGACCAAGGCGAAGTTGCCGACGATCCGCGCATGATAAAATGCGCGCCGCAAGATCGGCGTAGAACTGTCGTCGAGAACCGGTGTCGAGATTGGGCCGAAGAAACTCATGGCGAGGTTCGCTGCTCAACAGTGCAATGAGCTATCGAAGTGCCAAGAGCAATCTCTACGAAAAAGCAACCCGTAGATGTGGATCCAAAAAACCTTCTCGACGGGCCCGAGAGAGTGAGCAGCCCGCAGCCGGAACCGAACCGGTCGCAATCTAGGACGGCTGGGTCAGCTTCGCTTGTTCGCGACGTGTTGCCGGGGCTGCTTCGACATCCGGCACAGCCGCCGGCTCGGTGTAGTACTCCGAATATTGGTAATAGTAATACTCGGGCAGCGAAGTATCGACAAAATTCAGGATGACACCCGGGACATTGACTTGCCGGCTGTAAAGCAGCTCCAGCGACTTCCTCGTTAGCCGCGCGGAGGTATAAGAAAGTCGTACGACAAACAATGTGGCATCGATTTTTGGCGCGAGACTGGTGGTATCGTCGGCCGCCAGGATGGGTGAACTGTCGATGATGATGTAATCGTAGTAACTGTAGATTTCTTTCAGCAATGCATCGGTGGAATCGCGAAGAAGATGTTCGCTCGGCTGGGACAAAGTTTTGCCGCGCGGCAGCACGAACAAGCTGGGATAAGCCGTGGGAACAACCACTTCCTGCCAGTTCACTTCCTGTTTTAACACTTCGGAAAAGCCGATCTTTGAGGAAATTCCGAACGCTTCGCGCAATGCGCCGCGGCGCAGATCGGCATCAATCAACAACGTGCGCGCGCCGGAAAGAGCCATCGTAATCGCGAGATTCGCTGACACGGTCGATTTCCCTTCGCTCGGAACAGCGCTTGTAATCAGGAACGTTTTCGGGCGTGGACCTTCGTAGGGCATAAAGAAGAGCGACGAACGAACGTTGCGGTAAGACTCGGCAAAAACATGGCGGGCGTCATCGGGTTGGAGCAGATCGACTTTGCCCTTAACTTTTTCCTTCGGAATCTGTCCAAGCACAGTCTCAGAGAAATGATGCTGAAACTCGCTGAAAGAGGCCATGCGATCGTCGATACGATCGAGAAGAATAAGAATGGCAATGCCGGCCAGTGCGCCGCAGCCTAATCCAATTAAGAGGCTCTTGATTAACCCCGGCCGCACCGAGATCGGCGCGGTGGCCATTTCCATGATCGAGACTTGATCTTCGCCGCCGACAACCTGTGACATGTCGACTTCTTTTAGATTATTCGTTAGGCGATCGTACAACGTTTTGAGGCGATCAACTTTCCCTTTTACGCGATTGAATTGCGCCAGCCGCTGGCTCAGATCGAGCGCTTTGGCCTCCCATTCCTTGACGTTGGTCTGCAGGTTTTCCATCTGTTTGCCGATGGATTTGCGGCGCGTCTCCAGTTTCTCGACCGTGTCGGCCCGGAAAAGAGTGATCAATTGTTCCTGCTTCGAGATTTCATCGTTGAGTTTCAGGATTTTGGGGTGCTTCGGGCGCAGATCCTTGGCCAAGGTCTCGCGCTCGGCCTTTAAAAGCTGGACCGCCTGTTTCGCCTTTAAGTAATCGGCTTCGGGGCCGACGTCAGAAAACGGCAGTCCCTGATTATCAGGGGTTTGGGCGGCGGGCGAGGCCTCGGGTTTATTTTGCGCGCGATCGAGATTTTGATCGAGATCGAGCAGGTTAAGTAACTCGTACTCGGTTTTCAGCTGTGCGTACTGTTGATTCAACCGCACCAAGTAAGCAGCGGCGCTGTTCCCCTCCTCCTGAATGAAACCAATGTTGTTTTGCTTTTGAAACTCGAGCATTTCGTCCTCACCGTTGCGCAAATCTTTCTCTACCTGAATGAGCTGCTCGGTGATGCCGGTGGTAACCTCGTGACCGCGGCCTTCCCGCATGCCTTTTTTAAAATCGAGATACTTCTGCATGACGGCGTTCAAATACACTTGCGTGTAATCCGCGGCACTGCCGATCGCCTGAAGATCGAAAATCGATGTGCGCGGTTTTTGAAGGACGATTATTTCCACGGGTACCGGTTGCACCTCCGGATGAGTCGAACGAACGAGCGCCTCAGCGCCGTGTTTTACTTCCGCGCTCTGCATGAGCTGGATCTGCGTACCGTAAAAATTCTGGGTCTCTTCACTATAAATGGCGCCAGCCGGAAGGTTCATCTTGCCCGCGACCATCATTTTGCTCGCAGAGAGATATGACGGCGGCATTTGGTAGATGAGAAACGCTTCGACAAAAAGACCGAGGCAGATCGTTAAGACCGGAATCCACCACCGCCGCATCAGCAGCGCTTTGTAGCGGTGCAGCCGCGTGACAAACGACGCCGACCAGGAAACGGAAGAGGCTCTTTCAGCGAGGGGCCCTTGCATACCTACATGTTGATCAAACGCTGCGGGACGTAGATCTGATCGTCGGGCTGCAACACCAGGTCCTCGTCGGTGTGTCCTTCTTCAATGACGCGCTTAAGATCGACAACGAACTCTTCACCATTTTTGCGGGTGAGTTTCACTTTACGTTTGTTGGCGAAATCGCCAAATCCCCCTGCGCGAATGACGGCTTTACTTACGGTGTAGCTTTCCTCGGCCGGAACTTCCTGCGGACCCTGAGTCTTGACGGAACCATAGACATAAATTCGACCGCGCGATTTCTCACTCACGCGATCGACCGCCAGGATCACCGTGGCGTGATAGTAATATTCTTTCTCGAGCAAGCCCTTGATCGTGTAAGCAAGTTCCTTGCACGACTTCCCTTGTGCCGGAACCAGGCCAACGTAGGGAACTTCCAACTCGCCGTTGTCGTTTACCCGCAAGCGTTGTGAATCATTGTCTCGATCTTCCACCACTCGAAAGCTGACGAAGTCGTTTGAACCGAGCTTCTTCTTATCGTCCAGCACCGTCATGGAGTTCGTCCGCATGACCGTGCTCGTAGTGGCCGGATCGGACGAAGGCGGCTTTGAAACGGGCGGCGCCGGATTGGCACTACTGTCTTGCGCCCAAGCCGGCTTGGGCAGGGCGACAAATGCGGCAAAGATCAGCGCATAAACACAAACTCTCATCTCAACCCAGAATTCATCCCCTTTTTAGAAACTGTAAGTGCCGTCCAACGAAACCCGGTTCTGGTTGTAATCACGCAAAGCTACGTCGGAATCTTTTGTCGTCCCTTGATAACGCAGCCCTAAGGTAACGTGTGGCGTCAATTGATAACCAAGGGTGATTGCGCCACCGAGGCGATGGAAGTGCTCGTTGACGAAGCCACCGGATTCATTTGCATCTTCATAAAAGAACTCCGTCGAAATTAGCGTACCGCGAATGATGTTCCAGGTCACGGTGTGGCGGATATAATTCAACCTGATGTAGTTTGAATTGATGCCAAGCTGGTTCTCATGACCAGCGCTCAATGACTGGCTGATGACCGCATTTATCCGGTGGCCAATGAGAATGTTGGCATAGTAATCGGACAAGTCATTGTGGTCCCGAAACATGATTGGAAATGGACCGATAAAGAAGGTCACAAAGTTGTGATCGAAATCGATCCGCTGATAACCGGCGGCCAGCCGCAATTTTATGTTGTTGGTGATTTCGGTCTCAAGCAAACCGCCAATGCTGTAGTCCGTGCTATCGTTGAGGACGCTTTGATCGTACCGGGTGAAAACCGCGTTGCCCTCGACACCCACGCCGATCGTTGGAGTGGCCAGATAGACAGCCGATCCGGAAATGATCTCGGCGTTTCGATTCAAATAATCGAAATTGTGTACCGTGGAAACGTAATTGTAATGATCGTAACCGAGCGTCACTAGTATCTTGTTCAAGTCCCAGAGCACGGACACGCCCGCTGTGTTCTCGAACCGGCCATAATCAACCACGTTGCTCAGCGCTGCTTCCTGTATTGGATCTTGCTGCAGCGACATGCGGTCATGGAGGTTGATACGAAAATCGCCAACGAAAATATCGAACGCGATCTGCGATTTCGGCGAGATGAGAACGCCGTTGGTGTCGGCGTTTGAATGATCGATATAAAAAGCGTAGCCAAGACCGATGTCGAGCCGCAGCGTGTTTAGCTGCGTGATCGGCCAAATCGCGTCCACAGTCACGTTCGGCCGAATGATAAAGTCATCCTGAGTGTTATTTTCTGCGAGGTTGATGTTGTCGTTGTATTCGGCGCCCACAGTTGCGCTCAGGCGGAACCGGATCGGGCCGACCATCAAATTGTAGGGAATGCGAGATACATCTTGCAGTCGCGCTTCCGACGACGCTTCGCCTGCGAGTGAAGGACGAACCGCGTCTTGGGAATACGCGATTGAGCCCGCGCAGAGCAACGGAAGCAAAAACGCAAGCACGATCCGCCGGGTGAGACGATCGCAGGAGCAAGAGATGGAACGACAGCTCATAGACAGGTCAATCAGGGTTAAGGTTAGCAGATGTGGTACCAGTATCGGTGCTACAAATTTTCCCGCTGGTGGCGCGCCCAGTGGGAACACGCTCCAGTCGAAGTTAATCGTTGGTTTTAGTTTCAACCTTTTTACAAGAAAGACGGCCTTTCAAGCAAGCGAAATCGATTGCCGTTCTTACTAACTTTACTTGAAAAATCCTGAATCGTTAATTCTACCCAGTTTCGAAGACGCCCGCCTTCTAAAATTTAGACCTTTTGGCCCAATCTAAGCTCCTGAAGCGGCCTATGAAAGCCTGCCCATCAGGGATCGGATTTGCGAAACCCGCCACTTTCCTCAGCGCGCTCATTTTATTCCGATTCGTCACTCCCGTTTCTTGCCTGGCTGATACCAACGCAACGAATGACCAAGGCGGCTACACAAAAAACCGTGCTCAGGTCGAATGCATCACTCCCGATGGCAGGCTCTCCCCAGTTTCCAGCACAACCTCGGTTGATCGACAGGCTCCCGCCTCAATTATCGATGATCAAACGATCAGTTGCTCTTTGCGTGAAGGCGAAACGACTTTCCTTATCGCGCTGCCGAAGGGCGCACCGCACGACCGCTTTACGTTTGTTAACGAAAACGCGGCCGCCTGTGGAGAATTCAGAATCGCGGTCTCAAATTCCCCTTTGCCGGCAGATAGCGCCAAGTGGGTCGAGGTCGATGGAATCGTGCCCTTCGCTCACAAACGGCTCTTCAATCTTTCTATGCTTGGCGTCGAAACAAGATTCGTCCGGCTCTCCTTCCATGTCGAACATTCCGGCCAAGAGGTCGCTAACCGAAGCGCCCGCGACGCCGCTCGAATCTTGAACACGTTTCGCGCTTCCGCTCTATCAGAGGCGATCAACTCCAACTTCGCAAAGCGTCACGACCAGCGACAAGATGTTGCCATAAGTTTCACCTCACTCTCGGTTGCCCCTCTGCCATCGCGGCCCAACGAGTAGTTTATCGGTCCTGCCGGCGGCAGCTGCGAATCCTCTTCACTCAAGCATGCGCGCGAGAGAGTTCATTCGCATTTTCTAATTCGCACAATTGTCGAACGCTTTCTGTTTCTTGAGATCGTTCCAATGGCGATTTGAGCCGCACCATTTTCAAGGCATGGAACTAGCTATTTTTGTTTCACGACTTCGATTGTCGTGACGCATGCGATTAGCAACAGGGGACCAGATAACGGAACAGCTGGGGCAATCAACCGCTCACGAGCAATCGATAGCGCCTCAACAACAACACCTCATCCATGAAAACGAAGCTCCCTCCTTTTCTGAGAGTCATCCATCGGAAAGCCCGGAATATCTTTCGTTCCTTGCCCGGGCTACGAACGATGCAGTTCGGGATTTGGATTTAAAAACTGGCCGGGTTTCTTGGCCGCAAGGTCTGCAGACTTTACTCGGCTACCAGCCATCCGACGCCAGGAACGAGATCTCCTTCTGGCAAAATCAGATTCATCCGGAGGATCGCGCCCGCACTGCTGGCGCGATTCGCGACGCGCTCAACGGCCCAACTAACCACTGGAGTGGAGAATATCGGTTCCGTCGCGCGGATGGATGCTACGTCCATCTGCTCGAGCGCGCTCTCATCGTCCGAGACAACGATGGCACGGCGGTTCGCCTTCTCGGTTCGCTCATGGACATTACGGCGCGAAAACAATTACAGGATCAGCTTTGCCGTTCGCAAAAAATGGAAGCGTTCGGCCAGCTCGCCGGTGGCGTCGCGCACGACTTTAATAATTTTCTAACCACTATTCTCGGCTATAGCGATCTGCTCTTGCACGAGCGTCACATCAAGGGCGAAATGGCCGGTCATGTGGCGGAAATCCGCGGGGCGGCCGGTCGTGCTTCCGCTCTGACTCAGCAGCTGCTTGCTTTCAGCCGCAAGCAACCGTTGGAAGCGAAAGTCGTAGAGATCAATTCAATCATTACGAATCTCGAGCGCTCCCTGCTTCGGCTCCTTGGTGAAAATATTTCTGTGGTCTGTCATTTGCATCGGGAAAAAGAGGGCGCTCACATCAAAGCCGATCCCAGCCAACTTACGCAGCTCATTCTCAACCTCGCCGTCAACGCGCGCGACGCCATGCGCAAGGGCGGACAACTCACCCTCGAAACTTCGATTGTCGATGTTGGCGCCACCGCGGAAACCGCCCCCGCCTGTAGCGAGTTTGATCCCGGCAAATACATCCTACTCAACGTCGTCGATACCGGCGTTGGAATGAGCGAACAAGTGAAAGCGCACCTCTTTGAACCGTTCTTCACCACCAAAGGCGAAGGCAGCAGCGGTCTTGGTCTGGCCACCAGTTACGGAATCGTGCGCCAAAGTGGAGGCCACATTTGCATCGAAAGCGAAGAAGGCAAAGGCACGACCGTCCGAATTTATTTGCCTAGAGTTCCCGCGCCGGCACCACCGCCTTACAAAAAGCCGGGCTCGAAAAAACTTCATACCGGCACTGAAACAATCCTGGTTTTGGAAGACGATGTCAGCGTGCGCCACATCTCCGTGCGCGTTTTGCGCAATCTGGGCTACCAGGTTATCGAAGCGGCCAACAGCGACGACGCTCAACGTTTGCTCACCGAAAGCGCCGGTCGAAAGATCGATCTTCTTTTAACCGATATGGTCATGCCGCAGATGAGCGGCCGGCGTTTCGCCGACTGGCTGCGCACAGGCAATCCACATATAAAAGTCGTTTTCGTTTCCGGATATCTTGAGGAATCACTTCATCCCGGCGATCGACGTGATGCCGACATGTTTTTCCTGCCCAAGCCGTTCGATTCCGAACAGCTCGCCGCCAAAGTGCGCGAAGCACTCGACGGCGCGAAATAACATTGCCGATCTTGTCGATTGTCGATCTTGCGCCCAAATTGGCGGCGCGTGATCACGTTCAAGGAAATCGAAGCCGCACGCGAACGCGCTAAAGGCGCCGTCTTCCATTCGCCTTGTCCGCCATCCATTGCCCTGAGTGAGATCGCCGACATGGAGATCTTCTGCAAGCTCGATAACTTGCAGCGTACCGGAAGTTTTAAAGAACGCGGCGCGCGCAACGCGCTGGTCCAACTTTCGGATGAACAAAAAAAGCGTGGCGTTATCGCGGCTTCAGCCGGCAATCATGCCCAGGCGCTCGCTTATCAAGGCAAACTTCTTGGCATTCCAGCGACTGTGGTCATGCCGCAGTACGCGCCTCTGATCAAAGTAAGCAATTGCCAGAAACTCGGCGCTAACGTCGTCTCGCACGGGAAAGATTTCGCCGAGGCCAAGGCCCACGCACATGAGATCGCAGCCGAAAGAGGTCTGGCTTACATTGATGGCTACGACGACCCCGCTATCATCGCCGGACAAGGGACAACAGGCTTGGAGATCGTCGAGCAGGTTCCCGATCTTGACGCCGTCGTCGTGCCCGTAGGCGGCGGCGGTTTGATCGCGGGCGTTTCGCTTGCGGTCAAAACTTTGCAGCCAAAAGTAAAAATCGTTGCGGTCGAAGCCGAAAACGTCGCCAGTTTTTCCGCGGCGCTCGAAGCTGGCAAACCGACAAAGATCGCGCTGCGTCCCACGCTCGCCGACGGACTCGCCATCCCGCAGGTCGGTTCCAACGGATTTGAGGTCGCTCGTTCACATGTCGATCTTGCGATTACTGTTTCGGAAGAACAGGTCGCGATAGCAATTCTGCGACTGGTCGAGCTCGAGAAAACCGTCGTGGAAGGTGCCGCCGCCACTCCGCTTGCCGGTTGTCTCTCGGGAAAATTAAAAGAGCTCACGCGAAAACGTGTCGTGCTTCTACTCTCGGGCGGCAACATCGATCCGAATGTCCTTAGCCGCGTGATCGAACGCGGTCTTGTGGCCGATGGCCGTTTGTGCCGCTTCACTGCCGTAATCAGCGATCGCCCTGGCGGCTTGGCCGATCTTGCCGCTGAAATCGCTTCCACTGGCGCGAGCATTAAACAGGTTGTGCACGACCGCGCCTTTGCTTCATCGGACGTTTCGACGGTGAACGCTCTTTGCACGGTTGAAACGCGGAATCACGAACACCTTGCTGAGCTGCGCGCCCAATTAAAAAGCCACGGCGTCGAAACCTACGATACCAAATAAATGGTAGGGGCGGTTCACCGAACCGGCCCGCGGGCGATTGGGGTCAATCGCCCCTACCTGCTTGAA
>Ga0209526_10002743_pt1 | contig 11879 bp, 15 predicted proteins | sample JacPinW_OM2H0_M1_FD_188566 | JGI IMG/M metagenome (GOLD analysis project Ga0209526, IMG submission 188566) | Forest soil microbial communities from Algoma, Ontario, Canada - Jack Pine, Ontario site 1_JW_OM2H0_M1 (SPAdes) (version 2) | ecosystem: Environmental > Terrestrial > Soil > Boreal...
ACATACGATTCGGCGGCAAGCGGAAGAATCGATATATACGCCGAGAAAAAAGCGACAGGCGTGCGTCAACGATCAGCTCAATATTCTCGCCAAGAAGCCCCTGGTTTATTTCGTGCACCAGCCGGGATTCTCCCGTGCTCCGAGAGCCGTAATTCAGATTATCGAGGTCGTCAAAATAGATCACGCAACCGTTCGGAATGCGGCCGATGATTCGCTCGAATATCGTCTTGGCCGACGAGTAATAATCGCAGTCGATCCAAATGAGAGCGGGAGGATGATCGGCAAGCAACGTCACAAACTGCTCATCGATCGAATCCTCGAAGCGACCCCGATGAATTTGGAAGTTGTCATAGCGTTTGGCGCAATACGCGGTCAGCTCCTCATAGCGGCCTTTGAATTGACCTGGCACCCAATCGTCCCTGCTCGTCCACTCCTGGTCTTTTTCATCGACTGCGGGTGGCATCCCTTCGAAACTATCGAATGCATGCACGATCACTCTGTTGGTGAGCTTCAAGTACCGAGTCGCATACAGCAGTTTCACAAATGAGTAACCGTCTGAGGTGCCGAATTCGAGGACACTGAACGGTTCGGCGCATGTTTTCTTAAATTCCTTCAGAACCGCATAAACATGATCGTACCTATAGAATGCAAAGAGCCCCTCGCGAATCGCGCTTCTCGGGCGGTCGATAAAGTTCAAGTAGAAGAAAGTCTTCCAATAGTCCCCAGGCAAAAGCATCGAAAATAGTCGCAGTAGGCGTACTAGAGGCGGCTTGGCCGCCGGATAGGCGCTCGGTGTATTCTTCATGGATCGCTTCCCCCCAAATCCCATGGAATCGAGTGCATGCGATTCGTCATGGCGGATGCGGAATAGCGTCGTTCGGAAAGCTGGAACGAATGGAAGGCCTTAGCGCAACTTCAAATGGACTTTGCATGTTGGCACGAAAGCTTTGATTTGAAATTCAAAGGTTGCGCTTTACGTGTATCACAGTGAGATATCTTCAACAATAGCGAAAATGCAGCGCTTGCACATTATGTTGAATGTATTTTCAAATATTAATCAAATACTTACATAGCGAACTGCGCATAACATAGGAACGCTGCGCTTGACGCGTTGATCGCCAGGAAGAGAAGACATTCGAATGTCTGGAGCGATCTTATAGGCAGCGTAAAAGCGAGCTCGCCGGCATCAAGTACAACCCGCTCTGCCGGAGTGAGGTCCAAATCCCGCGTCGCTGGCCGCTCATGGCCGCGATCCCTCGATGTTGCGCTCAGCATAAGCGGAAAAAACTCTCGCCAGCCAATCGATGAATACCCGCACACGGGGCGAGAGCTGGCGATTGCGCGGATAGAGCACGGAAACGGGCGTTTCCGTCAAAGGAAAGGCGGCAAGAACTTGGACCAAGGTGCCGGCCGCGAGATCGTCTTCCGCGTGATAGCGCGGTATTTGAATCAGCCCGAGCCCGAGTCTTGCCGCACAAAGGTAGCTTTCGGCTGCGTTGACGGAGACGGCGGCGGGCAGCGCGATATTTCGGACAGCGCCATCGACAATGAATTCCAACGGCAGCAAGCCTCCAGTAGCGGTGGAGTGGAAACCGACTATTTTGTGCCCATGCAAAGCTTCGGGATGGCTCGGCATGCCATGCCGTTTCAAATAGGAAGGCGATGCCAGCGTGATTTCCTTCAGCATTGCGACACGGCGGGCAACCATGTCACTGACTAGCGGAACGCCGACGCGCAAAACGCAGTCGATTCCCTCCCGCACCAGGTCCACCAGCCGATCCCCTTCGCTCATGTAGAACTCGATGTCCGGAAAGGTTTCAAGAAATGCGGGCAGACCGGGCAGCATGAAATGCCGAGCCAATGTACCGTGCACATCCACCCGTAGCAGGCCCTTAGGCTTGGCACCCGCGAAAGCACCCTCAGCCTCTTCGATGTCGGCGAGAATCGAAAGACAGCGTTGGTAATAGGCGGATCCGTCGAGCGTCGGGCTGACCTGCCGCGTCGTGCGCTGAAGCAGTCGCACACCGAGCCGGGCCTCCAACTGCTTTACGGCATCGGTCACGGTCGAGCGCGGAACGCCCGTGTCTTCTGCCGCCAGCGTGAAACTGCGCCTCTCCACGACACGGGAGAAGATCCGCATTGCGTCAAATCTGTCCATACTTTGTTCGTGTTATCCGGATAATGATTTCGAATAATGCATGATTATCCGGCATCACAAAAGAGGCATATTTCTCCTCACCTAACGCGCCACGGCGCCAACTACTGAAGGAGAAGCAACATGTCCACCCCTGAAAAGAAGGTCGCACTTATTACCGGTGCATCCCGCGGCATCGGCGCAGCAATCGCCGAACGCCTCTCGAAAGATGGCTTCGCGGTCATCGTGAATTACTCCGGCAACGCCGTTCCGGCCGAACAACTCGCTCTCAAGATCGAACAGAATGGCGGCAGGGCGCTGACGGCAAAGGCCGATGTCAGCGATGCCGAAGCTGTGCACCGCATGTTCAGTGCAGCGGAAACGGCTTTCGGCGGCGTCGATGTCGTGGTCAACAACGCCGGCATCATGATGCTCTCTTCGATCGCCGATGCCGACGACGCCAATTTCGATCGGCAGATCAGCGTCAACCTCAAGGGTACGTTCAATACCCTCCGTGAAGCCGGCAAGCGTCTGCGCAACGGCGGCCGGATCATCAACTTCTCGACCAGCGTCGTCGGTGTGAAGCTGGAAACCTACGGCGTCTATGCCGCCACCAAGGCGGCGGTCGAAACGCTGACGGCGATCATGTCCAAGGAAATGCGTGGGCGGAACATCACGGTCAACGCCGTGGCGCCGGGGCCGACCGCTACCGACCTCTTCCTCCACGGCAAGTCCGACGAACTGATCGCCCGCATGTCGAAGATGAACCCGCTGGAACGCCTCGGCACGCCGCAGGACATTGCCGCTGCCGTCGCCTTCCTTGCCGGGCCCGACGGCTCCTGGATCAACGGCCAGGTGCTGCGCGCAAACGGCGGCATGGTCTGAATCCAAATCAGAACCCAGAACTCAATTTATCATCTAGAAGGATCAAAAATCATGAGCAAGCAAGTTATCGTCATCACCGGCGCCTCTAGCGGCTTCGGAGCTCTCACCGCCCGCGCGCTCGCCAAGGCCGGTCACACCGTTTACGCCAGCATGCGTGAAACCCAGGGGCGCAATGCCCCTCAAGTCGCGGCCGTTGCGGCCTTCTCCAAGGATAATGGCGTCAATCTCAAAGCCGTCGAACTCGATGTCGCTTCCGACGCTTCGGTCAACGCCGGCATTGCTGCGGTTGTAAGCCAGGAAGGCCACATCGACGTCATCATTCACAATGCGGGGCATATGGCTTTCGGCCCCGCTGAAGCCTTCACCCCGGAGCAGTTCGCGCTTCTGTATGACGTCAACGTCTTGAGCACGCAGAGAGTCAACCGCGCGGTGCTTCCATATATGCGCAAACAGGGAAGAGGCCTCGTCGTTTGGGTGTCCTCGAGCAGCACCCGAGGCGGCACCCCGCCGTACCTGTCTCCGTATTTCGCGGCCAAGGCAGCCATGGATTCACTGGCCGTCTCCTATGCCGCTGAACTGACGCGCTGGGGCATCGAAACGGCGATCATCGTGCCAGGTGCTTTTACGAAGGGCACCAACCATTTCGCCCATTCTGGGTCGCCCGCCGATGCGACGCGCGTCGCTGAATATAACAACGGTCCTTACGCCGGGATATCCGATCAAGCGCTGAAGGGCCTGGCTGCCCTCGAACCCGCCGACGCGGATGCGGCATCGGTTGCCGTTGCCATCGTCGATGTCGTCGCGAGACCTTTCGGCACCCGTCCGTTCCGCACCCATATCGATCCGTCGCAGGACGGTGCGGAGATCGTCAACGGCGTTGCAGATCGCGTCAGGGCCGAAATGTTCCGCCGCATCGGTCTCGACGATCTGCTGCGGCCGCGGTCGAACGGATGAGCTTAGGGGCCAGACGCACCTCCCCCCCGCGACCGTGTTGTTTGTTGAAACCACGGAACTTGCTGACAGAGGGTGAGTCAACCGTGATGACATGCCCTTGATGACATGCCCTGGAGAGCAGCAACACCGCACGGGAGACACTACCATGGTCTACCTTAATGTCAGTCCTATGATCGCCGCTCTGCGCGAGACACCCGACGAGTTCGAACTTACGGGCGGCTGGTTAAATCACATTCGTAGCCGGCATAGCTTCAGATTTGGCCCAACCGATGACGTCGAAATCAGCGCCGCATGCGACTGCGCGCTGCTCACGGTGAGGCCAGAGCAGAAGCGCGAGCTGGCGATTGGCTATCAGGAATGGAAGAGCAACTACTGGCAGCCGTTGCAGATCAATCGCGAATTCGCTTCGCACTTTTCCCGCAGGCCAGTATGGCAGCAGATGCTCATCTTACTGACAGGTCGCCTGCACCGCTGGCTGCTGTGCCCACTGCGCCGCAACGGACCGGCTGGGAGTCTGGTTCAGACGAACTGAGGCGCGCGTCGATTGACGATGGGTGGCTAAACTGTGGCGCAGCGTGCGCATCGCGACGCTGCTCGGAGCCTCGTTTCTCCGGGCTACCGAGGTTGAGGTCTCCCTAAGCGGTTTGGTCTACGAGAAAGACGGCGTCGCGGTCATTCAATTTCGGCCCGTCGGACGGGCCCCGAGCAATCGGGTGGCCAATATGAGTAGTCCGAATCCAAGGGTTCCAAGTCCTGCATCGGTCAATAGCATCGCGCTAGTCCCGTTGCGGTCGTGCACTGCGCCTTCAATCGCCGTGGGATAGGCGCTTGCGAAATTCGCCAAGGACCACAGGGCCGCGGCCTTTGTCGAAGCAGCACCCGTGCCGATAGCTGTCATGACAATGCCTAGAAGCGCCGCGTAACAGCCGGCGGAAGCGGCGCGATAGAACTGCTCCAGTGACAGGAAATAAATGGCAGTGCGCGGCGCAACCGTCAGACTGAGCATGATGGTGATGAGCATCCAACCCAAAATGATGTAGGTGCGCCACGGCCCGATGCGCGTTGACAGCCAGCCAGAAGATAGCGCGCCGAGGATGCCGGTGACGACGCTAAGAGTCCCGAAAGCCGCCAGTTGATTTGGGGTAACCGACCATTCCCGGGCAATCGCACCAATCAATCCTGCTTCGGAGCCCGCCCCGAACGGAATCACGCAGAGTAGCGCGATCAAGGCGCCGCGGCGCGTCCGGAGAAACATCCAGAGATCTACGAGCGCGGATCGCAACTTGGCCGGCAACTCGTTGAATGGTGCAGATAGCGAAGGCGACACAAGCAAGATAGCAGTCGCCGCCAGTAAGGCAGCACCGATGCTCAAGGTTGCCACCAGAAATCGGTCCGCCAGGTGTGTCAGCAGCCAAAGCGTGCCCCCGCCAGCGACCGCCTTGGCAAATGTCCCGCCAGCGGTGTAAAAGCCGCTCGCGGCGCCGAGTTTCGCGGTCTGCACTTCGTAGGCCATGAGTCCCTTGACCGCCACGGCGGCAATCGCTGCTCCAGAGCAGGAAGAGAACGCAAGAGCCGTCATGAGCCAGACTGACTTAGAATTCCATGGCGCCACAATCAGAGCAGCGAGGCATGCGCTCATGACGACTGCGCCTGAAACGAACCAGGCTCGCCGATTCCAGCATGCGTCTACCATCGGCGCCCATAGAAACTCAAACGAAAATGGAAGGAACGCGGCCGCGACAATCCCAGCGGTCTGATGCACCGATATGCCCGAGCTGACGAGGCGGTTGCTCACGGCCAGGCTCACGACACCCACAGGCCACGCCGTGCACATGTGGAGAAAGAAGAACACAAATGGCGGCGTATGCTTCGTCAAGGCCGAACGACCCCTGGCATGGCCAAGAATGGACTACGCGAAGTCGTTGAAAACACCGCAGGTCGCATACCTCCCTCCGGACGGATTCAGCGTAAAATACGCCTCTCGCGCCTCCATGCGCCACCACGCTCGGCGGTCGCGGACATCCTGAAGGGTCGATTCATCTGCGGTATCTGCCAAGGAGAGAAATCATGTCCAAGTATCTCATTGAAGCGTCCTATACTGCCGAAGGCTTGCGAGGCTTACAAAAGGACAAAGCCTCCGGCCGCAAGCAAGCAATAATAAAGGTTGTGGAAAGTCTCGAAGGCAAGGTCGAGGCGATGTACTTCGCGCTCGGCGAACACGACGTTGTGATCATTGCGGATTTGCCCGATGTCGTTAGCGCTGCGGCGTTGTCTCTCGGCGTCTCGGCTACCGGCCTTGTTCGAACCAAGACCACTGCGCTCCTGAGTACCGAGGAAACCGATGGGGCGTTAGCCAAGAAACTCAACTATCGCGCTCCCGGCGGGTAACGGTCCTATGGCGTCGCCATAGAGCGACGTCGCGGCACCACATCGCGGGTTGACATTGGCGATGACATCCTCGCCCAGAGGAGCCTCGCCGGCAGCGCCGCTCATATCGATTGAGTCGGCGACATTTATCGGTACACTGCACAACCATTCCGGCCGAGCTCCATCGCCATTTAGGCGCATGAGGCCATCGAGTGTATGAGGGTCTGATTGAGCACGAACCTGGAGTTTAGTTTAAAGGACGCTATCGACACGCCACGGCCGGTCATCGACATCCGCTATGGTGAGGTCGGTGTGGTGCAAGTGCGCATCCGTACCACGGACCCGGGCGCCATCCTGGACGAGTTGACCGGGCGCGTCACCGCCGCGCCGCATTTCTTCCGGCGCACCGCCGTGTGTCTGGATCTCAGCGCGCTCGAGAAGATGCCTGAAGTCGCCGAGATTCGTGCCGTGATCGAGGCGGTGCGTCGCGTCGGCATGCTGTCGGTCGGTCTCGCCGGCGACTCCGTTGAATTGGAAGCCGCGTCGAGCGCCCTCAATCTGCCGATTCTTTCGAGCTTTCGGACGCCCACCCGTCCAGCCCCGGTGCTCGAACCTGCGCAGCCTGCACCCTCAACGCCAGAACCGGCGCCGGCGCCCGCCGAATCGAGCTTTTCGACGCTGATTCACAACCAGCCTGTACGCTCGGGGCAGCGGATCTATGCACGCAATCGCGATCTCATCGTCACGACCGGTGTCGCCGCCGGTGCCGAGGTCATGGCGGACGGTTGCCTCCATATTTATGGGTCGCTGCGCGGCCGCGCAATGGCCGGTGCACGCGGCGAGACCACAGCGCGAATGTTCTGCCAGGAGTTTGACGCCGAGCTCGTATCAATTGCGGGCGTATTTCGTGTCTTTGAAACCATTCCTGCCGAGCTTGCCGGTAAGCCCGTGCAGGCGTGGCTCGCGGGCGAGGATCTGCATTTCGCGTGCATCGGCGATTGAGCCGGACCGCCGCGGACATCATTCAATTACGGTCATCCGGCTTCTGAAAAGCGCATCTAGCGACCTTTAGGTCAGCAGCCCAAGACCTTTGCATAGGAGAATCGAGCATTGTCCGAGACTATCGTTGTAACTTCGGGTAAAGGGGGAGTTGGAAAGACCACCACCTCCGCCAGCATAGCGTGCGGACTCGCGCGCCGCGGCAAACGTGTTGCGGTGATCGATTTCGACATCGGGCTGCGCAACCTCGACCTGATCATGGGGTGCGAGCGGCGTGTCGTATATGATTTCGTGAATGTCATCCAGGGCGACTGCCTACTCAAACAAGCGCTGATTAAGGATAAGCGCCTCGATACGCTGTATCTACTGGCCGCGTCGCAGACTCGCGACAAGGAGGCGCTCACCGATGAAGGCGTACGCCGCGTACTCGACGAACTCGCGGCCGAGGGCTTCGAGTACATCATTTGCGATTCGCCCGCGGGAATCGAGAAAGGAGCACATTTGGCGATGTATTTCGCGGACCGAGCCGTGGTCGTCGTCAATCCGGAAGTCTCCTCGGTACGCGATTCGGATCGCATACTCGGCCTGCTCGCCAGCAAGACGCTGCGCGCCGAGCAGGGCAACGGCGGAGTGAAAGAGCATCTGCTGCTGACCCGCTACAGCCCGCGTCGGGTCGCGAGTGGCGAGATGCTGAGCGTCAAGGACGTCAAGGACATCCTCGGTCTCGACGTAGTCGGCGTCGTTCCGGAGTCGCCCGACGTGCTATCCGCATCCAACGCCGGTGTTCCCGTCATTCTCAACGGCGAGAGCGACGTATCAGCCGCCTACGAGGACGCCGTGGCCCGCTTGCTGGGCGAGACCGTACCGATGCGCTTCACCGAGGAGCCCAAGAGAGGGTTCTTCGCGCGCGTGTTTGGAGGCTGACATGGGGTTACTCGCTCTTTTTCGCAAGACTTCGTCGTCGGCCAATGTCGCCAAGGAGCGCCTGCGCATCATCGTCGCGCAGGAGCGCAACGCGCGCGGCGGTCCGGACTACCTGCCCACGCTGCGTCGCGAGTTACTGGAGGTGATCCGCCGGTATGTGAACGTCGATCCGTCGGCGGTTCAGATCAACCTCGGACGCGATGACGGTCACGAGGTACTCGAGCTATCGGTCGCACTGCCGGAGGAGTCGCGGGACGGCTCGACGGCCAAGCGCTGAGTTCGCAGGAGAGGTGCGCGCCAATCAGACCACGGAGCGTCATGGAGGTGCGCCCGCTTTAGTCCGCCTGCGAGACGAGCGCTCGCAGAACGGTTTCCAGTTCCACGTCGCCCTTGACGATGTCGGCTTCCTTGCCTTCGAAGGCGATCCAGCCTTCATTGAACCCGTCGAGCATGCGCATGCGCGGCAACGGATCCTTCATGCCCTGCGACCGGAACAGCGCTTCCCAGGTGTCGCGCCCGACGACCTCGGCTATGACCGGGTGGCCGACGATACGGGCAAACGTGGCAGCGATGTCGTTCGGTGTGACGCGACGCGGCCCTTCAAGCTCGACGACACGCACGCGGCTCGACGTCTGCTGAAGCAGTTGTGCGGCGACACGACCGACGTCCGCAGTCGCGACCATCGGCACAGCCTTGTCGAGCGGTTGCAGAAAGCTGGAGATCACCCCCTTGTCACGGGCCGGTGCGACGTCCCATGCGGCGTTTTCCAAGAACCAGCCGGGACGCAGGAATGTCACGGGCATCGGTAAGTCGCGAAGCGCCTGCTCCATCAGCGTGCGTTGCGTGAGCAGATTGGTCTGGGTGGCCTGCGCGCCGATCGTCGACAGGCAGACGACCCTGCCGGGTTGCGCCGACATAAGCGCTGCGTGCACGGCGTCGATGACGACCCGTGCCTCCGGAAATCCTGGAGACGGATCGAACTCGGACGGCGGCAGAATGAAGACGCCCCTCGCGCCCTCGAAGGCTGCGGTAAGAGAAGTCGTATCGTCCATGCTGGCCGTCACTACTTCACAGCCGCGTTCCGCCCACGAGCGTGCGCGATCGGCGTCGCGTACGACCGCGCGTACCGGCTGACCCGCCGCTAGCAGCGTGCGCGCCACGGCGCCGCCAACCTTTCCCGTTATTCCTGTGATCGCATACATTTCAGTCTCTCCTTCGTAGATAAGTGTCTTCGGATCTGTCATTGGCACGCCACAACTGGCCATTCGGCACTCAGGCGCGCTGCAACCCGCTTCAGCAGGTCACGACGGGTAAGTCGAACAGTCATCTGTTGACGTTCGATTCCGAGATGACGGGTATTCATGGCAATGCTCCTTTCGGTTGTTGAGGTTTCAACGCGCTGTTGGGATGCATTGTGGGTAAACGCGATGAGAAGCTAAATGACATGAATGACACTTGTGAGATGACAGATAGTTACTAATACGCCGCAGCGCGGCACTGTGCAGGCTCAGCCAGCAGCGGCGATGCATTCGCGGCAATTGCGACTCCGCATCCGCCAAACGCGCGACGCTGACGAAGATCAGCGAGCCGCCGTGGAGTAACGGCGTCAGCACGATACTGAGTCGAGTGTTCGGGAGCGGCGCCGGCCCTGCGTGCTATGTTAGCGTTCGACTGAACGTCTTCAGACCATTAAATAACCAGAATGCAGCCCTATGAGATCGTCCAGCGAGAATCTCTCTAGCGGTATCAGCGTATTTGCTGCCGTCGTCGATGCGGGAACATTTGCAGCCGCCTCCGAATTGATGGGTATGTCGCCACCCGGGGTTAGCCGGGCAATCTCCCGACTTGAAAGGCGGCTGAAAATACGGCTGTTCAATCGGACGACCCGCGCCGTTTCCCTTACTGAAGAGGGCCGGCGGTTCTACGAGCAGGTCATGCCGCACTTAAAAGGAATGGAGGAAGCGGCCGCAACCGCGACAGGAGGCGCCGCAACAGTGCGCGGCAAGCTGCGAATCAATCTTGATCCGGTTTTTTCGCGAATCATTCTGGGCTCCAAGCTCGACGAATTCATGGATGCGCATCCTGAACTTGAACTCGAGTTCATTGCGAGAGATCAGCTCGGCGACCTGATAACAGACGGCTTCGATCTGGCCTTGCGATTTGGCGAACCGCGCTCATCCGGTCTGATTGCGCGAAAGCTTCTGGACACCGCAGTTGTCACAGTCGCGGCGCCCTCGTACCTCGCCCGCCGGGGGCGGCCGGCGGAGCCTCAAGAGCTGGGTCGCGGTGTGCACAGGTGTCTCGAATTCCGGAACCCGGAAACCGGAAAGCCGTATCCGTGGGAGTTTCATCGCAAACGCAAAAAACTTGTTGTCGAAACGAACGGACGGCTTACGGTGAATGATCCGAGCGCACTCTTCAACGCGTGTCTGGCCGGCTCCGGCATTGCGCAGATGCTTCAGCTTGGGGCCGAGGATCTGATTCGGGAGGGACTGCTCGTCAACCTATTCCCAGACTGGCCGGATGAACGCTTCCCGCTCTATGCGTACCATCCATCGCGGCACCACATGCCGGCCAAGACAAGGGTATTTCTTGACTTTATCGTCGCTTTGACGCGTACGAGTTAGTAAGTCGAAGCCCGCGCGAACCGCCTCTGCGAATAATTGCGGCTGTTCCCACGCGGCAAAATGCCGGCCTTTATCAACCTTGTTCTATCTCACGTCGTTCACCACGGCAGGATTTCTCCATGACGATCGGTGAAACGTACCCCTGGGACCCCGGCGTTGCGTTCGACCATCTCGACCACGAGCGGGATGCTGTCGGAACCAAGACCGCGCGAGGCGCCAACAATGAGGATAGTTTTCTTTGCAGCCATTCATTTCTCCTACCTAACAATCGGCGCCGATCCGGCCGCTCATTGCGATCCGGGAATTACCGAAGCTCGACTTCGAACCCATTGGTGGAGATTAAGCGGACGTTGAGAGCCTCAGATCGGGAACTGTGTCTTTGAGAGCACTTGTTTCAGCACCATGAAGGATCGAATCTGTCGCACGCCCGGCAGATGGAGCAGTTGCTCGGCGTGCAGACGATTGAAGCTGTCGCTGTCGCGAGTGCGCACCAGCATGAAGTAATCGAATTCGCCGGTGACCACATGGCATTCCATGCATCCCGATACCTTCGCCGCCGATTTCTCAAAGTCGGCGAACGAGTCAGGGGTCGACCGATCGAGCACGACCCCAATCATCACCAGCATTCCGGCATCGAGTACTTGAGGATTCAGCAGCGCGACTATCCCTGTTATCACGCCTATTTGTTTGAGTCGCTCGACACGTCGAAGGCACGCCGGCGCACTCAGGTTGACTTTGGCCGCCAGCGCCACGTTCGAGAGGGAAGCGTCGCGCTGCAGGATGCGCAGGATTGCCTTGTCGGTGCGATCGAGCACTTGCGACGGAGATCCGGAATCCGAGATGCGTTTGCGAACTTTTGTTGCGTGCATACGTGCATCGAAGCAATAAACAGTTATCGACTGTGGAATGTGCGCAGCAAAGATGCTCCAATTGCCTTGATGTTGCAACCATGCATGGCGCCGTCTTCGGTACGATTTATCAAGTCGTCA
>Ga0209526_10002745_pt1 | contig 11878 bp, 8 predicted proteins | sample JacPinW_OM2H0_M1_FD_188566 | JGI IMG/M metagenome (GOLD analysis project Ga0209526, IMG submission 188566) | Forest soil microbial communities from Algoma, Ontario, Canada - Jack Pine, Ontario site 1_JW_OM2H0_M1 (SPAdes) (version 2) | ecosystem: Environmental > Terrestrial > Soil > Boreal...
GCAAGTGGGGGACGTCAACAGTCAAGTTGTTGTCCAAGGCGAAAGTCTAGCCAGAGTGAATACACAGTCGTCCGAGCTGGCCGGAGCAATTACCAGCAAAGAGCTAACGCAGTTGCAACTCAACGGCCGCAATTTCACGCAATTGGTAACTCTTACTCCGGGTGTCAGCAACCAAACCGGGCAGGACGAAGGCACCGTAGGAAAGGAAGGGAATGTCAATTTCAGTATCAACGGAGGTCGGACGGAGAACAACAATTGGGAAGTCGATGGCGGCAACATCATGGACGACGGCAGCAACGCCTCGATAAACGTCTATCCCAGCATCGAAGCGATCGAGGAAGTTGAGGTCTTGACTTCCAACTACGGCGCCCAGTACGGCCGCAATGCTTCGGGCACGATTGAAGTGGAAACAAAGTCCGGGACGAACCAGTTTCATGGCGGGCTCTATGAGTTCTTTCGCAACGAAGCGCTCAACGCGCGCAACTACTTTGACGTCCCTGGGGTTACGCCACCGTACAAGAAGAACGACTTTGGCTACAATGTGGGTGGGCCTGTCTGGAAGAACCGTACGTTTTTCTTCTGGTCGCAGGAGTGGCGTAGGGAGAATGTACCGGAAACTTTCCATACGGCGGTACCGTCTCTGGCAAATCGCAAAGGCGATTTCAATGACATTTGCGGCAATCCGAATGCCACTGAGTGCCCGCATGACCCAACCACGGGACTTCCGTTCGCGAACAATCAGCTACCCTTCATCGATCCCAACGGGCAGGCGCTGCTGGGGATGATTTCCGAGCCCACGGCAGGCTCGGGCGCGGATTCCTTTTTCCAGGGCGCGGCCGGCAAGCCCACCCGTTGGCGGGAGGAACTGGTGCGGCTGGACCACGATATCAATTCGAAGATGCGCGCGACGTTCCGCTACATTCACGATTCTTGGGACACAACTAACCCGACGGTTACCTACGCGGGCTACAACATGCCGACCATCGGAACACGATTCCTTGGCCCGGGGATAAGCATTGTCGCGAAATTTACAGCAACCATCTCACCGACGCTTATCAACGAGTTCGTGGCCGGCTATTCGTCGAGCCGGATCATCCAGAACAACACGCATCCTGAAGTCTGGCAGCGCGGCAGCGACTTCAGCATGGCCGGACTGTTCCCGGGCTTTGGTGGAAAATTGCCGGATATTTGCGTGCAGACGCAGGGAACGTACGGAGGCGGATTCTGTGAGGGCCCGACGTTTTTCCCTTGGATCAATTCAAACCCCACTTACAGCTATCGTGACAAAGTTTCGAAGAGCATGGGCAAACACAATCTGCAATTCGGCGCGGACGTCGTTGCCTCGCAGAAGAACGAGGTGGGGCAAACCAATCTTCAAGGGGATTTGCTGTTTGACAGCACCTTTCCGGTCTCGACCGGCAATGCTTTTGCCGACCTGCTGATGGGAAATATTGCGAGCTACTCTCAGGACAGCGCGCAACCGAAGTACTACCTGCGTTATAAGGCGTTCGAGCCCTATGTTCAGGACGACTTCCATGTGTCGAAACGAGTGACGTTGAATCTTGGATTGCGAATCAGCCTCTACGGCACGTTCCGGGAGATTAAGAAACAGGTCTACAATTGGGATCCCAAGGCGTACGATCCGATCAAAGCTCCCTTAATTGACGTGGATGGCAGCGTCACTGGCCAGGCCGGCGCCCTGATCATTACGCCAGGGACTACCCCGTACGATGGCATTGTGCAGTGCGGCGCGCCAGGTGTGCCGCCAGGCTGTTTGAAGGGACATTTGTTCAATGCTGCGCCCCGCGTGGGATTCGCTTGGGACCTACGGGGAGATGGAAAAACATCCGTCCGCGCCGGCTACGGAATCTTTTACGATCACACCAACGGGGAAGAGGGCAACGCGGAGACGCTGGAAGGCACGCCGCCCCTGGTGCAGAACACCACGCAATTCAACGTTACAGGGTACGCAAACGTAGGCGGGCAGGGACTGCTGTTCCCGCTCACGGCGACTACCATCCCGGATCACGCCATTTGGCCCTACGCGCAGCAGTGGAACCTGACTATACAGCGAGAGCTGCCGAAGAATACGGTCGCCACGCTTTCCTACGTCGGCAGCAAGGGGACACACCTAGCCTTGCAAAGGGAATTCAATCAGCTTCAACCACTGCCGGCTTCGCAGAATCCCTTTCAGCCCGGCCAGCCAATCACGACCGACATCTGCAACTCTTTTGTGGTGAACGGCAACCCAGTGGTCGGCCAGGCCGCAATCAACCTAGCGGTGGCCTGCGGAAATGACCCCGACCCGTTCCGCCCCATCCTGGGTTTGGGATCCATCCAGCGCCTGGAGCCTCAAGCAAACTCCAATTACAACGCATTGCAGTTTTCGCTTCGCAAGACCAGCGGTGCGCTCACGTTGGGTGCGGCGTATACCTACAGCCATTCGCTCGATAATTCTTCGGACAAAGCGGATACCAACTTTGTAGATTCCTTCAACTTGAAGAAGAACTATGCCAGCTCCAATTTTGACCAAAGGAATATCCTGACGGTGAGCTGGGTTTACGATCTGCCGTTGTTCCGCGCTGCTGGGCTAACGCACAGCCTTCTGGGCGGATGGCAATATGCTGGCATCATGACCTCGCAAAGCGGTACGCCGTTCTCGGTGACCAACGGCGCCTTTGGAGATAGCGCGGGTGTGGCCAATGGCTTCGGCACGGGCTCTTACGCGGACCTTGTTGGAAACCCACATGCTTTGCCTCCCAACAGGAATAGCTCCAATCCGTCCATCCTTGGGCCGCTGCTGTTCAATCCCAGTGCCTACGCCCAGACGCAAGGCCTAACGTTTGGCAACTCCGGCCGAAACAGTGTTAACTTGCCGCACCGCACCAATTTTGATATGTCGCTGTACAAGATTTTTCAACCTGCGGAAAGGTTGAGCGTGCAGTTCCGGGCGGAAGCCTTCAACATCTTCAACCATACGCAGTTCTCTTTCGTCAACAACGCTGTGGGTTCGGATTCTTTTATGTATGCAGGCAACGCCCACCGGGGCCGGGTGGTACAACTTGGACTAAAATTGGCCTTCTGAAGTTCGAGTGGATCGGGATTGTGAATGGGCGGACAAGGGGTTGAACGGCGAGAAGTATTGCGTATCCTGACGATAGCCGCGGCAGCTGCCACGTTCCCCGGGTTCAGCAAATGGAGCTTCGCCTGCGGACATCTCAGCAACGCGATCATGCACGTCAAACCCGCCACGTATCGTCCATTGTTTTTTGGTGCGTCCGAATACGCTCTGGTGGAACGGCTCACGGACATCATCATACCGCGGGATGCTACACCAGGTGCTCTCGATGCCGGAGTTGCTGAATTCATCGACCTCATGGTGTCGAGAGATTCAGAGCTGCAGCGCGACTTCCGGGCCGGTTTGACGTGGCTGAACACACGCAGCGTCAAAGCGCAAGGCAAGCAGTTCCTTCTGCTCCTGCCTGCGAGGCAGGTCGAGCTGCTTGAACCGCTCGCTTATAAGGCAAAATTCCGAACCGGCGAGGAACCGGGCCGAGAGTTTTTCCAACTTCTTCGTGAATATACCGTTATGGGTTTTTACACCAGCGAGATCGGACTTAAGGAACTGGACTATCCAGGGTTGAAGTTCTACGGCGCGTCTCCTTCCTGTCCACACCAGGACGATCCCGAGCATCTCCATCTGCCGCCGCCGCAGTGGTGAGCACGCCAATGCCAAAGAGCCTCTACGATGTCATCGTAATTGGAACTGGCGCGGGTGGCGGCATGGCCATCAAGACCCTGTGCGACGCCGGGCTCAAAGTGTGCGCGCTGAACGCAGGCCGCAAGCTGGAGCCGGCAAAAGACTTCCGGAACCACCGCATGCCGTGGGAAATGAAGTATCGCAGCTTTGGAGATCCCCAGACACCTGCGAATGGTCCAGACTTCACCCAGAACGAATATGTCGAAGGTGTTTGGGAGCGCGAAATTGCCTACACGACGGCCCCGGGCACGCACTGGATGTGGCCGCGCTGCTACGCCGTTGGGGGAAAAACGAACTTTTGGGGCCGCAGCTCGGCCCGCTTTGGAGATATTGACTTCAAAGCAGCATCACGGGACGGAAGCGATACGGACTGGCCGGTTTCCTATGACGAAATCGCGCCTTACTATACCCGCGTGGAACGAATGATCGGCGTGGCCAGCACGGTACAGAATCGCCCCAGCAATCCGGATGGCAGTTATCTACCGCCATTCAATTTTCGATGCCTGGACAGGATCCTCCAAAAAGGAGCCGAGAAGGCCGGAGTTCCTTACCTACCGGATCGCATTGCACAACTCACGTTGCCCCACGACGGCCATCCCCCGTGCCATTTCTGCGGCAACTGTACGAGCGGCTGCGATGTCGGAGCCTTTTTTTCCACACCTTGGTTCTTGCTTCCCAAAGCAGAGGCCAGCGGAAATTTGGAATTGCGAACAAACGCCCTGGTGAGGAGCATCGTGGTGGATGACGCGGGGCAAGCATCTGGTGTTGCCTACATCGATCGCCACACCCGTCAGGAAAACGAGGTGTACGGGCGCGCGATTGTTGTGGCCGCTTCGTGTTTGGAGACGGCGCGAATCATGCTGAACTCCAAGTCGCGGCATTGGCCCACCGGTATTGCAAACTCCAGCGGGCAGCTGGGTCGCAATCTCTGCGATCACCTGTACGGAGTCTCCGCTTCCGGATACTTGCCGCAGCTCCTAGGGCAGCCAAGTTTTCCCGACAACGTCGGTGACAATTCCATCAGTTGGATGCCGCGCTGGCAGAATCTGAGAGATGCCCATGAAGAATCGTTTGTGCGCGGCTATTCGGTCTATCCCGACGGAGGTTGTTCGGAATTTCCTTCCTATCAGGATCAGATCGAGGGCTTTGGCTCATTCTTTAAGCGCGAAATGAAACGGCGATATCCCACGCCAGTTAGTTTCATGGTGCAGGCTCCTTCACTGCGCTCGGATTCGAACTACGTGGACATTGATCCGCAAGTCAAAGATTCCTATGGAATTCCAGCGGCACGCATTCATTTCCAATGGGGACAAAACGAACTGAAGATGTGGGAGCACTCCAAACAAGTCTGCGCGGAGGTGCTGCGCGCCGCTGGCGGGATATTGGAGTACTCGGGGGAACAGCCCGAGAGCCCTGGCTACAGCTTGCATGAAACCGGTACGTGCCGTATGGGCAATGACGCGCAGCGGTTTGTTACCAATCGTTTTGGTCAGACCAATGATGTGGCTAACCTGTATGCGTGCGACGCGAGCATTTTCCTGAATTGCACCGACAAGTCCACCACACTCTCTATTCTGGCGTTTTCTCTTCGGACCAGCGAATATATCGTGCAGCAATTTCGCCAAGGAAACCACTAGTCCGTTCTTGGCCGGACCCGCGTCGAAGGGCAAAAGGGCGCGGGCGTGCAGCTTTAACTGCCATCGGGACAGCTTTTCTGCTCGCTCTGCGCTGGGCTGCTTCGTGCCGGTTGGGGAAAAAGCCCGGAGAATGTCCGCCGGATTGCTGCCAACCGGCAGAATGGCGGGAAACCGCAGCCCGCGGTCGCCGCCGCAATCTATTTTTGGCCAGCCCGACGGACCAGCATATTCTCGAGGAACAAGTACTCGATTCCGGTGCCGAGGAAGGTATCGATGGCCTCCCTCGGCGTGTTCACGATTGGCTGGCCCTTGACGTTGAAGCTGGTGTTGAGCACCATTTCCCGGCCAGTAGTTTTGCCCACCTCTTCGAGCAGCGCGTGAAATTCGTGGTTGTCCTTGGACGAGACGGTCTGAACGCGGGCCGATCCATTGACGTGGGTGATCGCAGGAAGGGCGGCGCGATGCTGCTGCCGGACGTCCGCCGTCATGATCATGTAGGGCAACTCGAAGCCGCGCGGCACTTCAAACCAATCCTGCACTTGCTCGAGGGAAACCGCCGGAGCGAAGGGCCGGAACGCTTCGCGCATCTTTACCATCGCATTGATGCGGTCGCGCATTTCTGGATGCCCGGGATCGGCCAGAATGCTTCGGTGTCCCAGCGCGCGAGGGCCGAATTCCATCCTGCCTCGATACCAGCCCAGCACCCGGCCGTCTCGAATCAATTTTGCAGCTTCGGCACAGGTGTCCCGTAGGTTTGAGAAGCGAACCGCTTCGATACCGTTGGTCTGGTCGAGGGCCTCGTTGATTTCACTCTGCGATGCGGAGGGGCCGAGAAAGGGAACCGGGAACCTGACATTCCGGATCTTTCCATTGCGCGAGCCCCTCCACAGAGCGGATCCCAGCGCCGAACCATCGTCTCCAGCTGCTGGTTGCACGTAGATGTCGTCAAAGATGCCCGATTGCAGCAGTCTGCCGTTTGCCGTGCAGTTCAGTGCGACGCCGCCCGCCATGGCCAGGCGCCGCAAGCCAGTGCTGCGCCCGAAATGCCCGCAGATATGCAACATGACCTTGTCCAAGCACTCCTGAAGTGCCGCAGCCACGTCGCGATGATCGTCCGTGATTTCTGCTTCGGGCGCGCGGCGCGGGATGAGATGCTGCTCCAAGTGGCGACGTGTGGCCCCGTATGTTTCGCGATCCTCGCGTTCATTGTTTATCCTGAGGGCAGGAATCTTAATCGTTCCATTGTCGAGAAATTCTACGGCTTCCTCAAAGAACCGCCGATACCGCGCCGGATCTCCATAGGGCGCCAATCCCATGATCTTGTACTCATCCGAATTGAAATCGAAGCCGAGATGCAGGGTGATAACGGAGTACAGGATTCCGATGGAATCCTTGGCGGTAATCTCCTGTATTTTTTCGAACTGGTTATCGTGGGCCTTATATACCGTGGCGCTGTGGGCTTCGCCCATGCCATCGATCACTACCACCAGACATTCCTCCCAGCCCGACGTGTAATAAGCGCTGGCAGCGTGGGAGAGGTGGTGGTTCACCTGGTGCACGCGATCCGCGGGGAAACCCGGAAGATGCTGATTTACCTGCGAGAGGAGTCTTTCTCGCGAGAAAACTTTGTCGTATTGCTCTGCGGTGGTGGGGTCCAGAAGGAAGGCAGCCCGATATGGCGTATAGTCAAACCCGTGAGCAATCTCGTCAACTTCGCTTAGCTTGATTCCCGCTGCAGCCACACAGTATCGCATCGCGGCAATGGGGAAATCTCCTGTGTGCTTCTTCCGGCTAAAACGTTCCTCGGCCGCGCCAGCAACCAGCTCGCCGTCCACAAGCAGCGCGGCTGCGGAATCGTGTCCCTGCGAAATGCGGTATTCTCTCTCGTCCAAGCCGGGCCAATGGGCCTTCTTGAACGGAATGGAGTTTTCGAATCCACTTATGCCCAAAACTTTCGTCATTATCCTGAGTCTCCCTTAGCTATTTCTTGTAAACAGGCCATCGAAATTTGTCCGAGGACTATCGCTGCCCTGCAGGTCAATGTCCGAATCGGAATACATACTATTCTGCGGCCTTCCATTCCGTTTCGGTTGACTTCCATGCATGAATGTATCGTTCCGTGCAGCCGTGTGCCGCTCCTCGGTACTTGCGATCAATCTCCAGGTTGTTTTTGGGCTCGTTGCATCGTGAGCCGTTGCACCGCCGGTGAACGGAAAAGAGAACAAAATTCGCTACAGAATTCGCTGTATTGCGCAAATGCCGGGCCCCAGGCTACACTCAATAGTCGAATATTAGTTGCCAGTCGGAAAGGCGATCAAAAGACCGCCGCGTATTGTCGGAAGCCCAGAAGTGTTCTCACCCAGCCCACGCCAGTCACCCACCCTCGCGTGAAAAAAGCCAGCTTGCCATATTTGCAGGGTTGATTGCTGATGGTACTAGGCTTTGAATTTGCACAATTGAGGAAGGGACGTGTCCTTAGTCGGTGACAAGGCGCCTACGGGAAACCGGACCCACCGGTTCTTCGATGCTAAGTCACTGATGTAGAAGACGTTACTAAAGTTACGAACTAACAGAATTTGGCATCGAACATGCTCATCTCTGCTGTGTAGTATTGGGAGCAACTAGTGGACGGCGAAATGCTTGGGAACGAGCGACGCATGGCCTCAGGGCAAGTGAGCGCTGGCGCCTCTCGGTATGGCATCACCTTCCCGCAGATTCTTCGGCCCGACCAATCTACGAGTTTAGCTCTATACCCGGCCTCAGAGTTTGATCGACCGAGGTCCTACTCACGATGAATCAGCAAACGCACAACCAAAATTTGTCCGATATGGATCGTACGAGTGTGTTGATTTCCGAAGCCAGCAAAATGTACTGCGATCTTTTGAATATGGCGTTTTGCGGCGTTCGCGATCGGTTTAACGTAGTAGCTTCCGCTTCCAGCGCGGCTGAAATATTGACGGTGCTTCCGGAATGTCGGCCGCAGGTCGCCATCATCAGTGACAACCTCGAGGACGGACCGTTGGCGGGCATTCGAATCCTGCCAGAGATCCGCAGGGTCAATCCCGAGACTCGGATCCTCGTAGCTATGGGATCTTCGGATCGCGAATTGGTAATCGAAGCGTTCAGGTTCGGTGCGGATGGTGTGTTTTGCCGGAATAAGCCATTCGACCAGCTATGCAAGTCGGTGGACGCGATATCTCGAGGACAGATTTGGGCAAACGCTACGGAATTGCGTTACGTTCTGGACGAGTTCACGAGAGCTCCGAAGCAATTGAAAATGGATCCGATGGTTGAGACCCGCATGACCAAGCGCGAAACCGACGTAGTCCGATTGGCTGTCGAGGGCCTTTCCAATCGCGAGATTGCCCGGGAACTCGGACTCACCGAGCACACGGTGAAAAATTACCTCTTCAGGATTTTTGAAAAGTTGGGAGTCTCCAATCGCGTGGAGTTAGTGCTTTCCTGCTTGCGCCAGGAGGAAGCCGCTCGCGAGGAGGCCGCTGCTGTCGGGAACTAGCGGAGCGAGATTGTGGAGCAGACTGGCAAGATTCACGAAATCACGCAAACAAGGGAACAGACAAAACAGATGACTCACGACCAATTTCTCGAGCTACTTACCAACTGGATCCGGTCCAACAAGCAGATGCCGGAAAACATGCGCATTTCGGCGGATACCGAACTTCTCGGATCAGGGCTATTGGATTCGTTCGATTTCCTCGATTTGATCGTGCACATCGAGAACAAGACGGGAAGGAAGATTGACCTCGCAGTTGCCGATCCAAGCGAATTCTCGGTGGTTAGAGGACTCTGCAGCCTTGCGCTTGGTAGTGCATGGCAGAGATCGGAACAGCGCGAATCCGGCCATGGGAACATAGTCACGGCCAGCGCGGGAGTATGACGATACCTCGGGATTGAGGCACTGTGGCGCGCGAATCTGGAAACAGAGTTGGTGCGCGGTGCCGGTGGTTCTTCCCAAGGCATTTCGGAAGGTTCGGGGCGGCTCTGCCAAGTAGTCCTTGGAAGATCAAATACCTCCAGCAGTAGCGTGGTTCTCCTAGGATGCGTTCTAGCTACTTTCCGTCGCAAAAATAGCTCGCTTTGAATGAGCTATTCGTTTCTAGAGACCGTCTGATTCTGCTTGCACGCTTGATTTTGCCGCTCGACCCGTTTACGTCCCGAGTCCTGGCAGTTGGGATCTCAGGCCCGTTGCAGAGCCAGGCAGCGACCGATCTGGATAACGTTGTCCCCAATCACCCCAAGGCCAACCCAGCGCCGCATACCTTCGAACCCTCGGTACCGGCAGCGATTCAATCCATGGCGCCGCTTCAACACGCTGATGCGGCCTTCGCATCCGGTCCGCCAGCGCTGTCCGGCGCGGAACCAACGCGTTTTCTGAAGTTTTCTCCGCTCGCTGTTTTTGGTGCTCCGACTCGGCACCGCGACTCGCGTTACTCCCATTGCCTGGATGGTCTTCTCATTCTTTAGACTGTAGAACCCCGTGTCGGCGGCCACCATTCGTGGTGCGCGCCCGAACCGGCGCTGGTGTTGTTCGACCGCGGGAACCAGTAGTTGGGAATCCTCGGGACGTTCGGCGAACACTTCATAATGCGTGATGATCTGGTTCTCAGCTTCCTGCACCTTAAGCAGTTTGCCAAACTCGTTTGGTTTTGCTGTTTTTCCCTTGCGAATGATTTCGGTGTGCAGCTCGAAAGACTCACGATCTTGTGCGGATACTGGGTAATTCCTTGAAACACTCGCGCCTTGGTTTGCCGCACCACCTGGCGCACACGTCTAGACATCGTTTCCAGGATCTCCCGTAGTCGTTTCAGCCGCGCTTGTCGGCGCCGAGGAAGTTGCTGCATTTCCTTCAACACGTCCTCCGCTTGATGCACAATCTTTCGCGTTAAACTCAGAGTTCCCGATACCGCTCGACGCGCCGTTCCTCACCTTCCGGCCCCTTCCACCGCCCTGCCCAGGCGATCGCTATCACCTTCTGGTTCACACTACGCATCCGGTCACGAATCCGCTTCTTCAGTCCACCCGTAGCCTTCTCTACCTTCTTCATGGTGCGCGTGAGCACACCTCCTCTTCCGTCCTTGCACCACGCCTCGTTCTCGCGCCAACTCCATCCATCGTTCGTGTAGCTCCCCGATCACTTCGGGCCCGATAACTTGCCCCAGTCGCGCCAGCGTCTTGGCATCCGGTACTTTCTCGTCCCCCATGCGGGTGAACGCGCGATAGACCAGGTTCGCTCGTACTTCTCGCTCCAGCGTGTCGTAACTCCAGTTCCGCACGTGCTTCAAGATCAACAACCGAAGAGCCACTTCCGCCGGTGTTTGCGTGCGTCCATGCGTCCGGCTCTTCCCATGTCGCTTTCCTTGTGCATCGTACACACTCTCCACCAGTGCGGCGTCTTCCAGCAGTTGGTCTACTTCTTTCATCCATGGTTCCCACAGATCTTCGATGTCTTTCGCTAGTCCGCTGTGCCACAAACTCGGTTGCCGATGTCGAAGTTGGATTACGCTGCCTCCTTAATTTCTTAAGACGCAGCATCAAAACAAAAAGCTACACTTCGACAGCGCTCTACAAACCGAAAGTCCATAAATACTGGCTACAATGTTTTATTTTTGCGACGGAAAGTGGCTAACAACGACTCCGCATCTAAGTCTTTTGCGTCTACGGAAACACAGGCGGGAGTAGGGAATGCTTGGCAGGAACCGCATTTTCAAACAATGGGTAATCTGGAAAAAAGCCTGTGGGACGGAAGAGCGTTCCGTTGGATCCGCGCTCGGAATGAAAGACACACCGGTTGCTAGCGGCGTGTTGCTGATTCTGTCGAGGAGCCCGCCGCTACAGCGCGAGTTTTTGGAGCGTTTTGTAGCGCCTGGCGCGGGGGTTTCACCCGATTCAGTGCACGTCCCACAGCGCTCGATAGAGCAGTTCTGAAGTCCTCTGAAATGATATCCAACTCCATCTGCAAGTCTTCGTCAGCGGCAGACACGCGGAACAAGGACACATGCCCCAATGTAGGATGGGAGGTGATGACCAACTCGGAATGCCGCTCGCCGGGTTGGGGATCATCCGTTTTCCACTCCGACCAGCTGAACAGCAGTCTACCGTCCAAATCGTACCGCAAGGGATAGAGCCAGGATGCGGGGATGTGGCCATTGCCTAGATTCTTGAGTCGAATACCGTCGAATCCAAGCGGCTGTAGAGTCTCGTGCAGAATCGTACAGATTGCGCGAAAGTCCATGCAGGACTGCAGCGACTCTGTGGCGCGGCGAATGTTTGCTTGGTCCAGTGTGAACTCGCCAGGTTGCGAGGCACCCCGCAAAGTAGCCGGGAGCCTTGAAAATTCTGCGTAGTGAAGCTGTCGCACACCGAAGAACACGCCCACCGCGACAGCAGCGAGAAGGGGGACCAGCGATTTTTCGCTCTGAGTCAGCACCAGACTGACCGCGCCAAACGCCACCGTCACAGC
>Ga0209526_10002746_pt1 | contig 11877 bp, 8 predicted proteins | sample JacPinW_OM2H0_M1_FD_188566 | JGI IMG/M metagenome (GOLD analysis project Ga0209526, IMG submission 188566) | Forest soil microbial communities from Algoma, Ontario, Canada - Jack Pine, Ontario site 1_JW_OM2H0_M1 (SPAdes) (version 2) | ecosystem: Environmental > Terrestrial > Soil > Boreal...
GTCATCGGGTCCAAGCGGGGCCGGGAACTGGTAAACCTGCGCCGCGTTGGCCGCGACTCCCGGCTGTTTCGAGGCGTCAAGTGCGGTGAACAGTGCCCTGAGAGAATGGAAATAGTCCTTGACTGCCTGCTCGAACTGCGCAGAACTCATTCCGTACGCCTTCGATATGGCCTCCTCCACGGGAAGGCGCTGGTTCTGCACCAGATCGAAGTAGGTCCCGGTCTCAGGCAGCTTTTTCTGGTTGAGCACGTAATGCATAACCATCCACGACTGCGCATAGAAGAGCGTGCGGTGCGTGCCCTCCTGATAAGTCGAGGTGTCATGCTTCATGGTGAATAGATCAGCCATGGAGAGCCAGACTTGTCCGCCCAGAAACTCCGTAAGTGATTTGGAGGTGCGGAGTTCCCTCTGGTTCTGTAGCAAGTCTTCGCTGAAAGAAGCGCCCAGCTCGGGATCGCTGCCGATCTCGACTTGTTTATTGTCCACGCGGATCGAGCTGAAGTATTCCGCCAGGCCTTCGTCAAACCATCCTTGCGCCGGCGGATAGTTGTAATTGAGAAGCATATGGGCGAAATCGTGGGCCACGGCTCGCCAGGATTGTTCTTCGAACAAGTTCAACACGATGAAATTCTGGTCGTCACCCGGCACGAAAAAGCCAGGAACGCTAATGGGCTGGCCCTGGTGCAGCGGGGCCATCTGATAGAAGGCCTTATCGTTTTTCAGCGCCAGAATGGTCAGCGGCACCGGAAGGGGGAGCCGGTCTTTGGCCAGCAGGCTGGCAAACACGGCACGCATCTGTTCGAAGCGCAGGGCCACTTCACGGCCTTTCTTCTCCCCTGCGTCGGTAATGACGGTAAAGTGCGTCGAGTGCAACTCGAGCCACGGAGGCTCCGTGGCTGTCGCGGACGTGCATAGGAGCACGCCCAGAAGCATCGCTGGAAGGAATGAAATCGGGATGGGACGAGCGCGGGCCATAACTCGTGCCGGTGAAGCCGAAACTACTGAAATGCTAACACGAGGCTGTCGACTGACTCTCCTTCTCCTGCGTCCATCTCTCTAGAAGCAGTCTCCGAGGCTATAATGGGCTGAACAGGATCGTCCCATGCGTCGTCGAACACGATTTGCTCCCGCATGGTTGGCTCTTCTCGCATCGATCTTGGTTTGCGGCCAACCGGGGCGAACGTCTTCCCGGTCAGCGGCAGGGTTGGAAGCATCTCTGCCCCTCTGACTGTGAATTGACTCCTGGCGAGGAGTTGATTTGCTGAGGTTAGACGACTAGAGGACTCAGTCGCCGCTGGCGTGGTGCTGCGTAGGAACAAGGATAAGGCGGGCTGGCCGAGGTGAATGCGTCGCCTGTGTGGTGCGGCCAAAGGTCTGAAGAATGCCGGTGACAACCAGATAAGCTGCCAAAATGCCGAATGCCACGGAAGCTACCACCGTGAAGGAGAGCACTACCGGTACAAAAAGTGCGTCCACTTTCAACCCATCCTTAACTAACTGCGGCCTTTAACTCAAAGCGCAGTATGAGATGCCGTCTTCCCCGATCCCGTCTATGCGGTTTTTACAATCTACCTGCGTTGACGCTCACCGCTGTTAACAACTAAGATACGGAGTAGAGCTGTGCACTCCTACTGTCGAACATCCCTGAGGCCCTGTCGACGTTACGGAAGGGAAATTAGCCCCAGATAAATGGCCATTACGAAGATTTCGGTCCGCGGCGCACGACAGCACAACCTCAAGAACGTGGACGTGGAAATCCCGCGGAATACCCTCACCGTGATCACCGGGCTGAGCGGCTCAGGAAAGTCATCCCTAGCATTCGACACCATTTACGCCGAGGGGCAGCGCCGCTACGTGGAGACGCTTTCAGCCTACGCCCGCCAATTCCTCGATCAAATGGAACGCCCGGACGTTGACGCCATTGACGGCCTTAGTCCATCGATCTCCATCGAACAGAAAACCACCAGCCGCAGTCCGCGATCCACCGTAGGGACCATTACTGAAATCTACGATTATCTTCGCCTCTTATTCGCCTCGATTGGGGTGCCGCATTGTCCGAATTGCGGCCGTGCGATCAGCCGCCAGTCGGCCGATCAAATAGTCCAGCGCGTCATGGCGCTCACTCCGGAAGATCGCGTGATGGTGCTGGCGCCGATTGTGCGCGGGCGCAAAGGCGAATTCAAGAAAGAGATGGAGACGCTGTTGAAGCACGGGTATAACCGTGCCCGTGTCGACGGCGAACTGGTGAACCTTGAGGACGATCTCAAACTCGACAAACGCAAAAATCACACCATCGAGGTGGTGATTGATCGTTTGCTGGTGAAGCCCGGCATTGAGCATCGTCTGGAAATGTCGGTTGGCCTGGCCATGAAGCTGGCTGGTGGCCTGGTGCAGGTCGCCGTCGTGGGCGGTGAGGAGCAGCTTTATTCCGAGCGTCTCGCCTGTCCAGATTGCGGCATCAGCGTGCCGCAATTTGAACCGCGCTCGTTTTCGTTCAACAGCACGTATGGAGCCTGCCCCGAGTGTCACGGTCTCGGCAGCCGTTATGACTTCGACCCCGCCAAGGTGGTCACCGATTGGTCGAAGCCGCTGCTCGATGGCGGACTGGGGCCGGGTTCGGCGTCGCAGAATTTGATTCACATGTTGCAGATCACGGCGAACGCGTATGGCATTGACCTGAGCACGCCCTTCGAGAAGTTTCCGGAGAGGATTCAAGACCTGCTTCTCAATGGCGAATTGGGGCGTGGCGGGAAGACCGGCTTCCACGGAATCTTCGGATATCTCAAGCAGAATCTCGAGGAATCAACTTCCGAAGGCTACCGCGATTGGTTGCTCGAACACATGTCGGCGAGCGAATGTCCGGTATGCCACGGGAAACGCCTGCGGCCAGAGAGCCTGGCGGTGAGGGTAAACGGAATGTCGATCGCTGACTTCACCGCGCTCCCCGTCACGCGTTCTCTGGAAGTGGCACAGAAAATCAAGTTGGAGGGACGCGAAGCCCTCATCGCCGGACGCGTAATGCATGAGATCGTCGAGCGTCTGCAATTCCTGAATGAAGTAGGACTGGGCTACATTTCTCTCGATCGCCCGGCAGGAACGCTCTCGGGCGGCGAGGGCCAACGCATCCGGCTGGCCACTCAGATCGGATCAAAATTGCGAGGCGTCCTCTACGTGCTGGATGAACCGTCCATCGGATTGCATCACCGGGACAATGGCCGTCTTTTAACCGCGCTGGAAAATCTCCGCGACCTGGGCAACACCGTGCTCGTGGTCGAGCACGACGAGGAAACCATCCGCCGCGCGGATTACGTGATTGACCTCGGTCCCGGTGCCGGACGCCATGGCGGAAATCTGGTCGCGCACGGAACGCCCGCGGAAATCATGCGTGAACCGAACTCGCTCACCGGCGCCTACATCTCCGGAAAGGCGCAGATTGAGATGCGCCCGGAGCGCCGCCACACCAACGGCTCGGCACTGACCATTCTCGGAGCGAAAGAGAATAACCTGAAAAATCTCGACATCACATTTCCGCTCGGAGTGATGACGGTCGTGACCGGGGTCTCGGGTTCGGGCAAATCCACGTTGGTCAATGACATCCTGTATCGTGCGTTGGCCCAGAAACTCTACCGTTCACGTGAGAAGGCAGGAGAGCACAAAGCAATTTCCGGAGCAGAGAACATCGACAAAGTAATTGGCATCGATCAATCTCCCATCGGCCGGACGCCTCGTTCAAATCCCGCCACCTACACCGGAGTCTTCACTCAGATTCGCGACTTCTACGCCATGTTGCCGGAGTCGCGCGAACGCGGCTACAAGGCCGGCCGGTTTTCGTTCAACGTTTCCGGCGGCCGCTGCGAGGCCTGCCAGGGCGAAGGCCAGCGCCGCATCGAGATGAATTTTCTGCCCGACGTCTACGTGCAGTGCGAAGTCTGCGGCGGACGCCGTTACAATCACGAGACGCTCGCCGTAAAGTACAACGGATATTCCATCGCCGACCTGCTCGAGATGCCCGTGTCCGACGCCCTTCCCATTCTGGAGAACAATCCGCAGGTCAGACAAAAACTGCAAACGCTCGTTGATGTCGGCCTCGGCTACATTCACCTCGGACAATCGGCGGTAACTCTGTCCGGCGGCGAAGCTCAGCGCATCAAGCTGGCCCGCGAGCTAAGCAAGCGCCAGACCGGCAAGACTCTATACCTGCTCGACGAGCCCACCACCGGCCTGCACTTTGACGACGTGAAAAAGTTGCTCGACGTCCTCCACCGTTTGACCGATCTCGGCAACTCCATCATCATCATCGAACACAATCTGGACGTAATCCGCAATGCCGACTGGATCGTCGATCTCGGCCCCGAAGGCGGCGAAGAAGGCGGCCGCATCGTAGCCCAAGGCACGCCCGAACAGGTGGCGCGTGTAAAAAAGTCATACACCGGCCAGGCGCTCGCCGGATACTTTTCTGGAAACGGAAAGCGGAGCGCTTCAATTTGAGCAAGAGCGCCAAGATGATTGATTCGGTCTCTGCAACTGTGTTTCCGAAGATTTCGCTGATTACATTCCTTCAGGAAGGATCATAATGGCTATTGGTTCTTTGACTCGCCAGAATCATAAAGAGCGTCGCCCAGGAAAACATCACCAGAGGCGTCATCTCCAGAGGTGGTTTCTCCTACGAAGAAGCAACTCGAGGGCTTCGACGTAGTCAATTTCACAGCTAGAACCTCGCCCAGAATGTTCCGGACTTTCGTGCAAATCGTGTGGCGAGACTCCTTTGGGCAAATGCCCATTGTTTGTTTGTCTCCTTCGACGAGGCAGAGACGAATGTCGGCAGCGGAGCGTTTCATGAATCCAAGAGTCGGTACAGAATATTTTCTGTTTATTCGGTAAACTGGCCATAATCGAAAAGGATCTGTTTGTCATCGCCCGACGCCCCGCAGTTTAATCCGCCGCCGTCAAATACTGAGCCGCAGCCATCCGCTTCGATCGCTGCCGATTCATTTCCGCCGCCCACATTTGCTCCCGAGCCGCCCGCCGCCAAATCCGCCGAAAATCCCGTTTGGACTGGCTGGGATGTCCTCCAGATCGCATTCCTAACCATCGGCACTCAAATGTTCCTGCAGCTCGCGATCATCCTGGGCGCGAACCGATTCGTCTATCGCCATTCCAGTTTCCGCGTCGTATCGCAAAAGCCCATGCTTGCGCTGCTGTCACAGTTCTTCGCCTACGTCGCCGTGGCCATCTACATGGTGGTGTTGGTGGAAGGCAAATATCACGTACGCTTCTGGCCAGCTATTCGCTGGAATTGGCCCGGAGGCGCTGCTCCCAAGCTGCTAGGGATAGGTGTGCTGATGGTCGGTCTCAGCCTGCTGGGACGCTTTCTGCCCATGCCCAGGAGCGTTCCCTTCGATCAGTTTTTTGCGCGGCCCATGGACGCCTATCTGACCACGGCATTCGCCATCACTTTCGGCCCACTGATGGAAGAACTTTTCTTTCGCGGATTTCTCTATCCCGTCCTGGCCCGCCGTATAGGAGTCGTTCTCGGAGTGATTTTCACCGCCCTGCCGTTTGGCCTCCTACATCTTGTTCAGTATGGCTACGCCTGGGGAGCGGTGCTAGTGGTCTTCTTGGTTGGAGTGGTTCTAACTGCTATCCGCGCAGTCACCGGATCTGTAGCGGCAAGTCTTCTCGCCCACGTAGGCTACAATGCGACGCTCATGATCCTAACCGCCGCGGCAACAGGCGGCTTCCGCCACTTGGACAGGCTTGGGCTATGGCTCGCTTACCGGTAAGGGCTTAGGTAGAGCCGCCGCTGACACGTCCCTAATGTTTTCTAGGTCGACGGCTCGGCAACTAAGGATTTCTTGGCTGCAGAAAATCCTTTCCCCGAAGTTCCTGATACGCGTCGCCTTTGTGGGGCTGGAGCCTGAGATGAGCCATCGGTCGCTCCGTCTCAAAAAAATGGGCCCGATGGGTGCCGCCCCTTTGGATCTTTGGGTTACTTCACCGTAATGGTCAGCAACTGCGCTCCCGAAACCACGTAATCCAGCGGCGTCGTAGCGGTTTCATCCACGGAAGACTCAGCCGAGACGATCATCTCCTGATTGCCGCGCATGCCATCCATCACGTTCATGACCGAGAGAGGTAGTGTCGGCATCACCTTGTCGGCCACTCGCGCCTCCGGGTCAGCCTCAAGCAAGGAAACGTACACACGATTGTTGCTGTGCTCCTTATTAAGCAGGGCAATCGTGGAAGCCAGATCAAGCTTGCGTCCGAAGGCAGGCGACCCCCGGCCAACGCGGTCAAGAGTTTCTCCGTCGCTAACCAGAATGCGCAACGTGCCTTTGCTGGCCGAGGTCGGAATTTTCACCGGAATCTGTCGTATGATTCGCTCTCCGCGATATGGAGCGATGGCGGTTTCCACCATGATCTTGTCCCCGGGGCGTGCCTCGGTAACATCGGTGTGTGCACTCTCCAGGCGCGCCCAACGGCGCTCGCGAACCAGATCAAAATCAAGCCTCACGCTATTCACCGCGGGCGCGTCGTAGGGATTGTCATAGATCCGGCTGAAGCGCTCGCCCAGCGATAGTGCCGCCTGCATCGCCGCAGGCTGCCCGCCATCAGCGGGTGAAAACATGTTGTGCAGCGAAACTCTCGGAAAGCCCTTAACGTTGATGCTGCCGTTCACCCGGTAAGTGATTTCCTCGCCATACTCATTCACGCCATGCAACGCGTTGAACACCGTGGCCATGATCGCGACCGGGCTGAGCCGGGCATTGTTCAGCACCGCGTAATGGAATTCCTTGGTAGCCGCGCCGCCGTTGATCGTCAACGTCACTGGAATCATCTGCGGCTGCTTGTTGAACACGCCCATGATGCCCGTATGGCGATCTTGCACAAACGCTCCGGCAGCTTCGGTCGTGTTGACGATCTTGAATGCGTTCAGCGGAGACGGCAACGTAGCCAGCACCTGGGCCTTGTTCATGGGCAGATCGACAGCGCCAAACTGCAATAGCGGATGCCCGCAAGCGAGCAGATGCTGCGGATCAATGTAAGTAACGGTGCAGGTGGCCTCGATATCCATATCACCGCGAACCAGCACTGCGCTGACCGCGGAGCCTGGCTCCAGCGGCTCGGGCTGCTTGGCATCGCTCACCGAGCCCGCCCCCATCACGGGTACGATTCCCGCGGAAGCGAACTGCGAGGCGAAGCGGTGAACCGTGTCTTCAGAGAATCCGTTGAATACTAGTGGCGTCTCAATGGGCTTGAGATAATTCGCAAATCCTTGAGTTGCTTCCGAACCCGGCCGGAGTGGCCCATCTCCAGGAGACGCGGTCTTTCCCGCGATATTGTCCACCACCCCATTCACGGACGGCCGCGCCGCCGCTTCCTCCGCCGGACTGCGATCGAGCGCATTAATCTCCAGCATGTCTGCAATCGGAGTCACGCCGGCAATCGGCTCTTTGGAAAACTCGCCAATGCGGAACGCCAGCGCGCCCGCCAGCTTGCCGTCCAGATACACCGGACTTCCGCTCATGCCCGCAACCACGCCGGTGTACTCGACCTTTTCTCCATGCAAGCGCACCAGGATGATGTCACCCTTGGGGCCATTCACGTTGCGCAGAACGCCAAGGACTTCCACGTCCATGGATTCCGGCTTGATGCCTTGAAACACGGTATAGGCGACGCCGCGCATGCCAGCGTGAATATGGTCGACAGAAATCGTCTGGAAATTGTGTGAGGTTTGGGCAGCGAGGAGTGCCGGAACCAACACACAGAAGGAGGCGAAGAGCGCAGAAACTACTTTTCTCATGTAATGCCCCGGAGGAGCGGCTAACCGGTCCATTGTTAGAATAGACTCTGCCAGATTGTAATTCGTTGCCAGGAGGGGATAACTGGGGGACCAGGCAAACATCCCATCGGCGAATCCTTGCGTCTATACTAGCATAAGATGTTTTTCCTTCAGAGTCCTATGTTTACTACGGCTTTAAATGCGATTCGATGGTCTCAGCGCCCAAACTTCCGGGTTTGCATACTATTCGCTTCCCTGGCCCTGGTTGCAGGTGCCTTGCCCGGCTTCGCCCAGGACCAATCCTCCTCCCCGAACAACGGACAAGCTCAGCAGCAAGCTCCGCAAACGCCGGCCAATGGCAAGCCCAAGCAGGACGCTCCGCCAGAAGCCGGTGGACCAGGCGCTGATTCCGGCCCTTATGCCGTTCCCAAGAAGAAGGAGGAAACCCCGCCGCCAGCGCCGCCCCCCGCCGCAGCTAAGAAGATTGAGGGCCTGCTCGATTACTCACTGAAAGTGAACGTGCCTCTGGTCAACGTGGATGTCCTTGTCACCACGAAAGACGGTCAGGCTATTCCGGGGCTGAAAAAAGACCACTTCCGGATCTTGGAGGACGGGGTTCCCCAGACCGTTACGAATTTCAGCGTGACTCAGGCGCCGATTACAGCCGTGCTTCTCACCGAGTTCGCCTCGACGAATTACGTATTCATGATCCAGGCGCTGCAAGCGTCGTACGCATTCGCCAACACGCTGAAGAAGGACGACTGGGTGGCGGTGGAATACTACGACATGAGGCCGCACGTTCTGGTCGATTTCACCCAGGACAAAAAGGCGATCTACGGCGCGCTGAACCAGTTGCGCATGCCCGGTTTTGCAGAGACGAACCTTTTCGATGCTCTGTATGACACGCTCGACCGGCTCGACCGTGTGGAGGGCAAGAAGTACATCATTCTGGTTACAACCGGTATCGATACTTTCAGTAAGCTCAACCTTGACCAGATCATGAAGAAGATCAAGGCCACGAAAGACGTCACCATTTTCCCCATCAGCGTCGGTTTCATCGTGCGTGAATATTGCGAAGTGCATCGCTGCGGATACACGCATGGCATGGGTATTCCGGTGAGCAACATGGACTATCTCCAGGGCGATAACGAAATGAAGACTTTCGCCGCCATGACCGGCGGTCGCGCCTATTTCCCCCGTTTCGAGGGCGAACTGCCCGAACTGTTCGGGGACATCACACGCGATATCCGCAATGAATACTCATTGTCCTACAGCCCCACGAACACCAAACTGGACGGAACCTATCGCAAGCTGAAAGTGCAGGTAGTTGCGCCCGACGGCGGCCCGCTGAAAATAAAAGATCAGAAGGGCAAAGACGTGAAGATCGACGTGGTCGCCCGCGACGGCTACACGGCGAAGCACACTGTGGACTAGTCTGCTGGAGTGGCGATTCGTATCAGGGCATGCTTTCAGCCATGCCACAAATTTCGCATGGTGAATCGTGCCTTCAGGCAAAGGACCGCAAGAAGATTCTCGGATTCCACGTACTACCCCTGCCGAACCAAAACCCAGAATTGACCTGACGGCATAATCTGACTGAGAAAGTTTGTTCTAAGAGCTGAGAGCTGAAGGCTGCCATTAGTTAGTGCACGTGAAACAGCTTTTCCAGCAAGAAAAACATTCCTGCACCCACGAAGACCAGCAGCGCCATCTTCATCGCAGGCTCCTTGTTCACTTCGGGTACCAAATCGGAAGCCGCCACATAAATCGTGACTCCCGCCGAGAGCGGCAGCCCCGCGCTCACGTGATGACGGAACAGCGCCATGGTCAGAACCCCTGCCAGTGTCGCTCCGCCCAGAACCGCCGATGCTCCCCAGGCTGTGCCCCGGCTGCGTCCGCTGGCCAGCATGACCGAACTCACCGTGAAGCCCTCCGGAACCTTATGCAGAAACACGGCAAAGAAAATCAGCCAGCCCAAAGCGTTTGACACCAGAAATCCAGAGGCGATGGCAATCCCATCAAAAAACGTGTGGATGATCAGGCCAAACAACACCGAGTATCCCTTATGCGAATGGATGAACTCGTCGTGATGCGTCTCTTCGCCGAAATGGAAGTGAGGTGTAACCGTGTGTTCGAAGAAGTGAACGATGAGGTACCCCAGCAGAATCAAGAAGGCCGCGCTGCGCCCGCGCAATTCGAGACTCTCCGGAACCATCTCCACCACAGCCGTGGCCAGCATGAACCCTGCACCGAGCGCCACGAAATAGCGAAGATAGCGCCGTTCCCAATGCCGCTGCACAATAATCGCCCCGCCAAACACGTTGGCCGCAGCAGCCGTAAGTCCCAACAGTATGCTGATTAGGATCGCGCTCATTGTGTGGGTCGTCGAGGATAATATCAGTTCTGCGGGAAGTTCTACCGTTGGGCAATATCCGGCCGCATCATTTATCCTGAACAGTCGCAGGGATTGCTGATGGTAGAGAAGTCTTCGTCGCGCAACAACCTCGATTCAAAATCGCACAAGCTAACAGCCAGGAGCTAGAAGCTAGCAGCTTCCCTTATGAAAACTGGAATCATCGGCCTGCCTCAGGTGGGCAAGACATCTTTATTTCGGATTCTGACTAAAGCACTTCTGTCTGAGGGCGCCTATGCCAATCCGCGCGAGGCGCACATTGGCGTGGCCAAGGTTCCGGACGATCGACTTGACCGTTTGGCGGCGCTTTACAACCCCCAGAAACTTACCCACACGTCTGTCGAATATGTGGATGTCGGCGCGATCGGCCAGGAGGCATTGAAGGATACCGCTTACTCGGCCCATTTGCGGAATGTAGATGCACTGGCCCACGTGGTGCGGGCATTCGACGATCCTGCGGTTCCGCATACGGGCGAGATTGATCCGCTGCGCGACATCAAGAATGTGGAATTCGATTTGATAATCAGCGATCTCGGACAGATCGAGAAGCGCCTCGAGCGTTTGGAGAAAGATCTAAAGAAGATGAAGACTCCAGAACTTGAAAAAGAATTCGAGTTGCTGAAACGCGCGAACGCCCATCTTGGCACCGAGAAGCCCCTGCGCGAAATGGTCATGACAGCTGAGGATAAGAAGCGGATCAAGGGCTTCATGTTTCTAAGCGAGAAGCCGATGCTCTATGTGCTCAATATCGGCGAGTCCACGGAGTTGGGCAAAGAACTTGACGAAGCGGTGAGCAAGTACAAGCTGACAGAAATCGCTTCGCGTCCGAGTGCTGCGGCTACGGCGATCTGTGGCAAGGTCGAGGCCGAACTCGCGGAGATGAGCGATGAAGACGCGGCCGAATTCCTCTCCAGCTACGGACTGACCGAGAGCGGGCTGACGCGGCTCATTCGCACGACGTACAAACTGCTTGGGCTCATCTCATTCTTCACCGCCGGTGAAGACGAATGCCGCGCCTGGCAGATTCCTGCCAACACGCGCGCCCAAGAAGGCGCAGGAGCGATTCACTCCGACCTCGAAAAACATTTCATTCGCGCTGAAACCATCCGATGGGACCAACTCCTTGAAGCTGGATCGGAAGCCAACGCCCGTGCCAAAGGCACGCTGCGTCTGGAGGGCAAGGATTACATGGTGCAGGATGGAGACGTAATGCACATAAGACACAGTGGATAAGGCCGAGCCAGGAGTGAAGGAGCTAATGGCGAAGAGCCTGAAGCCTGAGTTCAGGATCTCGCTGCCACCAAGTACACGACCACCAGCCCCAACAGCAGCGCCGCGCTTTCCAACCGCGTAGACCACACATGCAACGCATCAAACTGAATCCGCGCCAGACTATCCGCAGGAGCCGAACTGATTTCACCCAACGAAGCTCGCAACGCATCCATCCGCGGAACAACGCCGAACTGAGAAATAAGGGTTATCGTCAGCATCAAACCGATAAGCACGTTGCGCGCCGCGAAAGCATCCGCGGTACCCGCACTGAGGTAGCTGTACAGCAGCGAACTGACCAGGAATACCAGCCCAGAAATCATGCCGATCCAATGCAGCTTGCTGAGAGCGCGCCCAACCACATTCCCGGCCAAATGACTATTGGGCAAAACCTCCGGAATATCGAACACCG
>Ga0209526_10002747_pt1 | contig 11873 bp, 12 predicted proteins | sample JacPinW_OM2H0_M1_FD_188566 | JGI IMG/M metagenome (GOLD analysis project Ga0209526, IMG submission 188566) | Forest soil microbial communities from Algoma, Ontario, Canada - Jack Pine, Ontario site 1_JW_OM2H0_M1 (SPAdes) (version 2) | ecosystem: Environmental > Terrestrial > Soil > Boreal...
GGCCTGCACCGTGGCCGATGCCCGACCGCCTGGTCTCGTTGCAAAGGCTCGCGCAACCGCGCGTAGCCCGTGGCTGTGGCCCGCAACCCAACGCTCATAATCGGACCGAGTGACCCAGATAACCTCGCCGACGCCCAGCCAGGAAGAGGCACCGGCGGCGGTTCCCGAGAAGCCGCGGCGATCCCGGCGGGCGTCGTGGGTGCGGGACGTCCTCGAGGTCCTGCTGATCGCATTCATCCTGTACCTCGTCATCTGGAACGCGCTGCAAACCGTGCGCGTTGACGGCACCAGCATGGTGCCGACGCTGGCCGACCAGGACCTGCTCCTGGCGAGCAAGGTCTCGTATGACTTCGGCGGCAACCCGCAGCGGGGTGACATCGTGATCCTGCAGCCGCCCAGCGACCCGTCGCGCGACTTCATCAAGCGGGTGATAGGGATCCCAGGCGATGTGCTCGAGATCGACGGCACCCATCAGCCCACGCAGGTCCTGATCAAACCCGGCGGCCAGGGCGGGTTCCAGCTGTTGAAGGAACCGTATCTACCCGGTCCGTGGACCACAGAAGACTTCTGTTGCAAGTCCGACGGCACGGCGTCTGCGATCGTCCAGCCCGTCACCGTGCCCGCAGACAAGTACTTTGTGATGGGCGACAACCGCAACTTCTCGAGTGATTCGCGGTCATTCGGCTACGTGCCCAGGAAGAACATCCTGGCCAAGGCATTTCTGCGCATCTGGCCGCTCAACCACTTCGGGGGTCTGGGTTCCGGACCCACCCTGGCGTCGTTGCCGGTTCCAGCTACCGCTGTGCTTGTCCCGGCCGCCGGCATCGCGTTGCTGCAGCTGGTTCGCTGGCGCCGGCGCGGCCGGACCCGAGCAGGCCCGCGGCAACCACCGCACGCCGCGCCGTAGCGCGACCTACCGCAACCAGTCCGCCAGTGCGCTGGTCCATTCCACCAGTTCTTCCCGACTGAAGAAGAGTTCGACCTCCTCCGCGGCGCGCGCGACCGAATCGCTGCCGTGCACGACGTTGGCGCCGATGCTCACCGCGCTATCGCCGCGGATGGTCCCGGGTGCGGCATCGCTTGGGTTTGTCGCGCCCATCATGGTGCGCACCAGGGCGACCGCCCCCGGTCCCTCCCAGGCCATGGCCACGACTGGGGCAGACGTGATGAATCTGACCAGCTCGTCGAAGAATGCCTTGCCCACGTGCTCGGCGTAATGCCGCTCGGCCAGCTCGCGGTCGATGCGCAGCAGCTTCAGACCAACGAGGTGCAGACCGCGATCCTCGAAACGGGATATGACGTCACCGACAAGGCCCCTCTGCACGCCGTCCGGCTTGACCAGCACGAGCGTTCGTTCATCAGCCACGATGCGCGAGTCTAAGAGAGCGCGGCAGCGAACCGCGTCTCCGCCTTGAACGGTCCGACAATCACGCAGCGCAACCCGCCGTCGAGGACACGGCGCGCGGCCTGCTGCGCGTCGTGCGCCGTGACCGCGTCGTAGCGAGCGACGATCTCGCCCGGCAGCAGTATCTGATCCGTGAGCAGGAGTTGCTGTCCCGCGTACTCGCACAACGCAGATGTGCCCTCGAGTTGCAGCTGCAGGCGGCCCTTCGCGTACTCCCGCGCCTTGCTGAGCTCGGCGTCACCGACGGGCTCATGGGCAATGCGATGAAGCTCGTGCACCGCCGCTTTCAACGCGGTGGCCGCGTGCCGCGGCTCCGCACCGAGGCTGACGCCGAGCACGCCACTATCGGAGAGACGGCTGACAAAAGAGTGGACGTCATAGACGAGTCCGCGCCGCTCGCGCAGCTCGAGAAAGAGCCGGCTTGACATTCCCTCGCCCAGGACGACGTTGACGATGTCGACGGCGAACCGGTCGGGGTCGAGATATGACGGTGCGCGCGCGCCCACGATCACGCTGGCTTGCTCGACGCTGCGTCGCATCACACGCAGGCTGTCTCCATGGGGCGGGGTCGCCGGCTCGGCACGGGGCCGGGGCGAGGATGGCTGTTCGGCCCACCCGCCCAGCTGGCGTGCGACGACGTCGGTGACGTGCGCCGCTTCCACACCGCCTGCAACGCTAACGACGAGGTTGTCGGGTCTGACGTGTGCCGCCATGTGGGCGCGGCAATCTTCCGCGGTGAAGGAGCGTACGGTCTCCTCACTTCCGGCGACGTCGCGACCGAGCGGGCTGTCCGGCCACATCACCTCGTCGAACACGATCTGCGCGTAGTCCTGCGGGTTGTCCTGGTACATGCGCAGCTCTTCGATCACCACCTGGCGCTCTTTCACGACGTCCTCGGGGGCCAGGAGAGGTCGCAACAGCATGTCCGACAGCACGGACACTGCGCGCTCCAGCTCCGACGCCGGCACCCGCGTATAGAAGACAGTCGCCTCGCGGTCCGTGGCCGCGTCCAGCACGCCGCCAACGCCCTCGATGGTCTCGCTGATGTCCCGGGGCGTCGGGTAGCGACCCGCACCCTTGAACACCATGTGCTCCACGAAGTGGCTGATGCCGCTTTTCTCGACGGGCTCGTAGCGCGAGCCCACCGCGACCATGAAGGAAATGGCGACGGAGGGCCGCCCGGCGAGCGGCACTGTGACAACACGCGTGCCACCGGCAAGCGGGGTCACGTCGAACTCTGCTTCGCGCCCCCACTCCTGCGCCGACGCCGCAACGGTAGCAACGCGATGCCCCCGCGAATGAGCCGGCCTGACCCGTCGCGCCGTCAGTAGCGGCGGCCGAACGACGGACCCCGGCGGGGTCTGTCCGAGAATCGGTCCGGCGGACCTCCCTGCGCGGGCCCGGTGGGCTGGATGACCACGCGTCGCGCGGGCTCCTTTCCCGAGCTCTCGGTGCGCACGCCGGGATCGTCGGCGAGCGTGAGATGGATCACCCGTCGCTCGTATGCATGCATCGGGTCCAGCGTGTACTCCTCCCCGGTTCGCTTCACGCGCGCCGCGAGGCGCACCGCCAGCTCCCGCACCTGGTCCTCGCGGCGCGCCCGGTAGCGCTCCACGTCCAGGATGATGCGGCGGCCGTCGGCACCGTCCTCATCACCGAGCATGAGGTTCAGTGCCGTCTGCAGCGCGCGCAGCGTCTCGCCGCGCCAGCCGATGAGCAGACCCAGGTCGTCGCCGGAGATGTCCAGGATGACCGGCACCGGTCCGGGCGTGGCTGCTGGGGACGCGCCGCCGCGGCGAACCGTCACGCGGCACGGCACCTCCATCCGGGTGAGCAGCTCTTCGAGCAGCGCTCGGGCACGGGCCGCATGGTCGTCGATCCGGTAGACGCGTACCCGCGCCTCCATGCCCGACAGCCGCTCTCCCGGCACCGGGCGCGCTCCTGTCGACACGACCTCGACCTCGGCCTCGTCGCGCGAGATCCCGAGCTGGCTGAGGGCCTTGCTCACAGCCTCCTCGACGGTGGCTCCCTGGGCCTCGACCGACGTCTCAGTCGATGTCTTCGACGACGTCGCCGCGTCAGCTTGTTCGATCTCGTTCACGACACCTCCGGCGCCTGTCAACGGCGCCGCCTCCTTTGTCCGCCCCGGTTCCCGCGGACGCGAGCTCGCGCCGACGGGTGTTGCCGTCGGACGGGTCCGGTGGTCGCGGGTTCGTTCTCGGTGCCCTGCTGGTCGCCCGCGGCCGCGGTAGACGTCCTCTCCGTACCGTTGGACGCGGCGACTCTTCTCTTTCTGTCGCCATTGGCAGAAACAAGCGCAGGAGTGGGCAAGGCCTTGGGATAGGACAGCGGTGTTGTCCTGTTGGCCCCCGGCCACCAGTCCGGAACTTTAAGTCCTCCCCACCCGACCACGATGTACTGCTGCAGGACCATGAACATCGTGCCCGTGACCCAATAGATCGCGAGGCCCTGGGGCAGCAGCAGCCCGAAGATGAAGATCATTCCAGGGAAGAGGATCGACATCTGACGACTGATGTTCTGCATCGACCGCTCCTGGGCGGTGAGGTCGGGTCGCGGCGGGGGCATCATCATTCGCGACTGCGCGAAGGTGAACGCCGCGGCGATCAGCGGCAGGATCAGCAGCGTCGGGTTGACCAGCAGGTTGAACCAGTTGTTTCCGATGACGTCGTGCGCCGACTTGCTCACGTCCGGAATCCAGAGGAAGCCTTTGTCCACTCCGCTCAGGTGTTGCGTCGCGTTTCTGATCCCGTTGTAGAGGCCGATGAGAACGGGCATCTGCACCAGCGCAGGGAGGCAACCGGTCAAGCCGCTGAATGGGCTGATGCCGTGCTCGCGATAGAGCTTGTTCATCTCTGCGCTGAGCTTCTGCGGTTCCTTCTTGTACTTCTTGCGTAACTCCGCAAGCTGCGGCGCAATGAGCCGTTGCTCTGCCTGGATCCGGCGCGACGTGCGCAATTGCCAGTTGAAGATCGGGAAGAGCACTGCACGAATGACAAGCGTGACGACGATCACAGACACACCGAAGGCGCCAATGGCAGCCAGCGGGGCGATGCCGCTGAAGCCCTTGGTCATCTGCTCCAGCAGCCACTGGAGCGGGTTGGCCAGGAACGTGAAGATGATCAGCGGGTTCACGACGGCATGTCTCCTGCCGGCGTGCCGGCAGCTCGCTCGCGATGGAGGCGGCGGGCCTCGCGCCACGTCACATACGTCTCAGGCACGGGGTCGAACCCGCCTTCATGGAACGGATGGCAGCGGCCGATTCGTCGCAGCGCGAGCCACCAGCCCCGGCGCCAGCCGAACCTCTGGATGGCGGCGGATCCGTAAAAGGAGCAGGTCGGCTCGTAGCGGCAGCTGCTCATGTGCCCGAAGATCGGACCGATGGTCACCTGGTAAGCGCGGATCAACAGCAGGCTGAGCCGGGTCATCGCGCCGTAGACCTCTGCGCGGCCGATTCCAGTGCGCCGGCCAGGTCACGACCCAGCGCCGCCGGCTTGACAGCCCCGGCTCGCGCCGGAACCGATACCACCGCATCGAACCCCGCGATTCCGTGTGCAATGGGCGCGAGTGCAGCGCGCACGACGCGGCGCGCCCGGTTCCGCTCGACGGCGGTGCGAGCACCGAACACGGCAAGCCCGGCGCGGAAAACCTCGAGACCATTGGGCATCACTCGCACGCGCACGAGACCCTGGCGGCTTTCTACGCCCGCGCGCCGGACGGCGGCGAACCGGCCGCGTCCGCGCAGGCGATGGCGGCGGTTCACCCCGTGTTCGCAGGCGTCAAGCGCTTCCGGCCTTTGCGACGGCGCGCCTTGAGAACCTGCCTTCCTCCCGGTGTCGCCATGCGCACGCGGAAACCGTGCGTCTTGCGCCGATAGCTTTTCTTGGGTTGGTACGTCCGCTTGATGGGGGTTCTCCCACACTGATCGCGTCCCCGGCCGCCTGACGCAGCCAAACGGGACGGAGGCTCGAGCCGAGTATAGCAACCGCATCTCCAGCGGGACCCTCAATCGCGGCAAGCGCACAGAGGCACCGCTCGGCGCTGCGCGCTGCGATTGCTCTCGTTGTCCTCGGGGCCGGGCGTTGCTACACTCGCTGAGCCACGGCGGGAGGTGCGGCCACCTCACTCTCAACTATTCCCTTTCCGTCCACCGGCGTTGTCTAACTTATCCACACACTGTCCACAGTCGTGGATAAGTCCAAAAGATCAACACCGTTCGGGGGAAGTAAGGGGCGTGCGTCGAAGGTTTCTCTCAACGGTGAACTACATCACTCACATGCCGTGACGGATCACGTGAGCACCGCGGAAGGAGAGACCCTCGCCGCGACGGCGACACTTGATCCGCAACAGATTTGGCATGTTGCGCAAGAGGAATTGCGCTTCCAGTTGTCGCGACCGGGGTACGAGACGTGGCTCGCCAACGCCGTGCTCGTGGACTGCGACGGCTACATGTTCACCGTCGGCGTGCCCACGCGGCTTGCGCGCGACTGGCTCACTGAACGCTACGTTCCGCTGATCCGGGAAACGCTCTCTGGGGTTCTGGGACGGGACTGCGACGTTCTCATCACCGTCGATCCAGCCGCAGCGCCACCACTGGACGAACCGGCGCCGCTGCCGGACTACGACGCGAACCTCGGAGCGCTCTCCGATCCTGAGGACGGCGCAACCGATTCCCGGCTCAATGGGAACTTCACCTTCACCACGTTCGTGGTCGGTAACTCCAGTCGCTTTGCGCATGCCGCCTGCCGAGCCGTCGCCGACTCCCCGGGCAAGGCCTACAACCCGCTTTTCCTGTACGGCGGCGTGGGTCTCGGCAAGACACATCTCATGCATGCCATCGGCCATGCCGTCCGCGAAGGCAACCGCCACGCGAAGGTCGCGTACATCACGTCAGAGAAGTTCATGAACGAGATGATCACGGCGATTCAGGAAAACCGCGCCCCGGACTTCCGCGTGCGCTACCGCACGGTCGACGTCCTCCTCATTGACGACATTCAGTTTCTCGCCGGGAAGGACCGCACCCAGGAGGAGTTCTTTCACACCTTCAACGCCCTGCATGAAATCCAGAAGCAGATCGTGGTCAGCAGCGACCGGCCGCCCAAGGACATCCCGACGCTCGAGGACAGACTCCGCAGCCGGTTCGAGGGCGGGCTCATGGCCGACATCCAGCCCCCGGACTTCGAGACGCGGCTGGCCATTCTCAACACCAAGCTCGGGATGTACAGCCGCCTCGTGCCGGACGAGGTGTGCGCCTTCATCGCACACCGCATCCAGAAGAACATCCGCGAGCTCGAGGGTGCACTGATCCGCGTCCTGGCTCACGCTTCCATAAACGGCACGCCTGTCACCCTCGACACGGCGCAACAGATCCTGCGCGACATCATCCCGGTGCAGGACACGATCCCCGTGAGCATCGAGGCAATCCAGGACGTCGTCGCGGACCACTACACGATCTCGGTCGAAGAGATGAAGAGCAAGCGTCGCGACAAACACATCGTGTATCCGCGTCAGGTGGCCATGTACCTGATCCGGGAGGAGACCGAGTCCTCGTTGCCTGTCATCGGCGCGGCCTTCGGAGGACGTGACCACACGACCGCGCTGCACGCCATTGAGAAAATTACCGAGCTGGTGCGCGAGGACTCCCGCCTCCAGGGCGACCTGCGGCTGATTCGCAACCGGCTGCACAGCCGTTGACAACGTTGTTGACAACAAGGGGGCGACTGTGGACATCAGTCCAGTCGCCGGTGGTGGTGGACGGGGTCTGTATAACCACCCCGATCTATGCACATGCTCACCGAGCTCCGAGGGCGCACGGTGATCTCGTCCGCCCTGGTTATCCACGTAGTTCGTCCCTCTATAGATACATCTATGTTTCTTAAACTTCAGTGTCACCTAGGACTCGTCTGGTGAAAACCGCTCTCGCTCACAGGAGTCAACGTCGATGAAGGCCACCGTCTCGTCCTCCGCCCTCAGCGCTGCCCTTGGCCTTGTCTCGCGGGCCGTGTCACCGCGCTCCACGCTCCCGGTGCTCGGCAACGTGCTCCTCGAGACGAGCGACACAGGCTTGCGGGTCACCGCGACGAATCTCGACCTGACGATTACCGCGAACGTCCCCGCGGAGATCCAGGCCGAGGGACGGACCACGGTGCCGGCACGCCTGCTGAGCGAGTACATCGGATCCCTCGGCGAGGCCCAGTGCACCATGGACCTTGACCCGGGCTCGCAGGTCCTGCGTCTGGCCTGCGGCGTACACCACGCCAAACTGCACGGCATCGACGCCGTGGAGTTTCCTCCGCTGCCGAAGCAGGAGACCGAAGCGGCGGTGGAAGCCGACTCGATCCCACTGCAGAACGCGATCACGCAGACCGTCATGGCGGCGAGCGCCGATGAAGCGTCTCCGGTGCTCACGGGCGTCCTGGTCCAGATCGACGGGAATCGCCTCACGCTGGCTGCAACCGATCGGCATCGCCTGGCGGTGAAGACGCTCGAGGTGCGCGTCGACGGCACCCCACCGCCGACGTCCGTGATTGTGCCGGCGCGCCATCTCAACGAAGTCGCGCGCGCCGTCAATCCGTCGCGCCCGACCGTGAGCATCGCGTTCTCAGAGGCGCGCAACCAGGTGTTCTTCACCCTGAAGGATGTTGAGATCTCGTCCCGGCTCATCGAGGGGACGTATCCCAACTATGCTCAGGTGATCCCCGGCGAGTCGGCAACGACCGTCAACCTGCCGACCGCCGCCCTGCTGCGCGAAGCACGCACCGCTGCGGTGCTGGCTCGCGACGCGGCGAACCCGGTGCGGCTCCAGGTCGGAGAAGGCACGCTGACCCTGCGGGCGCAGACGGCAGAGGTCGGCGACGACGAGGCACCGCTCAGCGCCAGTGTCACCGGCGATGACGTGCAGATCGCGTTCAACGCCAGGTATGTGCTCGACGCTCTGTCGGTGCTCGACTCCGATGAGGTCCAGCTCTCGTTCAACGGAGCGCTCCATCCCGGGGTGATCCGCCCCGCGGGGCGTGACGACTACCTCTGCATCATCATGCCTGTGCGCGTCGCGTAGGGTTTACATAGCGGCGAAACGCAGACGGCGCACCGCTTCCACGCCCAGCGCGGCGTTGAGCGAGGCGATGAGCCGCGGAGAGTCGAGTTGCAACTGGTGCGCAAGTGCCGTGTTGGCAGTGGCGATGACGAGTGCACCGCGCTCGAGCCGTTCCGCTCGGCACATCGATGCGAGAGCCGGACCGACCACCTCCGCGAGTGCGATGCGCAACTGCTCTTCGCGGACGCGCGCGCGCACGCCGAGTGAGCGCAGCGCAGGGTCGATCAGCTCCGACACACGGCGCATGTCCTTCATGAGGGGGTGACCGTACCTGAGCGCACGGTGAAGTGCTGCACGGCGGCGAACATCGACGCGTGGTCGAGCCGTTCGGTGCTGGTCATGAGCACCTGTTGCGACGGGGTTGCGGCCAGCGTCGCCAGGAGGTCACTGCGCCGCTGCTCGTCGAGCTCACTCACGACGTCATCGAGGAGGACGACAGGAGTCATCCCGGCAGCCGTAGACAGGTACCGCATCTCTGCGATTTTGCACGCCAGGACGATGCTGCGTTGCTGGCCCTGCGACGCGGTATATCGCGCCGGCCGCCCGTCGAGCTCGAACTCGAGGTCGTCACGGTGGGGACCGATCACTGTCATGCCGCGTCCCAACTCCTCGCTCGCCCTCTGTTCGAGCGCGGCGAGAAGGTCACGCTCGGTTCCGTCGTCGTCAGTGGGTGGCGCGCCATGGGTGGCCAGGTAGCGCAGCACGAGTTGCTCCTTCCCAGACGTCAGCTCGTTCAGCGCAGCCGTTGCGAGTGGTGCGAGGTCGGCGACCAAACGCTGGCGGGCCACGATGATCCGCGAGCCGTGATGCGCCAGCTCGCGCGTGAAACCGACGAGCGATGCGGGCGAACCTCCCGTCGCACGGATGCTGTGGAGCAAAGCGTTGCGCTGCTCCAGCACGCGGCGATAGCGGACCAGGTGCACCGCCACGTGGGGATCGACCTGGGAGAGCAGGACGTCGAGCAGGCGCCGCCGTCCGTCGGGCCCGGCCTTCACGAGTTGCAGGTCGTCCGGCCAGAACAGCACGACAGGGCAGACGCCGAGGACTGCTCGAGCAGCCCGTGGCTTGCCGTCGAGCGTGGTGCGCCGCGAGACGGAGGTGTCACCAGGCACGCGCTCGAACCGCGTCGCGATCTCTGAGACCCCACCGGGTCGCTGGATGTCAGCCTCGATCTGGCAGCCGTCGCGGCCCCACTGCACCAGGTCTGCCGCAGACACAGCCCGCGGGGAGCGCGTCAAGGCGAGCGTGGCCACAGCTTCCAACAGGTTTGTCTTTCCCTGCGCGTTGCTCCCCGAGATGACGTTGAGCCCTGGGCCGAACCGCACCGTCGTCTCTGCGTAATTGCGAAATTGGTAGAGCCGCAGCCGGGTCACCAAGCACGGTGCCGTGGTCATCGCCCGGGTGCGGCGGCTTCCGCGAGGTCTGATATCAACTGCGCGATACGCGCGGTGGCGTCCGGGCGCGCGACCTGGCGGACAGCTGCCCGCATCGCCGCGAGTCGTGGCGAGTCAGGTACCGCAAGCTCGGCCACCGCGTCTATCAACTGGCCTGCACGCGGCACGTACCGTCCGGCGCCGACGTCCGACACCCACTCGACGTTGCCTCGCTCCTGCCCTGGGAGATACGACGTCAGCAGTAACGGCACGCCGCAGCACAGCGCCTCCGCGATCGTCCCGGGCCCGGCTTTGCTGGCGATCACATCGCTGGCTCGTACCCACTCCGCCATGTTGTCGACGAAGCCTTGCACGGTGATGGGGCGCCCGCGGACGTCGTGAAGTCCACGCAGTTGCATGCGCGCACGGTCGTTCCGTCCGCAGATGACCGCGAGCTCGACATCCAGGCCGGACGCTGCGACCGCGCGTGCGCGGCGGGCGATGCCGCCGGATCCATCAGCACCACCGCATACGAGGAGGCCGAAGCGGTCGGGGTGCAAGCCCAACCGCTCGCGCAGCGCGGCCTTCTCGGCAACCGAAGGCACCGGCTGCGTGAAGCTTGCGTCGACGGGTAAGCCGAGGTCGTAGCAGCGCCCAGCGGGGATTCCCGCCCGCCTGCAGCGGTCGAGGCCGCCTGGTGATGGAACCACGACAGCATCGACGTCCACGCACGCCCAGGAGGCATGCACGTCGACCAGGTCGGTGATGACCGTGACCACCGGGACGCGTCGCTTCGCGCGCCGGGTGGCTCGCACCGCAACGTGGTTGAGCAGCGGGTGGAAGGAGACGACAGCATCAGGGTCGAATGAGCTGAGCTCGCGCACGATTCCTGGCTGCACCAGGCGGAGCACGGTGCCGTTGAGCGCCGAAACAGCGGCACGCGAATTGGTCGCGTAGTACAGCGCGCCCCATCCCCATCGCGCATGCCGGGTGACGGGACCGTACAGGCCCGCGGTGCTACCCACGAGGTGAGGAGCCGCCTGGGCAAATGCGTCGACGATCCGGATGTCGTACCCCTGGGGCGTCGAGCGCATGAGTTCCCCTGCCACGGCGTTGGCACTCGCACGATGCCCTCCGCCGGTGTCCGCGATGAGAAAAAGGAGTCGAAGCATCAGCTGAGACTCACCGCTTTTGCGACATTACCGGCGTCGGCAAACGCCGTCACCGGGACGGCGCTGCCACCCTGGACGCTCTCGATGTCGACCTGCGAGACGCCCGCTGCGTCGACGCTGAGAAACGCGAATAAGCGGCCCGACGACGACAACGACACGGAGGACAGCGCAGCGGCAGATGGCGCCGGCGTGACCGGGATCGTTCCGCCACCCGCGACGCTCACCTGGACAAGAGATGGGTGGCCCGCGTCCGTGCCCGCAACGGCAAGGAGGGTTCCGGAATCCGTCCAGCCGAACGGCAGAATGTCCGAGTCGAGAAGCCTCGGAGCGGCTCCGCTGGCGCCGATGCCGGTCAGCCACACGCCGTTGTCGGTCGGACCGATCCGGTACACGGCGAGCTGGCTGCCGTCGGGCGACACCACCGGGCCCGTGTTCTGTCCTGTGAGACCGGGTACCGGATACCGTGCGCCCACGAGCGCGTCAGCCAGCTCGAGGTGAGTAAGGCCGTTGGGAGAACCGGTCTCCAGGACGAGAAGCTCGCCGCGCGGCTCCCACACGGGAGCCGCCAGCAGCGGATCGCCATGCGGAAGCATCGTCGTGGTGCCGCTCGTGGGCCGGTACAGCACGACAGACCCGCCCTCCGCGAATGCAAGGCTGCTGCTGTCAGGAGACCAGGAGGGCAGGGTGGCGTTGGAGACCACTGTGAGGACGCCGCCGGTCGCTGCATTGAGGACGACAAGGCTCGGCGTCGAACCAGGGCTCGTCTGGTCGGTTTCCACCACCGCCAGCCACGCGCCATTCTGCGAGAG
>Ga0209526_10002749_pt1 | contig 11872 bp, 14 predicted proteins | sample JacPinW_OM2H0_M1_FD_188566 | JGI IMG/M metagenome (GOLD analysis project Ga0209526, IMG submission 188566) | Forest soil microbial communities from Algoma, Ontario, Canada - Jack Pine, Ontario site 1_JW_OM2H0_M1 (SPAdes) (version 2) | ecosystem: Environmental > Terrestrial > Soil > Boreal...
ACACGCGTGGCGAAATTGTTTGGCCAGAAAAAGAAAAAAACCGGCGCCGCATCCGAGATCGAGAATCTGCCTCGGCGGCGAGCGATCTAATTTCAGATTTTGGATGCGTGGCATGTTGATCTTCAGCCAATGCTCGATGTCGGCATACTTCGCGTAACGATCGGTTGACCCAGCATGCCGCTGCTGAATCTCGTGCAGCCGTTCCATGTCGATCTTGGCCAGAAGCGGCTTGAGTCTACGGGATTGGAACCAGCTCACGCGCGCGCACCTTCGCGCAAATTGCGCGCCTTGAAAACGCGAAAAAACGGCGGCGACCCTCTCGGATCGCCGCCGCTCTTCTCTCCGACCGAAGCGAGGCTATTCCTTCATCGCTTCGTGCAGTCTTTGCATGGCGTTACGCATGTCCTGACGAGCTTTTTGCAGGTCGTCGAATTTCTTCTGCTGGTCCGGCGTGAGCAGCGGACGGATTTGCGACATCGTTTTGTCGATGATCGCATGCGTCCTCTCCATCGCGTCCTTGTGAATGGCGATGATCTGCGGCCGGGCTTGATCGATGAGCGGTTGAACTTTTGCCTGTTGATCAGGCGTGAGGTTCAGCGACTTGGTCAAATGTCCCAGCGCAAATCCTTGGCCATGGCCGTGCCATCGGCCGCCGGGTCCGCCCCGGTCGCCATTTTCGGCTTGGACAACGGCGAAGCCGCCGAGCGCGATCGCGCCTACGGCGGCGAATGTAAGCAAGTTTCGTTTCATAGTTTGTTTTTGTTCTGGTTGACCTCGAAAATGTTCGGGGTCGTTTCATAGTTGATGACCGCGTGGCCGGGGCGCCGGTTACATTTTTCTTGTCAACCCAACCGCGATAAACTGTAACCGCAACGCTTCCAGGCCGGTCATTGTTAGTAGTGTGGATGCGATCTCGAATACATGGATGATCCTGATGCAAGCGCACTGGTGGAAGCTGCGCTGCGGCATGATGATGAGGCGGCTCGTGAATTGGTTCGCCGTCTTTATCCGCTTGTCGCGAAAGTGGTGCGTGCCCATCGATCGCGCCGAACTCCTGAAGAGGATCTTTGCCAAATGATTTTCATTAAAGTCTTTCAAAAGTTGAACCAGTTCTCCGGCAAGGTCCCGCTCGAGCATTGGGTTTCGCGCATCGCGGTCAACACCTGTCTCAATCAGATCGCGGCGGAGAAAGTTCGGCCGGAGTTGCGCCATGCCGATTTGAGCGAAGAAGAACAAGCGGTCGTGGAGAATTTGGCGACTTCATCCGAAGAGCTGGCGCCGGACCGGCAATTTGCGTCGCGCCAGCTGGTTGAGCACTTGCTCGAGCTGCTGAAACCGGTCGAACGATTGGTGATCGATATGATTTATCTGCAAGGTCGTTCGGTAGAGGAAATTCGAAAACTTACCGGGTGGAGCGCGGCCCTGATTAAAGTCCGGGCTTTTCGTGCTCGCCAAAAAATGAAAGCGCAACTCGTAAACATTTCGGAGAAGGAGAACTCATGAAAGATGTCGATCTTGATCGCCTGCTGCGAGCCGCGGCGAAAACGAAAGATGAGTCGCCGATCGAAGCGCCGTTTGGCTTCGATACCCGTGTCATCACGCTTTGGCGTGCCAATGGGGATGGCGCATCTCGCGCGCTCGCTCGAATGATTCGTCGCGTCGCCCTGGTGGCCGCAGCGGTGATGGTTGCCGCAACGATTGGCGCGTATCGCGAGGCGAAACAGAGCCGGGATGAGGGCGAGGTTTTTGCCAACGAATTCGCCATCGCGGATTCGGCGATTCAAGAGGAGTTTCCGCAATGAACCGCGCATTGAAATGGAAATTGATCGTCGGTTTCGTCCTTGTCTTCCTGGCCGGCGGAATGACGGGAGCATTCATTACCGCATCGCAAGCGTTCCACTTCCTTGTCGGCCCGCACCACCACGGATTTTCTGCAGAGAGAATGCGCAGCCGGCTCCGCTGGCAGCTTCATTTAACGGACGAACAGCTCGCGAAAATTTCGCCCGTGATCGATAAGGCTGCGGCGCAGCTCGAAACGATCAGGACGGAGACAGGGCGGCGCGTTCGGGAGACCTTCGCCGAGACTCACCGTGAAATCGCGGCGGATCTCACCCCCGAGCAGCGCGCGAAATTGCAAAAAATGGAAGGGCGACAACGGCGCTGGCTCCATCGCGCCCGCGGAATGCGCGAAGCCACCCCCGAGCCGTCAGCTTCGGCGCAATAATTGAACTTTTATATGCGCAGTCCATTCTGAAAAAAGACCCGCTCTTTCTCGACGTCGGCACCCCGTCGGATGAAAAAATCGCGCAGCTCGGGCGTGTAGTATTCGCCATCGAACGCCGGGTTTAGTCCAAGAAAAATTTTTCCGCCTGGCGCAAGATGACGTTGCAAATCGCGCAGCAGGAAATCCCACTCCGCCTCTTCCCAAAGCCGTTTGGTCGGCCGATAGCGGTTAAAGCTGATGGAGAACGCGGTGATCCAATCGAACCTCCCACCGAGATCATGCAGCGGCTTGAAGGCCTCGATTCTCCAAACAACGCGCGAAACGCTAAAGAGATCGAGCAGCTCGGTGAAAAGCGGCGATTCGTCCACGTCTACGCCGAGGACAGAATGGCCGAGCCCCTTCAGAATGAACAAAAAAAATCCGCCGCCACAGCCAAGATCGACAACGTGTTTTGTCGCACAACGATGGAGCTTCAAATCCTGCACCCGTTCGCGGTTCACGCGCAACCAGTGGTCGATATCCGCGTACTTGGCATATTGCGCAGGCGAATCCGCGTAGCGCTGCTGGATTTCACATAAACGCTTCTGATCGATATTTTTCAACAACGGCCCAAATGGCAGGCGAAAGATGGAGCGCTGCGCTCTGCGCCAACCGCGCCGGTAACTCAACGGCTGCATTAGTTTGCCGATCTTGTGCGAAAGCTTCATGTCAGCGTGTCAGCGATCTCGCGCAGCAAACCAGGTCCTCGATAAATGTAGCCGGTGTAAATCTGCACAAGTTGCGCGCCCGCTTCGATTTTTTCGCGCGCAGATTCCGCATCGAAGATTCCACCGGAAGCGATCACGGGGATTGTCGATCTTGCCTTGATCGCGTGTAAGAGCGCGGTCGATTTTTCGCGCAATGGAGCCCCGCTCAAACCGCCGATTTGATCGCGCGAAGTCGGGATCGATGAATGATCGAGGGTCGTGTTTGTGGCGATGATTCCGGCGACTTCATTCTCTTCGCATGTGGCGATGATCTCGTTCAAGTCGTTCGGCGGCAGGTCCGGCGCAATTTTCACGATTATCGGTTTTTTCGCATCGCGATTTTCTTCGCGAATTGCGCGGAGCAAGATCGACAATTGCTCGCGTTCCTGAAGCGAGCGCAAGTCCGGCGTGTTCGGCGAGCTGATGTTCAGCGCGATGTAATCTGCAAAAGGATGCAGCCGCTGGAACGAATAAACGTAATCGTTCGCTGCTTCTTCGATCGGCGTAATTTTCGATTTGCCGATGTTGATGCCGACCGGAACCGCCGGCCAGCGGCCGCTCTCGCGCAGTTTCTGCAGGCGTTGCGCGATCGTGTCTGCGCCGTCGTTGTTGAATCCGAGGCGATTAATCAAGGCGTTTTGCTCGGCAAATCGAAAAATACGCGGCTTCGGGCTTCCCGGCTGCGGTTTTGCAGTCACCGTGCCGATCTCGATGAAACCGAATCCGAGCGCAGCCCAGGCCGGCAGGGCGACACCGTTTTTGTCTAAGCCTGCGGCAAGGCCGATCGGGTTCGGAAATTTTAAGCCGAAAACTGTTTTCGGTTTCGCCGCCGGCTGAAAAACTTTCAAGGCGCTCAGGACAGGATCGACATGTGACGCTCCGCGCAACAGCGAGATGGCCAGATGATGTGCCGTTTCCGGATCCAGCGCGAAGAGAAGCGGCCTAACGAATCGCTCGTAGGCGCTCTTCATTTGCCAATGCAAAACTGGCCGAATACGGAATCGAGAATCCGTTCGACGTCGACTGCGCCGATAACTTCACTGACAGCGCGCAGCGCGCCGTTAAGATCGACAGCGACGTATTCCGGTGCCAGCCCGTCATCCATGGTTCGCCGGGCTCGATCACACGATTCGAGCGCGCGGCGCAGGCAATCGCGGTGCCGCGTGTTGATTGCGACCGCGCTTTCCGCTCGCAAGTTTTGCCTTGTGATGCGCGACAGAATTTCGTTTTCGACATCCGGCAAACCTTGGCCGGTGACGCAGGAGATGGGCAACGCATCGAACTGTTTCCAGTCGTGGTGCTCGACGAGATCGCTCTTGTTTAACAGAACGATCTCGTTCCCGTTCGCGGTTTGCTTTTCAAAATGCGCCGGCTTTGGCGCGCTGCGATCGACCACGTGCAGACGCAGGTCGGCCAATTGCAGCGACCTTTCCGTGCGCGCGATCCCTTCACGCTCGAGGTCAGATGTCGATGTTCGCAATCCGGCGGTATCGAGCAACCGAATCGGCACGCCGCGGAGGTTGATCATTTCCTCAATGGTGTCGCGGGTGGTGCCGTGCGTTTCACTCACAATCACGCGTTCATAACCGAGGAGCTGATTGAGCAAACTCGATTTGCCGGCATTAGTCGCGCCGTAGATGACCACCCTAACTCCTTCGCGCAAAATTCGTCCCTGGTCGGCGGTGGCGAGCAACGCCGAAATTTCTTGGCGTATAGTGTCGAGACGCGCGCGTAACTTTTCGCCGCCGTCCGGTGCGATGCCCTCTTCCGGAAAATCGATCGACGCTTCGATGTGTGCGATAAGATCGACAAGTGCGTCGCGGATGTTCTTGATTTTATCGCCCAGCCTGCCCTCCAGCTGTTCGGTAGCAGAGCGCAGGGCGAGATCGGTTTTGGCGCGAATCAAATCGATGACTGCTTCGGCTTGAGTGAGATCCATTTTCTCATTCAAAAATGCGCGCTCAGTGAATTCGCCGGGCCGGGCGGCGCGCGCGCCGGCTTGGAGACAAGCTTCGAGCACCTTTGCGCTCACCAGCGTTCCGCCGTGGCAACTGATCTCGACCAGATCTTCGCCGGTGTAACTGGCGGGAGTGCGATGGATCGACATCATCACCTGATCGATCAAGCGCCCGGCCTCATCCACAATCTCGCCGAAGTGTTGGATGTGGGATGCAAATTTCGACGGTTTTTCCTTGCCGCGAAAAATTTTGTCGGCGACGTCGATTGCATTTGCCCCCGAAACCCGAACCAGCGCGATCGCGCCTTCGCCGACCGGCGTGGAAATCGCGGCAATGGTGTCCCCGGCAACCAATTCTCGATTGTCCGCCGATGTCGATCTCACGAGAGAACCTGCTTCAGCACGGCGATGCATTTCTTGTTTTGCTCCATTGTTCCAACGGTGATGCGTATCCACTCCGGCAAATTGTAACCCTTGAGCGGTCGGACGATGATTTTTCGCACGAGCAGCTTTTTAAAAATCGCTGCTCCGTTACCCACATTTACCATCACAAAATTTGCCGTGCCCGGAACGAAGTCGAGTTTCATTTCGGCGAACTGCTTTTGAAGATAGACTCGGCCGGCGTCGACAGTTTTCTTGGTCTTTCGCTGATGCGCGTCGTCGTTGAGCGCGGCGAGTGCGCCGGTTTGGGCGAGGCCGTTCACATTGAATGGCTGCCTGGTCTTTTGCAAAACTTCCACCAATTCGCGCGGAGCCACGCCGTAGCCGACGCGCAAACTGGCCAGGCCGTGAATTTTGGAGAACGTGCGCAGAACGACAATATTCCGACCGTTGCAAACGTATTGAAGCATGTCGGGCGGACGATCGAGGAACTCGAAATAAGCTTCATCGAACACGACGATAATGTTCTCGGGGACCCGCGACATGAAATTGTCGATCTTGTTCTGCGAGATCAACGCGCCGGTTGGATTGTTGGGATTGGCGATGAAAACAATTCTCGTTTTCGGTGTAATCCCCTCGAGCACCGCGTTTAGATCGGGCTGAAAGTCCGGGGCGCGCGCTTCGATGGTGCGCGCTCCGAACAAGGTCGCGATTATTTTGTAAGCGATGAAGGCGTGCTCGGAGGTGACGATCTCATCGCCGGGACTAAGAAAGGCGTGAGCGAGGAACTCGATCACTTCGTTGGATCCGTTGCCAAGAATAATGTTTTCGCGTGCGAAACCGAGTTTGACAGCGAGCGCGTCGCGTAGATAAAAGCCGCCGCCATCGGGGTAGAGCTGGGCAGACTCGAGCGCGGCTCGGATCGCTTTGACCGCTCGCGGCGATGGGCCAAGCGGATTCTCATTCGAAGCCAGCTTGATAATATCCCCTGGATCGACATCGAGCTCTCGGGCAGTTTCCTCGATAGGTTTGCCTGGTTCGTAGACGGCCAGGCCGCGCAGCTGCGCATTGGCCCGGTCCCAGATCGAAGTCATGCGCGCACTTTAGCGGAAATTAAGCGAATGAACAAAAAGCTGTTCAGGCCGCGCGATCTGTCTCAACGTTTGCGACGTTATGAAGAGTTTTCACTTGCTTGGCGATGCGGTCCTGTTCGGCGTCGCGTTCAGTTTCTGGTTTTGGAAGGTCATCGGCTGGAGCGGCAATATTATCTTCGGCATCCGTTTTGTGATTCAATGGATCGCTTCGGAGCGGGCGCGCAAAAGCGTGATTCCGGTCGGTTTCTGGGAATGCAGCGCGGTGGGCTCGATCCTGTTGCTTTGTTATTTCGCGATTTATCGACACGATTCGGTCGGGGTCTTGAGCGCGGCGATGCCATTGCCAATTTATCTGCGGAATTTGTACTTCCGCTATAGTCATCACGCACCGAAGCACGCCGGCGCCGCGCCGCGCGTGGAAGAGTGATTTTACCATGCGTCGCCCTTCGTAATTTCTTTTGATGACGGCAAAAGACAAAATCATTTACCTCGATAACAACGCCACTACGCAGCTTGATCCGGCGGTCGTGGAAGAGATGCTGCCATTTCTAACGGCGTCGTACGGGAATCCTTCCAGCGGCTACAAATTTGGCGCAGAAGCCCGGAAGGGCATCGACCGTGCGCGCGAGCGAACAGCGGCGTTGCTCGGTTGCGAACCGAGCGAGATTGTTTTCACCAGTTGCGGAACTGAATCGAACAACGCGGCGATTAATTCGGCCCTGCAATTCGATCCCCGCGGTAAACATATTGTGACGAGCGCGGTCGAGCACAGCTCGGTGCTGCGGCACTGCCAGGATATGGCCAGGCGCGGATGCGAAGTGACGTTTCTCGGTGTGGACAAAGATGGGAATGTCGATCTTGCGGAGCTGGAGGAAGCCATTCGGCCGGACACGGCGATTGTTTCCCTGATGTGGGCAAATAATGAGACCGGCGTCATATTTCCAGCGGAGAAAATCGCCGAGATTTGTCGCGCCAAGCGAGCGCTTTTTCACACCGACGCCGTGCAGGCGGTCGGCAAAATTCCGATCCGCTTACGCGACCCCGCGGCCAATTTTCTGTCGCTGTCAGCACACAAATTTCACGGACCAAAAGGCGTAGGCGCGCTTTACGTTAACCGGCGATCGCGTTTTCATCCGTCGATAATCGGCGGGGGTCAGGAGAACGGGCGCCGTGCTGGAACTGAAAACGTTGCCTTAATCGTCGCGCTAGGAAAAGCGGCCGAGCGCGCTGCCGAGTCGATGGAAGAAGAACAAACGCGCGTGCGCGCCATGCGCGATCGATTTGAAAAAGCGATATGCAAAAGAGTCAACGGCGTCTCGATTAATGGCGCCGGTGCGACGCGTTTGCCTAATACTTGCAGCCTTGCATTCGACGGGATCGATTCGAGCGCGGCTCTCATGTTGTTGGATCGACATTCGATTTGTTGCTCGGCTGGCTCGGCTTGTCGGACCGGCTCACAGGAAGCGTCGCATGTTTTGCGGGCAATGAAGCTGGGTGAGGAGCGAGCGCGGGGGAGCCTGCGCTTTTCGTTTGGCCGTTTCAACCCCGAGTCGGATGTCGATCGGGCCATCGAAATCAACCCGAAGGTCATCGCTAAATTGCGAGCGTTATCTTCTTCGTCGTCGACGAAGCCGCGGGGCGTCTTCCAACCCGCCTAAGAAGCCTCCTGGAGAGCAGCGTTCAACGGGAAAGACCACCCGAAAACCCGCCTGCGTGGATTTTTCTAGTTTTCATAGTTTTGGGCAAGAAACTTGCGGCATCGGACCTCTAAATGATCCAGATGCTTCGGCGCATGTGTTTTTGCGCCATGCTCGTTGTCGCGCTGCTGGTCGCATCGCCGTTGGCGAATGCGGTTATCCTATTTTCGACGGGTGATCCAAACGCGAACACGACTGAGCCCACCGGTAGCCTCGCAGACAGCGGCTGGCAGTACGAAGGCAGTTTCGGGTGGTTTCTCGGAACGGCCATCGGTCCACACTATTTTATTACGGTTAAGCACATCGGCATCGCATCGAATGTGTTCGTCTATGGGGGAGCGAATTACACGATTGTTCAATCGTTCGACGATCCAATGAGCGAGCTGCGTATCTTCGAAGTTGCGGAAACGCTGCCCACATACGCGCCACTGTATTCGCGAAGCGATGAACTTGGCCGGGATATTGTGGTGATCGGACGCGGCACCCAGCGCGGCAATCCGGTTTACCTGGGCAGAGCGCTGCGCGGCTGGGATTGGGGCCCGAGCGACGGTGTCCAACGTTGGGGCGAAAACCAAGTCAGTGCAGCAAACGGCAACTCGCTTTATGCGACATTCGACCTAAATGGAAAACCGAACGAGGCGCAGCTTTCGTCCGGTGATTCCGGTGGCGCCGTTTTCATCAACGATGCCGGGGTGTGGAAACTCGCCGGGATCAGCTACGGGATTGACGACCCGGTTTCTACCTCGCCCACAGCTCCTCCCTTCAATGCCGCGTTATTCGATACTCGAGGATTTTATGATTCGAACGGGCGCGTCATTCCTGGAAGCGTTGCGGTTCCAACCGGATTTTATGCCTTGCGCATGTCCGACAGATTGGCGTGGATTCAGAGCATCATTTCGCCGGGAGCACCCACGCCTACACCGACACCAACTCCAACACCAGTTCCCACGGCCACGCCAAGTCCTTCAGCCACACCAGCTCCCACGCCCACGCCAACTCCGACCCCAGCTCCCACGCCAACCCCAACCCCAACTCCCACTTCAACTCCAACACCAGCTCCCACTTCAACTCCAACACCAACCACTGGTCCGGCGCAGATGCTCAGCCCCGCGCCGGGATCGACTTTTACTTCCTCGAGCGCGACCTTTAGCTGGAGCGCGGGCAGCGCCGCCGTGTACAGGCTTTTTGTGGGCAGCTCGGCGGGCGCCTCGGATATTTACAACTCTGGAAAACTTAGCATTCACTCGATCACGGTAAATAATATTCCCACCGCTGGGACGACCATCTATGTGCGCCTCTGGTCGCGCCTTGGAAGCACGTGGCCGTACATCGACTATATCTACAAGGCCTACAGCTACACTTCGACCCCAACACCGACGCCTGGTCCAACAGCAACGCCCGGCCCAAGCCCGACCCCAACGGCTACTCCGACACAGACACCCAGCCCGACCCCTAGACCCACGGCTACACCCACCCCACCCGGCTCCGGAGGACGGGGCGGAATTGTCTAAATCGGTTTTGCACTCCAGAGCACCGGACCAGTAGTTTCATAACTGGAAGGCCAAATCTAGCTACTGGGGGAGTCGCCGGTGGCTCTGGTCCGGCATGTTTTGATTCTTGGTACGTTTGCTGCTTGAAAGGGGGTCGTGAATTGCCATAATTGCCATAATCGCTCGGGACGCACCCAGGCTGGCTTTACCATGGTTGAAACCATTGTCGCCATTGCTGTCCTTGGCCTCGGCGTGGCTTCCACCATCGGCGCGCTGACCAAAATCAATTCTATTGCGGCGATGAGCCGCAACCGGACGGGCGCCTATACCGTCCTGATGAACCAAGTCGATCTCTTCCAATCAATAAGCCCGTTCAATCCCCAGAAGACAAACCAGGATGGCACGGCCCAGATTCCCAAGGACACGCAACGCACGCTTGCGACCTACGACATGACGGTCGGAACGCACAATATATCGGTCGATGGCACGACCTACAACATTCCGGTGTATGAATATAAAGACGCGAGCAACAATCTTGTTCTTGTCGTTAACGGAACGCTCTCGGAAACCGTGACAGATCTTTCTGCAACTCTTCCCAACACCTATCAAGCCACGTTCACGATCACTTACACCTATCTCAATCGAACCTACACATTCTCGATGAGCACCCTCCGCACCTCCGACATATGAAACTGTCTCGGCAAACTCGTGGTTTTACGCTGGTCGAGATCATGTTTACGACCGTGCTGATCGGCGTGGTCGGGTTGGTCTTATATTCGATTTTGTACACGAGCACCGTCCTGGGCGCCAAAAACACAGCGGTGAACGTGGCCCATCAGCAGGCCCGCGTGGCGATGGTTGACATGCTCCAGGACCTTCACTCCTCTGTGTCATTGCCGGCCTTATCCGACAGTACGGGCACGGCCTATCCATCGCCCGCCCCGGCTGCCGCCGAAGGAATATCGTTCCAGATATGGTCAAGTGGGCCGCACAAGATCACGAACAATGCAGCTGTGGGCGCAACTCAAATCCAAATCACTACGACCCCAAACTCCGGTCCTGCGCCCAATGCGGGGCAACGGCTAATCATTCCGGCGTATCAAATTGAAGCCGACATTACGGCGGTTGATAACACCACGCCTGGCAGCCCTAAGATCAGTTTTAACAATATATTCGGTCCGGCGCTGACTCCACCGGTGCCTTACCCGACAAACACTCTGCCGGTAGCGATCAAGGGTACGGGCAGCACTGCCGGAGACGTTGTCTGCTTTCTCACTATCCGTTGTTCCTACACAGTCTCGGGTAGCGTGTTGAAGTGGAATTGGATGGGCAATAGTCGCACGATGGGGAACGATATCACTAACTCTAAGGGAGTGGTTTATGACCCAAACCAACCGATGGTAGACCCAAACCTGCCACCGACTCCATTCAGCGTACCTACAACTCCGCTCGGTGCTCTTTACTACCGATTTGTAGCCGCGATCGACCTTTCTACGTCGGACATTAAGTCCAACAATCGCGGCTACAAATCGGCAAACATTCTGCTCAACGGGCAGGTACCCCTTAAATCACGACTTACCACTTACCAATGAAAACGAAATCTAGTTATAAACAGTCTGCAAGCACTCTGGCGGTTGTCATCGCGACGCTGGCGATCTTGATGGTCATCGTCGGGGTCGCGATTGAGTACACGACGAACGTCAACCGAAACGTGCAGCGCACCGGCACTCTGCAGAGTGCGCTGGCAATGGGTGACAGCGCGATTGAGGTCTTGTTTAATAATTGGCGGTCCACCTGTCGCGGGGCACCGACGACGGTATATAAGACGAGCGACTTTTCGGCGATCCCATTGCCTTCGCCGTTTCCGAACGCCCCAAATGGGAACTTTGTGAAACGAGGATCAAACGTCGATCCAGCGAACGATAGTGAATACGATTCAACTTACACGATCTCTAACTATAAAGTAATCGGGGTAGATGCGGAATACAGGGCCGTGGCAAACGCGAACGCTACACCTGCACCGATACTTGGACAACTGAGTGGAAGTATAGCATCGGTCTCGGCGACCACATCGGCAACCTGGAACTACATCGCTTCGGCCGATGTGACGTTGAACGCTTCCTTTGGGTCTGCGACCCAACGCAACGTGGTGGCGAAGGTGCGCCGCGTGTTTTCAAAGCAGCAGCTCTCCCCTTGGAACTTTGCCATTTTCTATGTCGATCCTCTGGAGATTCATCCCGGGCCGCTGTTCACGGTAACAGGCTGGGTCCATACACACTCAGA
>Ga0209526_10002750_pt1 | contig 11871 bp, 12 predicted proteins | sample JacPinW_OM2H0_M1_FD_188566 | JGI IMG/M metagenome (GOLD analysis project Ga0209526, IMG submission 188566) | Forest soil microbial communities from Algoma, Ontario, Canada - Jack Pine, Ontario site 1_JW_OM2H0_M1 (SPAdes) (version 2) | ecosystem: Environmental > Terrestrial > Soil > Boreal...
CCGGGAGTGCTGCCAGGTCGTCGAGGAAGCTTCGCACCAATTCTTTTGAAATGCGCTTGCGCTTTTCTCCAACCAGCAATGCGTTTAGGATCTCGTGCGGCCAGAATGAGGGCGCAACGGCGGTCCCGCCTTGCTTGAACATGCCGGCGACATGCTGCGCCATGGCGGCATTTTCATCGGGGAAACACCAGGTCAGGACGACGGAAGCGTCGAGCACAAACCGGTTCACCGGCGTCCTCTCTCGCGTCCTTCCCCGCGCCCTTCGTTGATCAGGTCTTTGATTTTGAGCCCCCGCAAAGAGAGTCTGTGGCGCTGGCCGAAACTCGCCAGCCGCTCGACCGCCTCCGCTGCAGGACCACGCTGGGCCGAGAAACGCTCTTTCAGAAGCGCCCCCAGCAGCCGCGAAACGCTGGTATCGTGGCGCGCTGCCTCGATTCGGGCCCACTGAGCGACGTCTTCTTCCAAGGTTACAGTTACGTTGCGTAAACGACGAGGGGTGGACACGAATATAGTGTAACACGAACTTCGTGTCCTTTGCGGGCAAGAATCGAAAGAGAAGAATTACGGCGTCCCGTAGAGCTGCCGGTACACATTCGCATTCCGCAAAATCGCTTGCACGTATTCGCGGGTTTCGGTGAAGGGGATGCTCTCGACGAACTCCTGCGGATCGCGATAGTGCCCCTGTCCCAGCCAGTCTCCGACGCGGTCGGTGCCGGCATTGTAGGCGGCCAGGGCGTACTCGAACTGTCCGTTGTATTTGTCGACCATCTCTTTGAAGTAGCGCGTTCCAAGTTCGAGGTTCACAGCCGGAGTGTAAAGTTGCGGCGCGCTGTATCCCTTGAGCTTGACTTGTTTCGCTACCGTCTTGCCCGTATTCGGCAGAAGCTGCATCAGGCCCACCGCATTGGCGCGGGACAGAGCCAGCGCATTGAATTCGGATTCCTGCCGGACAAGAGATGCGACCAGATAGGGGTCGAGCCCGTTGAGCACCGAGTATTTGCGCAGATCGGTCCAGTAAGCTTTGGGGAAAAGCGCTTCCCAGTACGGACGCGGCAGGTCGGGAATGTCGACAGCGAAATAGTTGGGCGTCGCCCGCTTCATGATCTCGATGCCGCGATCGTAGCGGCCGATGTCCTGATAGGCGCGCGCCATCTCAGGAGGCGCCCAGGTTCCTCCCTCCTGGCTCGCGGCGGCCTGCAGCTCGCGCACTGCCATATCCGCGAGCGCGCCGTTCGAGAGCAGACGCGCCCGCTCGACGCGCAGGTTGTCGTCGGGAGGGTCGGCCGCGGTGATTTTTCCCGCGGTGGACAGCGGAGAAACGTGGTCGAGCAGCGGGTAGTGCGGCGCGTCTTCCTGCGGCCATCCGTCTTTTGGCGAGCCTTCTTTTGGCGATCCGGCACCGAGGCCTGGCAAGACTTTCAAACGCTGCCGGCCGAGCTCCGCGTAATAGTAGTTGCGAAAGCGGTCGGAGAGTTTCTGATAGAACGCCCGCGCCATCGCCGGGTTGCCTTCTTCTTCGGCAAGACGCGCACGCCAATACAGCGCGGCGGGAATCTCCGGGGAATCCGGATAGAGCGCAATTTGTTCTTCAAAACCTTTGCGTGCGTCATCGGTCCGGCCTTGCCGGAAGGTCAGCCACTCGGCCTTCCAGTGCGCCGAGGATGCGTGCCCGCCCTTCGGAAAACGCTGCTGCAACTCGCGGAAGTAGTCGATGGCGCGATCGTAATCGCGCTTCAGCAGGTACATATTCCCGGCGGAAAGCAGCGCTTGCTCCAGCCAAGGGCTCGCGGGACCAAACTGCCGCAACTCGTTGAGCGTCCGTTGCACGGCCTCTTCATCGCTCGTCGAACGCGCGGTCTCACTCAGCAGGTAGAGGCGCTCGGCTTCGGCGTCGCCGGTCTGCGCTCCCATGGAAAGCAGAAGTTGGCGGGCATCGTGACTGCGATCGCTCTTTTCAAGCGCACTGGCCAGCGCCAACTGCAGTGCCGGACGGTCTGCCGGAGTAACTTCTTCGACTAGGTCGTGGTAATCATGGGCCGCGTCGCTATAGCGCCTGGCTTTGAACAGAAGATCGGCGCGCGTGCGGCGCTCGGCGACAGAACCGGAGATTCCCAGCTTGTGCAATTCCGTTCCCGCCACATCCGCCTCGAAACTGGTGGGAAGGTTGTAGTAAAGGTTGCGGAATGCGCTCGCGGCCTTCTGAGTATCGCCCGCCGCTTCGTAGGCACGCCCAATAGCGAGTTCCACATCAGCGCGTACCGGAGCACGATCTTTTTCCAGCAGAGCCGCTGCCTCCTGCGCCCGGCCTTCCTCAAGCAAAGCACTCGCGTACACGAGGTGGGCATCGCGGATGAGAAGTGAATCGGGAAAGTTCTTGCTGAAATCCGCGAGCGTGGAGAGCGCCTCGGCATTGTGCACCGTTTTCAGGTAGGCGTCGCCTAGGTAATAGGCCACGTAGTCTCCCAGCTCGCTGGCGCCGGCCTTCGCCCGGTTGAACGGGTCGATCGCTTTCGCATAATCGTGATCGAGCGTGTGGGCATAGCCGAGGACGAGCCAAGCCAGCGCGCCGGCATCTTCTTTGGGGTGACGGCGCGCGAAGGCCTCGACTCCGGCATAGGCGCTGGGAGTGCGATCGGCCAACAACTGCTGCGCCATGGGACGAAGACTGGCGGAGGCGACAAACGCCTGCCGCACCCGGCGCACGTGCGGAGAGATCTTCTTACGTTTTTTCTTGGTACTGGCGGAAGCGGCGGTCTTTTTTTTGCCTGTCGTAGCCCTGGCGGGGGCGCTCTTCACTGATGAAGATGAATTGGACTGAGCGACTGCGGCCTGCAAAAAACCGAGCCAGAGCAGGAAGAAAGTTCCAGCGAAAACCACGACTGCAAAACGGCGCACTCAAACCCTACCTACTGCCGGAAGTTGGCACCCAGGATCGAAAGATCGTCTTCTGCGAGACTTCGTATTATTTCATTTTGAAAGTAATTGCCGGAAGCTGCAACCGTCTTGCCGTAACGCTTCTGGTACGTCGCACGGCTTTTCTCGATCGTTTCTTTCAGACGGTCGTAAAGATCTTTGTGTTTCCGGCCTTCCGCGACCTTGGCCTGATTATAGAGTTTGATTTCGTCGACCAGCAGGCGCGCGAAACGCTGGGCTTTGCCGTGAACGTCCTGATCCTCGGGCGAGATGGAAGAAGCCGCCGACGCCTCGGGTGTTGCCTTGGTCTCCGCCTGACCGATCGGCAGCGGCTCGGCCAGTGCAGGGTCCATTTCAGCTTCAACGACCGCGGACTGAACTTCGGCGATCGCGCTATGGGCGGCGCTGGCGACTGGCGCCGAGGCCTCACCCGCTGCCGCTGCTGCCATGGCCTGACCAGAAGCATACGCAGGAGCATGCGAGGCAAAAGGATCGTTGAAAGCCGGCGCTGGCTGCGCTGGCGACTGATATGGCGGCGCCTCGGCCGCCGGGACGCTGTGACTGTCCACGTGCGTCTGCGCCTGCTTGCGAAGCGAGTTGACCTCGAGCCATGCGCTGGTCGACAGCACCAGCAGTTCGAGCGCGCCGGCGTCGAGCGCACCGGCGGCACCGGTTCCGCTGTCGGCATAGACCAGCGCCGCAACTTTGTCTTTCAAAATTAAGGGGAGAATCCGGGCCTCTCCGCTCGCTGGCGTTCCAAATTCCTTCAGGAAACGTGAGTCCAGATCGGCAACCGGCGCGCTCGCCGCCACACGATCGCGGATCGCATGAGCGACGGCTGGAGCGTGTTCATCGAGAGCGAAATCTTTCAACGCATCGCTATTGGCGAAGCCGCGTGCCTGCCATCCGGTGGCATGGCTACCCTTTACGACAAACAGCGCGACTCGGGCCGCGTGGCGAGCGCTGGTATCGAGCAGTGCGCGCAGAATTTCCCGTTGTGAGGAACCCAGCTGGATTTCGGCAACCGCGCGCGCCAGATCCGCCGGGCCGGAAGCAGAAGCCGCATCGTGGGCACTTGGTTCTGCGGCAGCAGGCGCGGCCGCGATCTCTTCCATCACCCGGCGCACAATTTCGGCCCGTAGTTGACCGGCATGGCTGTCCAAGACCTGGCCAACCACCCGCTCCACAATCGGTTCAATCCAACCGCGCTCCTTCATTCGTACTCCGGGCATTCCTACTCCGAAATGAAGCTCTTTTGGGGGACGAAGGGCGTAACCCTTCTAACCTCTGATTATATGGCCGCTTGCAGGCGTTCTCGGGACACCTTGGTACCTGCACTGTTGGTGCCTGCAGCCACCGATCCCCCGCCGGGGAAACTCCTGACCAACGCCCGCCAAAACAGCGGCGCCCAAAAACCCTCGCCACCAAGTACAATAGCACTGGGAATTTAGTCACGCTTTCGGAAAAATCTGCATCAAGTTACGAATGAGTACCATCCAACCCAATATAGAGCAACCGGTCAGCGAAGAAATGCAGCTGGTCCGGCGTGCCAAGCGCGGCGATGATTCAGCGTTTGAAGAATTAGTGCGGCGTTATGACCGCAACGTTTTCCGCATTGCACAGCATATTACGCAGAATCGCGAGGACGCCGAAGATGTGGTTCAGGAAGCGTTCCTCAAGGCGTATGGGAATCTGGCGAAGTTCCAGGAACAGTCCAAGTTTTATACCTGGCTGGTGCGGATTGCGGTAAACGAAGCGCTGATGAAGTTGCGCCGGAGAAAGCCGGAACGCACGGTCTCTCTGGACGAAGAAGTAAAAACTGAGGATGACTCGCTTCCCCGTGAGGTTGCGGATTGGAGCCCCAATCCCGAGCAGATGTACAACCAGGCGGAGTTGCGCGACATTCTGACTCGCACCATTCAGGGATTGCCAGAAGGATTCCGGACGGTGTTCGTACTTCGTGACAAAGAAGGCCTCTCGACGGAAGAGACGGCTGAAGCGTTGGGGCTGAGCATCCCGGCGGTGAAGTCGCGGTTGCTGCGCGCGCGCCTGCAACTGCGCGAGCGGCTCAACCGTTACTTTCGGAAGAGGGCGAGTGGAGATGGCGACCAGTGAAGTGTTCTGAGTTTCTAAACGAGCTAACCAATTACCTTGATGGCGTGCTGGACGCCCGGACCAAGTCCGAACTGGACGATCATTTGGCATGGTGCCACAACTGCTACGTCGTCTGCGATACCACTCGCAAAACCATCGAAATCTACCGCGACTCGGAGCTCTATGAGCTACCCGACGATCTACGCACGCGGCTGCGGTCGGCCATCATGACCAAGTGTTCCGAGCACAAGAAATCCGGCCCTGCGAGCAGCTGAGCACCGGGGCCGTTCTTGGCGCTCCTCTTCATTGGTGATCTCGGACTTCCCCTTTGCAGGTGTCCTTCTCATTTGAAAAAGCCGGGGAAGGTCAGTTCGTGTAGACCCGCACGTAGTCAATCAACATCTCCGACGGGAACGGAGTGGATCCGTCGGGCGGTCCGGGCCAATCCCCGCCGATAGCCAGGTTCAAAATGATGAAATTACTTTGCCCGGCATCGAATGGCCAAACCGCGCCATTGATGCCGTTAAGGCTTGAGGTTGTGTAGGTAATATAGGGCTTGGTGAGGTCATCGATATAAAAAGCTACTGTGCCGTTTGACCAGATCATGCCGTAGGTATGCCACCCGGCTGCCGTCTGCCCGGGGGGAAAGTTGTATTTTTGGCCCAGCCCCGACGCGCCGGTGAAGCCCGTCCCGTGAATGGAGCCCTCATTCCAATCCGGCGTGAGCGCCCCGTTGACGCGCTCCAGCACGTCCTGTTCGCCGCAGGCCGGCCAATTTACCGTGGTGATGTTGTTGCCCAGCAGCCATCCCGCTGGCCAAAAACCTTGCGCCTCCGGTACCTGGGCACGCACCTCAAACCGGCCATACTGAAAGCTGAACAGGCCTTGAGTCTTCAACCGCGCCGATGTGTACACCCCGGCCGAGGGTTGCTGTGCCTCGATATGCAAATAGCCGTCTGTGCCCACAAATGCGCTGGGATTCGCTGTGCTGCACGGAGAGGCCGACGAGCCCCATGCACAGTAGGTCTCCAGTTCGTGGTTTCCAAAGCCGCTGTTGCCGGTGTCGTAGGCCCAGAATTTGGGATCGGGCTGCGCTGCGGCGCCGGTAGAGTTGGCGAACTCGTCGCTCCAGACCAGCGTCCCCGACGGGATGTTCGGGGTAAAGCTCTGGCTGGTGACAGTGCTGTTTGCCATACCCGCAGCCGTAGCAATCGCCCGGAGGGTGAGGTTCGACGCCACCAGAAAGGGCGCCTGGTACTGCTGAGACGATGTGCCGGGTGTGCTCCCATCGACGGTGTAGTAAATGGCTGCGCCAGAGGTCGCTGAGGCCAGGGTCACGATCACGGCACCATTCTGAGCGGCTGTGGTGGAGACGGTCGGCGCCTGGGTGGTACTCACGCCGCCACTACTATTCCCTCCCCCGCATCCGATCATCAAAGCATTTGACAGCAGAATCGCTGTCAGTATCGTCGCCGCTGCCGACATAGCCAGGCTCGCTTTCTGAAGAGTGTAAGAACCTATCCGCGCTGGCCCCTATTTAACTACCCGCAAATCCCTGCGTCAAACCTGAGCACGGCGTGCGACCGATCTCCGTACGACCGGGCTCAAAGTTATTACTCCTCTGGCAGATGCTGTCGTTCCTATGAATACCTTTAAGTACTTCATTCCGGAGCGCCTATGGGTGCACCTGCTGTGCTATCAGTTTGCCGCGAACCTTTTCCGCACTCTTCGAATCTAAGTAATTGAGTTCATCCTAGCGTTGCGGCGAAGGGGATGAGCCACTGTTGTCGTTCTGTTCTGTGGAGGCTACCCGATGTTTTCGAAGTTGATGGATGCCCTATTTGGCTGCCGGCACGCTCGCTACAGTTTTCCGATTACAGTGCGCGCCGGTTCGCGTCGCCACCCGGCGGCGCAGCGCACGGGCACCTATGTCGCGTGCCTGGACTGTGGAAAAGAATTCCGCTACGACTGGCACGAAATGAGGATCGTGGGATCGCAGACAAGAGAACCCAAGCACTCCCTGGTTACGAAAGAGGCCGCGTAAAGACGCGCTGTCCCTCAGCGCATTTTCGAGACGGTTAGTGGCGAAAAACGAACATTCCTCCCTGGCCTCTTCCCAGTTCTTGCTTAATTGTTTTCTTTCTGTTTTTGGATCAGCCTCAGGCTTGCCCTGATCTTTTTGGAATTATGTCTTTGGCATAGTCCATCCCACGTCCATCCCCCATCACCTACGTTCAGGTTTCTTATACGAAGGCATAATAGGTTTCCCTCGCGCCCGGTGGTAGTTTTTCTGGTAGGAGCGCCGAGAGGGTGGTTTGAGTATCAGAGGGAGTTTCTTAAATCTTTCTTTCAAGAAATTGTCCTTTAGACATCCTCGGAGAAAGCCCGGCCTTCTAGCGTTACTTTGGGTCTATTGGAGACTGGATATGGCAAAGATCACCCTCTATCGCGAAGGCAAGTCCCAAGAGTACACCAACGCGCACGACATCACGATTTCGCCCGCTGGCGTCCTGACCTTCCATTGGGAGGTAAGCGAAGGGGGGAGCTTTAAGAAGCCTAGAGCGTACAAGTTCCAGACCTCCGTCCCCTTTGTCGTGGAGGAAGACGTTGCCGGTGCTTAGTGCCATAGTTTTCCACCTTCCTTTTTCCTTGCGCCGTCTTTCCTTGCGCCGTCGGCAATATCTCTTGCGGCTCCAACTTGAGCACGGAAATTTCACTAACTCTCCGGCCTCTGAGGAGCGCATAATTAAATCGGCTGCGACCCGCGGAGCATGCTTCGACCCTGCAGAAGCGTTACTCCTTGCGGTTCGGTCGGGAGGTGTCTGTGCCTCTTTCCATGCTTCGGGAATTCCTGGATCGTAACGGCATTCGATACACGGTCGTCTCGCACTCGGTGGCCTACACGGCCCAGGGGATTGCCGCTCTCACCCACACCCCTGGAAGAGAACTTGCGAAAACCGTCATGGTCATGGCGGATGGACGTCTCGCCATGGCGGTGGTGCCGGCTTCGTTCCGCGTTGATTTGTACCGGCTGAAGAAATATCTGGGGGCAGAGACGGTGGAACTGGCCAGCGAGAATGAATTTCGCGATCATTTTGCCGACTGCGAAACCGGGTCCATGCCACCGTTCGGCAATCTCTACGGTATGGATGTTTTCGTGGACCAGACTCTGGCCGAGAATCTGGCCAAGGACAAGGAAATCGCCTTCAACGCCGGTTCGCACCGTGAACTGGTGCGCATGAGATTTGCCGATTTCCGCGATTTGGTGAAACCGGCAATCATTCCGCTGGCGGCGGGCAGAACGGGTTCGCGCGCGGCTTGATTGCTGCGGAACCGGACTTTTTCTCCGCCTTCCCCTTCGCGAGGCGGTTCCCGTCTCCTGGCCATCGCCACTAACTCCCTTGTTGCCCAGCGAGCGGTTGTGGGACGGACCAGCGTCTTTTTGTTTTTTTATACAATCTTCATAAATCGCTGTGTTAGATTTGCCCTTCAGATCAACTCAAAATTTCCTGGAGGAAACTGAATTGGGCAAGGACATGGTCCCCAAGAAGATCTTTTTCACCAAGGGAGTGGGAAAACATCGGGAACGCCTCACCTCTTTCGAACTCGCCCTGCGCGACGCCGGCATCGCGGCGCAAAACCTGGTGCGTGTCTCTTCCATCTTTCCGCCCAACTGCAAACTGGTCCCGCGCTCTCAGGGACTCACCTATCTGTCGCCCGGCGAAGTCGTATTTTCGGTGGTTGCCGAAAACTCCACGCACGAGCCCCACCGCCTGCTGGCCTCCTCGATTGGCGTCGCCATCCCCGCCGATCGCAACACCTACGGATATCTGAGCGAGCACCACTCGTTCGGTGAGACCGAAGACGCCGCCGGAGACTACGCCGAAGAACTCGCCGCCGAAATGCTGGCCACCACTCTGAACGTGGAGTTTGATTCCGACCGATCGTGGGACGAGAAAAAAGAAATCTATCGCATCTCCAACAAGATCGTCCGCACCGCCAACGTGACGCAATCGGCGGTCGGGGATAAACGCGGGCTGTGGACGACGGTGATCGCGGCGGCCGTGCTCATCTTCGATTGAGCTAGCTGATGATGATTCATCCGTAGAGACGCGGCTTGCCGCGTCTCCGGCTGCTGACAGATTCAGGTTTCGCATCGATGCCGAAGAAAGAATTCCGCGGCTGGACTCTGCGGAACAGAGTGCCCGTCGAGGGCCAGTCTTTGCGGTTGCCTCGGAGCAAATTCTCTCTTACCCCAAAAAGGCGACGAGGAACGAAGCAAACACGAGGAGAGGTACCACCATGACAATTAATATTAATCTCACGCCGGAACAAGAGCGGCGGCTTCAGGCGGTAATGAGTCGCGGAGCTTATGAGGCCGTTGAGGAGGTGGTTGACGCTGCCCTCGCCGCCTCGGAACAGCGCACTCTACCGGGTTTTGCCGGGACGCCGGACGAACTTGACGCACTTCTTGCGGAAGGACTGGCTTCAAAGGAACTAACGGATACTGACTTTTGGGATTCGGTAAACAAACGGACGGACATCCTGCTGGCCGAGCATAAAACCGGCTTGCGTCCGTGAAGGTTCTTTATCGGCAAGCCGCTGCCGACGATGTTGTTCGCCAGTTTCGGTATTACCATTGATCAGAATCTTCCGGAGATCGCGGATCGATTCAAGGATGCCGTCCGGCGCACCGTAGAATCATTGCGCCAACATCCCCGAGTCGGAGCGCGTTATCGATTGAGCGCTCCGCAGCTTCACAACCTACGCTCATGGCCGGTCGCCGGATTTGAGGCCATTCGGATTTACTACCTTCTGGATCGTGAGGCTATCCACGTTATTCGCGTTCGGCACGGAAAACGCGATCTAAAACGTATTCTCGAACGCGAAAGAACCGTTTAACGATCCAAGCCGAGATTCGCTGGAACTCACGCAGTTCTTTTTCCGCCGAGTGAGACGCGGCAAGCCGCGTCCCTATTTCGCTGCGATTTGAGAAACTGTCTTCTTCACCGCCGGTTTCTTCTTCAGTCGTTCCAACACCGCCGCGACAATCAGCGGTAGACCCACTGTAGCGTCCACAAAGACTTCCCCAAACTTTCCACCTTCCGCCGGAGGCACAAACTTGCCCCAAGAAACCGCCTCGCTATAGGGACTGCCTGAAAGCCCGCCCCAGTACACCGGCTCCGGGCAGATGCGCAACCCATAGTGATAGCGCTTCAGCGGCAGGTCTTCCCCGCCCCGGCGGTGACGCAATTCGATGAACGGCCCAAACTGCTGCGACCAGTTGCGTGGAACGCCGCCGCCGATGGTGAAAATTCCGAGCCGCTTCTGACTCAGCAGCGTCGCGGCGAAGTGCTCGAGGTCTTCGAAGGGATCGAAACGGAATCGAGGCTTCCCTTTTTTGTCGCGTTCACGGTTAGTCAACGCGTAATCGAGGCCGAGCTCGGAATCGGAGAACGCGGGAACAAATACCGGAACATTTTTTTCGTAGGCAGACTTCAGAATGCCGCGCTCTTTGCCGCGCTTCGCAAGATGCGCCCCAATCGCACGGTTTAACTTATACGAGCACATCACTTCGTCGGCGTCCCACCCGCCAAACACCGCGGCCATCACGCGCTCCACGTCATCGAGATTCTGCTCGGGTTCGAGCGTGTCATAGACGCGGTTGTATCCGGCTTCGTAAAGTTCCTCGTCGCTGAGCTCGGGATTGTGGCGGAAATGCGCGCGCCCGGTCGCTTCGACCAGCCCATGCGCCATCAGCGCGCCGGTCGAAACGATCGCGTTCACGATGCCGCGATCGATCAAGTCGGCAATCACCAGTCCCTGCTTGGCCACGGTCATCGCGCCAGCGAGGGTCATGACGACGAAGCAGTCCTTGTCGCGCGCCATGGCCTCCAGCACATCGGCAGCTTCGCCCAGTTGGCGGCCGGTAAATGCCGTCTTGGACATCGCGCGCACCAGGTCGTCGATGGAATGAATCTTGCCGAGATCCAGCGGCTCGAGCGGAATCAGACGGTCGGCCACCGGATCGTGCAGTTTGCGGTCGATTCCCGCGCCTGCCTCGTGATTGGCATCGTGATGACTGCCGTGTTTTGCGACACTCTTCTGTTTCAAGCGACGAACCTCCAAAATGAAAATGATTTTGGCCGAAGAAACAATTTACTAGAAGTGAGAGAATCGCGGCGACTCGCTTTCACAGTGTCGTAACATTCACGCCGGCATCGAGCACTTTGATATCCTAGAGCGCGTGTGGAAGTAACGCAGTCTTGTTGCATAAAGAAATAGCATTCAGAAATTGTTATCCTGAGCGAAGCGAAGGATCTGCTTTTTGCTAGAGCCACCAGACAGCAGGTCCTTCGCTTCGCTAGGATGACAAACCTTGTGGAATCCCCGGAGCCAAAGTGCGAGACAAGTTCACCGTCGCCCTCATCCAGATGTCGTGCGGCCCCGAACCTGCCGACAACCTTGCCAAGGCGCTCGATCGCGTCGCGGAGGCAGCGCGCAAGGGCGCCGACGTCGTCTGTCTGCCCGAACTCTTCCAGACGCAGTATTTCTGCCAGCGCGAAGACGCCGCTCTGTTCGATCTCGCGGAGCCGATCCCCGGCGCCGGCACGGAGAAGCTCGCCGCCGCTGCCCGGCAGAATAAAGTCGTGCTGATTGCGTCGCTCTTCGAGAAGCGCGCCCCCGGCCTCTATCACAACACGGCCGCGATCTTCGATTCCGATGGCGCGCTGCGCGGCATCTACCGCAAGATGCACATTCCGGACGACCCGCTCTATTACGAAAAATTTTATTTCACCCCCGGCGATCTAGGCTTCAAGGCCTTCGATACCTCCGCCGGAAAACTCGGCACGCTCGTCTGCT
>Ga0209526_10002751_pt1 | contig 11869 bp, 11 predicted proteins | sample JacPinW_OM2H0_M1_FD_188566 | JGI IMG/M metagenome (GOLD analysis project Ga0209526, IMG submission 188566) | Forest soil microbial communities from Algoma, Ontario, Canada - Jack Pine, Ontario site 1_JW_OM2H0_M1 (SPAdes) (version 2) | ecosystem: Environmental > Terrestrial > Soil > Boreal...
TCTCGAACGGATCGTGGGGATGCTCACGAGACTGTGTCGATGATGGCGCCCACGGCCACGTCGCCGTCGCCGTCGCCGTCCACGCTCACGACCACGTCGACGCCGACGTAACGTCGGCGTCGGCGTCGGCGTAGCTCTGTTTCCATCGTCCTGCACTAACTGAGCAGCATTGGGATTAGCCCTGGATTAGCCCCGGCCACCAACGGTGGCTCAGGGGCTTGAGCGAGGTCATTTCGCCAGACCGGTGATGAGACGCGCGTTCTAGCTACAGCTCGTAGCGGTAGAGCGTGCAGCGCAGCGGACCGTTCCAGAGCGTCCGGCGGGGCCCGCGCGGGCGGACTCCGAAGGCGCTCTCGAAGTCCTCGTTGCCGCTGAGCACCGCGGCCCGATGTCCCTTCAGCTTGCGGACGGACTCGCCGAGCTGGTGATAGAACGTCTTCAGTGGCTTGCGCCCTCCCGCCTCCAGGCGCTCGCCGTAGGGGACGTTCAGCAGCAGCTGGCCGGGCGGTTCGAGCGGGAGGAGCTCGCGCGCGTCGCCTTGCGAAACATCCACCCGGACGCCTGCCGCGCGGGCATTGGCGCGCGTGCGTTCCACGGCATCGGTGTCGCGATCGGAGGCGAAGATGGGCGGAGGCGTCACCTCGCGCGCGGACAGCTCGGAACGCAGACGGGCGAGGATCCGCCCGTCCTCTGCGGCGGTGCGCGGCCAGCGTTCGGACGCGAGCGCGAGCTTCAGATTAGGCGCCCGCTTCGACGCGAACAGCGCCGCTTCGATCGCCAAGGTGCCCGAGCCGCAGAGCGGATCGCGCAACGGCGTCCTGCCCTCCCAGCCGGAGTACAGCACCACGGCGGCTGCCAGCGCCTCGCGGAGAGGCGCCTCCACCGTCTGCACCCGGTAGCCGCGGTTGGAGAGGAGATCGCCCGCGAGATCGAGAGACACGCTGCACTTGCCTTCGGCGAGGTGCGCGACGATGAGCACGTCCGGCGACCGCGGATCCACGTCGGGGCGGAACCCCGCGCGGTCGCGCAGGACGTCGACGACGGCGTCTTTCAGCTTCTGTTCCACGAAGTGCGTGTGCGTCAGGCCCTCGGCGCGCCCGCTTGCCGCGACCGCCACCGTCTGGCCGCGCGCGACGAGCTCATGCCAGGGGATGTTCGCCGCCCCCGCGTACAGCTCATCGGCGGTGGTCGCTTTGAACTCGCCGATCGGCTCGAGCACGCGCAGCGCAGTCCGCAGGTCGAGGCAGCCACGCAAGGCGATCTCGCGTTCGCCGGTGAACCGGACGCCTCCGTGGCCCGGGCGGACGCCCTTGGCGCCAAGGCCCTGCAGCTCTGCTTCGAGTGCCTCTTCCGCGCCGCGGGGGCAAGTCGCATACCAGGAGCGGAACATGCCGTCACGCTACTCCAAAAGGCCATCGAGGCTGCGCCTTGGGATGCCCGCGGCCACGCGGGGCTCGCCCGCGCCTTCCGCGCAGGCTACGTTGCGGCCGCGTGACGGCGGTCTTCGAAGCAGCGTCGGTGATGAAGCGGTATGACGGCGCGGCCGCGCTGGGCCCCATCGATCTGATCGTGACCGCGGGCAGCACCACGGCGCTGATCGGACCGAGCGGGGCTGGAAAGTCCACGCTGCTGCGAATGCTGAACGGGCTGGTGTGGCCGGACTCGGGCCAGGTCAGCTTCCGCGGACGTCCCCTACCGCGCGATGGACTGCCTGCGATCCGCCGGCAGATCGGCTACGTGGTGCAAGGCGGCGGGCTCTTTCCTCATCTTGCCGCGCGGGAGAACGTGGCGGTGGTCGCGCGCTGGCTGCGCTGGGACGAGGGGCGCATCGCGGCGCGCATGGAGGAGCTGGCCACGATCGCGCGCCTGCCTTTGGACGCGCTGCGCCGCCTGCCCCGCCAGCTCTCTGGAGGGCAGGCCCAGCGCGTGAGCCTGATGCGGGCCCTGATGCTCGATCCGGAGGTGCTGCTGCTCGACGAGCCGCTGGGCGCGCTCGACCCGATGACCCGCTTCGATCTGCAGCAGGATCTGCGGGACGCCTTCGCTCGGCTGGCGAAGACGGTGGTGCTGGTCACGCACGATCTGGCGGAAGCCGCGTTCCTCGCCGGCCGGACCGTCCTGATGCGCGACGGGCGTATCGTGCAGGAAGGCACCGTCGAGGAGCTGGCGCGCGCGCCCGCGGACGACTTCGTCGCTCATTTCGTCCGGGCCCAGAGGCGGTCGCCATGATCGCGGTCCTGCTGGCGATCGCCGTCCAGGTCGGCTCCAAGCAGTTCACCGAGTCCGTCATCCTGGCGGAGATCGCCGTCCAGACGCTCCGCGCGGCCGGGGTGGACGCGGAACATCGCCGCGAGCTGGGGGGGACCCGCGTGCTCTGGGAGGCGCTGCGCGTTCGCCAGATCGACGTGTATCCCGAGTACACCGGCACCATCTCCGAAGAGCTGCTGAGAGGAGAGGCCGACCTGGCCGCGGCGTTGGAGCGGAACGGGATGCGGATGGCGGGTCCGCTCGGATTCGAGGACACCTACGCCATCGGGATGCGGCGCTCCGACGCCGCCCGCCTCGGCGTCCGCTCCCTGTCGCAGCTCGCGAGGCACTCGGAGCTGGAGATCGGCCTCACCAACGAGTTCCTGCGCAGGCGCGACGGCTGGCCGCGCCTGCGGCAGGTCTACGGATTCTCCGATGCGCACGTGCGCGGCATGGACCACCAGCTGGCCTACCGCGCGCTGCGCTCGGGCAACATTGCCGCCACCGACCTGTACTCCACCGACCCGGAGATCCAGGCCGCCGACCTGGTGGTGCTCGAGGACGATCGCCGCGCGTTCCCCCGCTACGACGCCGTGCTGCTCTACCGGGCAGTCCTGCCTGAACCGGCTGTCCGTGCCCTCGCCAGCCTCGAGGGCGCGATTCCGGCGCAGGAGATGATCGCCATGAACGCGCGCGCCCTGCTCGACCATGTTCCGGAGGCGCAGATCGCCTCCGACTTCCTGCGCACCAAGTTCGGCGTCGCGTCGGAGGCGAAGTCGCTCGGCGCCCCCCAGCGGATCTGGCGGCGTACGGTGGAGCACCTCTTCCTGGTGGCGGTTTCGCTCGCCGCCGCCATCGCCCTCGCGGTGCCGCTCGGAATCCTCGCCTGGCGGCGGCCGCGGCTGGGCCAGACCATCCTGACCCTGGCGGGAGTGATCCAGACCATCCCCTCGCTGGCGCTGCTGGTCTTCATGATCCCCTTGCTGGGGATCGGCGCCGGGCCGGCGATCGTGGCGCTGTTCCTCTACAGCCTCCTGCCGATCCTGCGCGGCACGCATTCCGGGCTCACCGGAATCGCGCCGGAGCTTCTCGAGTCGGCCCAGGCGCTGGGCCTGCCTCCGGGGGCCGCGCTGAGGCGCATCGAGCTTCCCCTCGCGGCGCCCTCCGTGCTGTCGGGAATCAAGACCGCCGCGGTGATCGACGTCGGTACGGCGACGCTCGGGGCGCTGATCGGCGCCGGAGGCTACGGCCAGTCCATCCTGACCGGCATCCGCCTCGCGGACACCGGGCTGATCCTGGAGGGCGCGATTCCGGCCGGCGTCCTGGCGCTTTTGGTCCAGGGCCTGTTTGACGTGCTCGAGCGGGTGTTGGTCCCGAATGGCCTGCGCAGTTGAGCCTCAGGGCCAGTCCAGCCCGCTGGCGCTCACCGGATCTCTCCTTGCGTCGCCTCGGAGCGGGCCTGCGGCCGTTCGACCAGGAAATGCCGGAACCACGCAGCGGCGAGGCGGGCGACGGCCTCCAGCGTCCCGGGCTCCTCGAACAAGTGCGTCGCGCCGGGGACGATCTCGAGGTGCTTCTCGCACCGGAGCCGGGCGTAAGCCTGCCGGTTCAGCTCGATGACCTCGCGATCCTCGCTCCCGACGATGAGCAGGGTGGGCGCGGCGACATGCTCGAGCGCATCGAAGGCGAGGTCAGGGCGTCCGCCGCGAGAAACGATCGCCCCAACGACCTGGGGCAGCGCGGCTGCCGCGATCAGCGCCGCGGCGGCCCCGGTGCTGGCGCCGAAGTACCCGACCCGGAGGGCTCGCGTCTCCGGCAGCCCGCGCACGTATTGGGTGGCCAGGCTGAGCCGATGCGCGAGCAGGAGCACGTCGAAGCGCAGCTCTCCGGTCGAGCGATCCCGCTCCTCCTCGGCCGGCGTCAGCAGGTCGAACAGAAGCGTCGCGAGCCCGGACTCCGCCAGCTGCCGGGCGACGAACTGGTTGCGCGGGCTGTGCCGGGAGGATCCGCTCCCGTGCGCAAACAGGACGATCCCTCGCGCGCCCTCGGGCACCGTGAGGTCTCCCGCGAGCCGCACGTCCCTGGCCGGGATCGTCACGGGCCTTGTGTCGAGATCGGATCGATCCTGGGCCATCGCCCACCTCCGTTCATGCTCACAATCCGTACGGGTACGTCTCGGCCGGCTCGCCGGCGTCCCACAGCGACATGCGCTCGAGCGGCTCGACGGCGTTGGTCACGTCCAGGTGCATCACCGTGTCGAACTGCCAGGGGAGCAGTGCCCAGAAGTAGTGGCTCCCCCTTTCGCTGGCCGGCAGATACAGCACGCCGATGGCACGCTCGAGGCGCGGCTCCCGCAGCCCGCCCGCGGCCTCGCCCAGGTGACGCAGATCGAGCTCGAAGCGAGGGATTCCCAGCCGGTGGAAGAGCGACTCGTAGCTTCCGGGCAGCGCGCGCCGGACGCGTTTCCGCTCCGCCGGGCCACCCCACTCGGAGGCCGCGGTGACCTCGCCGGTGTAGGTGGTGAATCCGAGCAGGAAGGCGTCGCTCCCGTGCCGTTCGCGCATGAGCTGGCCGACGTTCAATTCGCCTCGCTGGCCCAGCTCGGTGGCCCGCGCATCGCCGAGGTGCGAGTTGTGCTCCCAGACCACGAGCTTGCTGCGTCCGACCCGGCGATCGAGGTGGCGGAGCAGCTCCTCGACGGTGTCGGCCATGTGCCCGTCGCGCAGGTTCCAGGACTCAACGTTTCCCCGATACATCGTCCGGTAGTATTCCTCGGCGCCCTTCACCACGCGCGCGTTCTGGACCGCCTGGAACCACTCCTCCTCCGCATCTCCGTTGCCCGCCGCGTCGCGCGCCGAACGCTGCTGCAGCAGCTCGACGAGCTGCTTCACCACCGCGTCCTCGCACGACCTGACGACTCCCAGCGCCGCGCTCCGTGCGTACTCCTCGACGTTGCCTCCGAAGTCGTCGAAGCAGCGATAGCGCTCGCGCGCGAGGCGGGCGGCTTCTGGATCGAGTTTCCCGAGGTACCGCAAAACTTCGTCGATCGACGCGTGCAGGCTGTACAGATCGAGGCCGTAGAAGCCGACCTCCGGCGCGCCGGGCGGGAGGGAATCGTCGTGCGACCGCAGCCAGCGCACGAAGTCGAGCACGTCCGTGTTGCGCCACATCCAGACCGGGAACCGGTTGAAACCGGAAAGAGCGGTGTCGGCGTCCCGGTCCTCGCTCAGTCTCCGGACGAACCGGTTGACCCGGTAGGCGTCGGGCCAGTCCGCCTCGACCGCGACGGCGTGGAAGCCTTTTTCAACGATCAGGCGCTGGGTGAGCCGCGCCCGCTCGGCGTAGAAATCGTGCATGCCGTGCGAGGCCTCGCCCAGCAGGACCAGCCGGGCATCGCCGATCGCCTCGATGAGCGCATCGTGCGGGTCATCATCCGAGAGCGGCCGGGCGCTTTCGCGCAGGCCCTGGATGAGCGCCACGTCCGGAGAGCTGCTCATGGCGAGGCCTCCGCCCTCCCCTCCTGCCTGCCTCCAAGAATGCGGTTCACCTCTTCGTCAGTGGTGGGCGAGAAGTCCTCGTACCAGAGCCCCACGGCATGGAAGGGCTCGGGCGTCGCGGCGCAGACGATCCGGTCGACCTCGCGAGCGAGAGCTTCGCAGGTCTCCGGCGAGGCGATCGGCACGGCCACGATGATCTGGCGGGGGCGCTGCCGGCGGAGCGCCTCGACGGCTGCACGCATGGTCGCGCCCGTGGCGAGGCCGTCGTCGACAAGCACCACCGTCCGACCTTCGACGTTCGGCGGCGGCCGTCCGCCCCGATACGAACGCTCGCGCTCATTCAACTCCTGGACCGCCCGCTGGAGCGCCCAACGAAACTCCTCCTGGGGAACCCGCTCGAGGAGCTCGGGCTGGACCAGCACGATCCCGCCGGAGGCCACGGCGCCCATCGCGAACTCCTCGTTGCCCGGGAAGCCGATCTTGCGCACCACGAACACATCGAGTGGGGCACCGAGTCGCCGCGCCACCGGCTCCGCTACGGGCACGCCTCCCCGCGGCAGCGCGAGGACGAGGAGGTCAGGAGTTCCCCGTAGGTCTTCGAGCTCATCGGCGAGCTTTTCGCCAGCGTCGCGACGGTCGCGATAGAGGGCCATGGACCAAAGTTGGGACCCTCTCGCCGGAAAACAACGCCCGGTCGAGCCGTCCAGGCCTCATGGACCGCCGGTGTACGGCGCCGACCGCTTCCTCAGGAAGCGCGGCCTCGCGAGTGACCGATGGATGGAGGCACCGGCCGGATTCGAACCGGCGAATGAGGGATTTGCAGTCCCTTGCCTTACCAACTTGGCGACGGTGCCAGTCGAGGGGACCGAGCGAGTAGCGCGACTTTCCAGCGCCGTCAAGGCGATGCGAGGTCGCGTCGGGCGCTCAGTTCTGCGCCGGCTTCCTCGCGCGCGGGACGACCAATCCGCGCGAGAGGCGCCGCAGCACCCTGCGCAGCTGGCGCCGCTTGTAGCGCAGGTGCGCGTTCTCGCCGCTCTCGTTGGCCAGGGCCGTGTCGCGGTCGACGAGCTGCAGCTCGACCATGCAGAAGGCGATTCGCCCGTCGCCTACGTCCACCGCGCGCTCCGGCAGCCGCACGGGAAGCTCGGCGACGAAATTGAGCACCTTGTAGGAGTCGCCGGAGAATTCGTTGTGCTCCGGCTCCTGCTCCTCGTCCAGCAGTCCGACCTGGAGCTGCGGGGCCATGTTGCGCAACGAGGGCCAGTCCCGCAGGAGCTGGCGGAAGCAGATCAGCGTGTTCTGCGTCTGACCGGGCACCACGAAGTTGAACGGCACCAGCAGATCGCAGAGACGGATCAGGACCGGGAGCACGTGATCGCGGCCGTCGGTGACCACGCGGTAGCGGACGCGATCGTAGATCTGCGCCGCCAACGTCTCCTTCTTCGCCAGGAGCTTGGTGATCAGGCTGTGCCGCGTCTTCACGCTGCCCGCCGCCGCCACCACCGGAAATCCCTCGCGCCGGAGCTGCTCCATGCAGTTGTCGACGCGCTGGGTGACCAGCTGGCAGAGCTCGTCTTCGCTCACTCGCGCACGGTGCAGGAGCCCCACCGCCTCGATGTGGTGGACGACGTGCATCACCTTGAGGACGAGACAGGCGATCCGCCGGAGCTTCGGGTTGCCCACTCCCGACGCGAGCAGGAACAGGTCCTGCACCCGCGCAGGCTGCGCGACCTCTTCGGCGACCACGTACCGGAAGGTGGTGCGCAGGTAGTCGACGGCCTCGTCGAGGATGCGCTGGAGCCGGTCGCGATCGAAGGGATCGTCGGGCTCGAACAGGCAGAGCCGGAGGTATTGGTCGACTTCCTCCCGGGTCTTGTAATGGAGTCGCCGCCAGTCGATCACCGACCCACCGTGAAGGATCAGGCGCATGCGCTCCAGATCGCCGAGCGTCCAGCGGTCGGGCAGCGGGATGGGGGGCTGGGCGAGCATGCGGCGGCAGCATGCTGCAACCCGATGGCCGCTAAAAGCAACCTTCCTTGGCCCGATTCGCCTGCCGCATTGCGGCGTATTTGAGGCTCAAAGCGTAGGCACTGAGCCGCCTGCGGCGGCCGGGCCTAGAACGTACAGCGAAGCGTAGGCAGGAAGGCCATGCCGAGCGCATTGCGCCAGGCGATAGCGTCCGCTTCCAGTCCGATCGCGAACCGCTTCATGAAGGGCGGCTCGTACGTGAGCAAGGCGCCGCCGAAACCGAGCGGTCCATGGGTCCCCTCGCCGGATGCAGGCACGCCCCAGCCGGCACCCCCATGCAGCCAAAGCCCGAGCTTCCCGTCGGAATCCAGGCGGGTGACCCGCAGCCGCGCGCCTCCTCCGGCCGCGATCAGCGCGCGATCCCCGGGACTGCGGAGCGGCGCGCTTTCGATCGTCGTGGTGAGCCACAGCTCGGCGGCCACGCGCTCCGCCAGCGGATATCCGACTTCCACGCGCACCATGGGACCCGCGCCCACCCCCGACCCGCTCTGGCGGACGAAGGCAGGTCCGGCCGACATCCCTATCCACGGCTGCGGCGCGGTCGCTATCAACACTGCAAGCATCAGCATCGAATCAACCTCAACCGCCCGGCGTGAAGATGAAGGGATAGGTGACGAAGACCTCGCCGCCGCCCTTCGGAATGGGGAACCGCCACGTCTTGATCTTCGAGGCGACGCAGCTCTCGACCGTCCGATCGTGCAGGGTGCTCTCCTGCGTGTGCGCCTCGGTCACCGCCCCGGCTGGATCGATGGTCCAGGCCGAGACCAGCTTGCCCGCGAGGTTCGGCCTGGTGGTGAGCTGCGTCTCGTAGCAGTTCCGGATCTGGGCCCGGTGGTCGTGCACGACCTTGCGGATCAGCTCGGGGTCGATCGACCCCACCACTTCGGGCTTGCCCGGTCCCAGGCCGATCTCGCCGTTCTCCTTGCCGCGCAGGCCGCCCTTACCGTCGCCGTAGCTGGCGAGGCCGCCGCCGATGCCGTTGGTGCCGATCCGCGCCAGGCCGAGGCCCGACCCGTCGCCGCCGCCGCCCCTGCCGCCCAGCGATTTGAGGCCCATGCCCGCTTCGCCGCGCGCTTCGCCGACCTTGGGACCGGTCAGGTGGCCCATCGCGTCGCGGGTGCCCTTCTCCAGGGCGATCCCGAAGACGTCGCTCTTGCCGTTGCCGCCGCCCAGTGCCTTGAGCAGACCGGTCTGCGCCACCAGTGCCCGGTCGTCCATCTTGCGCTCGGCGCGCGCGTCGCGGCGCGGGGCCGTCTTGCTGCCGGCCTCACCTTCCTGGCCCATGTGGCGGGCGACCGCCTTGCCCGGATCCCGACGTGCTTGATTCACCTTCTGCGCGTCGAGCACTCGCGTGTCGTCCCGCTTGGGCGGCGCTGCGCGCACCACCAGCGGGCGAGGCTTGATCAGCTCCGGCTCGCCGGCCGCCATCTTCGGCGGCGGGACCACGGCGCTCCAGAACTTCATCCCGGTGATCATGAGAATCGCCGCGATGCTGGCGACCAGCACGCCCTTCCAGTCGGTCTGCTCGCCTCCGACGCGGGCCGCGCCGGGCACCCTGCGAATCCGCAGGGCGAGGTTGCCGTTGGAGAGCACCGCCACCGACCGCTGCGGCAGCGGCACTACCAGCCCATGCGCATCGGCCTGGCTGCGGCCGCGCACCAGCAGCTCGGGCCCGCCGAGGACCCGCCCATCCTCCTCGAGAAGGAGCTGCAGCGGCCGCGGCGCGGCGACTGTCCAGCCGTTCACGTCGCTCTTCAGCACGCTGACGCGCTCGACTCCCTGCAGGAGCGCCTGGCACCCCGGAGCGCTTCCCGCCTGGAACTGTTCGCCGGGCTGGAGCTGCCAGACGCTGACGCGGGTGTTGCCCCAGAAGAGCTCCACCTCGGCGCATTCGCCCCCGAGCGGCGTGGTGATCGGTGGCAGGGCCAGCCGAGGCGCCGGCTTTGCCGGCTCGGTCCGCACCGCTAGCGTCGCGGGTTCGATGGCGGGCGCGACCGGGATTGGCGCCAGCTCCGGGGCGGCGAGGGGCTTGGGCGCAGGCAGCGCCGGGGGCGCCTCGGCCTCCATGGGTACGATCTCGTCGTGCAGCCCCTGGTCCGTGCAGGCCTCGAGCTGAACCGGCGCGTCGTCCTCGCGGACCACCTGCAGCGCGGGCACCTGCGGATACGGGCGCTCGACGAGAGGCTCGTCCTCGCCCTGGATGAGCTGCAGCCGCGGCCGGGACTTCTGGCCGCCCAAGGGCAGCACCGACCGCGCGTGGAGCTCGACCATGATGCGAAGATCGCCGATGGAGATGAGGTCGCCGTGCCGCAACGGCGCGGCGAGAACCGGTTGGCCGTTCAGGTACAGCGGTGCCGCGGTCGTGGCGCGCAGGACCACTCCCAGCGCGCCACTCTCGATGACCGCGTGCGTCGGCGCCACGGTGGGCGAGTCCAGCACCAGGTCGGCGGCGGCGCTGCCCAGGCGGATCCGCTCGGCGTGAAACGCGCGCGCGCTCTTCAGCTTCCCGCCGTCGTACACCTTGAGGACGATCGGAATCATTGCGTCTCCAGAGTGTTCAGCGGCCCGAGAGTGGAGCTGCCAGCGCGCGATCGACGAACGAGCGACGCACGCGCAAAAGGCTCGGCTCGGAGACCCTCCGCGGCGCCTGGACCAGCTCGCCGTCCGGCCGGGTGATGCCCCCGCGGATGTCGTCTTCCCCGAAGTGGAGGATGGTCCGGCGCGGCCGCTGCGGCGGGGGCTGTGTGCCCCCCGCTTCCTTGGCTGCCGCGGCTCCGGCGCCGATGACGGCGGCCGCCGCCACGGCCAGCATGGTCCTGTTCACCATTCCCCCTCCCCGCCACCGGTCCTCAGTCAGCGCGTTTGCACGACCGATGCCTGTCCGCGCTGCTTCAGCGCCCCCTCGCAGCGCTGCACCAGGGCATGGATCGGGTGGGCCGGAGGCGGCGGCTGGGTGCTCAGGTTGAGGAAAAGTTTTGCCTCTGCCAGGGCCGCCTGGGCATCGCCGTCGCCATCCAGCTTCAGGCGAGCCAGCTCGAAGTGCGGCTCGGCGGCCCGCGGCGAAAGCGCGATCGCCCGGACCAGCGCCTGTTCCGCGGGCTTCCTCTGGTTCGCGGCGGCGAGCGCCTGCCCGTACGCCAGCGCCGCTCCATAAGAAGCGGGATCGAGCTCGATGGCCTCCTGGAGCGCTTCCAGCGCCGGACCGAGCTGCCCGCGCTCGTAGAGAGCGCGACCGAACGCGAGCTGGGCGCGCGACGAGTCCCCATCCACCTCGACCGCAGCGCGCAGGGCCTCGATCTCCGCGGCAGGCTCGCCGGAAGCGCGGGCGATCGCCGCTTTCACCAGCAGAGGGTCGGGGTCGGAGGGATCCGCCTGCGCCGCGCGGGCGGCGAAGATCCGGGCCACGCCCGCGTGACCTTGCGCAAGCTGCGCTCGCGCCATCGCGCAGAGCGCGCCGGCGTCGTTCGGCGCCTGGGCCAGCACGGGCTTCACCACTGCCTGCGCCCCCGCGGGGTTCCCGAGGGCCAGCTCGATGCTCGCCTGCAGCACGCGGGCGAATGGCGGGTCCCCCAGCGCCGCTCGGGCGAGCGACACGCTCTCGCGCGCGGCCGCCGCGTCACCGCGCGCCGCGGCCAACGCCGCCGCCCGGGCCGCCGCCTGATATGCGAGCGCGCCATTGCCGGAGGCGGTGGCGGCGCGATAGGCCTGCTCGGCCTCGATGCCGCGCCCCGCGCGATCGAGCGCCACGCCGAGATCGAAGTGCGCCGCGGCAGAGGGCGCCGACTGCGCCACGACCCGGAACTTGTCGACGGATTGGTCGGGCGCGAGACTTGCCGCGGCGGTGAGGGCCTCGCCCAGGAGCCGCTTGCCGCGCTCGCCTTCTAGCGCGCGCGCATCCACCATCTGCGGCGGATCCACGACCGGCTGGGCCGCGAGGCTGAGCTGCGTGCGCTCCACGGCTTTGACGGAGAGCTTGTCGAGCAACGCCGCCACCCGCTGCGCGCAGGGGCCCGTCACGCCGAGCTCGCGCGTCTTCGCCTCCGCGCTCTTCAGCGTCTCGCGCGCATCGGCCTGGAGCGGCTCCGCGCGCTCGGCCA
>Ga0209526_10002752_pt1 | contig 11867 bp, 14 predicted proteins | sample JacPinW_OM2H0_M1_FD_188566 | JGI IMG/M metagenome (GOLD analysis project Ga0209526, IMG submission 188566) | Forest soil microbial communities from Algoma, Ontario, Canada - Jack Pine, Ontario site 1_JW_OM2H0_M1 (SPAdes) (version 2) | ecosystem: Environmental > Terrestrial > Soil > Boreal...
ATCAACTGTGCGAAAGGCAGCGTCCCGTGGGAAGGGCGGTATATGGTCTGTGCGGGTGACCGCGGGAAAGGCGCATGGCGGTGTACAAGGTGTTACGGCGAGGCTACAGGAATTAACGATAGGTTTATCGACAAGTGAGAGGAAACGCACGAATACCGTCTGTTAGTTGACATTTCCATATATGGACATGTCCACTAACTAGGGGGCGTGTGCGGGAAGATCAGGGGTGAACGGTGTTGCACAGCTTCGCGATACGCGCAACTCAGTTTGCATGATGACTGCTACTCTTTCAACATTCACAAGGCTACTACTCTTCCTATCATCATACTCCTCATGTTAGCAACCAGCAAATAAAGCAGTGTTGTGCAGCTCCACAAAACCAACATGTGCATGGCCGCTACTCAGTTCGTGTTACCGCTACTCAGTTCGCTACTCAGTTCTTGATCCTTGCTCATCATCAGTGCCGATGTGACAGCTGCCTACTCTCGCCTGCTTGGCTGGGTTTGATCTTCTCTCCACCCTATGTAACCTGCCACCATGTCTAATCATACTTTTCTTACAGCAATGTTGCCCATTGCCACAAAACCTGCGATGCGTGCATCTGCTAAGCCTCGTCAATTGGGCATCCTCACATCCTCGCACAGCCGTGTTGACCTGGGTTAACCTGCCACTTGCCCTTTCGATTTTTATGACTCTAGCTAACATGCTGACGCCCTCTTTGCAGCTCCCTTATTTGTGGCTTTTTTGGCTCTCCCCGTGTTAGCATGTTAGGCGAGACTGTCACTCCTGATAATGCCTGCCTTTGCAACCCCTTGAAGCTACGCCCTGTCCCTGTTTGAGATTGGTTGGCTGCTAACAGGGGGAATGGCGTGATTGTGGTGCGCTCAGTAAGCCCTTACTCGCTACTCCCACTCAGTTGCTACTGTCTTGCTACACTGAAAACGAAGCCACTGATAGACCGGTGCTCATCACAGTCTTGATACCTCAGTATGCCCAACTCGAATGGAATCCTGATGCTCATGGAAGGTGCGCCACCTTGATCAATCCATGCGGTGACGGAATCGAGGTCGACTACTGCAGCTACAAGGTAGCCATTGAGAGCCAGCAGGTGGAACTGGTGTGTGGTTGATTTCTTTGATTTAATATTTGATTTAGGCTGAGTAGAGCCATCTGTGCCGCTTCTGACATCTTCTACATGAATGGACTTAAGCGGAAATGAATTCCTCAAGTTCCAAGACAACGACAAAGAGAACGGTGCGGTTGATGTTGTGAATGCTTTCAAATGGATGTGGCAGAAGAAAAGGTGCAAGGCATTTCTTCCTTATGCTGTTGCACTCGCAGTTTTCTTTTCATTGTGCAAGGGAATGACAGACTGCGCGTGCTGATGTGGTGTCACGTTACCACACCTAGTACGTCACGTTACCACATGAAATGTGTCACATGTTCATGTTGAATGCGTTGCTTCCCCACCCCTCCTCCCTCTACCACTCTGGCAACTACACTATTGCCGTCACCCTCAAGAGGCGAGTCCCTTTCCCCTTTCCATTACAACAATGACAACAACAGTAGTGGCGGCGGCAGCTCTCCCTTTCCCCTTACCTTCCCTCATTTGCAGCAGGTATGTTTCTCGGCATCTTCTTAGCTTGATCAGCCTTCTGATCCTCCCAAAGCACCCGGTAAATGAACTGACCAACATGAGGTCAGTGCCAGCATGTTTGGGCATGGTCGGGCGTGGATATGCGCTCACAAACCCCGCTCCGCACACACCAGCAGCTGCAGCGACGCCGACAGAGGATGCGCCACCAGCACTACCCACTCGTGCACTAGCAGCGGCAGCAACAACAACTGGGACACACGCAGCTTGCGCCTGCGTTGGAGCAGTGCCGCCCTTCTTTTTTGCCGCTCTCTTCCACAGATATAGACCTTCGGGACATCAAGTGACATCGCCGACGAGGACGACGCCGAATGGGTGGTGTAAGACTATGTGATGGGGTGGCAGGTATGTTTCTCGGCATCTTCTAAGCTTGATCAGCCTTCTCCTGATTCTCCCAAAGCACGGATGAGGCTTGGATTCCCACCGCAGCCGCAGCGGCATTTGCAGCACTCACCGCACCCCAGCAGCCGCAGCAGGCATTGTGGAGCGTTCAGAAGCACCAGCACCAGCACCAGCCACCGGCTCAGGCGCACCCACAGCAAGCGGCACATTTCTAGCCGCATCGCGTCCCGCGCGTGTCGTTACACCAGCACCAGCATACGTATCAACACCAGTGCGGGATTCGCACTCATAATGGCATCCACGTCTGCACCAATGGTCGCCATTGTAGCCACGGCCGCGTCAAGCCCCGAACCTGCATTACTAACACCAACACACCAGCACCACCAAGCCAGACGCCGGATGTACTGCTGCCGGATGTACTGCCGCTGGATATTGCTGCTGAGCCTATACGACGACCCCACAGATCTCAAGTGCATACATGCGACGATGATGGCCACTGCCACTGCCATGGCCTCGTCGATGTCCTTGCAAACGTGTCAATCATCTCATCCAAGTGCGCCACGACATAATACACTGTGGGCCTCCCACCGCAGTTCCTGAGTGAGAAGTGCATGTGCCAATTGTACGCATTGACCCACTGACGACGAACTTCTAAGATCGTATCATGATGCATCACTCGCCGTCGCCACCTTCCTTGCGGGACCTCGTTTACCACCTGATCCGTCGGAGCCGCCGCGACCTGTCATACGCCGCAAATTGAATATTTGATAAATCCTCCCGTTTCGCGAGTCATAGCCGTTGGTGTGCATGATTCATCGCCTCTTTACTCGACATTTGGCCACCCCAGGACCGCCACCTCGTTCCCTGGATCTGTTTCTTTTCCAACGCCTGTGGCTTGTTCTGCACCTCCCGTTCCGCCTGGCTCCGATCCATTTGCCTATATCCATGACTCTCGTTGCCATGTCTCGCCGCTGTCTGTTGGAGACCCCAATAGTCGAGCTCAATTACTTCCAAGTATGTACGGCTCAGACCTTGAACAGGCTGGTGGTGGTTGGCGTAATTCAACATCCCGGATTCCAGGTGCCTCAAATCCATCTTGTCAACGAGTTGCTGCTGCGCCAAGTCCAGACTTAGCCACAATATTTCCAAACCCCACCCTACCTTCTGCCCTGCAGAATCTGCTCACACATACACAACCTCTATATCCGTACGTTTATGTATCGTTCGGTGCAGGAATGCGACAAAAGGAGGTGGATCGATTTACCGCAGCAAATCCCATCAAAGGCACATGTATCTCTGGGGTTCCTGGACTTGTTCCATACCATGTGCCATTGTGAGTGAAGGTTGCTCCCCTTAGTATGAACTCCAATTCAATCTTTACAGCTCTGCCCATCCTGTAGGCGCTTCTATCATGCTTCTGGGTGGCTTCGGCTTCTTGGGGCGTTTGCATGGGCTCAGTATCGATAATCTCGTCGAAGTTGAAATGATTTTGTCAGATGGCCGCATCGTCATCACCCCAGCACCGACTTTGTCGCCGCGAGCTGCCGGCGCGGCTTCTCGATGTGTGCAGACACCATGCCTTGATTGATCACGAAGCACGCCTCCTTCTCCGCGTCAAACCGCAGTAAGTTCCAGCGGATGTCCCTCTTGGGCAGGTGAGGCGGGTGCGCCTCCCCGATGTACACCACGCCCGTTTTGGCCTTGTTAAACGTGAGCCTGACGAGCTGCGCATAGCGCTGCAGCTCGCGCCACGCCCTAGCGCACCGTTCCGGATCCTTGTCCTATATCCACAGGTCATCATGTGTGCGGCACAGATACAAGCCGTCCGCACGCTGGTTCACCGTGAGGTCCATCACGAACAGCACGATCTCGCCCAACACGTTGCTGAGCGCGTAGCTGATGGGTGTCCCGCGCTGGCGCATGCGGCAAGCGGGTCTCGCGCGTCGGGTCGTCGCTGAAGCACAGCGGTGCGCGCAGCCACATGCTGATGAACCCGAGCCACTTCTCAAACACGCTGAAAACCTTGAGCAGCATGAGCATCGAGGCGTACGAAAGGGACGGCCCAAACTACTCGAGGTCCGTGCAGAATATCCCGTGCCGGCCCTTGAGGAGCTTGTTCAGCTCACAGTCCATGCAGCAGATGCTCATTCGTGTCCAGCTTCTTCCTACTCATTGTCTGTTCTTTGTCATTCGAGCTATAGTCATTTTGTGCCAAATTTCTCAGGAAAAATGCGGACATGCGACACTCCTGCCGAAACTCTTTGATGTTGTTCACCATTAGTTTCTTTCAAGAATAAGGTTCGGCGGTCGAGTTGCTCCTGTGGAATCCTCGGTTTCCTCCTGCCGAAACTCTTCGATGCTATTCACCATTAGTTTCTTTCAAGAATAAGGCTCGGCAGTTGAGTTGCTCCTTGTGGAACACTCAGCTTCTAATCTTTCTTGTTTTCTGCAAGTGTGCGGAAGACCTTTTGCCAACCGACTCCAATGTATTCCAGGAGCGCGTCGATGATTTCTGGGTTTGTGTACATGCGAGATTTCCCATTGAGCTGCTGGCACACCTCGACAGAGGGCCCGCCCTCGGGCCATAACCACAGCAACAGATTCGCCAGACGCATGTTCAACACGCTCGCGGCCTCGTTGAAGACAAGTGGGCTATCCTTGAACTGCCAGTGCATCTCATCTTTTGCTTTGTGTGACCTCTTCTTCCCCCACGAGTTTAGCCGTGATGAGGGAGCGAATGGTCTGCGACACGTCTTCGGACATGAGTGGCTTCGACTCCAGGTAGGAGCTGAATTCCTTGATGTCCTCGCGCAGGCTTTTAAGCGCATTTCTCGCCGCCTTGTTCAAAAACAACTCCGACAAATCGGCATTTAGCGCATCAGCATCGACATCCTTGGGCTCGAAAACGACCGACGCAAATTACTCCTGTTAATGCATTTTCTTCCTGCCAATCTCGATGAATTCGGTGGTTGCCGTTTTCCTCCCTTCTTTGCGACCCCGCAGTCATTGCTCGAGAACCACTCATCGAGCAGCGTCCCCATCAGGTAGCACTTTGTCTTTGTCATCGTCGTCATCCTCTGACCCCTGTACCTCATCTTGTCTTTGTGGCAGTGGCTGCAGCACTTTCACAGTCTGACAGGGGTGTATGGCTAGGCTGAGGTGGAGGTCGGCTGCCATTATGCGCCAATTGGGGAGCCTGGGTTTGTCGAGGCCATGGTGAGTTTCTTTTTCTCTCCCCCAGGTTGGGGTGGTGTCTGAGGATCTAATGAACATGTTTGTCATTGTTCCTTGATTACAGTTGGAATTCTTGTTGAATAGTTTGAGGTCGCACCAATTTTGTTTTCTCCCAATGTGTATGATGTTCTCACGCTGCCTTGGCTTTTCACGTGACAACTATCGGACAATCAGACAATCGTGATAATGCTCTGCACTCAACCACTATGAGTGGGAGACGTCCTGCTCGCCCGAGCCGCTTGCGCTCACTCCAACAGCACTCAGCAATTCCTAGCTCTGTCTCACGCAGCCTCCTCCCTGCTGAGTCTGCCCCTTTGCAACGCAGGCCTTATGCGCCTGAGCTGATCGTCCTTGCCGACCCTCCCCTACGTGAAGGAAGTGTGGATTATGTGCAGCCCCATGAGTCCCTGACATCCTCAATGCATATCTCCGCTGAGTTTGCCTTTGATTCTCCTGAGGATGATGAGATGGACATGAATCCCGGCAGTTTTAACGACATCATCAACACGATCAAGGATGGCGATGGAGGTGATACTATAAGTGTGAGGGCAAACAAGAACTATGTCAAGAAGGCTCGACAGTGGAAAAAGTGGCGAGAGAATGTGATTCCATCGCTTCTATATCCGTACCTCAAAATTCTCCGTCAAACCCACTCCCTCCGTGACCCCATCCCGGTGACAACAATGATTTGTCCAAATTCATGTGGAATGCGTCGTGCTGTGGATGTTGTATGTGTATCATTTGATAGTGAGTCCACCATTCCATCGTGTCTTCTGCACCTATTGCCCCATTACACGCTCTGGGGCACCTGTCAGTCTGGTTTCGCCCACACCCACTTGCCTGTCTTGACCATTATTGATAATCGCAACAACAGAGCTTGATGCTGTTCAGGTTCAATATTGCAATTGTTTATCAGCTCCTTTGCAGCTGCTGCTTCGAGGTTTCTTCCCGTGTGCCCCTACAGCTCCTACCCTTGCTGTGCACCTTAACATGCTCCAACTTGTGCGCGAACTGTTCATGAGGTCTCCTCCCAACAATACAGCTTGGTGCGAGACTCTTGATGCCTTTCTTTCTGCTAGGAACTACAAAATTTCATCCAAGGCCAGTGCACGGCATAAATGCAAAATGAATGAATAACTAACAAGTGTAACTTAACAGGATAGTCTCCGCCAGCGTTTTGGCCATGCCGTTCGATGGTATTCTGTTATGGTTGACAATATAGACTTCTATGTGCAGGAGCAAATCAATGATATTCGTGACCAACTGTTAAGTGATGGTAAGATACAGTTTTGATTGCCGTTCATATGTTTGATTATTTTCTCTCAATAGGCCACATTGGTCCAGTGTGCCTTGATAAGGCCACAGATGAGGCCACAGATATGATGGAAGGGGTCAACAGTTCTGATATACATGGTCCATTTTGCCACTCAAGGATGGAGAGAGGGCGTCCCAGTCAATATTTACGGGCTAAGTGCCCTCTTTGCTTCGGTGGCATGAAATGTCATGATCCAGCTTCCATGTAGGCAAATTGAGATTTGTAATTATCATTCTACTGATGGAAGATTTCAGTGCTGATGTCATTGTTTGCATTGACGCATGTTTCACTCAAAAACGGCGAAAGGGTTTATATGATCCCCTGAATGAGCACCCAGACACTGTGTTTGTGCCAGAGAAAGAGGTTAAATTGGTTGAAGATTTTGTTAATATGCAGCGAGGGAAGGGAGGTGATGCATCTGCCACCCCAGATTTGGGTGCACACAAGAAGTTTGAGAAAGGGGTCAAGGTTGGAAATTCAGTCCTCGATGACTGTGAAGCATCCTTTGCAGCAGCAGATGAAAGGCGTACAAAAGCCAGCACCCAGTTTTTCTCTGACACTGGTATCATGGCTCTTCTTTGTCGCCATGATTGTGTTCTTTGGTTAGTCAATATGACTACAAAAGGAGAAAAGCAGCATTATGTTATTACACTGTTGTATTCTTTGTTTCAGCACTTGCCTGAACATATGACAGTTGGGGTTCTCTATGATATAGGATGCCAGTTGCACAGGAGTTGTGTGAAATGGGGCCTCCTAGGACAGTTCTTGAAAAGGGTCACTTTTGGAATCTCAGTCTTCCATGCATATGGCCATCAGTGGCCCTGTCAAATCATTTATCACCCACGTAAATGTGAGGGTTTTGGTTTGACAGATGGAGAAGGCTGTGAGCGTTTCTGGAGTGCAATAAAATTCTTGATTCCAACACTGCGTGTATCAGGAGTAAGTTTCTATGTGATTCTGCTGTCCAATACTGATTGTAAGCTGATACATAGTTCCATCATCGAATCTACACTATCGATGCACAAGTCAAGCATCTTCGCAACAAGACATTCATCAGCTTGGGACACTGGCTTGCTCGAAAGTGGTATGGGTGTAAAGAAAAGAAGGTAGAGGCTGAGGGTAAACTTGTTGAGTTTGGAATTCCTGAAGCTGTGTTGAGAGATGAATGGGCCAAGCAAGTGAAGGAACAGACAAGGCCTGTGGTCCGTGAGTAGGCTTTAATTGTAAAAATGACTTATTTTTTCTAAAATCATATGTCAAGGGCTTTCAAAGAATGAAGGGCAGCATGCAATTGAGGAGATCTTGGGACTTCAGGAGACTGCCAAATCTTACAGGAAACAGATTGATGTCCTAGAAAAAGTTCAGACAGATGAGTCTGATTATGGGCAACAGGATCACATGGAGTTGGCTCTTCAATTGGATGAAGCCAGGTCTAAACTCAGCCAGCTGTCTGATGTAATCAGAAGAAAGAAGGCAGCATTGAGTGTGGATGGAAGAATCAATCTTCACAAGATTGCCAAGGACAAATATTTCCAGCTGAGACTTAATGCTCGTACCCTCAAGAGAAGAATACGAGAATGTCTCAGAAGACGCAAGTTTGAGTTGGAGAGATTACAAACTGCATACAAACATACATCTAGTGGTCAGTGTTTCATGTTTCTACAAACACTATGTTCCTCACATATGATTTATTCACAGAGAAGAAACTCAGAAATCATGTTGAGTCAACAAATGTTCGGAAAGAACCCAATATCCAGCGCCTTGCAAGGACATATAATGGCCTTTGTGCTGAAATTCAAAAGCTGGTTGATGAGGGCAAAGCCCCACTTGGTGCACAAGCTCCAAACATGTTAAAGAGTGAGGGGCTCTTCAAGCTGGATGTTGATGATGAAATATGGCAAGACATTGGGATGGAAGATGTAGATGGACCTGAGCCAGCATGGTTAGGTGATAGACTGATGTGTGATGGGATTAGAATGCTTCTACAGTATGATCGGTGTGTTGAAGAGGAGAAATGCTTGATAAGAGAAGTCCATGCAATGAAGCATTGGATGCAAGAGGAGTGGCTCTGTGTTCAAAGTTGTATTGAGATTTCAGGTTTGTTCTACTCTTCTTCAATTGGTATGGCATATAATGTTTATTACAGGGGATGACCTTGATCTACAGTATCAATTTCAACATTGGGCAGAGCACCTCAAACAACTGTGTGTCACATGGCAGAAGCAGGTCCAACTCATACCCATGCCAGACAACAAGGATGAGTCACAATCATGGGGACCATCTGAAAATGAATTGCTTGCAGATCTTGTTTTGGAAAAGGAGAAGCTTTGGTATTTTAAGGAGGTGGATGATGATGAAATCCTTTCTGATTCAGACAATGATAGCAATGAGGGTCATGAAGAATTGGTTGGGGATTTTGGAGCACTGGCTCCTGATGACTTCTACCCAGATGGTCATAGTGATTTGGGAGAAGACTTTTAATGTCCAGCTGTATATTTTCATTGTATCATGCCTTAGTGTTGACCTCTGAAGCAAATGGAGTATTAGGGCCTGTTTCAGCTCATGTACAGTAGTAATTTAGTTTGGGTATCAAGAAGTCTCATGAGGGCAAATAAATAGCAATATGATTTTTAAGAGACCTTGAGATGTCAGAATGTACAGTGACTCACAATACCCTTTCAATGTTTGACATATTTTGACTAAATGACTTATAACTCCAGATATAACATTGATAAACTTCTGGAAACATTCTTCCAGATGCACCCTATGTGTTTGCAAATTCCTATACAATTCCATCTAGTATTGTATGCTCTATATCTACTTTACTTAAGGACTGTCATTGAAAGGGTTTTGTTGCTAATACATTTAGGCAACAAAACAGACAAATTCAGTACTTGGGATGGCCCCTTTTGGCCTTCAAAACAGCTCCAACCTTCTAGGCATGCTCTAAATCAAGTTCTGACACTGCAGTGTCAATCTTGTTCCATGCTTCCTCCACCCTCTCCCACAGCTCCAATATTCCTGTCATAATACCTGATGCTAGCTTGAAGGTCTCCTTCCAAAATCTTCAAGTAAACATCATCCTTCCATCAATCTTGCAGGCACATCCAACCCCTTGCATAGCATGTATCCCTAGACTATCACAGACCCTCCACAAACTTCAAACTTCCCTCAACCAATCTGTCACTCAAGCCCTCCCCAGCCTTCTTCCAAGCCCACTTCTTCCCATCTGACCCTAAGCAATTGATTTTGGTCTCATCAGACCATACAACCCTCTTCCAGTTCTCCAGAGTTCAGTGCTGGTGAGCCAAAGCAAATCCAACCTCTCCTTCCTGTGTTTCAAGGAGAGAAGTGGCTACTTCTTCTCACCACAGCCCTCAATCAAAGTCATGTGGTTATGTGGATCTACATAAAATAACTCCCACAAACAACAAAGTCATGTGATTCTGGTGACTTTGAGATGTCAGCTTCTGCAGCAACAAAACCCTTTCAATGATGGCCCTCAGTTGAAATTGCCATAAACTTACAATATTGAACATAATTGCTTGAGAATTTGCAGACACCTAGCTGGCATATATTTACATCTGTGAGAATACATTAAAAAAATTATCAAATTTATATCTTGAGTTGCAAGTCATTTGGTCAACACATTTCAAACATTGAAAGGGTTTTATGAGTCACTGTAGACATCAGTGCTGTGGGAATGTTGTGAAAGTTGCAGATTCATGAGAGGGTGGCACAAGTTGATGAACACTTTGGATTAGATGATAGATTAGTCAGGGGTCTAGGAAAGGTCCTGTAGTTTATGGGAGAATATGAGAAAAGGTCAATAGAAAGCTACAGAGACCTCAGGCAGAGTGGTGGGCATTAGTCTTGGAGATTTAAGCAGTGTATTGAAGTCACCAATGATGAGGCAAAACCTCCTGTATCAATCACATAGGTTTGAAGCTCACATGGGACACAAGCTGAAACCAGAGTAGTCAATTCTGCTGCATAATTTATGCTGTATTATGCTACAAATAACTGCTATGAAATTCAAAAGTCAAACTCTGTCAGTTACTGAATTTCTCTCAGTTCCCCAGGGAAAATGCACACAAGTCCAAGATTCCTTCATTTCAGATCATCCCCCCAATGTCATTGAGGTTGCAACAACTGTCAAGAGAGCAGAGAATGAAGAGAGTCAAGCAGAAAAAGACAGCAAACAGACTGGTACATCATCCATGTTTTGATGTAGCACTAAAATGAGGTTTCTGATGTTGGGTGAAGGTCCTAAACCCTTTCTACAGTTGTCATATTTAGAATATCACTAAATGTGCCATTCAGCTATTCTATTTACCCAAAATCTGGGTTACAGTAAACATGACAGGCATGACCTTTCACCATTCCCAGACACAATGTAAGGAGTGTGTAGTGCCACCCCACATTTAATCCTAAAGTTGACTATAAGCTGCATACTCTGGGAGTCTAGTAGCCATTAGAGCTGGGTCACTATGTGGCTAACAGCCTGAAGTAGAATGAGGGACTGTAATGTAAGGTTTAACATGTCAAATGTGGGTTCAATCCCTGCCAATTCTATTTGGTCTTGGGTGAGTTCAAAACATTTACACTTAGTGGAACTGAAGTGGGTAGGGTCCTGTTGTTGTCAGTTCATGATCAGGGTACTTACTTAAGGCAATTTAAGTCCTGAGCTCAGGGAATTTGCTAGATTAAGCAGGGTACAGTATTATGAGAGCCCTGCCAAGGTGGACTGGTTATATGTGAGTGTAAGGATTGTGCAGTGCAATTCCACATCAAATCCCTGGGTTGATTGTAAACCTGTTTACCATGAGAACAATAGTGGCTACAGAGTCTAGGTCATTATGTGGCTAACAGCTACAGTATAAGTAAATGGTAGTTAAACAGGGACTATAGTGAAATTATTAACATGGTAAACACAGATTTGACCATTCCTAGTTCCTTTTGGCCTTGGGTTTGAATCCCTGAGAGCACAAATCTTGACCATGTCACTGCACCATTAGTGCAGAGTAAGTGTCACCAAGGTAAACACAGATTTGACCATTCCTAGTTCCTTTTGGCCTTGGGTTTGAACCCCTGAGAGCACAAATCTTGACCATGTCACTGCACCATTAGTGCAGAGTAAGTGTCACCAAAGTATCACCAAGGACAGTGTAAGTATCACCAAGGACAGTGTAAGTGTCACAAAGGACAGGGTAAGTGTCCCACGGGACAGTGTAAGTGTCCCAAGGGACAGTGTAAGTGTCCCAAGGGACAGTGTAAGTGTCCCAAGGGACAGTGTAAGTGTCCCAAGGGACAGTGTAAGTG